>Ga0247727_10007385_pt1 | contig 20939 bp, 17 predicted proteins | sample WisWelCaveWW1625_FD_202498 | JGI IMG/M metagenome (GOLD analysis project Ga0247727, IMG submission 202498) | Biofilm microbial communities from Wishing Well Cave, Virginia, United States - WW16-25 | ecosystem: Environmental > Aquatic > Deep subsurface > Groundwater > Cave microbial mat | place... | reverse complement strand
GAATTAGTGGTTTCGATAGCAAGCGATGACATAGAGAAGTTACACGAACTAATTGATCATCTCGACAGTCTGCCCCAGAATTTTCTTGATAGAATTCTGAGCCACCTATCATCGGAAGTTATTTCCAGTAAACCAGAAAACGAACGTTTGGAGCTTTGGACTGGTTTGGCAAAGTTTGCTTCAAAACACAAACGCTTTTCTGATGCAAAACGGATATTGAACAGCGAAATCTTTTCTAAGCTTGATAGCATTGTTGCGCAGCTCGCTCCTACCGATCCATCAAAATTATATCGCAGATTGTTTAGTAACAACGAATTTGCTCTTTACGAAGAGTATGGAAATTGGGAAGAGAAACGGCAGAGGTTGGAGAAACGGCGGCAAGAAGCAATCAAAGATATTCTGGCCTATAGTGGAATGAATGGGATCATTCAATTCGCCGAAGTTGTTGAGTCGCCTTCGTATGTTGGCTACTCACTTGGTGCTATTGCGCATTCGGAAAACGACATAATTATACTCCCCAAGCAGCTGGGGACAGAGAACAAGAAACTCGCACAATTCGTAAGCGGCTATATTGGGAATTGTTTAAATGTGCGTGGTTGGGCTTGGGTCGATGGGTTGGATAAATCGAAATGGTCAGCAAGCCAAATCGGTCAGCTTTTAAGTTATCTACCCTTTTCAGATGAAACATGGAACCGAGCAAGTGTATGGCTTGACAATTCTGAAGAAGAATACTGGCTTCGTGCCAGTGCAAACCCTTATCAAGCCCATGGCGATCTTGGTGTGGCGATAGACAAATTGATTGACTTTGGGAAGCCGAGAGCGGCTATCGGTTGTTTGTTTAAAACATGCAATGATAAACAACCTTTGGATAAATCTCGAAGCGTGAAGGCTCTTCTCGCTGCTAGATCTTCCAATGAGCCTTCGTATACGATTGACGATTATCAAATCATCGAGCTGATTAAGGCGTTGCAAAACGACCGAAGCACTGAACCTGAGGAGCTTTTCCAAGTCGAATGGGCCTATCTGCCCTTGCTTAATCGTCATCATGATTCATATCCGAAATTTTTAGGGAAGCGACTCGCATCTGTTCCAGCCTTCTTCTGTGATGTGATACGCCTCATTTATCGTTCTAGAAAGCAAGATAAATCCCAGAAAGAGAGCAGCGAGGAGGAAAAAGCTATTGCTACAAACGCTTGGAGACTTCTTCATGAATGGCGAACGCCGCCAGGCATGCAGGCTCATGGTGTTTTTTCGAAGGAGCAGTTTGCCGCGTGGCTTGAGGCTGTAAAAGCAGTGTGTACTGAATCCGGACATATTGAAGTAGCACTTACACATGTGGGGCAAGTTCTGATTTACTCTCCATCTGATCCACAGGGATTATGGATAGATCAAACTGTTGCCGATGCACTCAATGCACGAGATGCTGAGGAAATGCGAAACGGTTTCCGAATGGGACTTCTCAACTCTCGTGGAGTTTACTGGGTTGACCCAACAGGAAAACCAGAATCAGAGCTTGCCGAGCAGTTCAGTCAAAAAGCTGATGAGATTGAGAATGCTGGTTATCATCGTTTGGCCGTTACACTCAGGAGTATAGCAGAGGATTATAGCCGTGAAGCAGGCCATATTGTCGCTAAACAGAGCTTATTAGAATAAGGCCATCGCGTCGCTCAGAGACTTCTATACTCTCGACTTTCAAAAACAGATATGGCTCAAGATCTCGCAATCCTCTGGCCCACTCATTTTGCCCCTCCCAGCTGCCCCCTTCACGTTCGCAACGAACTGCGCATACCCGCCTCGCCGGAGCGCGTGTGGGCGTGGCTCGTGGCCGCGACGTTGTGGCCCACGTGGTATGTGAACTCGGCGCATGTTCGCATCTTGCAAGGCAACGGCTCCGACCTCGCGCAAGGCACGAAGTTTCGTTGGAAAACTTTTGACGTGACGATTACTTCGACCGTGTTGGAGTTCGTTCCTCATGAACGCATCGCGTGGGACGCGCATGCCCTCGGCATCGAAGTCTATCATGCGTGGGTGCTGCGACCGACGGCGGAAGGTTGTCACGTGCTCACGGAAGAAACGCAGCACGGCTGGCTCGCGCGATTGGGCAAGTTGTTCATGCCGAATCGCATGCACAAATATCATCAAATCTGGCTCGAAGCGCTCGCACGCCAAAGTCGTGCGGGCTTGCCGCCTAAAGCACCACTCAAGCTTTGAGTCGGCTAAAATTAATTCCCGAGTTCGTAGCCCTGCCCCCTTGTGGGGCATTGATGGAACATTTAAGCCTGTTGTTTCTCCAGCCGCCCACAAGGGGCGGGGGCTACTACTACGCGGGGAGTAATTTTTTGGATGAACCTTGAGTCGGCAGAAAAAATCTTCGGAAAGAATACATGAATAGAACGAGCATCATGCGTATCGCTTTGTGGGTGGGGGCCTGCTTCAATCTCGGTGCGGCGCTCATGCTGATATTTCCATCCTCGCTCGGTCAGATCGCCGGGCTGCCCTTGCCCGGTTCGCGCTTTTATGCGTGGCTCTTGGCAATACTCATCGCACTCTTCGGCGGCGTTTATGCCTGGCTGGCGTGCCGGCCGCAAATAGACCGGCCGTTAGTCGCGGTTGCCATCATCGGCAAATTCGGCGTGTTCGCAGTGTCTTTGGCCTGCTGGCTTCTCGGCGAAATTCCCTTTCGTGGTTTTGTGGTAGCAATCGGTGATCTCATCTTCGGCCTCATTTATTGGTGGTGGCTGCGCGGCGAGGAGCGTGTAAAGTTTAACGTGTGAGGACGAGACGAAATCAAAAAGATTTTCCGTCCGTGAAAACAAAATCCCATACACGAATCGATCTTCATTGAGGTGAACTGCGCATGAAACGCGAACAAAATTCTACTGCCGCATGCGTCATTGTGTTTTCAGTTGTGCTCTCGAGCGCAATGCTTTCGTTATCCCCGACGTTGCGCGCGCAAGAACGCGTTGCAATTGAGACTGCGGACGGAGGGTTGGTCTATGCAGACTTGTATAGGAATGGCGAGCGCGGCGTCGTGCTCGCGCATGGCGGCCGTTTCAACAAAGAGAGTTGGGCGCAACAAGCAAAGGCATTGGCTGCCGCTGGATTCCGCGTTCTCGCTCTCGACTTTCGCGGCTACGGCCAATCGCGCGGGCCGGGGCAAGACGATCCTTTGAGCGCACCGCTCTATCTCGATGTGCTTGCCGCAGTGCGTTATTTGAAAAAAGCCGGTGCGAAGACTGTTTCGGTGATTGGAGGAAGCATGGGAGGCGGCGCTGCTGCGGATGCTTCGATTGCAGCGGAGGCGGGCGAGATCGAGCGTCTCGTGTTACTCTCAGCTATGGCAACGGAGCAGCCCGAGCGCATGAAAGGCCGGAAGCTGTTCATCACCGCGCGCAACGATACGACCGCGAGCGGCAAGCTGAGACTCATTAAAATTCGTGAGCAATTTGAGAAAGCGCCGGAGCCGAAGGAACTCGTGACCTTGGAGGGGTACGCTCATGCGCAGTTTCTTTTTCAAACCGAGCAAAGCGAGCGGCTGATGCGCGAGGTTCTGCGATTCTTAACCGCGCCGTAACCAATGTTCTTCACTTCCTCTCCTCCCCTTCCGGCATCACCATCTTCCATTGCGGCTGCCAGTCCATGATTTCGTAGCGATCGGTCATGGGGAAATACGGCGGGCGACGTTGTTCCAAACGTTTGTCAAAACGCACATGCGTGGCGTAACGCGGCTCCGTAGCGGAAAGCGAGCCGGCGCTCAAGCTGCCATAAATGTGCAGCGTGGCTTTGTCGCCGCCGTACAAGTGCGTCACTTCGAATCTTCCACCCGCTAAAATCGCGGCGTAAATGCGCAAATCCCCCGGCCCGGTGATTTGCGGCGGCGCGATGACAATATCCTTCCGGCACACCAAGCCTAAATAATCTTCCGAGTCTGAAAAAACTTCCGGCGAGCGCACATAGGTGAGATCATCATCAATCACAATGCGCTTCTCGCTTTGCACGAGCACTTTGCCGGCCACCACGCCCTGCACGTGAAGCGTAGCTTTCTTCCCACCTGCGATAAAAAAAGGCTGCTGCGAAAGCTTGCGCTGCTGCATTTCCGTTTGCGCAGCAACGCGCCATGAATATGAACCGTCGTTATGAAACGTGAGCCACGCCTCTTCTTCAAAGCGATGACAAAGCGAGTCGGCAAGGCCTGTCGTTTCAAAAAGCGTGTTGGACTTGCCGGGCATGCGAATCTCACGCGTGCCGGTTTCCAATCCCGCCGTAAAAATTTCTTTGTCCTTGGTCACGCCCCAGTGATCAGCTTGTCGAATGTCGAACGCCGCAGTCGTGACCTTGCCCTGAAATTTTGGCCGCACGCCTTTGCTGCTGCTGATTGAGAAAGCGGAGTTGGTGTGAAAGCGGCCGTCGAGTTTGTCATCGTGAATTGCCACTTGCGGGTCCCAATAATCCACGAACTGCGCGAAGTGCGAAAACGCCAGGCGCTTCATGCGTATTTGCGTTTGCCATTGCTGCCCGTTCTTTTCGGTGGTGAGCGTGACTTCGACTTCGTCGATGCCGATAGAAGAGGATGCGGGCCGATGATGTACACGCGCCGCAACAGACTGTCCTCCGGTCTCGAACGTCAGGCTCGTGTCTCTTTGCGAGAAGAACGGCGCCTGCGTAGAGAGCTTGGTGATTTCGTGCGTGAGCTTTTTCCCTTCTTTCACCGCAAGCGGCAACACGGCGGGCGCAAGAGATGATACGATTGAACGAGAACGCAAAGAGGTCAACAAAGCTTTGAACTCGAGCTTTGCAATTAAGGGGATGAGCGAAGCTTGTTCAAACGCAGAAGCGGATTCTTCCTCTATGGAAGAAGTGGGGCCGTGCGGCGAAGCTTGCGGTTCCAAGGCTTCATGAATTGAGGCCGCATCAAAAGAAGCTGAAGGAGAAACCGGAGGAGGAGTGGTTTTCGTTTCAAGCGGCGCGTTTGCCGTCTGCGCATCGGTATGCGATTCGTCAAGCGCCGGCATGAAAACAAATTCCAACAAATTCGGCATCGGGCTGGAATCGGGCGAGCGCAAAAATGCCACGAAGGCTGCGGCCACGCAAAACGCGCTGACATGAACAACCAACGAAAGGCCCAACGCAGTGCGCAGGGATGGCGGCCGAGACTCAAGGGCGCGCAGTTTAAGAAGGGATTGTCGCCAGAGCGAAAGCATATGCAATTGCCTTTGCTTTGAAACGCAAGCGCGAACGAGTTGTGCGCAAAAGAGCAAAATCTGCAAACAAAAGCAAAGGCTTTTTCTCCGGCGGAAAAGGTTGTGGCTCGGCGGTGATCTTTTATCGGCCTCTTTCACATTCAAAACTCCGCGGTCAATCCGAGGCGAACGATGCGGCCATGGCGCCACGCGCCGGGATGAGGTGCAGCGTTGCCATAGCCGCCGTAATTCCGTGACCGCGAAGGGTTGGCATTCGTGAATCCAATTTTATCACGATGGGCGTCAATGACGCCGCCTTCATCCAAACCGATGGCATTGCGGCGATTGAACAAGTTCAACACTTCGAGCACCAGCCCGGCGCGCCGGCTCGACGCGAGATTGAAGAAGCGGCGCATGCGCACGTCCACTTCATGCGTTTCCGGGAAACGTTTCGCGTTGGTCAATTCCATCAATCCAACGCCGGTCAAAGCTTCCGGGGTGTAAGGCATACCGCTGTTGAATTTGTAGAGCACGTTGAGATTCCAGTTTTCCAGCGGATAAAAACTTCCGAAACCCGGGCCTTCATGCTTGGCAAAATGAAGATCCGCATTGAGAACGATTTTATGCCGCTGATCCCAGTCTGCTGCATATTCGAATGCCGGAAGCGGCAAGAAGAACTCACTTGTATCTTGTTTGAAAGTGAATTTGACTTCTTGCACCGTGTAACTCAAACTGCCGGCGAAATATTTTCCGAACCGGGAAGTCAGTTGCACTTCGCCGCCCTTTGCCGCGCTTTCGAGCCGGTTAAAATAAGTTATAAACGTGTTGCCGACGTAGTCGAACGCGCGATTCTCCACCGGCACATCTTTGTGATCTTTCAAAAAGCCCGTGAGCGTAATCAGCGCGCCTCCGCCGAATTGCCGGCGAAAACCCAACTCATATTGCACGGTTTTTTCCGGGTCGAGGTTCGGATTGCCCAAGAGTGCGTTCGCGCTTTGCAAGGGTTGATTCAACCCGGCAAAAAGACTGTTGAACGCGGGCCGTTGCTGAAAACTGCCGGTGTTGAAATAAAGTGCGTCGCGTGGCGTAACCGCCGCTGAAAACGCAAGACGCGGCATCACGCTCCATTTCGTCTCCGCCGGCGTCACGCGTGGAATAAACGGGCTGGAAGTATCCGGCATTGCGGCGCGCCGGCCTTGATCGAAACGCTCGACGCGCACGCCCGAGTTGATCACGATTCTGCCGAGCTCCATTTTGTCTTGCGCATACACGGCCTGCCAATTGGGAAAAACGCGGTATTCATCGCCAAGCAAGCCGCGGCCATCATAAGGCCCAAGCAATTGCCGCAGCCTGCGCTCGATATCAAAATAACTCGCTTCCACCCCGGTTTTGATTTCGTGGCGCGGGTGAAGTTGGCTCGTGAGATCGAGCTTGAATGTATATGTGGTCGTGAGATTTTTTTCGAAGCCCGAGCGCCCCGCGATCCAATGGCTGCCGTTGAGGTACTGCCCGCGAAACGGATGCGAACTGCCGAAGAACAACCAAATCGGGTTTGAGTTGAAATTGCTACTGCTACTGTTCAGATCATATAAGCCGTCGCCATCCCAATCTTCGAACGGCTCGCCGGCATCGTAACGGAAATTGCCGTTTTGATCGGTGAAGCGCTCTGCCGGTGTGCCAAAGCCGCGATAAGGCTCTAGAAATTCCGGCAATCGAAGGAAACCATGTTGAGCTACGATGCGCTCATAGTCTCTTACCCACGCCTCCAACTCTTCGAAGCTCGAACGCGAGCGGCCGTCTTTGCCGAGCTTGGGCAGAGAACCGGACATGGTGTGAAAGCGTGCGAGCTTGATTTCATAAAACGTGCGGCTGCCGAGATTGTGGCTCCAGCTCAAGCTGAGTTGCCGCGCGTGTTGTTCATAGCGCGCGTTGTTGTCATAGCCGTTCCAATCATACGGCTGCAAATCTTCGTCAATGCGGCCGTCGCCGTCATCGTCGATGCGATTGAGAGCTTCTTCATCGACTCTGCCGTCGCGGTCATTGTCGAGGCCCCAGGCAAAATCCCCCAAATACCAATTATCGTCCAAGCGAGCATCCTCGTCGATCCGGCCATCGCCGTCGTTGTCGACGCCATCCAAGCGCTCTTCATCAAGACGGCCGTCGTTGTCTTGATCTATGAGATCGCTGATGCCGGCGCGTTGCGCCGCGGCTGCTATTTCACGAACATCGCGGCCCAAGACAAAGCTCCACGCATGAAGGTTGTCATCGTTGCCGCGCCAACTCAAGCCGAGCTTGTGGTTCGGCGAAAATTGCCACACCAGTTTGGTGTTGAAGTTGTTGAGCACGGTTTCACGTTTGTTGCCGAGTCCGAAAAGCTTGTTGAAAATCGTTTCGTTGCGCAGCGCTTCGGAAGTGCGCAGCCGGGAAGATTCCGGAATCAGAGATTTTTGGTTAAGCTCGGCAAGCGCGTCTTCGTGAAATGCGGCGGCATCGGCCGATTGCGTTTCGCCTTGCAGAAAGATCGTGAGATCGCCGGGCAGACGATGGCCTATTCGAGGCAAGACATACGTGCTCAACGGCTCCGGCCCGGCAAGGCTGCCTTCGAACCAATCGAACTGCGCCGCGGTTTCGCCCAAGCCGCCTGAGCCGAGATGGTCGAGCAAGTATGAGGCGCGACCGCTGTAGCGCTTGCGCCGGCCTTCATGCGTGTTGAGCAGAATAATGCCGGATTGCGCGTTGCCATATTCGGCGTTGAAGCCGCCAGTGATGACTTGCACTTGGTTGAACGCCGAACGCCCGGCATTCAAACCGAAGCCGCGCGCTTGCGGTTCTTCAATACTCAAGCCGTCCAAAAGATATGCAACTTCGCCACGGCCACCGCCGCGCGCGTGAAGATTGTTGCCGCTGCTCACCGTGCCGTTTGTCAACGAAACAGCGTCGTGATAACTCGTGATCGGCAGCGCTTGCAGCTCTTCTTCAGCAAACACCGTGGCCGAGACGGTCAGGTCTTTGCGCAACAGCGTGCGCTCTGCCACAAGCTCAACGGCTTCGAGAGATTGGGAAGAGAGCGCGAAATCAACGCGCGCGGTCAAATCGACGTGGACGCGCACTTCCTGTTTGATCATCCGCCCAAAACCTTCGCGAGCAGCTTGAACTTCGTAAAGCCCGGGCCGAAGATTGAGGATGAAATACTCGCCGTTCTCGCTAGAAACCGCGCGCCGCTCGAGATGACGCACCGACACTTCAACGCCGGAAAGAGGCCGGCCGGTTTCTTTGTCCGTAATTTTTCCGGCGAGCTTGCCGCTGGTTCCGGCGAACAACATGAGTGGAAAAAAACCGGCTGGCAAGGCAACTGCGATCCAAATGGCCAGTTGCTTCACAAGGCGCGCAGCAACGCCAGCTTGCACCGCTGGTTCAAGCGCAGCGCCAAAACAACGGCGCACTGCCATCGCGAGGTTGATTACGCGGTTGCAGCTTGAACGACGGAATACGCGTAGCGACATGAGGGCTCCTAATAAAATCGAAATCTTCTCCCGGAATTTTGCAGCGGAGGTGCCGCCAACCTCCGCTGAAGCATCAGGCTATGAGATGAAAGCCATCTAATGAAATTTGACAATCAAAATCGGTAATCAAGCGAATCCACCTCGATGTGTCATTCAGTAGGAACCTTTTTAAGCACTGGAGTTGGTGCCCAGAGCAAAAAAGGTTTCCTTCTTCTGACATGTTTGAGGGGCAATTACCGGGTTTGAAAATCAAAACTGATAAGATGGCTAAACCCATTGGGTGGCAGCCAACTTCAGTTGGCTTGCACCTCCTAGCCTGATGATTCATCATCAGGCGACGGCTTTGGTTGAAGCCTTACAGCTTGAACAACCGCTTTGCATTCTCGCGCACCACTTTCGCAAAATCCCCGGTACTTAAATTTTTTTGCAGCTTGTCGATCATTGCAATATAACGCTCGTAATGCTGTTGGCCGTAATACGTCGCGTCCGTGCCGAAGAGCACACGGTCTGCGCCGAGTTCTTTGATCGCTTGCAGCACGGCTTCGGGATCGGCCTGCGAAGTTTCGAGATAAAGCTGCGCGTCCTTTTTCTGCAATGACTCTTTTACGGTTGCGATCGCATCGTTGTGCGGGCCGAGAAAGCCCATGTGATAGAGCACGATAGGCACATCGGGATGGCGCTTGGCTGCGGCGTAAATTTTCTCCGGCCCGGAGTTCTCGCCTTTCGCGCCGCTATGAAACACCGCGGGAACTTCATACTTCGCACACAACGCGAGATAACCATCCACGCACGCGCTGTCCGCGGGAAATTGATTCATGTCGGGATGGAGCTTCACGCCGACGAAGCCGTGCTCGCGCAAATACGGCTCGAGGTTCGCGGGCGAGCCTTGCGGATCAGATGGACGCGACCACGCCAAGCCGCGCAGCTTGCCGGGGTGCTTGCGCACGGTTTCCAGCGTGATGCGATTCGCGGAGTTCTCGTCCAAATCAAGGGTTCTCTCGGGCAAATGCGCGCCGTCGATGTTCGAAATCAACGCGAGCCGGACGCCGAAGCGCTCGATATTGGCGAGCAAATTTTCCGTGCTCAAATCATAGCCGCGAAAGCTGCCGATGTGCGCGTGCGCGTCGATGATTTGCAGCGCGTGCCAGCGCGTGGAATCGGGTAACATGGCTTTGGTTTCCTGCAAAAAGGTTTTATCGCTTCTATGACAAGCCATCGAGAAAGCCAGGCAAATCCAGGCAAATCAAGAGAACCCGTTTTGGAGACATTTTCTCACCTACTTCGGTTTGCCGGCAAGCTGCAAATCATTCTGCCATGAAATTATTCTGCCAAAAACTTTCAGTCCCGCCGCTGCGGGATTATTCGAGCTTGGTTCTCTAATTCGCACGACTTTCACACCTCCACTCCTCGCTTCAAACGAAACTGCACGAAGACTTCTTCTTGAAAAGCATTCTGCGTGTGGCAGCACGAGCACATGTAATGGCCGTGCGCGCAAGTGACGAACATCGTTTGAGCGTGGCCGCATTGCACACACGCACGGCGCCGTGGATACGGCCGAAAATTCAGCGGGTCGCGGCAATGGAAACAAACCAGCGAACGTTGCGGCAGAAACATTTTGGAAAAATAATCTTTGGCGCATGCCCATGAAGGATAGCTCCTCTCTTCTTGCCGGATAAAATTGCCGGTGCGAATCGCCTCGAACACCTCGGCCTCGGTTTGCGCCGCAAGCTCGATGCAACTGCGGCCGATGGTGAAGGGCTCTTTCGAGTCCGTGGTCGCAATTTTCGGCAGCCTGCAATACCGAAACGCAATGCGTGCCACGGGATTGGGCCAAAGCCACGGGCCGCAGCGCCAATTGAAAACTTCGATGGCATCGAACGCGAGACGCGGCGAATACGCATGATAGCAAATCGAATTGCGCAGCAAGTACGGGTGCGGCAAAACCGCAAACCCGCCCTGCGCATGAATGCGATGAATGGTTTCCTGCGGCGACAAACGGTCGCCAATGGCGTGTTGAATCCCGAGCGCGAGAATGTGCCCGGCGGAGGATTCCACCTCCTGCCCCACGAGGATCAAAAACTCCGGCATGCGTTCGCGAATAAAATGCGCAAACGAGACATTGTGAAAGTTCGTCACCGCAATGCCGTCGAGCTTGCGCTTGTGTAAAATACGGCGCAGCTCCACCAGGCTTTGATGGCGTTTGACGTGTACGTGCAGATCGATTCTCATGCTCCGAGGCTTTCGCGACAAATCTTATGGCACCGAGGTTTGCAGTTGCAGTGTCAGCAGCGTATCCTCTCTCAAGACGGAAAAACGCGGCGCATAGGGAACCACGCAAAAAGCCGTGCCGCCATAGCGATACGCCGAAATGAAACGCCGCTCTTTGAGCGAGAGATAATAGCAGTCATACTCGTAGCCGCGCGGGAACAACCCTCCTTCTCGTCGCGCGCTAAAAATTCCGGCGAGTTCATCCGGCGTGCGCAGCCACTCGAATGCCGTGGGAGACTCGCCCGGCAAGCGCAAACTATCCACGAGGATTTTAGCGGTGAGATCGAGAATACGCAAGTTTGAAAAATTCCTGTGCGCGATCGGGTCATAGCGAGATTCTATAATAGAGGCAAATTTTTCCTGTGGATGCGCCCGCACCGCTTCTAACACTACGGCGGAGCGCCACAAAATTTCCGGCCGCGAGGACAGCAAACCCTCTTTGACAATGGCATCTTCAGAGCCCGGGCTCACGCCGAGAAAGTAATTTTCGTCCGGGGATAATGAAACGTCTTTGTAGGCCAAGTCTTGTGGATAACGCTGCCACGCCGTATTCACCCCTAAATGAAGAACGGACTTTCCAGCTCGTGTGCGTTCGTGGATGAAAAGTTTTGAGCTAGCCGTGGTCCATTCCAAAGATCGGAGGCCCCCGTCGCCGCCATATTCGAACCATATCGTAAAGGAATCGTCTCTACGATCATACACGCTAATGCGTTCCGGAGAACGAGTGAGAAAGAGCAGGGTATCTGCCAGCGAGAAAAACAGTAGGTCGCGGCCATACACTTCAGAGCCGATAAAAGGCAAATTTTGCGCAAGCACGACGGAGTATTTGTCTTGCAGATTATACGCGCGCAGCTCGTGCATGGAAGAGTTGTTCAGTTGATGAAACATGGCAAGCCAGCGCGAATCGCGCAGCCAAATCATATCGGAATACGGCATGCGGATCGCGACGCTATCCACCACGCCTTGCTGAAGAGCATGGATCATCAACGTTGGCTGCGCTGCGCCGAGCTTCATGAATGCCAAACGGCGGCCATCGGGAGAGGCCGCCATCGGCGCAAACGCTCTCACATTCTCCTGCTCGTACAGAGCTTGTCCTTCAGGAAGAGAATAAAACGCCAAGCGCGAGCGCGAGAGATTGCCGGCCTGTTTTTCATATGCGATCCAAACGCCCTTTCCGTCGAGCGCGATTTTTTGCCGGGGAGAGATCTGCGCCGAATCCAACAGCACCTTTTCTTTCGTGGTGCGCAAATCGACATAACGCACTTGATTCGTCCGCTGACTCTCCGAGCGCGCGGGAACGTAAATCAAATCCTCCCCGGACTCGCTCAACGACCACTGGGTTGGCGCGATCGGGCCACTGAAAAAGAGCTGCGTCGAGCCGTCCTCCAATGACCATGCGTGTAAGCCGCCATCTTCGGTTTCGCCCACGATCAAACGCCGCGCAGGGATGGCGGCAAAGCGACGCAGCGCCGGAAAGCTCATGCGCAAATCATGAACGCGCGGATTGTTGAGCGTGAGCCCTCTCAACAAATTTTTCGCGCCGGCGCGTTCGCCCACGGCTAAACGTTGACCGTCGGGATGCCACGCCAGCGCAAAAACATTCTTGGAGTGAAAAGGCAGGTTCGGCAGGGTTTCTTCACCGGGCAGCGCAACCGGGATCGAGGCCGGCGTTTCGAGGTCGCATCCCAAAAAGAGCAGCGGGAGAATGAGGATGAAAAAAAATCGCGCGCGCATGCAAGGAGATTCGAGCAGAGATTCACAGCCACAGTTTGAACGGACGGCGCAACATAGCCATCGCGCGCTTGACATGCAAGGATTGCGAAGGGGTGATTTATGAATCGACGCCGAGCAACAGTAACGGAAGCCTCAGCAGCATCGCCGCGATGACCATCGTGAGTAAGCGAGCCAAGCTCACGAACGCACGCAGCATGGCTCAGTTTTTCGCGCGTTGATACGTGACGAGGAAGAGACTTTGCCCACCTTCTGTTTTAAACTCGGACGGGCGCGTCCCGCCTTGCAGCGCGTAGCAGATTTTGAGAGTGTCGCCGCTTAATTCGTAGATCGCTAAAATGGTTTTGCCCGCGTTCGGACCTTCCGTGCCGAGGATGTCCATCGCCTTGGGCGTTTGCGCTTCATCTAGCTTGATCTTGCCGCGGTCCGGGCCTTCCGGACTTTGCACAAGATATTCGTCGCTCTGCAATGTGAGCTGAAAACCTTTGAGGCTTTCTTCGGGAAGCTTTTGCCCGGCCATTTCCGCGGCGAGGGGAACCCAATTGCCTTGCAGCATATTACTATCCTCCGGTGCCGAGTTGCAGCCGAGGTGAATCGCGAACCACAGGCAACAAAATAATGAGACAAACCGGCTTCGCTTCATTTGGGTTTCCTCGAATGTTTTTGCAACGGCTTGGCCGGTGCATTAAAAATTTCCAAGTTCTCTCGATGCGTGAGGCTTTGGAAACCTCGGCCAAACCGAGGTTGGAACACTTTTCGGGCGGACGCTAAATAAGTTTTTCCTTTTTCAAACGCTCAAAGCTCTTCTTGGTCAATTGCGCCAGCTCGCGCAGCAGGTCATCGTCGATGGTTTTGAAATTGAAGCACGACTTGCCCTGCATGCGCTTTTTGAGCATGCTCGACACGTCTTTCAGTAATTCCGGAAACATGTAAACCGGCATGAGATGGAAGCTGACGTAATTCTTTTTGATCTGCACCGCGCTGAAGAACAGCTCCTTTTGGTATTTCTCGGTGTGGGGCGTGTTCAAATAATAATTCTCCGGCGTATTCGCTTTGAGCAGCATACGCTTTTCATATTCTTTGAGCACGCCTTTGAGGCGCTTGAAAGTGGCCTGGAAGCTTTCCGACTTGGGCATGGCGGCTTGGCCTTCAGTTTAATTTCGTGGTCTCACGGAGATTGAGGCATGTGTGGCGGCGGATTCTTTTCCGTAACGTTCAGCCACGGCATGGCCGTGGCTTTGCTTTTAAATTGCGTGGCAGTTGAACTATTGAGGCTTCAAGCTGCTTGTAAGGCATCCAGATTTGAGGTGACCTCGCGCTGGCTTTGCTCTTGGAAAGTTTCGATCATGCTTCGCACCCTGTATCGCTGGGTTTCAGAAGACAGATCAACGATCTTTTGCTGGCCGGCTTGATATTCATAAACCATGAGCAACGGAGCTTCTTCGATAAAGCCCAATGCCATCCCCAACAAAATCTTTGAAGAAAGCTTGAGATTGGCTTCGGTTAAAGCGGCGTCGTTATAAGAGCCATGAAAGAGATGTGCCCCCGGAGGAATTTGCTCCGACACGGTGGGATTAGCCAATTCATGATTTAAAAATTCCACCAGCCGATCCAAGTTTTTATCGGTAAGGTCATTCAGATTATTTTCCGTCATAGTATTCCACCTCGTATGTTTTGCGGTAGATACGCCAAAATTGTTTGATTTCACCGATAGCTTTTGACAAGGCGAGACCTTTATCTTGGGCCGATATTGGCGTCTTTTGCTGCTCTTCAGAAGGGAACATTGCATCACGATGAAAGTAGCCATGGGCTTCATCGAATCGAACGATCGCCTCCATTTGCCATCAATATATGCTTCGTACTGAATCACAAGGATTGCAAGAACCCGCCCTTTATCTGTGCGGAAGTGAACTCGTAACCGATCTAAGCCGGTTTCAAAATCCTGGAGCCAGAATTTCTCAACCATATTTCCTCAATCTCTTGTGACGCTACTATCGGCAATCTACACCATGATCAAGATTTCCGCAAGCACTTCTTCTTTCTCACAGCTTCGAGGCTTCGTACTCTCTCACCAATCGCAACAGCTCGCGCAGCGGAACCGGTTTTGCGCCGGCTTTGCGATTTTCTGCGGCGATCTCGAAGGCGATGCGCCACTGCTCCATCAATACGCGATAGGCTTTGAAGAGGCCGTTGCGCGGATCATAGATGTTCGTGGCTTCGGAAGTCACGCCATTGAGCTCGACGATTTTGAAATTCTTGCCTCGCTTGAAATCTTCAACAGAGGGCGTGCGAATGTCATAGCGGCCGAAATAGAAGCCGGAAAATTTTTTGCTGATGCGATCGACAGCGGCGCCCAGCTCGCGCGTTTTCACTCCTTCCCCATCCAAAAACATGGCGCCGCGGCAATGCGTGCCGATCTCGACGAGCTGCACGCGCTCGTTTGCTTTTGGAACTTCGTAGAGACGGTCTTTATGTTTATCTAAATAAAACGGCGCCATGCACACCGCGCGCTCGTCTTTGAGAATCAATTCTTCCAATGTGCTCTTGCCATCTCCAATCACGGTGGGAAAGCGTTTGTCCGTGATCGCATAAATCTCTCCTTCGGCTTGCGCTGGATAGCGATAATAAAACACGCCGAACTCATGGCCGGGTGCATACTCTTGCGCGATGACGGGATGATCGGCTTGGCGCAAATACGCTTCGAGCTGTTGTTGCGAGCGAATGATGCCCACGCCTTCGCCGCGTTGGCCGGCGTTCGGCTTGAGCACGATCGGGAATGAAAGCTCACCTTCCGACATGAAGCGGCGCACCTCCTCCATGCGTTGCTCGAAACTCGGCGTATCGATCAAAACGTGCCGCGCGATAAAACCATCCGCCTCCGAAAGATTGCGCAGTATTTCGGATTTCGATTCGCCGATGAAGCCGCTCGCATAAATGCCAGGATTGGTTACGGTGAAGAGCGTGAGCGAGCGATGTTTGATCGCCAAATAGAGCACGTAAAAAATCACCGGCGGATAGAAAGCCCACATCGGCCAAAACTCCCAGCGCGTTTTGCGCCGCCAGGAAGAGAGCAATAACCTGCGCCCGCGAAAGCTGAACAAGGGCAGAATGAACTTGATGATGAGCCAAAGTCCGAGCGCAGATACGATGAACGTGAGCAAAGCATAGTTCGTGTAGATGGTGAGGTAGTCGAGCATCCGGCTTCCCAACACGGAAGCGAGGCCCACCAAGAGCGGCGTCCACAGTGCGGCGGCGACGAAGAAGTAAAACGCAAATTTCCAAAAGCTCGCGCCCATCAAACCTGCGGCAACATAAGTGGGCAAGCGGCTGCCGGGCAAGAAGCGGCTGAGAAGTATCGCCTTCGCGCCTTCGCGCTCGAACCAATGCTCGCCTTGTGTGAGCGCTTGCGGTTTGATGAGCCACGTGAACGGCGCGCGCGTCAATACGGGTTCGCGTAAATATCTGCCGGCAAGAAATAAGAGCAAGTCGCCGAAATAGATGCCGAACAAACAAGCCAACGTCGCAGAGAGAAAACTCATCGTGCCTTGGGCCACGAGCAAACCCGCGCCAATACAGGTCAAATCTTCGCTCACCAGCGTGGCGAGTGCGAGCAAGAGCACGAGCACGAAGAGCGTGATGCCGTGCGGCTTGGGAATCATACTCGGATCGAATGGCGCCATGCTGCGCGCGATTCGTTGCGTCTCCGCGCTTGCGCGAGTGAGCGCTTGTGCGTGCTCGGCCTTTTGCACGAAGGCGTTGATTACAGCCATCATCTCTTGCGGGTGGCTGAAGATCAGACCGTGACCGCCATGCTCATCAAGCCGCACTTCGCTTTGCGGCAAAAGGCGCTCGTGCTCCAATGCCGCAGCCACCGGTACGAGGCCGTCATCTTTGCCGTGAATGATGAGCGCCGGGCTGCCGTAGCTTTGCAAAATTTTTCGCAGCGGGCGTTGATCGGTATCATAAAAATTGCGCGCGTACGCAACGTTGAGATAGGCATCGTCCATATAACCGAAATGTGGAAAGCCTTCTTGCAGCAGCCACAGGCCGGCGAACTGTGCGCCGTGAATCAAATGATTGAGATGATAATTGCCGAACAGCTCCAACTCTTGCACGCCGATGGAAGACAACAGGCAAAGCGACTGCACGCGCGTCGAGTCCTGTGCGATCATTTCCAGCGCGACTCCGCCTCCCATGCTATAACCGACGACGTGTATGCGTTTAATCTCCAACTGCTCGAGAAGCTGAAGCAGATACAACGCGTGCGCGCGCACGGAGTAATCCGGAATATTCCACGTGGAGCCGCGAAAGCCGGGCAGATCGGGAATGAGCACGCGGCAGGTTTGCGCGAGAAATGACGCGGAGGCATTGAAGGTTTCGGAGGCCGCCGGCGTGCCGTGCAAGAGCATTACGATCGGCGGATGATCGAGGCCCTCCGGCTGCAAATCGCGATACGCGAGCAGAATGGAATCGGCGAGCACTTGGCCATCGTGGACGGCATTGAGGCTTGTCGTGCGCTGATTCGGGCGTGGTCGCGCGGTAGGGCTTTGCCAGCGCACGAGATGTGAGAGCGCGAGGAGGATAAAATAAAGAATGAGGAGAATTCTGCTCACGATGTTCGTTGGAAGTTGGTTCAGTGGGCGAGCATGGCTTGCTTAATGAACAAGGTCGAACTTTCGGCCTTGGTTGCGCGGCATGGAGCAGCCGGATAATATCGCAGTTTTGCATCCGCGTGCGTCACGTGAATATGCGTGAAGCTCAAGGTTTCTGCGTCATCGCGGTGCATGCAAACCGAATACGCGCCGCGCTCGGGCATGTGGCTGCGATGAAAGTTTGTGTGCGATATATCATCAATCTTCGTGTGAAGCCGTGCAAGCTCGGCAAAATTTTCTTTGCGCGAAGCGATGACTTCATTTGTAGCGAATGAGGAAGAAGTCATGGGCAGATCGGCTTGTTTGAGTTGTCACGGTTACAAAAAATTTCGTAATCGTCTTCACGTTGCAGCCAGGTTACTGTACACATGCTTGCAAGGTGTGACGATGTTTGAGTGTGGAAGGCGCGACGCCGAAATCCGCGTGCGGCTCGAAGCCGTGCATGCGCAAAATCATGGCAATGAGCGCGTAATGATGCACGGTATGGCTGACGAGGAATTGCAATTCGCGCAGCACGGTGGAGGCGCTCCATGCTGGTACAGCTTCATGGGCAGCGCTGCTCTCCTGCTTCACTTGCACGTGACGGTCTTCGTCCTCTTCGTCGAGTTGGCGCAGCGCTGCGATGATCGCGGCAATGTGAGCGAGGGCATATTGCCGATCGGTTTCCAAGCGCACGTCGCGCGCGCGCGAATCATAATCGATCTTGCCGCTTTGCCGGCCCGCGAGAAAACTTTCATAATGCTCCAAACAATGACGCAGATGTTGCCCCACGCCGCTGCCGAATGCCAAGGGGATGATCTTGCCATACAAATCATCATTCATGTGCTGCAACAACGCCAGGGCTTGCTGCAAATAACCGATGTTGCCGTCGATCAAACTTTGGCGGTATGACATAGTTCTTCCATTCCAACCACGGGAGTGAATTGCTTCGAAACCAGCACGTGCAATTTTTCCGCGAGCGCTTTGCGGTCGCGTTCGAGCACGGCCTCCTCGCCGAAAACGAGCGAGGCCTGAAAACCGGACAGCTTCAAGAGATTGAAGAGGTGCTCGCCAAACGTCATGTCTGCCCACCAGCACACGGCAAGGTGCGCCGGAGCTTCCTGCGCGGGAGTACGATAACTGATACAAGCGTATGAGACCGGCTGTTGGCGTTGCACCGCCAATTCCAAAAGCGAGGGCTTGAAAGGAAGCACGTGCGCGCCGGCAGAGCTTGTGCCCTCGGGAAAGATCACGATGCCTTCGCCGTCTGCGAGCGCTTCGTCCAGCAAACGGTGTACGCGCACAACGTCCTTGCGGCGGGCGCGATCGATATAAATCGTCTTCATGCTGGAGACGAGATGCCCGACGACCGGCCACGAGCCGACGTCGCTGCGCGAGACGAACAAACAATCGAGCTGGGCGGCCAGCAGCAAGATGTCGAGGTAGCTCAAATGATTCGTCACCAGGAAAAACGGCGCCTGCGGCGGGCGGCCTCGCACTTCAATTTTCATTCTCATAATGCGCGCCATCGTGCGCGACCAACTGCGGAAGTTCCATGTGCGCCACTTGTGCGCGCGGCGCCGGGCCAAAGCATAAAACCCGCGCCCGGCTTGCCACATGAGATAAAAGCCCAAAGTGCCGAGAGCCAGCAACAGCAATTTGCGAAGAGCGCGAAGCGTTTTCATCGAAAAAAATAGTTCATGGTTTTTTCGTCCATGGCTTGCACGTCGAACATCGTCAAGTAGTCGATGGTCTTGAAGCGGCGATCCAGCGCCGGCGGGCCGCAGATTTTTGCGCCGATCATCAAATAGATTTTCATCAAGCGCGGAATTTTAACCCCCTGCGTTTCGTTCACGCTGAAATCTTCGCCGTAGCAAACATACTGCGGCTGCGGAACGATTTTATATTCGGGGTGAATGTGCCGCTGCGCCGTCAAATAATCCATCACCCTCTTCCCTTCCGACGGATCCTGACTCGTCAAGGAGCAACAGCCGAACAAATAGCGTTTGTGATTGTGCGCGAGGTATTGCGCCAAGCCGCGCCACAAAAGATAGAGTACTTGAATGTTGCGATACTCCTGCGCTACACACGCGCGGCCGAGTTCTACGGATTGCTGCACGACTGCAGCGGGCAAACGCGAGAGATCAAATTCGCTCGCGGAGTAGAATTGCCCGACGCTGCCGGCCATTTCCAAAGTCTGCATGCGATACGTGCCGATGGCTTCGTTCGTCGCCGTATTCCACACGAGGAGGTGATGGCAATTCACGTCGAACTCGTCTTCATCGCGGCCGGAAACATACGAAGAGTCCAAGCCTTCGCCCAACTCCAAATTGAAAATATCGAAGCGCAGCTTGAGAACGGTGTCCAGCTCAACGCCATTTTGCGCGAAACGCAGCCGGTATTTGCCTTCGGAGATTTCAATATCGGGAAGGTATGCAGTGAAACGGGGATACGACTCGGTTTCCGAATTGCTCATCGCGAGACCTCTTTCCTTCCTCCACAACCATGACGCAACGCATCCAAAACCGAGCGCATTTTAAATCTTAAAGTGAAAACTTGCAATTTAAAATTTGCAAAAGGCTGCAACACAAATAAGCTACAACCAAACGACACCAGGCCCTTCAACCGCTAATACGCGCGAATTTCCGCGAATAAAAATTTTCGCGTTCATTGGCGTTGATTCGCGGTTAAAAAAAGTTCGCTGAAAAAATGCAGATTCCACTTTCACGAAACTACTCTTCCAACACGCGATAAGTTTTTGGATCAGCACGCAAAGCCAAGAGATTATCATACTGCCAAACTTCGCCGGTGATTTCAACCGGCCTCGCCACCATCTCGAGCACGTCTTGATTGACCGCGCGGCCTTCGCGTGAGACGAGCATGAGATAAGCGATCTCATTGCGTTCGGTGCGAACGACCAGCACTGGGGGGCTGCCGCCGGCAATGCAGCGCACAGCACAGGCTTGGTGCGTTTTCATTTCACCGGGGTTCATCACGCCGAGAAAACATTTGCTGTCCACGATCTCGCCGGTGAGCGTGAACGTGCCGAGCGCTTGCTGTTGTGGCGCAGCAACGGCGGGCGTTTCCGATAATGGCTCCACTGAATGCGGCATCAATTCGATCATTGTTTGATCGTCGCGATAAATCAACGTGCCTTTCAGCTTCACGTGCGCGCCCTCATAGTTTTCAACTTCCGGCAACGCGCCGTGCTTCCCTTCCGCCACCAAATAATAACGCGAGAACGTTGGCAAGCTTCTGCTCTTTCCCGGGCGCATGACGAGCAACGTGGGATATGGTTCCGTGCTGATCACGCCTTCGAAAGTACGCGGCTGCAAAAATTCAAACACGCTGAAGGCAAAGCTGCGCTGGCCGATGACGAAGAGCAATGCGGCTATTGCTCCGAGTGCGAACGCTGCAAAAATTAATTTGCGCAGATACACGGCAATGTGGCCGGGCGCATACGGCAAGTAGCCGATGTAGAATTCTTCGCTGTTTCGTTGAACAGGCACGCTTGGCTCCATGTTGTCGCTAATCATTTTCAAGTAACCTGTCATTTGGAAGAACCTTCCCTCGCTCTTGGCACAGTGTCCATTACCGGGGAAGTTCCTTCCAGGATGACAGCGAGG
>Ga0247727_10007384_pt1 | contig 20944 bp, 21 predicted proteins | sample WisWelCaveWW1625_FD_202498 | JGI IMG/M metagenome (GOLD analysis project Ga0247727, IMG submission 202498) | Biofilm microbial communities from Wishing Well Cave, Virginia, United States - WW16-25 | ecosystem: Environmental > Aquatic > Deep subsurface > Groundwater > Cave microbial mat | place... | reverse complement strand
CTCTGAAGAAAGGCCGCGACCTCTGTCGCCGTCGGCAGAGCCGGGATTGCGCCGCGCCTGGTCGTGGTCAACGCGCCGACGGCGTTGGCATAGCGGCACAGCGCGCGCAGATGCGTCTCGTCGTTCCAGGCGTCCGGTTGTTCCAGCAGGCCTTTGAGCAGGCCCGCCACAAAGGCATCGCCCGCGCCGGTGGCATCAATCGCGTCCACAGAGAAGCCTGCCACCTCGCCGGTGAACTGCGTCGTGACGTAGCGACAGCCCACCTGGCCGCGCGTGATCACGAGCAGTTTGAGATCGGGATGCCACAGCTTGCACGTCGCTTTGGCCGGATCATCGGTCTCGGCCAGGAACGCCAACTCTTCTTCGCTGATCTTGATGAGATGGGCGAACGGCCAGGCCAGCCGGATGCCCTGGCGCGCGGTTTCGGCGCTCGGCCAGAGCGGCAGGCGCAGGTTGGGGTCATACGAGATGAGCGCGCCCGCCGCCTGCGCGATCTCCAGCGCTTTAAGCGTGGCGCTCCGGGCGGGTTCGCCGATCAAGCTGATAGAGCCGAAGTGAAAGACCCGCGCCGCGCGGATCGCCGCTTCGTCCACATCGTCGGGCCGATACAGCATGTCGGCGCTGGGATGGCGATAGAACATGAAATCGCGCTCGCCGTCGGCCTTGAGGGAGACGAAGGCCAAAGCAGTGCGGGCCGCCGTGGAGAACTTGAGACTGGAGACTTCGACGCCGTTCTCATACAGAGTCTGGGCCAAGAAGTGACCAAAAGCATCATCGCCCACCTGCCCCATGAAGCCGGCCGAGACGCCCAGCCGCGCCAGCCCGACGGCGACGTTGGCAGGCGCGCCGCCCGGCGCTTTGATGAACGCGGGCGCCTCGATTAGCGTCCCGCCGGAGATGGTAGGGACAAAATCGATCAGCAGTTCACCATGAGCGATGACGGTTGGCATACGGTATAATCCATCCGAAAGGAGTTGGCGCGATGACTGAGATCACACTCCAATTGCCTGATCCACTCGCGGCGCGTTTGGCCTCTGTTCAAGAGCAATTGCCCAGGCTGCTTGAACTTGTCACCGATGAGGGCTTGCCTCTTTCCGCCCAGGTCTATCTGGAGGCTCTGGAATTTCTGGCCTCTAACCCCACGTCTCAACAGATTTTAGAGTTCCGCCCCATCGCATCTTTGCAGACCAGCATCGGCCTGCTTCAGGATCGAAACAACGACGGCACCCTCACACTCTTCGAGAAAGCCGAACTGGAACGGCTATTGAGGGTGGAACACTTGATGCGGGCCATCAAGCTGCGCGCCCGTGAGCAGGCCAGCCGCAACTGATGAGCGAGGCGATCTCCAACGCGCTCCGACAATGGGTTATTCAACAGGCCGGCGAATGTTGTGAGTACTGCCGACTGCATCAGTCGCATACACTACTGCCCCACCACATCGATCACATCATCTCGCGCAAGCACGGCGGACAAACCGAGGTGGGCAATTTAGCTCTGGCCTGCGCGGACTGCAACTGGGCGAAAGGCTCTGACATCGCCTCCGTTGACTCACAGACCGGGCAACCGATTTTCTTCTTTCATCCCCGCCGCCAGGAATGGCGTGATCATTTTCGCCTCGATCAGGCCCACATTGCGCCTCTCACCCCGGAGGGCCAGGTGACTGCCGCCATCCTGCAATTCAACACCCCACAACGCATAGCCGAACGAGCGGCCCTGCAACAGTTAGGGCTGTACCCCTTGGAATGAAGCCCACAGAAAGTCAATCCGTAGTTTACTGTGAGCGATGACGGTTGGCATAGGTTACTCCCACTTGAGCCAGAGATACTGGAACGGCTCGAGCGTGAGAGTCAACGTCTCGCCACTCATCTGCGCCGAAGCGGGCGCGCTGGAGAGAAGAACGGATGGGGCGGCCGTGAGGCCGCCCGGCAGACTGACGCCCGCGGTTTGCCGGGTAGTGGCGAGATTGTGGAGCGCTAGCAGACGTTCGCGGCCCAGCGTCCACCAGCACGCGGCGACAGCGTTTGAGCCGCACTTCGCCCACGCAAACTCACCCTGCCCAAAGACCGTCTGGGCCTTGCGGATCGCGATCATGCGCCGCAGGGTGTGATAGAGCGAAGCGGGATCGGCGCGCTGGGCGGCGACGTTGACGCGCTGGAAACCGAACTGTTCATCGTCGATCACGGGCGCGTATGTCTGCCGCGCGGAGGAGAAGCCCGCGTTCGGCGAGGCGTCCCACTGCATCGGCGTGCGCACGCCGTGGCGATCCGGGAGCCAGATGTTATCGCCCATGCCGATCTCGTCGCCGTAGTAGAGGATGGGCGAGCCGGGCAAGGTGAAGAGCAGTGAGTTCGCCAGCTCAATTTTGCGCCGGTCGCGCGCCCCGTCCAGCAGAGGCGCGAGGCGGCGGCGGATGCCGAGGTTGAGCCGCATGCGCGGATCGGGCGCATACTCCCGCCACATCCACTGGCGCTCCTCTTCGGTCACCATCTCCAGCGTCAGCTCGTCGTGGTTGCGGAGGAAGGTGCACCACTGGCAGTTCGGCGGGAGCGGCGGGGTGCGCGCGAGGATATTGGCAATCGGCGAGGCGTCCCCGCGCCGCAGGGCCATGTAGAGGCGCGGCATCACCGGGAAGTGAAAGCCCATGTGGAACTCGTCGCCCTCGCCAAAGTAGGGCCGCACGTCTTCCGGCCACTGGTTGGCCTCGCACAGCAGAATGCGGCCCGGATAGTCGCGATCCATCACCTGGCGCAGTTCCTTGAGATAGGCGTGCGTCTCCGGCAGGTTCTCGCAGTTGGTGCCTTCGCGCTCGATGAGGTACGGCACGGCGTCGGCGCGGAAACCGTCCACGCCCAGATCGAGCCAGAAGCGCAGGACGTTGAGCATCTCGGCGCGCACCGCCGGGCTGTCGAAGTTCAGGTCCGGTTGCGACGAATAGAAACGATGCCAGAAGTATTGGCCCGCCGCCTCATCCCACGTCCAGTTGGATTGCTCGGTGTCGAGGAAAATGATGCGGGCGTCCTTGTACTTCTGGTTGGTGTCGCTCCAGACGTAGTAATCGCGATAAGGCGAGTCTTTGGACGAACGCGCCGCCTGGAACCAGGGATGCTGATCGGAGGTGTGGTTGAGGACGAGGTCGGTGATCACGCGCAGGCCGCGCCGGTGGGCCTCCGCCAAAAACGTTTTGAAGTCGTCGAGCGTGCCGTAGTCCGGGTGGAGGGTGTGATAATCGGCGATGTCGTAGCCATCATCCTTGAGCGGCGAGGGATACATCGGCATGATCCATAGACAGTCCACGCCCAGATCACGGAGGTAGTCGAGTTTTTGCGTCAGGCCGACGAAATCACCGTGCCCGTCGCCGTTGCCATCGGCAAACGCCCGGACGTAGACTTCGTAGAAGATCGCATATTTGTACCAGAGCGGCATAGCAGATTGCAAATGGCGAATAGCGGATAGCAAATGGGCATCCGCTATCTGCCATCAGCCATTACCCCTTGACGGAACCCGCCAGCAGACCGCGCACGAAGAAACGCTGGAGCGAGAAGAAGACGGTCAACGGCAGGAGCATGGAGATGAAGGCGCCCGCCGTCAGCAGGTGCCAGTCACTGCCGCGCGACCCGACGATCTCGGCCAGCCGCTGGGTCATCACCTGCACCTCCGGCTTCGTGCCGATGAAGATCAAGGCCACCAGATAGTCATTCCACACCCATAAGAACTGGAAGATGGCGAACGAGGCCAGCGCCGGAACCGAGAGCGGGATGATCAGGCGCATGAAGATAGTGAAATGCGAGGCGCCATCAATGAACGCCGACTCAAAGATATCGCGCGGCAGTTGGCTGATGTAGTTGTACAGCAGATACGTGGCCAGCGGCAGGCCAAAGCCGGTATGCGCCAGCCACACGGCCAGGAAGGTGCCGTTGAGGTCAAGGGCCACGTAGTCTCGCAGGATGGGGACCAGGGCGATCTGCAAGGGAACGACCAGCAGAGCGATGATCAGGATGAACAGCCAACGGCTCCCCTGGAACTTCATCCACGCGAAGCCGTAGGCGGCAAAGGCGGCCACCAGAATCGGGATGACGGTGGAGGGCACAGCCACCACCAGGCTGTTGATAAACGCCTCGCTCATATCGTTGCCCTGCTCGATTTTTTCACTGCCGTCCGCCAGCTTGATCGTGTATTCCTTGCCCGTCAACACGCTCGTGTAGTTTTCCAGTGTGAAGTTGGCGAGGGTGACCCACTGTTTTTCCTGCACCTGCAATTTGCCCAGGCGGCGGTTGCCCACCCACGTCAGCCGTTTGCCGTCGGGCGTCTCCACGCCGGCGCGGAATTCTTCAAAGGTGTGCGTCACGCCGCCGATCGTCATTGGCCCGTCGCGGTCCGCGTCGGCGGGGATCTCCAATTCGCCCACCTGCACCCAGTCCTGATGCGGAAAGATCGTCCACCAGCCGGTGGTGTTAACTTCCTGGCGCGTGCGGAACGACGAGACGAACAGGCCAATCGTCGGGATGAGCCACAGGAGGCAGATTAACAACAGCGCGCCGTTAACGAACAGAGCACCGATGAGTTTACGGGTCCGGTTGTCCATTAGAAGGTCTCCCGCGCGCTGAACTGTCTGAGGTTATAAATCATTACCGGGATCACGGCGATGAGCAGGATGATGGCGATGGCCGCGCCATACCCCGCATTCCGGTTGACGAACATCTGATTGTAGAACTGCGTGGCGATCACCTCGGTGCCGAACTGCCCGCCCGTCATCACCCGCACCACGTCAAAGATTTTCAGTGTAAAGATGATGACGGTGGTGGTCACCGTGATAAGGGTGCCCATGATCTGCGGGATCATAATCTGGAAGAACAACTGCAGTTCATTCGCGCCGTCCACGCGCGCGGCCTCCAGCAGTTCGCCGGGGATACCTTTGATGGCCGCCGAGAAGAGCACCATGGCGTACCCCGTCTGCAACCAGATCACGATCACGATCAGGAACAGGTTATTCCACGGCTGGAGGAGGGCCGTCCAGGCCTGTGGCTCGCCGCCCAGCGCCACCCAGACCGCGTTCAGCAAACCAATCTGGGGAGAGGCCTTGTCTTTGACTTCGTAGATGAAATTCCAGATCACGCCGGCGCCCACAAAAGAGATCGCCATGGGCATGAAGATGACGGACTTGGCCAGCGTCTCAAACCGACTGCGATCGGCCAGCGTGGCGATGAGCAAACCGAAGACCACGGTGAAGCTGGTGCCCAACACCATCCACAGCAGGTTATTGCGGAAGGTCTCCAGCATGTTGCGCTGGGTGAACACGTCAATGTAGTTCTGCACGCCGACGAAGACCGTGCTATCCGCATCGTACAGGCTGAGGACAAACGTGCGGACGGTGGGCAGGGCCAGGAACCAGACGAGCACGGCCATAGCCGGCCCCACGAAGAGGAAGGGCTGGATGCGGCGCACCCATAGCGGCGGCAGTTGCTCCACCAGCCAGTTGGAGACGAAGTACAACAACGCCACACCGCCCACGCCCCACAGCATGGCGACCACGGCAATGATGGTTTTGGGCGCCTGGCTATCGCGCAGGAACAGAAAGCCCTGCCAGAGGCCAATGAAGGTGATGACAGGGATGATGACCGCGACGAGGACGCGCCCGACATTGGCGGTCAGCCATTCGACGGGGGTTAATCGAGCTTCCTGAGTCGTAGACGCTTGCATGATCATTCGCCTCCTATTCTGTTGTGGGCCGGCTGGTGAGACAGGGCGTCGATGTTACTATTGTATATCTGAATTAGATCAATGCCATCCGCGATGGGTGCATTTCGCGCCGGGGGCAGGCGATTGCCCCGTCCCGCTCCGCGTGAGCGGGGTCGGGAAAATCGCGCCTACGAACCACACGAAGCCGACCTACGTCGGCTGAGGCCGCGCAGGCGGCCTTTGTGTCCCAGGTTGCCGCGACTTCCAGTCGCCAGTAGCCCCCCAAGGCAAATGCACCCATCCGCGATCGCGTCTGACGGGCTTTGCTACTCAGGCAGGAGCAGGGCAGTCCAGGCTGACCGCCCTGCTCCTCATTACTTTCTCAACTTACCGCTCGGCCATAGGCGCTAGGGCGACACACTCGAGACCCGCTGGCTTATTTCGGCCAGGTGGCATCGATGTTCTTCATCGCGTTATCCAGGTCTTCCGTGCCGGCGATGTAGCTGGTCATCTCCTTCCAGAAGGAGCCCGCCCCCACCTGACCCGGCATCAGGTCAGAGCCGTCGAAACGGACACTGCTGGCGTCCAGGATGATCTTGGCCACGCCGCGCGTCACATCGTCCCCATACCAGGAGAGGTCGGAGTCGAGGTGAGGCGCAATCGCGCCGCCGGACTGAATCCAGGTCTTGAGGTGATCACCATGGGTGAAGTACTCCATCACGGCGATGACCTCCGGGCGATTGCTGAAGGCGGCCCAGATGTCGCCGGCCACCAGCACGGGCTTGCCGTACGCCGGGTCAATGCCGGGGAAGTAGAAGAAATCGTAATCCACCCCGGCCTTGGCTTCCTTGGGGAAGAAGCTGGTGATGAAGTTGCCCTGCTTGTGGAGCCAGCACTTGGGCGGGTTCTCGAACATGGGCGCGGGCGCATCGCCGAAGAAGGTGGTGACGATGGAGGCGCGCCCGCCATACACGTACTTGTCGTCCCACATCTGGGTCAAAATCTCGGCGGCGTTCTTCACTTCCGGCGAGTCGAACTTGAGCTCGCCGCGCGTCCACTTGTCGTAGTTCTCCAGCGTGGTGGTGCGCAGCATGATCTCTTCCATCCAGTCGGTGGCCGCCCAGCCGGTGGCCGCGCCGGACTCAATGCCGACGCACCACGGCGTGTCGCCGTCCGCCACGATGTCGTCCATCAGCTTCTGCAGTTCTTCCCAGGTCGTGGGGACCTGGTAGCCGGCGGCATCGAAGTCATCTTTCGGATACCAGACCAGGCTCTTGCCGTTCACACGCTCCCAGACGCCGGCCATGATCGGGCCGTCCTTGCCCAGCATGGTAGCCATATCCAGCCAGCCCTGGTTGTAGGTCTTCTTCAGCGCCTCCACGTCGAGGTGCTGGCTGAGGTCCACCACCTTGCCGGTCTTGGCGAAGTTGGCCAGCAGACCGGGCTGGGGGAAGTCCACGATGTCCGGCGGGTCGCCGGCGTCCACGCGGGCGGAGATGGTGGCTTCAAACTCCTTGGAGCCTTCATACTGGATGTCAATGCCGGTCTGGTCTTCAAACTCCTTGACGGTGGCATTGAACTTGACGGCGTCTTCATCGGTGAACGGGCCGGTGGCGGAGACTTTCGTGCCTTTGAACTCGCCCGCCAGGGCGCGCTCCAAGATCGTTCCGGTCGGCTTGGGCGCCTCGGTCGGTTTGGGTGCTTCGGTGGGGGTTGCCGCTGGAGCGCAGGCGCCCAACAGCAGGGCGGCCAGGATCAGCGCGCTCAAAATACGATGCAGGGGTTTCATCTTTTTCTCCTCATGTTGTGAAAATCAGCGTAGGCTCGACAGGACAGGCTTGATGAGCAATTTCCGTAGGTCCTTCATCACCTCCTCTGAGTCGCTAGCCGGCGTGACCGCGCCGCGCTCAATTGGAACGCGGCGGGGCCGTCGTCCGGCGGACGATGATCTCGGTGGGCAGTACCTCGCACACGGGCGCGGCAGGCGGATTCGCCAGCACGCTCAATAACAGGTCCACCCCGCGCTGTCCGGACTCGAACAACAGCTGGCGCATGGTGGTCAGACCCAGGTATTCCGCCACCTCAATGTCGTCGTAGCCAATGACGGACAAATCGTCGGGCACGTTGAGCTTCAGATCGCGAGCGGCCTCCAGCACCCCCATGGCCTGAGTATCGCTGGCCGTGAAGATCGCGGTCGGACGTTCCGGCAAGGCCAGCATCTGCGCCGCCAGGCGGCGGGCCTCGCCCCGGCCATGTTCGCCACACAGGTGGTAGTCCGGGCGGAACGGAATCCCGGCGGCCTCCAGCGTCTGCCGGTAACCCAGGTAGCGATCGTAGCTGGCGGTGAAGTTGAAGGGCGTCTCAAACGGGTCGCTGATGTAGCCAATGCGCCGGTGGCCGAGATCAATCAGGTGCTGTGCCGCGCGCTGTCCGCCATCCATGTCGTTCACAATTACGCGGTTGAGCATGGTGAGCGACGCGTGATTGGCGTCAATCAGCACAATGGGGATTGGGCTGTTCACGAGATAGGGGATGTCTTCTTCGTGCGGCGGGAGCGAGACGATGAGCACGCCGTCCGCGCGATCGCGGCGCGGGACATCGCGCATACAGGCATCGCGCCTCTGCGGGGTTTCGACGTTATAGAGCACCAGATCGTAGGCGCTGGAGGCCAGCGCATTCTCCACGCCGCGCAGGCGCTCCACGAAAGCGGGCCGGGTGAAGAAGGTGGTGATGACGGCAATGGTAAGTGTTTTGCCCAGCGAGAGGCGCCGGGCGGTAGGGCTGGGGACAAAGTTCAACTCCGCGATGACATCCAGCACACGTTGACGCGTCGCCGGGCTGACCAACGGGCTGTGGTTGAGCACGCGCGAGACTGTGGCCAGTCCGACGCCTGCTTTTTGCGCGACATCACGGATCGTCGTCGGCATATGGAACCGGTTTCTTTAGGCTTGGAACCGGTTCCAGAGTATCACATTCCGATTGCTTGAGTCAACAGTTTACAGCCTCTTGATGAAAATTTTAATGTTTACATGGTTATGGGGATTGCGCTTCGCTCTGCGCTAGCATGATGGCGGCAAAGATCAGGCCTGCCCCCAGCCATTGCGGTCCATCCAGTCGTTCGCCCAGCACGGGAATGGCAATCAACGCCGTCAGCGCCGGCTCCAGCGAGGCAATCAGCCCGGCCGTGCCCGCTTGAAGATAGCGCAGGCTGAGGGTGTACAGCCCAAACCCCATCAGCGAGGGGCCGAGGGCGAGGATGACCAGGATCAGCCAGCCATCCCACGCCCGCCCCAGAGTGAAAAGCGTATCGGGCCGCTGAATTAGCGGGTCAATTTCCGATACATAACGCGATGCGGGGTGTCGGCGTCCTGGCCCAGGCGCTTCCTGCGATCTGCCTCGTAGTCCGAGTAGTTGCCGATAAACCAGCGCACCTCGCTCTCGCCCTCGAACGCCAGGATGTGCGTGGCGACGCGGTCAAGGAACCAGCGGTCGTGGCTGACGACGATGGCGCACCCGGCGAACGCCTCCAGCGCCTCTTCCAACGCGCGCAGGGTGTTCACGTCCAGGTCGTTGGTCGGCTCGTCCAGCAGGATCACGTTCGCGCCCTCTTTCAGCATCTTGGCCAGGAGCACGCGGTTGCGCTCGCCGCCGGAGAGCACGCCCACTTTCTTCTGCTGATCGGCGCCGAGGAAGTTGAAACTGGCGACGTAGGCGCGTGAGTTCACGCGAAGCGTCCGCTGGCCGAGTTGGATCGTGTCCGCGCCGCCGGAGACCTCCTCCCACACGTTCTTCTCCGGGTCGAGCGTGTCGCGCAGTTGCCCCACGTAGGCCAGCTTCACCGTCTGCCCAATCGCGAGCGCGCCACCGTCCGGCTGTTCCGCGCCCGTGATCAGCTTGAGGAACGTGGTCTTGCCCGCGCCGTTCGGCCCAATCACGCCGACGATGCTTCCGGGCGGGATGTCCACCGTCATGTCGTCTATCAGCAGGCGATCCCCAAACGCCTTGCTCACGTTCTTGAAGTTGATGACGACATCGCCCAGGCGCGGCCCCGGCGGGATGTAGATTTCCAGATTCTCGCGGCGCGCCTCGGTCTCTTGATCCAGCAGCTTCTCGTATGCAGACACGCGCGCCTTGCCTTTGGCTTGCCGCGCTTTGGGAGACATGTGAATCCACTCCAACTCGCGCTCCAGCGTCTTCTGGCGCTTCGCGTCCGTTTTCTCTTCCAGGGCCAGGCGTTGTTGCTTCTGCTCCAGCCAGGAGGAGTAGTTGCCCTTCCACGGGATGCCGAAGCCGCGATCCAGCTCCAGAATCCAGCCCGCCACGTTGTCGAGGAAGTAGCGGTCGTGCGTGACCGCGATCACCGTGCCCTTGTACTCGCGCAGGTGGCGCTCCAGCCAGGCCACCGACTCAGCGTCGAGGTGGTTGGTCGGCTCATCGAGCAGGAGGATGTCCGGCTCGGTCAACAGCAGGCGGCACAACGCCACGCGGCGCCGTTCGCCGCCGGAGAGGATATTGATCGGCGTATCCGGCGGCGGGCACCGCAGGGCGTCCATCGCCAGGTTCAGCCGGTGCTCCAGGTTCCAGGCGTCGTGCTTGTCAATGAACTCCTGCAAGCGCGTTTGCTCTTCAATCAGCTTGTCGAAGTCGGCGTCCGGCTCGGCGAACCTGGCGCTCACTTCATCAAACTGCTTGAGCGCTTCCACAATGGGCTGGACGGCTTCCTCCACCACTTGCCGCACGGTCTTGTTCAGGTCGAGTTGCGGCTCCTGCTCCAACAGGCCGCGCGTATAGCCTTTGGAGAGCGAGGTCTCACCCAGGTAATCGTTGTCCACGCCGGCCATAATCCGGAGGAGCGTGCTCTTACCTGAGCCGTTCAGGCCCAGCACCCCGATCTTCGCGCCGTAGTAAAAACCAAGCGAAATATCGCGGATGACTTCTTTGTTCGGATGCTCCGCAAAGATGCGCTTGACGCGCACCATGGAGTAGATGACCTGGTCAGTCATGGAGTCATTGGGTGATTTGGCGATTGAGTGATTGCTTTAGTTATCGGCAAAGCTTTGCGCCCAGGTGCGGTGCGCGTCGTGATTACGCAGGTCAACGTCGAAGTCAACGGCGGCCTTGAGAGCCATGAGCACGGAGACCCAGCCCGCGATGACTTCCGAGCGGTCTTCGGCCGGCACGCCCGCATCGGTCAGGGTCAAATCCGTGCCGCCCGCGCCGTCATCTTCTATTTCAACAGTGGTCACGCTTCCGCCGAAATATCGAACGGCGAAGCGATGTGGCGGGCCGTTCTCAAGGATTTCGCCTCGCCAGGTCTGGCCGCCGGGAAAGCGAAACTCGATCACGCCGTCCGTCTCCTCCGCCGACTCGGCCCAGAACCGTGCGCGCCCGTCACTCGTGGCGAACATGCGATAGACAACAATAGGCGGCGATTTGAGATGCAGACGCCAGCGGATGATATTCGGATCAGCCTGAAATCTCACGCGGGTATTATAGTCGGAGCAGTGAACAGTCATCAGTGATCAGTAACCAGTGATCACTGTTCACTGTTCACTGTTCACTGTTCACTGATTGCGCTGCTCTTCCACCATCCGAGCCAGCGCTTCCAGCCCGCGCAGGCGGCGGACTCCGGCGGCGTCCAGTTTGCCGAGCCGCTCGTGATGTTGCATCGCGCGGATCAGGCGGCGGGTGGCGCGCGGCAGGTTCACGGCCTGGTTCACCACCAGCCCAGTCGCCGTCTGCCGCTGGTGTTGCCTCTGCACGCGCACCTGCTTCTTCATCTGGATGCGAAAGCCCTCGGTCTGGATGATCTCTTTGATCCACGTCAACAGCTTGCGCGTGACGCCGCCGGGCCGCCGCCGCGACGGCTGGTCGGCGGGTTTGGGGCGGCGGCGCTTGTTCCGGCCGAAGGCGGGGAACGAGAACGTCAGGTCGTCGGCGTAGCGTGTGTAGTGGCCGTCGAAGTGCTCGGCCAGCGCGGACAGCCGCGCATCCAGCTTGCGGCAGACGAGGTTGCTGAGGGCGGGCGAGGTGGGCGCGCCCTGCGGCAAGCGGCCCTCCAGCGTGCAGAGGCGGCTGAGGATCGTCGCGGCCTCGGCTTCCCAGTTCATCGCTGTGAAGACTTGCTCCACTTGCTTGTCCGTAACGCTTGGGAAGAAGTCAGCCAGATCGAGGTTGATGACGACGCCCTGCCCCGCGTGCGGCCGGGCATTATCAACGATGGAGCGGCCCGGCACGAAGCCGGTGGCCGCGCGGTGCGGCGTGAGCGGGTTGAGCAGTTTGTGCAGGATGTTGCGTTGAAGCGCTTTGAGTTTTTCGCCAGGAGCGTCAATCGTTCGGACGCCGCCGCGCCGCTTAGGGACAGTGAAGCGTGTGTAGTCGTAGCCGCGCGCCCAGGTCGGGCTGGAGGTCAGCCATTCGCGCAGTTCCTTCTCCGGCGCGTCCAGCCAGCGCGCCAACTCCGCCACACTGCGCTGGCGCTTGCCAAAGAGTTTGCTGAGGAAGCTCATAGGGAAGGGATCAAAAAAGCCAGGCGGTTTTGCCTGTCGGACGCAGTCCGACTCACTGACTTCAGTAACACTCGTCGTGCCGGGCTGACGAAACATCAGCCTGAGCCTGGAGGCTCCACCAAAACCGCCTGGCGATGGCGAGATTATAGCCGCATTCGAGACCCTCGGGGTCTGGAGGGTTTCGGAAGTGTATACTTCTCCTCCATGCTCACCTCATCCCCCCTCCCCACCTCACCCCAACGCGCTAACTTCTGGAACCTGTACTGGGATGTGTTTTGGTTCGGCGTCCTGCAAGGGAGCGCCATCGCCTTCATCGCAGTCTATGCCACGCGAGCGGGCGCGGCGGCCTTTCAAGTCAGCCTGATCACCAGCGGCCCGGCCATCATCAACCTGCTTTTCTCCCTGCCCGCCGGGCGCTGGCTGGAAAAGCGCGACATGACGCGCATCGCGTTCCACACCTCCGTCTGGCACCGGCTCGGTTACTTCGCGTTCATCGGCCTGCCCTGGCTCCTGCCGCCCGCCGCGCAAGCGTGGGCCATCCCCGTGATCATCATCCTCATGGCGATCCCCGGCACGATCCTGGCCATCGCCTTCAACGCCATGTTTGCGGACGTGGTGCCGCCGGAGTGGCGCGGCGCAGTGATCGGGCGCCGCAACGCCCTGCTTTCCATCAGCTCCACCCTCACGGCTTTGTTGTGCGGGCAGTTGCTGGATCGCCTGCCGTTCCCGCTCAACTATCAGGTGGTGTTCACGATCGGGGCGGTGGGCGCGGCGCTGAGCAGTTACTATCTGGGCCGTCTGCGCGCGCCAGAGAGTTTGCCGCCGCGCGTGGGCCGCCCCTTGCTCGACCCGGCCCGCCCCAACGGAGCGCAGTTCACCGAGGCCGCGCGGCCCGCCGGTCTGCGCTTCCTCACGCGAAGCCGGATGAAGGCCCTGCTCCGCCCCGATCTCCTGCGCGGGCCGTTCGGCCTGCTCTTGCTGGCCTATCTGGCGTTCTACACGTTTCAATATACGTCCATCCCGCTCATGCCGCTGTTCTGGGTGCGCGATTTGAAATTGACCGACGGCGTGATCAGCATCGGCAACGCGATCTTTTACGGCGCTCTGCTGATCACTTCGATAGCCCTCACCCGGCTGACGGCGCGCTTCAGTCACCGCCGCCTGCTCACGATCAGCGCGGCATTCTTCGGGGTGTATCCACTGTTGAACGGCCTGGCGTGGGATGCGCTGTTGTACTACGCAGCGTCGCTGGAAGGCGGCATCGTGTGGGGCGTGCTGGGCGCGGCGCTCGTCAACCGCCTGATGGAGCGCGTGCCGGAGGACGACCGCCCGGCGCACATGGCTCTGCACAACCTGGCGCTCAACCTGGGCATTTTGCTTGGCTCGCTGTTTGGGCCACTGCTGGTCAACATCTTCAGCCCGCGCGAGGCGCTCCTCATCACTGCCGGCCTGCGCGTGTTGGGCGCGATTTTGCTGGGAGTTTGGGCGTAATCCACAGACGACACAGATTTCGCAGATTGAACACATCGGTGTCATCGGTGAAATCTGTGTACAAAACCTACTCAATCACAACTGAGTCTAGCCCCTCTGCCGGCGGCGGGAACTTCATCTTCAGCCCCTTCAACGTCTCCACGATCACCGAGGCGACCACGAGGTTGCGATACCACTTGGCGTTCGCCGGGACGATGTGCCAGGGCGCCCATTCCGTGCTGGTGCGCTGGATGGCTTCCTCGTACGCTTGCATGTAATCCGGCCACCGTTCACGCTCCGTCAAATCGCCGGGGTTGAATTTCCACTGCTTGGTCGGATCATCCAGCCGCGCCTGGAGCCGCTCCTTCTGCTCCGCCTGGCTGATGTGCAGGAAGAACTTCAGAATCGTCGTGCCCTCGTCAGTCAACAGGCGCTCAAAGGCGTTGATGTGATCGTAGCGCCGCTTCCACACCGCTTTGGGCGCGAGGTTGTGAATGCGGACGATCAGCACCTCCTCGTAATGGCTCCGGTTGAAGACGACGATCTCGCCCTTGCCCGGCGTTTGTTGATGCACCCGCCACAGGTAATCGTGATCCAGCTCCGGCGGCGTGGGCGCTTTGAAGCTGGCGACCCGCACGCCCTGCGGGTTGACGCCCTCAAACACGTTGCGGATCGTCCCATCCTTGCCGCCCGTGTCCATCGCCTGCAAGACGATCAGGAGCTTGTGCTTGCGCTCGGCGTATAACACCTCCTGGAGCGCCCGCAATTGCTCGCGCAGTTTCGCCAGCCGCTCCATCGCGTCCTGCTTGTCGCCGTCGAACGCGCCGTGGTCGTCCGGGTCGCGCCGCTCCAACTTCACTTTGGCCCCCGGCGTGATGCGGTGACGATCCATGAGTATCTCCCTTGAGCCGGGCCTGTCTCAAAAGTTAACTCTCTCGACTTTGAAGAAAAACCCGGCCACGAATTTCGCGAATTGATACGAAGGATTGTAGCCCTCCCCCTCCAATTACGCTACAATACGCCGACACAGCCACACCACTTGCTTTCGAGGAAAACATGTCCTATCAACACATCCGCGTCCCGGCGGGCGCTAAAGTATCGATCTCCAATGGAAAGCTCAACGTCCCCGATCATCCCATCCTGCCCTTCATCGAAGGCGATGGCACCGGGCCGGACATCTGGCGCGCGTCCGTGCGCGTGCTGGAGGCGGCGGTCGCCAAAGCCTACAGCGGTCGGCGCCGGATCGCGTGGATGGAAGTCTACGCGGGCGAGAAGTGCTTCAATCAGTATGGCACGTGGCTGTTGGATGAAACGGTCGAGGCCTTCAAGGAATTTCTGGTCGGCATCAAAGGCCCGCTCACCACGCCCATCGGCGGCGGCATCCGCTCGCTCAACGTGGAGCTCCGCAAGAAGCTCGACCTGTACGCCTGCCTGCGCCCGGTGCGCTGGTTCAAGGGCGTGCCCTCGCCCGTCAAGCGCCCGCAAGACGTGGACATGGTCATCTTCCGCGAGAACACCGAAGACATCTACACCGGCATTGATTTGGAGAACGGCTCGCCGGACAATCTCAAATTCAAGCAGTTGCTCAAGGAACACCTCCCCAAGGAGTACAGCAAGATTCGGTTTCCCGACACGGCCGGCCTCGGCGTCAAGCCGGTCTCGCAGGAAGGCACCGAGCGGCTGGTGCGCGCGGCTCTCAACTACGCGCTGGCGAACAAGCGCAGGAACGTCACCTTCGCGCACAAAGGCAACATCATGAAGTACACCGAGGGCGCGTTCCGCAACTGGGGTTACGCGCTGGCCGAGCGCGAGTTCGGGGACCAGGTGTACACGTGGGAGCAGTGGGAGCGCACCAAAGCGGCGCAGGGCGAGGACGCGGCCAACCGGGAGCAAAAGGCCGCGCTGGCTTCGGGCAAGCTGCTGGTCAAAGACGTGATCGCCGACATCGTCTTTCAGCAGACCATCACCCGCGCCACCGAGTTCGACGTGATCGCCACCATGAACCTGAACGGCGACTACCTCTCGGACGCGCTGGCGGCGCAGGTGGGCGGCATCGGCATTGCGCCCGGCGGCAACATCAACTACCTCACCGGCCACGCCATCTTCGAGGCCACCCACGGCACCGCGCCCAAGTACGCCAACCTCGATAAGGTCAATCCCGGCTCCGTGATCCTCTCCGGCGAGATGATGCTTCGCTACCTGGGCTGGGCGGAAGCGGCGGATTTGATCATCACGGGCATAGACGGCGCGATCGGAAGCAAGACCGTGACTTACGACTTCGCCCGCCTGATGGAAGGCGCGCAGGAAGTGAAGTGCAGTGAGTTCGGCGACGCCGTGATCGCGCACATGTAAACTGAACCGCAACCCCAAAGGGGACAAGCGAGCGCGAAGACCGCACAGAGTCTGTGCACACGGATGGCGCGGAAAAACGCGGAGGACACGGAGAAAGTAAGCTGTGGCCTCCGCTTGCTCTGTGCCATCCGGGTCCTGTTTTACGTTATAATCCCAGCTACTCCACCTTTAGAGGCCGTGTATGACCTACAAACTCGTGCTGGTACGTCACGGGCAAAGCACTTGGAATCTTGAGAATCGTTTCACCGGCTGGACGGACGTTGACCTGACGGAGCAGGGCCGCGACGAGGCGTGCACGGGCGCTCAACTCTTGCGCGAGGGCGGCTACACGTTTGACGTGGCTTTCACATCCGTGCTCAAGCGCGCGATTTACACCCTCAATATCGTGCTTGAGGAGATGGCGCTGGACTGGCTGCCAGTCACCAAGGCCTGGCAGTTGAACGAGCGGCACTACGGCGCTTTGCAAGGGCTGAACAAGGCCGAGATGGCGGAGAAGTACGGCGAGGCGCAGGTGAAGATTTGGCGGCGCAGTTACGACACCCCTCCGCCCGCGCTGGATTTAGATGATGAACGCCATCCGCGCTTTGACCGGCGCTACGCCGGGCTGACGGAGGCCGAACGGCCGCGTTGCGAGTCGCTCAAAGATACACTGGCGCGCGTTCTACCGTATTGGCACAACACGCTCGCACCGGCGATCAAAAGCGGCCAGCGCGTCCTGATCGCCGCGCACGGCAACAGCATCCGCGCGCTGGTCAAGTATCTGGACCACGTCTCGGAAGCTGACATCGTGGAACTGAACATCCCCACCGGCGTGCCGCTGGTGTACGAGTTGGACGCCGCTCTCAAGCCGATCACGAATTACTATCTGGGCGATCCGGAGGCCGTGCAGAAGGCCGCGGCGGCGGTGGCCGCGCAAGGAAAAGCCAAGTAGATGGCCGTTGATGCCCAGACGTACAAGAGCGCGCTGGCCCAATTCTCCAGTGGCGTCACCGTGGTCACCACCCGCCACAACGACGTGCCCATTGGCCTGACGGTCAGCGCCTTCGCCAGCCTGAGCCTGGAACCGCCGCTCGTGCTGGTGTGCATCCTGAAAGGCTTGTTCACTTACACGGCTCTGGAAGAAAGCGGCGCCTATGCGGTGAACATCTTGAGCGCCGGGCAAAAGGAGTTTGGCTTGCGCTTTGCCGGGCTGATCCCGGGCCTGGACGATCGCTTCGCGGGCCTCGCGTACACCACCGCCGTCACCGGCAGTCCGATCTTGCCCGGCGTGTTAGCGTGGGTGGATTGCCGCACGGTCCAGATTACGGACGGAGGCGATCACGGCATCTTCGTCGGCGAGGTGATCGCCGCCGGAACGCCGAACCAGGGCGAGCCGTTGCTGTATCATAACCGGCATTGGGGCGGCTTCACGCCGAAAGCGCCGGGTTGATTTATACCGAGCGATTACGGAATACGAAACTGTATGTCCGATCAAACCTCCCTCCCGCCGCGCCTGCAAGAAATCGTCGCCGATTTCGAGCTGTGCGAGGGCCGCGAAAAACTGGAACTACTCCTGCAACTCTCCGAGGAACTTCCGCCCTTGCCGGACTGGCTCAAGGAGCACAAGGAACGCATGGCGCCGGTGCCGGAGTGCATGACGCCGGTGTTCGCCCACGCCACCGGCGAAAATGGCCGGATGACGTTTTACCTGGACGTGCCCGAGGAGTCGCCCACCGTGCGCGGCTACGCCTCGATCCTGGCGCAAGGGTTGAACGGCGCGACGCCGCAGGACGTGCTCAACATCCCGGTCACTTTTTACGAGACGATGGGGCTTCAGACGGTGCTATCCGGCCAGCGCCTAAACGGCCTGCGCGCGATCCTGGCGCGGCTCAAGCAGTATGCGCGGGCGGAAATCGAGAAGTGAAGACAGGAGGTCAGCATGCCCCCGAACACCAAAGTGGAACAACTGGTGCTCGTGACCGTGGCCGGGGAACAGGCCACCGAGCTCATTCAGGCCCTCAACACCGAAGGCTTTTTCGTCACGATTATGGACAGCCGGGGCGGCCTGATCGATGAACGGCTCTCCACTCTGCTCATCGGCCTGAACCGCCCCCGCCTGCCCGTCCTGCTCACCCACATCCGCGAGCACTGCCGCACGCGCCGCCGCTTAATCCCCACGCAAGTCGAAAGCCCGACCATGGTGTTTCAGCCGATGATGATCGAGGCCGAAACCGGCGGCGCCACACTGTACGTGATGGATGTCGAACGCTTTGAGCAACTCTGAGGAGCGCCCCATGAAACTCATTCTCGCCATTATCCGTGACCGTGACGACGTGGCTGTGATCGATCAGTTGGTGGCCAAGGGACACCGCGTGACGCGGGTCGCCAGCACCGGCGGCTTCCTCAAACGCGGCAACGTCACCCTGCTCATTGGCACGGACGAGGAGCAGGTGGAAAATGTCTTTGCGATTCTGCAGACCGCCTGCGCCCCGCCGGAGTCCGGCTATCATCGCGCCACGGTGTTTGTGCTGAACGCCACTCACTTCGAGCAAGTCTGACCCCAAATAGAAAACGCCCGCTGTCATTGAACAGCGGGCGTTTTCTGCAATCTTGTGTAGGACCACCCAGAAGTAGCCACCCACCGCTCATTACGGTTCGCCAGCAGTATCGCGTTCAAAGGCTCAAGAGTGTTGAAGGCCTGCGCGTCGCCGATGCGTCCGTTATGCCGACCATCGCCCACGCCAACGTCAATGCACATTGCATCGTGATTGGCGGAAGGGCGGCGAGCTGATCAAAGCCGATCAATGAACGTGAAGGGAGAAAGGATGAAGTGATTGTCGTGACACCTGATATGTTCTATAGTGAGCGAACAAGCCAGTCGCTATACCCGAGGCAGCCTCGCTTGCTACGATATTGCGGCTGAACGCAATTTGCTAGGCCAACAAATGAGGAGAGTCGGTGATGAGGCGCATGGTCGGCTTGATTGCTGGAGTTGTAGCTGGAGCACTCTTAACGGGCATATGTTTGTATGCAATCATCAGTCTCTGGCCACGCCTGGTAGGTCTCTGGACCACACCTGACGCGACTGCCATTGCAGACGCCAACCCAACAGCTCCACGCACTACCGCAACAGCCGAAGGGATACCCTTTCTCAGGGAAGTGAGACCAGTTGCCACACCCCAGGTGGATACGTCTGTCACCCCGCGCTCCAGCGGAACAAGTTTGCCAGCCATTACCCGCTTATCCCTACAGAGCCCATACGAGGCCCAGGGTTTTGCCTTTCAGCATGCCCAACTCGGTGACGGCCGGGAGCGATGGGTGGCCGCCTCACCGGATGGCCTGGCGCTGGTGGAGATCGTGGGGACGGATACGGTCGAACAGGCCTCCGTCACGGTCTTTGGCCCGATCCGGCAGAACGAAGACGACGGGGAAAAAAGGGCCATTTACATGCTGACGATGATGAACACAATCCTACCCGAATGGACCGCCGGGGCCGAATGGTTTAGCGGCGAGCTCGCCACGGTCACAAGCCGATCGGGGAATTACGTGTCGGAGATCACTCGGGCTGGGGTGCGGGTTGTGTTCTCATTCGATGGGCAACTGGGCGCCATCACGCTGAGTTTCGGGCCGGAGTGACGGCCTGACGTGAAATACGCGCGGCCTCTGTGCTCGGGAAGCTCACTGGCGCCAGCGGTGGCAATTCCAAAGTGCCGAGGGTCGTGAGGAGATAAGTGATGAAGCGTTGGGGATGGCTTGTTCTGGGTCTCATGATCATCGCCTGTAATTTTTTGACCCATCCAAGCCTTGTGACTTCGACCCCTACACCCGCCCCAACATCGACATCCACCTCCAAGCTGACGCCCAGACCGGGCTGGCAGGCCTTTCACGAGGGCGGGGTCGAGCTTCAATTTCCTGAGAACTGGGAGCGTCTACCTGAGTTTGAGCAATCCCCCGATGCCAGCACGCCAGCCTCGACCTTGATTATCGCGGACACTTCCGGCGATGTGCAAATGAGCTTCTACTGTATGCCGAAGACGGGCTTTGCACAGTTCTTTGGGGAAACCCCGACCACTCCCAGCCAGGCGGGCGAAATCCTTTGGGAGGTGATGCTCGCTTACTTTGATAGCTTGGGCCAGGCGGATGGCTTATTGGCCGAAACATTGGAGGAGTTCACCGTCAATGACGCGCCCGCGGTCCAGGTCAGCTTTACCTCCCTGGGCGTAGCAGAGCGGCTCGGGGTTGAGAACCCAATGGAACTTGCGGAACCTGTGACGATTTACTACAAAATACTTGCAGTTGTCATGGAAGCCAGGAATCTGTGCTACATCGTCGTGACCGCTCGCTCCCAAGAGAGCCGTGAGCAGGCAGACATTGACGCGATCATCAATAGCCTCCGGTTGACGCCCTGAAGCGCCTAATCCGCTTTGCGTCAGCATTGACCCTTTCGGGGACGGACGGTATATTACCCTATTGGAGATTGTGCCAGCGGCTCCTTAATTCAAAACCACCAAGGTTTTCGCACCTCAACAGTTAGTTGTTCATATTCTCATCTGCTTCACACGGCCCGTTTTCCCCAGCGTTGAGCCATGCCAGTTGCGTAAGAGCAGGTGTGTTTTGGCCGATTTGTTGTGTTGGCCCATTTCAGGGCCTGAAGTGCCGCGCGTGTTCAGTTAGCTCACTGTAGTGGAGCCGACCGAGATATCCTGAAGGAACCCGATATGAGCATTCGGGAGCGGGCTGTCACACAACATCCTGTTGTCAACCAGGCCTCTACTGAGTCAGAGCGGACTTTGGAGGCGTTCTCGACCCGATGGTATCCCCCCGAACTCCATGAGATTCTCGCCAACCTGCTTGAGCAACTCCATCATTCGGTCGACTGTGACGCCTGCGCCCTCTGGCTGCTCGCTGAAGACTCTCTGTATTTGGCCGCCAGCTGGGGCTGGCCGATCCCGACTGAA
>Ga0247727_10007383_pt1 | contig 20945 bp, 35 predicted proteins | sample WisWelCaveWW1625_FD_202498 | JGI IMG/M metagenome (GOLD analysis project Ga0247727, IMG submission 202498) | Biofilm microbial communities from Wishing Well Cave, Virginia, United States - WW16-25 | ecosystem: Environmental > Aquatic > Deep subsurface > Groundwater > Cave microbial mat | place... | reverse complement strand
GCTTTTCTTTGTGATTAAATCAGGATATGTTTCATACGGGCGTTTGCGGTTGAAAGAATATTTCATCCCTAAGGTAATGGCTGTGGACGCAAGCAAACTTGCTCCCATCACCAGCGAGTTTCTTTTTGCTGCGCTGTCATTCCCGAAATGACCACACAAAAACATAACAGATGGAGTGGCAATGCTCACGGGAGTCATGCTCTGAGAAAATATTTTGTTGGTGTTATCCCACGATGTTGAATTGCCTGAACGAATAGAGTAGAGGAGGTCTATGTCGGCATTTTGGCAGAAGCAGAAATTACACAGATAAATAAAAAAGATTACACCGATTACTTTTTGCATGAATCAAATATCGGAAAATATCTTTCGCGTAAAAGCAAATCCCTCTTACCGATAATGCCGATTTTCTTCGGAACAGGATAGTATTGTGAATTATAGTGTTGAAAACTTCTTTTTGCTTGTTGTCCCGACACCTATTGGGATGATTTACATTTACAAGGTTAATAAAAAAATCTTTAATCATACCCACCATGAGTTGTCCAATTTGTAATAACACCGAAATCAGCGAAGGCGCTGAAACCTGTTCGCAATGCGGTTCAGACCTTGAGGTTTTCACTCACATTGAAAGCGCACAAAAGGAACATCAGTTCCAGAAAAAATCAATGCTCATACTTGCTGCCCTGCTTGGAATAGTGGTGGTAAGTTGGGGCTCTGTGAGTTTGCTTTCAGGTGATACGTCTGATGATATAATTACAGGGGAAGTAAGCCCTCCGGATGACGGAACAGCGCTTTCTCCGGCAATAACTTCAAATGAATTCACAGCAACGCTGAAAAAAGAAAACGAAGATTTAAAAACAGAAGTTGCTTCACTTACATCTGAAATTAATAAATTGAAAACACCTGCGCCTTCTGTTAAGCCGTCTGCTCCAAAAGAAAAGGAAAAAGAAGCAGCATTGACTTCTGATGCGTCAAACGAAAGCAATGTAATCATCCATAAAGTGAAACGCGGAGAATCGCTTTGGAAGATTTCAAGGAAATATTTCAAGAATGGCACTAAAGCCAAAAAGATTGCGGCAGATAATAACATCACGAATCTGAAAGCCGTACGCATAGGCACTAAACTGAAAATATATAAATAAACTACAATGTCAGAAAAAACTCTCCACTTAGATGCGATAACCCGCAAGGTTACCGTGTCGCTTTCCGAAATCGTTTCATTGAAAGCGCAAATTGCTTCCTTAAATGAGGAAATCGCTTTGCTGAAACAGAATATAATTTCTCTCGATGAAGAAATCATTTCTCACAAAGAGGAAATTGCCTCTCAGAAAAATAAAATCTCCTCTCTTGAAAATGAGAATTCTTCCCAGAAGAAACAAATTGCTTCACTTAATGATGAAACGTCTTCACAGAAAAAGGAAATCGCTTCGCTGAAATTACAAAAGGACAAAGACCTGGAAACAATCAGCGGACAGGGGAAAATTATTTCTCAAAAAGAAAAAGACATTACTCAAAGAGATAAGGATATACAAAATCTCACTAAAGAAGTTGCCGCTCTTACCACTGCTGCCGCTAACCTCAAATCTACTACTGCGAACCTGTCTGCAGACAAGGCAGGTCTTGAAAAAGAATTGGCAAAGACCAATGACGCGCATCAAAAAAGCGAACATGCGAGGAAAAAGGCGGAAGGTGAATCCAAAAACCTTCAATCAGAATTGCAATCCACAAGGCAGGAAATTATCCTGATGAAAGACCAGCCCAAACAAGAGGTGGCAAATGAGAGTTCAGAGACGCCAAGCAACACCGAAGGAAAAGAAATAGAATTCCCGGAGGCATAAAAAAAGGTGAACTAAATTAGTTCACCCTCATATTATATCAGGAAAGGTATATTAAAAAATTACTCGCTTTTCTTCTCTTCGGTATTGGTTGTTTCCTCAGAAAGAGTTTCGTTAGCCGTTGTTTCGGTTGCTGTTGCTTCAACTTTCTTTTTTCCTGCACGACTTCTTCTTGTCTTCTTAGCGGGAGTTGCTTTCTCTGTTGCTGCCTTGAGCATGTTTTCGTTGAAGTCAACGAGTTCTATCAGGCACATGCTGGCATTATCTCCTGTACGGAATTCTGTTTTGAGGATGCGTGTATATCCTCCTGCACGTTCTCCCACCTTTGGAGCCACATCGCGGAAAAGTGCAATAACAGCATCTTTGTTTTGCAATTTGCGAAATACCATTCTGCGTGAATGGGTAGTGTCGCTTTTTGCCTTTGTAATGATGGGCTCAAAGTATTTCTTGAGCGCTTTCGCTTTCGCGAGCGTAGTGTTGATGCGCTTGTGTTGAATCAGCGATGCAGCCATGTTCGACAGCGTGGCATGCCTGTGTTGCGATTTGCGGCTGAGGTGATTAAATTTTTTTCCGTGTCTCATTGTATTTATTATTTATTAATCAATCATCAGTTAAGAGTTGCTCTTTCTTTCATGAAACCATATTTGGCAACGTCCATTCCGAAATGAAGTCCTTTTACGTTTACAAGTTCTTCGAGTTCGGCAAGAGATTTCTTTCCGAAGTTGCGGAACTTGAGCAGGTCCATTTTGTTATAGGAAACGAGGTCGGCAAGTGTTTCAACATCTGCTGCTTTCAAACAATTCAGCGCGCGGACTGACAAATCCATATCCACGAGTTTTGTTTTGAGCAATTGGCGGATGTGAAGTGCGTGTTCGTCAAAGTCCTGTTCCTTGGCTTTGTCTTCGGTGTCGAGCGTAATTTTTTCATCGGAGAATAGCATGAAATGGTGAATCAGAATTTTTGCTGCCTCTTTCAATGCTTCTTTCGGATGAATGCTTCCATCACTCTTCATATCGAGAATAAGTTTTTCATAATCGGTTTTCTGTTCTACACGAAAATTCTCCACTGTGTATTTCACGTGGCGGATAGGAGTGAAGATGGAATCAATTGGAATGTAACCAACAGGAGCGTTGAGCGGTTTGTTCTCTTCGGCAGGAACATATCCGCGTCCTTTATCAATGGTGATTTCAATTTTTGCTTTTACGTTTCCTTCCATCGTACAGATAACAAGGTCTGGATTTAAAACCTGGAATGCAGAAGTTCCTTTTCCAATATCACCAGCGGTGAATTGATCTTTTCCGCTGAGGGAAACAGTTACTTTTTCGTTGTCAACTCCTTCAATTTGTTTTTTAAAACGTACTTGTTTGAGGTTGAGAACAATTTCGGTTACGTCTTCTACAATTCCTTTTATAGTAGAGAATTCATGTTCAACTCCTTCAACACGGATGCCTGTGATGGCATGTCCTTCGAGAGAAGAGAGTAGAATTCTGCGAAGCGCGTTGCCCACAGTAACTCCGTAGCCAGGTTCAAGAGGACGAAACTCAAATTGTCCTTCTGTGTCAGTTGAGTGAATCATGATCACTTTGTCGGGTTTCTGAAATGCTAATATTGCCATGTTATATAGTTTTAGTTTGTTCTTGTTTATTATTATTTAGAATATAATTCCACGATTAGTTGTTCTTTGATGTTCTCAGGAATCTGTGTTCGCTCAGGCACGGTGAGAAATCTTCCTTGCATGAGAGCGCGGTCAAACTCCAACCACTGGTATTTAACGCCTGATCCTGAGAGAGAATTCCTGATAGGATCCATATCTTTCGAACGTTCTCTTACGCCTACAATATCTCCTGCTTTCAATGTGTAAGAAGGAATATTTGTTACGTCTCCGTTCACGGTGATATGCTTGTGTGAAACAAACTGCCGCGCTGCCCTGCGTGTAGGAGCAATGCCCATGCGATACACTACGTTATCAAGACGTGCTTCCAAAAGTTGAAGGAGCACTTCACCCGTTACGCCTTTTGCACGTGCCGCGCGTTCAAAAATATTTTCGAACTGGCGCTCAAGAATTCCGTACGTGTATTTTGCTTTTTGCTTTTCAGACAACTGAACAGCATACTCCGACTTCTTGGTTCTTTTTTTCGTCATGCCGTGCATGCCTGGAGGATACGCTTTTTTCTCCAGCGTTTTTCCATTGCCGCCAAGAATGGGTTCCAGAAATTTCCTGTTGATTCTTTGTTTTGGTCCTGTGTATCTTGCCATTTTTAGAAATTATAAATTTTTAATTATGAATTATACTCTGCGTTTTTTAGGAGGACGGCATCCATTGTGCGGAACAGGAGTGAGGTCAATGATTTCCATGATCTCAATCTTGTTCGTGTATAACGCGCGCATAGCGGTTTCTCTTCCTCCGCCTAGTCCTTTGATATATACTTTTACTTTTCTTAGCCCTGCTTCGTATGCAGCCCTTGCAGCATCAGAAGATGCAACCGTTGCGGCATAAGGAGTGTTTTTCTTAGAACCTCGGAAACCCATTTTACCAGCAGACGACCATGCAATGGTTTGCCCTTTCATGTTCGTTAGAGTGATAATGATATTGTTGAAGGCAGCATGAATGTGCGCTTCACCGATGGCGTCAACTTTTACAGTTCTTTTTTTTGCCTTAGCAGGTTTTGCTGCTACTTCAGCGGTTTGTCCTTGTTGTGGTTTTTTTTCTTCAGCCATTTATTATAAATTATGAATTATAAATTTTATCCTTTAGATGGAGCCATTTTTTTGCCTGCGATTGTTTTTCTTCTTCCTTTTCTTGTACGTGCGTTGCTTCGTGTGCGCTGTCCGCGAACAGGAGCGCCTTTCTTATGCCGTATGCCTCGGTAAGTTCCAATGTCAATCAAACGCTTGATATTTAATTGTGTTTCAGAGCGAAGCGCACCTTCCACTTTAAATTTTTCAGTGAGGATGTTGCGGATTTTTGAAAGTTCATTATCATCCCAATCCTGAACTTTTTTGTTCACATCCACGCCTGCTTCTTTTAAAATTTTATTTGCGGAACTTCTCCCTATGCCATAGATATAGGTAAGCCCGATTTCTCCGCGCTTGTTTTTTGGAAGATCAACTCCTGATATACGTGCCATGTTTTGAAATTATAAATTAATAATTATGAATTATAAGTTTTACCCCTGACGCTGTTTGTGTTTCGGATTTTTTTTATTAATGACATACAATTTTCCTTTTCTGCGGACAATTTTGTCGTCAACTCCTCGTTTTCTAATGGATGTTCTGATTTTCATATTTATTTATATCTAAAAGTTATTCTTCCTTTTGTTAAATCGTATGGCGACATTTCTAATCTTACTTTATCTCCCGGCAATAGTTTTATATAGTGCATCCTCATCTTCCCTGAAATGTGGGCAGTAATGATGTGTCCGTTTTCAAGTTTAACACGAAACATGGCATTTGAAAGCGCCTCTGTTATTGTTCCATCCTGTTCAATCAGCGACTGCTTTGCCATACTTGCTTTTTATACTGCTTCTTTTTTTAGTTTAACTTCCTGTTCTATATATTCAAAAGTCGTTAAGACTTCCGCTTTATTCTTTTTTACTGCCACCGTGTGCTCAAAATGAGCGCTCGGTTTTTTATCAACTGCTGAAACCGTCCATCCATCCTTCTCCACTTTTACATCGCGCTTTCCTAAGTTTATCATCGGCTCAATCGCAATCACTAATCCTTCTTCCATTCTCACTCCGCTTCCGCGTTTTCCGTAGTTGGGAACTTCGGGTGCTTCGTGCAAACTTCTTCCGATTCCGTGTCCTACTAATTCCCGAACGATTCCGTATCCGTATTTGCTTACGTGTTCTTCTACCGCACTGCTGATGTCTCCGACTCTTTTTCCGGTTACTGCGTTTTCGATTCCTTTATAGAGAGATTCTTTTGTTACTCTTAGCAGTTGTTTCACTTCATCGCTGATTTCTCCAACAGAAAAAGTGTAAGCCGAATCTCCAAAGAATCCGTTTTTCAGAACTCCGCAATCTACAGATACTATGTCATTATTTTTAAGAACGTAATCGCTGGGCACTCCGTGAACCACTTGTTCATTTACCGAAACACACAGCGTATAATCAAACACCAATCTTTCCTTTCTATAGCCCTTAAACGCGGGCGATGCTCCATTGTCTCTTATGAACTCTTCGGCAATTTTATCAAGTGCTATCGTGCTAATTCCTTCTTTAATATTTTTTCCAACTTCTGCAATCGTTTTCGAAACCAACAAACAACTTTCTCGAATCAATTCTATTTCCTCATCTGTCTTTAAATATATTTTCCCCATTTCATTACGCTGTCGCCATACTCATCGAAGTTCTTCCTTTTATTCTTCCTGATTTCATCAATCCATCATAGTGTCGCATTAATAAATGACTTTCGATCTGCTGAAGTGTGTCAAGCATTACTCCAACTAATATCAAGAGCGATGTTCCTCCAAAAAATTGCGAAAATTGATCATTCACACCCAGAAAATTGCTTGCAAGTGCAGGCATCACGGCTACTAAAGAAAGAAAGATAGAACCTGGTAAAGTAATTTTTGACATTACATCATCAATGAACTCGGCAGTTTTCTTTCCTGGTTTTACGCCTGGAATAAATCCACCATTGCGTTTCATGTCATCTGCCATTTGGGTTGGATTTACCATGATGGCAGTGTAGAAATAGGTGAAGACGATGATAAGAAAAGCAAAGAGTATATTATATGCAACACCATTGTGATTGGAAAGCGCCCCCATAACTCCACTGAGTTGATCTGATGATGCAAAACCTGCAAGCGTAATCGGGATGAACATAATTGCCTGCGCGAAAATAATTGGCATAACGCCTGCGGCATTTACTTTCAAAGGAATATATTGGCGCACTCCGCCATATTGCCTGTTGCCCACAATTTTTTTCGCAAACTGTACAGGAATTTTTCTTGTGCCTTGTACGAGAAGAATACAACTGATGATTACGAGCATCAGGAACACAAGTTCAAGAAGCATCATAATGAGTCCACCGCCTTTTGATTCCATTCGTGTTGCGAATTCAGATACGAAGGCAAATGGGAGATCTGCAACAATTCCAATCATAATGAGAATGGAAATTCCGTTTCCAAGTCCGCGATCGGTTATTCTTTCTCCGAGCCACATTACGAAAACAGTTCCCGCGACAAGAATGATTACTGTGGTGAACCACCAAAGCGTAGTTGGGTCAGGAACCACTCCGCCATAACTTGTTAACTGGGAAGAAATAAATCCTGGCGCCTGAAGCGCTGTAATAATTACGGTGAGGAAACGAGTGTACTGATTTATTTTTCTTCTTCCGCTTTCTCCTTCTTTTTGCATGCGCTGAAAGAACGGAAATGCCATCGTGAGTAATTGCACAACAATAGACGCGGATATGTACGGCATAATTCCAAGGGCGAAGACAGACGCGCGTGAAAATGCACCTCCCGCGAACATATTGATCAACCCCGCTAATCCTTCTGCCTCTCCTTTTGACTGAAGAGCAGCCATGTTAACACCAGGAAGCACCACATAAGATCCGAGGCGATAGATGAGAACAAACCCGAGTGTATAGAAAATGCGGAAACGCAAGTCCTCAATCGCGAAAATATTTTTTATGGTTTGTATCAGATTCCTCATACAGGCAATTATGCTTTAATGATTTCTATTTTCCCTCCGCTTGTTTCAATCGCTGATTTTGCTGAAGCAGAGAAGGCGTGCGCTTTTACCTCTAACTTTTCTTTCAGTTTTCCTCTACCTAAAATCTTCACCAATTTATTTTTTGAAATAAGTCCGTTGGAAATAAAAGTTTCAATGTCAAATGATTTAATTTTCTTTTCCTCAGCAAGACGTTGAAGTGTGTCAATGTTTATTCCGTGATATGCTATTCTGAATAAATTAGTAAAGCCGAATTTAGGCAGGCGTCTTTGCAAAGGCATTTGTCCGCCTTCGTGTCCACGCTTTTGATTGTAACCGCTCACGGATTGCTGTCCTTTATGTCCGCGAGTAGAAGTTCCACCTCTGCCTGAACCTTGTCCGCGTCCGACACGTTTGCTTTTTCCTTTCACAGCACCACTTGCTGGTTGTAAATTATGTAATTCCATTTTTTTGTTCGTATTTTTCGTAGAGTTTCGTTTTTCGATGATTGAGATTAACCTTCAAAAACTTTTTTGAGTGATACACCACGGTCTCGTGCCACAGTGATGGGGTCTCTCATTTTTACAAGTGCATCCATAGTTGCTTTCACCACGTTGTGCGGATTGGATGAGCCCTGTGATTTTGCGAGCACATCAGTAACGCCTGCGCTTTCAAGCACAGCACGCATTGCACCGCCTGCGATAACACCTGTACCGTGAGATGCAGGTTTCAAAAACACGCGAGCGCCTCCAAATTTTCCATATTGAAGATGAGGAACAGTTCCTTTAATGAGAGGAACTTTCACTAAATTTTTTTTCGCGTCATCAACGCCCTTTGAGATTGCAGCTGTTACTTCGCGGGATTTTCCAAGTCCATATCCTACAACGCCTTTACTGTTTCCTACAACCACAATTGCGGAAAAACTAAAAGTGCGTCCTCCTTTGGTAGTTTTTACTACACGATTAATAGCCACAAGGCGATCTTTTAATTCGATTTCGCTTGACTTAACTCTTTTAACGGTTTCTTTAGACATATTTTTTTATTTACAATTTATTTTTTAGAATTTCAGTCCGCCTTCTCTTGCTCCATCGGCAACTGCTTTCACTCTTCCGTGGTACAGATAACCATTTCTATCAAAAACAACTTGCTGAATTCCTTTTCCTACTGCTATCTTGGCAATTGCTGCTCCCACTGATTTTGCTTTATCGGATTTTGATCCTTTCACCTTCGCGTCAGTTTTTCCCATAGAGGAAACAGTGGTGATTGTTTTCCCTGATGAATCATCTACCAACTGCGCATAAATCTCGCTGTTGCTTCTGAAAACAGTAAGGCGCGGGCGTGTGCTTGTGCCGCTTATTTTACCGCGGATTCTTTTTTTTATTTTTAATCTTCTGAAATTTCTTGACTTCATGACAGTTTCAGTTTAAAATTATTTTGCTGCTGTTGCTGCGGTTTTTCCTGCTTTCTTTCTTAATTGTTCGCCAGAGAACTTGATACCTTTTCCTTTATAGGGTTCTGGCGCTCTGATGGAACGAATTTTTGCGGCAACCTGCCCGACCAATTGCTTGTCTGCGCTCTGAAGAATGATAGCAGGATTTTTTCCTTTTTCGGTTTTGGTTTCAAGTTTTATTTCTTTCGGAAGATCAAACACCACGTGATGTGAAAATCCTACCACAAGGTCAAGCAGTTGCCCTTTATGCGTTGCTTTGTAACCAACACCGACCACTTCTTGTTCAATTTTGTATCCTTCGCTCGTCCCTTTAATCATATTCGAGATAAGTGAACGATACATTCCGTGCATTGCTTTGTGACGCTTTTGGTCAATGGGGCGCTCAAGCACAACATTATTGTCCTGAACTTTTACGATGATGTCTGCATCAACTTTCTGTGTTAGTTCGCCTTGTTTTCCTTTTACTGTAACACTGCTTTTATTAACAGTTACAGTTACTCCCTGCGGGATGGTTATCGGTTGTTTTCCTATTCGTGACATGACTCTTTCAGATTTATATTAATATACATAACAAATTACTTCTCCGCCAACATTCATCTTGCGCGCTTCTCTATCAGTCATCACACCTTTTGAAGTTGAAATGATCGCGATTCCAAGTCCGCTGAGAACGCGGGGCATTTTTTCAAGCGGTACAAATCTTCTCAATCCCGGTCTGCTGATGCGTTGAATTTTCTGGATGGCAGATAACTTAGTAGCAGGATGATATTTAAGAGCGATCTTAATTTTATCCTGAACCTTATTTTCCTCAATCTTGTAATCAAGAATAAATCCTTTCTCTTTCAGAATTTTTGTGATTTCCTTTTTTAAGCCAGAAGCAGGAACCTCTACGATTTTGTGATTCGCTTTGATTGCGTTTCGTACTCTTGTTAAATAATCTCCGATTGTATCCATTTTTAATTTCTAATTATTAATTCTTATTTTTTTACCAACTTGATTTTGTTACGCCAGGGATTTTTCCGTTGAGCGCCCACTCTCTGAAAACAAGACGGGAAACTCCGAACTGACGCGAATAAGCACGTGCTCTTCCTGTCATTTTGCATCTGTTACGCAAACGCACTTTCGAAGAATTGCGCGGAAGTTTGCTGAGCGCTATGTAGTCGCCTGCTTTTTTTAGTTCCGCTCGTTTCTTCGCGAACTTCTCAACCAGTTCTTCGCGTTTTCTTTGTCTTGCTTTAATACACTCTTTTGCCATAAGTATAAATTATTTTTTAGGTTCTCTTTTAGGTTCTTTTTTTGCTACTGTATTAATTATCTCGTCTTTCTTGCTTCCTTTTTTATCATCGTCTTCTTTTTTAAACGGCACTCCGAATTCTCTAAGCAATGCGTGTGCTTCGGCATTGTTGCGGGCGCTTGTTACAAACGTGATGTCCATGCCACGAACTTTATTCACTTTGTCAATATTGATTTCAGGAAAAATAATTTGTTCAGTGATGCCGAGGGTATAATTTCCTCTTCCGTCAAAACCGTTTTTGCTGATGCCTTTGAAATCGCGGATGCGGGGCAGGGCAGTGGAGATAAATCGGTCAAGAAACTCATACATTCTATCTGAACGCAAAGTAACTTTCACGCCAATCGCAACGCCTTTTCTTAATTTGAAGTTTGAAATATCTTTCTTAGAAAGAGTAGGCATTGGTTTTTGCCCAGTAATGATGGTCATTTCACTCAATGCACTGTCAATAATTTTCCTGTCAGCAACTGCGTCACCAACTCCCTGATTGATGGCAATTTTTTCCAAACGTGGAGCGCGCATCGGACTTTTAAAACTAAATTCCTTCTGAAGAGCGGGAACAATTTCTTTCTGATATTTTGTCTTCAAGCGGGGAATATAATTTTTAGCAACAGCAGAGGTAACTTTTTTCTCCTCTGATGATTTTGCCGGAGCAGATTCTTTCTTATGCTCCTTTTTTTCAACGTGTTTTTTATCTTCCTTTTTCATTACAATTATTTTACTTAATTACTTCGTCAGATTTTTTTGAGTAGCGGACTAATTTGTTTGTTGCTTCATCAATTCTTCTGCCCACTCTTGTTGCGTTTCCTTTTGCATCTATCAGCATCAAGTTAGAAACATGAATAGATGCTTCCTGATGGATGATTCCGCCTTTTGTATTTTTAGCAGTAGGTTTTGTGTGCTTGGTTGCCATGTTAATGCCTTCCACAATAGCGCGGAAAGAATTTCTGTCGACCGACAGAATCCTTCCTTGCTTACCTTTGTCGTCACCGGCAATTACTTTTACTGTATCGCCTTTTTTTATTTTAAGTTTTACCATTTCAATTTATAATTTTTAAATCTATAATTCTTAAAGTACTTCTGGAGCCAATGAAATTATTTTCATGAATTGTTTTTCGCGAAGTTCTCTCGCAACAGGTCCGAAAATACGTGTGCCTTTGAGTTCGTCCAGTTCTGTGAGAAGAACAGCCGCGTTATCATCAAAGCGGATGTACGAACCATCCTGCCTTCGGATTTCTTTTTTAGTACGCACGATAACTGCTTTGGAAACAGTATGCTCTTTTACTCCTCCGGCAGGAATTGCTTTTTTAATAGCCACAATAATTTTATCTCCAATGCCCGCTGTTCTGCGCGTACTTCCTAAAACACGAATGCAAAGAACTTCTTTTGCTCCGCTGTTATCGGCACATACTAATCTGGATTCCTGTTGTATCATAACTATGCGTATTAATTTTTATTTCGCTTTTTCTACAATCTCAACTAATCTCCAGCATTTGTTTTTGCTGAGAGGGCGTGTTTCCGTAATGCGTACTGTATCGCCTATGTTGGATTCATTTTTTTCATCGTGAGCCATGAATTTGCTTGTACGCTTGATGAACTTCCCATACTTAGGATGTTTTATCTGGCGCTGAACAGAAACAACGATGGTCTTTGTCATCTTGTTGCTTGTTACAAGCCCTACTTTTTCTTTTCTACGTGTTCTTGTTAATTCCATTTTTTGAATAATTATTTTTTAGTTTCTTTTAATTCTCTTTTGCGAAGTTCTGTCAGTATGCGAGCGATGGTTTTTTTCGCATGAGGAATTCTCATTGGATTTTCCACTGGTGTAATGGTATGAGTGAACCACATTTTATCCAGCCCAGTTCTTTCTTCCTTCAGTTTTTCCTGAAGGTCGCTGGTTGAGAGTTGAGATAAATCTGCTTTTTTCATTTTCTTTATTGTGATTACACCGATATTGTATTACAATTCAATAAAATCATTTCTTACCATAAACTTCGACAAGCAAGGAAGTTTATCTCCCGCAAGGCGAAGCGCTTCTTTCGCATCAGCCATCTTTGCTCCTTCTGCTTCAAACATTACTCTTCCTGCTTTAACCACAGCCACCCAGTATTCAGGATTTCCTTTTCCTTTTCCCATTCGAACCTCTGCAGGTTTTTTAGTAATCGGCTTGTCTGGAAAAATTCTGATCCAAACTTTTGCGTCTCTTCCTATATGACGTGTGAGTGCAACGCGCGCGGCTTCAATCTGCCGAGCAGTAACCCAAGCGGTTTCCATTGCTTTGAGCCCGAAAGAACCGAATGCCAACGTGGTTCCTCTCCTTGCGTTTCCGCTTGGAACCATTTTGTGCATTTTTCTAAACTTTGTTTTCTTTGGCTGTAGCATTTTTAATTTCTAATTAAAATTATTAATTTCTTTTTACCTTCTATTATCTCTGCCTCTATTATCCCTGTTATCTCTGCGGTCTCCTCCACGGTGGTCACCGCCATCTTTACGCTTTCCTTTTTTCTTGTCGCGTCTATCCGTAATGTTAGGGGAGAGATCGCGTTTTCCAAAAACTTCTCCTCGGCAAATCCAAACTTTAATTCCAATTTTCCCCATAGAAGTTTGCGCTTCGGCAATCGCGAAATCAATATCAGCGCGAAACGTATGAAGAGGTGTTCTTCCTTCTTTGAATTCTTCACTGCGCGCGATTTCAACTCCGCCCAAACGTCCACCTGCGCGAACTTTAATTCCTTCAGCACCCATTCTCATTGCTGATGCGATTGCCATTTTTATGCAACGCTTGTGAGAAATCCTCGCTTCTATCTGGCGAGCGATTCCGTCAGCAACTATGCGCGCGTCCACTTCAGGGCGTTTTACTTCAAAAATATTTATCTGTATGTCTTTGCTTGTAATCTTTTTTAATTCTTCTTTTAGTTTGTCAACTTCTGAACCGCCTTTTCCAATGATGATTCCAGGACGCGCAGTATGAATTGTAACCGTAACAAGTTTTTGTGTTCTCTCGATAACAACACGTGAGATGCTGCTCTTTTGCAGACGCGCTTGTATGTATTTACGAATGCGCTCGTCTTCAAAAAGTTTGTCGGCATAATGATTTCCGCCAAACCATGCAGAGTCCCATCCGCGGATGATTCCGAGTCGATTACCAATTGGATTTGCTTTTTGTCCCATTCAGAGAAGTTGTTGAGTGATTGAGTTAATTAGTTATTGAGTTGGTTGTTCTTCTTTTTTTGTATCGAGAATTACTGTCACATGGTTTGATCGTTTGCGGATTCTGTACGCACGGCCTTGTGGAGCAGGGCGGAAGCGTTTGAGCATCTGAGCACCATCAACTTTAATCTCCTTGATGAATAAAGCGCTGTCTTCTGCACGCAATCCTGTTTTTGCTTCGTAGTTTTTCACTGCGGAAACAACCAGTTTTGAAAGCGGAAGGGATGCATGTTGTGTGTGAAAACGCAGAACATTCAATGCGTCTTCAACCGGACGGTTGCGAATTAAATCAGCAAGAAGACGCATTTTGCGCGGTGAAGTTGGGTATCCATTCAACTTCGCAAAGTAAGTTGTCTTGTTTGCTTCTTTTCTTGCGTCTGCCATTTCTCTTTTACGAACTCCCATAATATTTCTTTTTTATCGTTAGTCTATATTATTTTGCTGCCGGTGCTGATGCTTGTGCAGGAGCAGGTGCTGCTTCTGCTTTACTGTGTCCCATGTGTCCGCGGAAGGTGCGTGTAGGAGCAAATTCTCCCAATCGGTGACCTACCATGTTTTCTGTTACATAAACAGGAATGAATTTATTTCCGTTATGAACTGCGAATGTCATTCCGACAAACTCAGGAGAAATCATTGACCTGCGCGACCAGGTTTTAATTACATATTTCTTTTTGCCTGCAGTAATTTCAGAAACTCTTTTGTTGAGTTTGAAATCTATGAAGAATCCTTTTTTGAGCGAACGAGCCATGTTTTACTTTTTATGAATTATTATTTAGAGCCGTATCCTTTAGTTCTTCTTTCAATTATATATCTGTTAGAACTTTTCGTTCTTTTTCTTGTTTTTAGCCCCTTAGCCAATTGGCCGTTTCTCGAACGAGGATGTCCTCCTGATGCGCGTCCTTCTCCACCGCCCATCGGGTGATCAACAGGATTCATTGCCACAGGACGTGTTCGTCCTCTTCTTCCAAACCAACGGACGCGCCCTGCTTTTCCGTGCACCTCTTGATTATGGTCAGCGTTTGAAACAGTACCAATAGTTCCCATGCAAGTGGCAAGCACCATGCGTGTTTCTCCTGAAGGCATTTTCAAAGTAACATATGTTCCTTCTTTGGAAGTAAGTTGTGCGTAAGTGCCGGCACTGCGGATGAATTTTCCGCCCTGACCTGGATTTAATTCTATGTTATGTACGATTGTTCCGAGAGGAATGTTTGAAAGAGGCATTGCGTTACCAAGATTTGGCGCAACATTTTTTCCTGAAACAATTGTTTGGCCAACTTGCAATCCTTGCGGAGCGAGGATGTATCTTTTCTCTCCATCACTATATTGAAGAAGAGCAATGCGTCCTGTACGCATTGGATCATATTCAATTGATTTTACAATCGCTTTAATATCCTGCTTATCTCTTTTGAAATCAATCACGCGATAACGTCTTTTGTGCCCACCACCTAAACAACGCGTGGTCATTTTACCTGTATGGTTTCTGCCACCGCTTCTTTTGCTTTTACGAAGCAAAGATTTCTCAGGAACATACTTGGTGATGTCGCTGTTATCGTTTGCTACTTTATGTCGTTGACCAGGTGTGAGTGGTCTGAATCTTCTTACTCCCATTGTTTTTCTTTATTAAATATTTCCGTAAAAATCTATTGTGTCACCTTTCTTTAATGTAACAACTGCCTTCTTCGCTTTCTTCGTTAAGCCAGTCATTATTTTTGTAGCAGTATATCTCATTTTTATTTTGCCGATGTAGTTCATTGTGTTTACTGAATTAACCGTAACACCATACGCTTTTTCAATTGCATTTCTGATTTCTACTTTGTTAGCAGTTTTCTCTACCACAAAAGCATAGCGACCTTTATCTGCCATTGCAGAGTATTTTTCGGTGATGATTGGTTTTACGTAGATGCTCATATTCGTTATTCGTTAATTATTAATCTTTTTTAGATTTCTTCACTTTGGATTTCGCCTTTGCCTTCACCTCAACTTCTGCATTTGCATTCTCCGATAAAATAGTTTCAATTCTTTTTATAGAACTTTCGGAAAGCAAAAGATTGTTTGCGTTCATAATATCATACGTATTCAGCGAATTAACAGAAGATACTTTTGCTCCTTTCAGATTTCTTGCTGAGAGCGCTATATTTTTATCATCGTTGTGAATCACGAGCAATGTTTTCTTTCCGTTCATTTCAAGTCCGCTGAGCAACTCAACATAATTTTTTGTCTTTGGATTTTCAAAATTGAAATCTTCGAGAACAGTGATGAAATTATTTTTTGCTTTTTGAGAAAGAGCACTGATACGCGCAACTTTCTTTAATTTCTTATTCAACTTAAAAGAATAATCTCTTACCTGTGGACCAAAAATTCTTCCACCGCCACGGAAAAGAGGATTCTTAATGCTTCCTTTACGCGCACCACCTGTTCCTTTTTGCTTGTGAAGTTTGCGTGTGCTTCCGTGAATTTCATTTCGCTCTTTTGATTTGTGAGTTCCCTGTCTTTGGTTCGCCAGATATTGTTTCACATCAAGGTAGATAGCGTGGTCATTAGGCTCCACATTAAAGATGGAGTCATCCAAAGAAACTGTGCGCTTTGTTTTATTTCCTTTTACGTTATGTACTGCTATTTCCATTGCAATTATTATTTACACTAATTATTTATGAATGATTACAAAACTTCCAGATGCTCCGGGAACAGAACCTTTCACGATTAATAGATTTTTATCCTTCAAAAGTTTCAATACTTCTAAGTTGCGTGCTTTCACTCTGTCTCCGCCCATTCTTCCTGCCATTCGCATTCCTTTCAATACACGTCCGGGAAAAGAAGAGGCACCGATAGATCCGGGTGAACGCTGACGATCGTGCTGGCCGTGTCCCATACCTCCAACTCCGCTGAAGTGATGTCTTTTAACAACTCCCTGAAATCCTTTTCCTTTGGAAGTTCCTACCACATCTACGTATTCTCCTTCAGTGAAAATATCAAGTGTGATAACATCGCCTGCTTTCTTTTCTTCTCCATCAAAGTCGCGGAACTCCACAACTTTTTTCTTCGGAGTAGTTCCTGCTTTTTTGAAATGACCCATTTGGGGAAGGGTAGTGTGTTTTTCTTTTCTTTCCCCAAAACCGAGTTGAACAGAATTATATCCGTCCTTGTCCATTGTTTTCACTTGAGTGACAACACAAGGTCCCGCTTCGATGACAGTACACGCAACGTATCTGCCAGATACATCAAACATGTTTGTCATTCCGATTTTTTTTCCAAGTATTCCTGACATTGTATTAAGTTTAAAATCTATTATCTAATTTTTTTGTTCTGGTCTCTGAATCTATTACACTTTAATTTCTACTTCTACACCGCTCGGTAATTCCAATTTGCTGAGCGCGTCAACTGTTTTTGCACTGGTGCTGTAAATATCAATGAGGCGCTTGTATGTGCAAAGTTGAAATTGCTCTCTTGCTTTTTTATTCACGTGCGGGGAACGCAGAACTGTAAAAATGCGTTTGTTGGTCGGAAGTGGAATGGGTCCGCTGATAACAGCGCCTGTAGACTTTGCAGTCTTCACAATTTTTTCTGCCGACTTATCAACCAAGTGATGGTCGTACGATTTTAATTTAATTCTGATTCTTTGCTGTGACATATTTTGGTTGATTTAAACTTTTTCTGCTGCTTTTTTACCTTTTGCTTTTGCTACCACTTCTTCAGAAATATTTCTTGGCGTTTCTGCGTAATGCGAAAATTCCATAGTAGAAGTAGCACGTCCCGATGTAAGAGTTCTTAATTGTGTCACATATCCGAACATTTCTCCGAGCGGAACTTTTGCTTTAATCACCTGTGCGTTTCCTTTGCTGTCCATTCCTTCAATGATACCTCTGCGTCTGTTCAAGTCACCAACCACATCGCCCATATATTGTTCAGGAGTGATAACTTCCATTTTCATGATAGGTTCCATCAAAACAGGTCTTGCTTTTGGCAATGCTTCACGGAACGCGGTGCGCGCGCAAATCTCAAATGAGAGCGCGTCAGAATCCACATCGTGATAGGAGCCGTCTGAAACAACAATTTTCATTGTCTGCATTTGGAATCCTGCAAGAACACCATTCACCATTGCGGCACGGAATCCTTTTTCTATCGCAGGTATAAACTCACGAGGAATATTACCGCCTTTAACTTCGTTCTCAAATTGTAATCCGCCATTCTTATCTGTTACAACAAAATCAGCGTCAACAGGAGATACAGTAAATTCTATATCAGCAAATTTACCGCGACCACCTGTTTGTTTCTTATATACTTCACGATGTTCAATTGTTCCGTTAATTGATTCCTTATAATTAACCTGGGGAGCGCCCTGATTTATTTCAACTTTAAACTCGCGCTTCAAACGGTCAACAATAATCTCCAGGTGAAGTTCACCCATTCCGCTGATGATTGTTTGATTTGTTTCGTCATCTGTTTTAACTCTGAATGTAGGATCTTCTTCAGAAAGTTTTGCAAGAGAAGTTCCGAGTTTATCAAGGTCTGCCTGAGTTTTTGGCTCGATGGCAATACCAATAACAGGTTCGGGGAAATCCATTGCTTCGAGAACGATTGGATGTTTCTCATCACAAAGAGTGTCGCCTGTTTTAATGTCTTTGAATCCAACTGCCGCACCAATGTCTCCCGCTTCAATAAATGGAACTTGGTTTTGTTTGTTAGCGTGCATCTGGAAAATACGTGATATGCGTTCTTTTTGTCCTGAGCGTGTGTTCAATACATAAGAACCGGAATCCAATCTTCCTGAATATGCGCGGAAGAATGCCAAACGACCAACGAAAGGATCGGTAGCGATTTTGAATGCAAGGGCGGTGAAAGGATCTTTCACATCCGGCTTGCGCGTAACTTCAAGTTCTGTATCAGGATTGATTCCGTGAATATTATCTTTATCAAGAGGAGAGGGCATAATCGCCATCACAAGGTCAAGCATGGTTTGAACTCCTTTGTTTTTGAATGCTGAACCGCAAACCATTGGAATAATTTTTCCAGAGATAGTTGCTTTGCGAAGTGCAGTGAGAACTTCATCTTCAGTTATTTTTGACTGATCGCTGAAAAACTTTTCCATTATCTTATCATCAAATTCAGAAACTGATTCAAGAAGTTTTTCTCTCCAATGATTAGTTTCATCAATCATATCAGCAGGGATATCAACTATCTTGAAAGTCATTCCTTTATCTTCTTCATTCCACTCGATAGCGCGGTTGTTAATCAAGTCAATTACTCCGCGGAAATTTGCTTCTGCTCCAAGCGGCAATTGAAGAGGCACAGCGTTACCGCCAAGCATTTCTTTTACCTGCTTGCATACATTAAGGAAGTCAGCGCCAGCACGGTCCATTTTATTTACGAAACAAATGCGTGTTACATTATAATTGTTAGCAAGGCGCCAGTTGGTTTCAGATTGCGGTTCAACGCCATCCACCGCTGAAAACAAGAAAACCAGTCCATCGAGTACACGAAGCGACCGGTTTACTTCAACAGTGAAATCCACGTGACCAGGAGTATCAATAATGTTTACCTTATAATTATTACCTCTGTATTTCCAAAAGCAAGTAGTAGCGGCAGATGTAATAGTGATTCCGCGCTCTTGTTCTTGTATCATCCAGTCCATAGTAGCAGCGCCATCGTGCACTTCACCTATCTTATGGTTAACACCTGTATAATATAGTATGCGCTCAGTGCAAGTAGTTTTACCCGCGTCAATGTGTGCTGCGATGCCGATGTTCCTTGTATAATGTAAATCACTCATTCTCTTCTTACTTGATCTTAAAGTGTGAAAATGCTTTGTTTGCTTCTGCCATTCGGTGCGTGTCTTCTTTCTTTTTATATGCCGCTCCTTCCATCTTTGCCGCTGCGATAATTTCTGATGCGAGTCCGCTGCTCATTCTGTTTTCTTTTCTTTCCTTAGCATAGAAGATAAGCCATTTCATAGCGAGAGCAATTTTTCTTTCGGGGCGTACTTCCTGTGGTATTTGGTAATTTGCTCCGCCAATCCTGCGTGATTTAACTTCTACAGAAGGAGTAACGTTGCTCAATGCTTTTTTCCAGGTTTGCAAACCATCTTCTTTTGTTTTCTCAGCGACTATATCCAGCGTGTTGTAAAAAATACCGTATGCTTTGTTCTTTTTTCCGCTCAGCATCAGGTTGTTTACAAAACGTGTAACCAATGCATCCTGAAACTTCGGGTCAGGAAGAAGGTAACGTCTTTTTGCTTTTTCTTTTCTCATTATTTAAAAATTATTTTGAGGGTTCCGCTGCTTTTTCTTTGTGAACTGCACCTGCTCTGGGCGCTGCGCCTGCTTTAGGTTGTTTTGCTCCGTACTTTGAACGCGATTGTCGCATTCCATCAACGCCTGCTGTATCAAGCGTTCCGCGAACGATGTGATAACGAACGCCCGGTAAATCTTTTACTCTGCCTCCGCGCACAAGCACAATGGAGTGCTCTTGCAAATTATGTCCTTCGCCCGGAATGTATGCTATGATTTCGTTTCCGTTGGAGAGACGAACTTTCGCAACCTTTCTCAATGCTGAGTTCGGTTTTTTAGGAGTGGTGGTATAAACCTTTATACACACGCCTCTGCGCTGCGGACTGCGGTTTAACGCAATGGATTTACTCTTGCGCGTAAACTTTTTTCGCCCGTGTCTGATTAACTGTTGTATTGTCGGCATTTACTTTTATTTTTATGTTTTTTCGCCCTATATTTTAGAGTATAAGCAAAACAATTTCTCCTTCCATGAAGAAGTCCTGATACAATTAAATCAGGATTGAACTTCAGAAGGGGCGCAAAGGTAAATAAATTTCAATACGGACAATGTTTTTTAAGGAATTTTTGAACAGGGTGTTGATATGTCTAAAGGCAGGTTTGTCCAAGCAAAATCTTCCGTCAGTTGACGGAGACTCTGCGTAAAAAGCATCTCTGTCCCGATGCGGAGACACTGATGGGAAGAAAAACAAAAAATCCCGGGTACTTTACTTCTCCGAGATTTTTTTGCAGATACAAACTTCAAGCTGCCGGTTTCTTTTTCACTATGCGCTTGCGCTCACTTGTTCGAGTGCCGCCCAGCATCTCCACCTCACTTGAATCTCTCCCGAACTCCGATACTGCGCCTTTGAGAACCTCAGAATACATTGCTTCTAATTTCTCTTCGGCAGCCAGCACTTCGTTGAGGGCTTTATCAGCTCCTTCCAACTCCTTATTATAAGCAGTGTTCAGCTTTTCGCACTTGGTAATCTGCTCATCCATTTCCTTTTGAGTAATGGGGCGGCCTGTTCCGCCATAATCCACCGTGCGTCCGCTTGTTTCATCTATCTTCATCATTGCCGATAAACGAACCTCTGACTGAGTTACAATTAAGGGTTGTGGTCTTTTTCTTTTTGCCATGATTAAATACCTCCTTTTCTGCTATGATAACGGCAAGTATTGTGCCATATTTCATAGGGAAATGTTAAAAAATGTTAAACGGTTTGTCACTTTTACTTATACGAT
>Ga0247727_10007382_pt1 | contig 20948 bp, 18 predicted proteins | sample WisWelCaveWW1625_FD_202498 | JGI IMG/M metagenome (GOLD analysis project Ga0247727, IMG submission 202498) | Biofilm microbial communities from Wishing Well Cave, Virginia, United States - WW16-25 | ecosystem: Environmental > Aquatic > Deep subsurface > Groundwater > Cave microbial mat | place... | reverse complement strand
TACTCCCTTGCGGGATTCGAGATGCGATTTCTGTACGCCTACGGCAGCGCACAGGCCGGATTTTCACCGACTAAGCTCGATACTTTTTCGGTTCACGCAGAGTACGAGCTGACGGCGGAGGTGACGGATAAAATTTCCTTGCAAAAAAAGTAGCGCGCCGCGACATTTCGGATTACGCCATGAGGCCCGGCCAAGAAAATTCTTGTGTTTGATTTTAATTTGTTGCATCTTTCTTGTGCATTCTCTAAATTTAAAAAGGTTTAAGTTTTCAAAATCGAGCCGCCAAATGAAAAAAACTGAATAACAAACAGGTCGAGGCGATCTCATCGGCATGGGCAAATCTTGGGAATATTCTTTTCCTGGGTGTTGGAGTTGGGCTTGTTGCCATCCGTGGAACAGAAAATCTTCCTGTTGGTATCTTAGCCTTTATGCTATTGGGTTGGTTGCTATGTCAAGTCGCTTCGGTAATGGTCTTAACCTATTGGAGGCAAGAAGATGAACACGGTTGAATTACTCGCTTACACGCTTTTTATCGCGGGCGTCATTGGGGTTATATTTGCGTTTTCGTTGCGCTGGTTCATGCCAAAAGATTCCGAGAAAAAAATAGTCGTATGCTCATCGTATGCACGCATATACAAAGGGTGATCATCCCCACCTTCTCCTCATCAATCCCTGGATCACCGACTTCGCGGCGTATGATTTCTGGCTGAGGCCGATGGGCCTGCTGTATCTCGCCGCAGTTTTGCGCGAGACGGGCTATGCGGTGCGTTTGGTCGATTGCATGGATCGCGCCCATCCGGAACTCTTGCGCTGGCAGGGCCTCGACAAGCCGATCAATCGGCGCTGGAGCACTGGAAAATTTGTTCGCACGCCGATTCCCAAACCGGCGGTTTATCGCAACATTCCGCGTCACTACGCGCGCTACGGAATGCCGCCGGAGATTTTTGAAAACCTCTGCCGCCGTGGCCCGCAGCCCGATGCCATACTCGTCACCAGCGGCATGACGTATTGGTATCCTGGTGTGCAGATGACGATTGCATCATTGCGACGATTGTTTCCAAGCACGCCAATTTTGTTGGGCGGAATTTACGCCACGCTGTGTACGGAACATGCGCGGCAATCATCCGGCGCCGATCTCGTCATGGCCGGCGAAGCAGAGTCCGTCATTCACACGAAATTACACGCCGTATTAAACAATTCTGCAAATGAGAACGTTTCGACCCAAACCGGTTTTCAAACCTTTGACGACTTGCCCTTTCCGGCATTCGATCTCTATCCCAAATTGCAAGCAGCCGCCATCATGACCTCGCGCGGCTGTCCGCTGCGCTGCACGTTTTGCGCTTCGAATATCGTTTCCGGAAAATACCGCTGGCGGAGTATCGACGGCGTCATGGCCGAGCTTGACTGGCTGCATCGCGGCTTGAGCGTGAATGAATTTGCGTTTTATGAAACGTATGATAAAATCAATCGTCTTTCGAAAGAGCTCAATGCGCATTTGCTGAAAACCGGCCGGCCGCTCGATTCATCGGGAGATCTGTATAATCGGCTCAGCTCACAAATTGAATTGGAAGCAGCAGAAGTCTGAATCTTAAACTTGGAAGGAGGATGCGTTATGCGCCGCTTGTTGTTGATTCTGCCTCTGGTTTTTTGCGGTTGCGATCTTTTGCAACAAACACCCATCACCCGTGAAGTGATCAACACGCCGGAAGCGCCGGCGGCGATTGGCCCCTACAGCCAGGCGATTAAAATCGGCCCCACGATGTATTGCAGCGGCCAAATCGGGTTGAATCCGGCGACCGGCGATTTGGTGACCGGCGATATTCAGGAAGAAACCCGGCAAGTTTTAAAAAACCTCGGTGCGGTGCTCCGCGCCGGCGGGATGGATTATAAACATGTCGCGAGCGCAACCGTCTATCTCGCCGATCTCAACGATTATAAGATCGTGAACGAAGTCTACGCCGAATTTTTTAAGGAGAACAAACCGGCGCGCGCCGCCGTGCAAGTCGCGCGCTTGCCGCGCGAGGCCCGGGTTGAGATTGCTTGCATGGCCATCAAGGTTGATTGAAGCGGCAAAGCCAATGGGAATAAACGGCTCGAATCCGGCTTCGCCGCAGCCAAAACGATTGCGGCCAATACTTTTGGGTGGCGCTGCCATTGCGTTGGCTGAAAACCTTCCGGGCCTGTCGCTGCTCGATTGGCTTTGTTGCGGCACGATTTTGGCCGGCGCCTTGCTGGCGGTTTATCTCCTGTGGCGGCAGAGTCCGCAACGCGGCGTGCCATTCAGCGAAGCGATTACAGTGGGAATCTTTGCCGCGCTGCTCGGCGCCGCGCTGAATTTCGCCATTGATTACGCCTTCAAGAAACCGATGACGGATGTTCTGCGTTTTTTGGGCGAGAATACCGCGTTGTCCGAGAAATTGCGCGAATATTTGCCGCAAGATATTTTTCAGCGCATGCCGATTCTGCTGCACGCGATGTATTTTTTGATGAGCGTGATCGTTCATGTGACCGTCGGCGCCATCGGCGGGATGATCGGCGCCGCTATCTTCCCACCGAATAAAAAGCATATAGATGACGCGCCGGCTTTTTAGCTTGAATTACTTCTAAGAAATCGTCACTGCGAGCGTTTTTCAGCGAAGCAGTCTCTTGCTTGCAAAAAGATCGCTTCGGCAAAAAACGCCTCGCGATGACAAGTGGTTTCTTAGAAGTTCCACTCAGCATCCAAGAATTTTATCTTGATTCTCAGACGGCGATTTGTTATTTTTGAATGGGATGTTGTGACGATGAAATCTGCGAAGCCGGCGGCAATGTAAAATGATGGAACGTTCGGGTATCATCACGTTATTGACGGACTTCAGTCACCAAGACGGTTATGTCGGCGCCATGAAGGGCGTGATACTCGGTTTGCATCCAACGGTTAGGCTCATTGACATCAGCCACGAGGTGGAGCCCCAGAATGTCCATGCCGGGGCTTTTCTTTTGCAGGCGCATTTTCATTATTTCCCGCCCGGCACCGTACATCTTGCCGTCGTTGATCCGGGCGTGGGAAGCGAGCGCGCGGCGTTGGCTTGTTATGCCGGTCATCATTTTTTTGTCGCGCCGGACAATGGCTTGCTGGATTTTTGTCTTGATTTGCCGGATCTGCAAGTTGTGCGCTTAACGCAGCCGCAATATTGGCGGCAAACGGTTTCATCCATTTTTCACGGGCGTGATATTTTTGCGCCCGTCGCGGCGCATCTCGCCGCCGGCGAATCGTTGCCTCATCTTGGCGAGCCGGCAGCCTTGCAAAGAAGAAGGCCGCGACTTGACTGCCGTATAGACGGCCGGACGCTGCATGGACAAGTTGTTTATAGCGATCGCTTCGGCAATTTAATTTCCAATATTTCAACGCCATGTTTGCGTGAGTTTTCTCAAGATCAGCCGCTGACGATTTACTTGGCCGGACATTTGATCGGCGGCTTGAGCAAAACCTATACTGATGTCCCACCTCATACACCTCTGGCCTTGATTGGCAGTTTTGGCTTTCTTGAAATCGCCGTCAATCTGGCCAATGCCCGGCTGCGCTTTGCCGCTCGTTACGGCACTCCGATTACGGTCGAACGCGGCCAAATGATCTAACGAAACTTTTAACACGCGAAGCAAATGCCTGACAGAGATTTCGGAAGATTCGAGCAATTCCATTCGTTCAGAACGGGTGTAACCAAACCGCCTTTGGCGGCGCGCCTTTTGCGCGCTGATTTTCCGACGCTGAATGTGATTTTATTTTTGTTAACGTGCGCCTCGACGTTTTATCACGGATATCTGAGTTCACCGACGAATCGCGTTGCCGATGGCCTTTGGTACGGCGGCGGCATCATTGCGATTTTGTTGTGTCATGAAATGGGACATTATCTCATGTGCCTGCGCCATGGCGTGCGCGCCACCCTGCCTTTCTTCCTTCCGTTTCCGGTGTTTTCGCCTTTCGGAACGCTCGGCGCCGTGATTCGCATGGATTCACGCCTGCCGGATCGGCGCGCGTTGTTTGACATCGGCGTCGCCGGGCCTCTCGCCGGTTTGGCGGTGACAATACCGGCAATCTATTTTGGCATTCAGATGTCCGAAGTGCGCGCCGTTGCCGGCGCCGGCGAAGGAGTGACTCTCGGCGACTCCATCCTCTTTAGCGGGCTGAGTTTTTTAATCAAAGGACCGCTTCCGGATGGGCAGGATGTTTTTCTTCATCCGCTCGCGTATGCCGGCTGGGTCGGATTGTTTGTGACCGCGTTGAATCTTTTGCCGATTGGACAGCTTGATGGCGGGCATATTCTTTATGCGCTGATGGGCGAGCGCGGCGCGCTCATTGGCCGCGTGGCCTTGGCGTTGTTTGCTTTGATGGGCATCATTGTCTTTCAGCGGTTTCCCGGTTGGGTCCCGTTCATTAGTTTGCTGTTGTGGTTTGGCCATCGTCATCCTCCCACCGAGGATTATTATACGCCGCTCGATTCCAATAGGCGCGCGCTGGCTTATTTGGCGTTTGTTATTTTCATTTTAGCATTTACTCCAATACCCTTTTATCTTTGAGTATCCGCCTGCATTCAGCAAATAAAAAAGTCTGGCAGAAACTGTGGAACTTGTATGAACCAGCCAAAGGAAAAATTGACCATCGTCGGTATTGGTGAAGTGTTATGGGACATTTATCGTGATCGCCGGCATGTGGGCGGCGGTCCGGCCAATTTTGCCATTCATGCCGCACAATTGGGCGACCTGGGCGTTTTAGTTTCTCGTGTGGGCGATGATGGCATGGGACGAGAGTTGCTCGGGGTCTTGCGCCAACGCCGGCTTCCTCTCGAGTCTGTACAGGTTGACGCTAAAAAAATGACCGGCGCGGTCATGGTCACCCTCGATGTAAAAGGCGTCCCCAGCTTTCGTTGCTCGCACGATGTCGCGTTTGATTATTTGCAATACACCCCGGAGCTTGACGCCTTGGCGCAGCGTGCCGATGCTGTTTTGTTCGGAGCCATCGCGCAGCGGTCTCCCGCGCCGCGCAAAACCATTTTGCGATTTTTGCAAGCGGCTCAAAATGCGATACGCTTGTTTGATATGAATTCGCAAGCCACTGCAGCGCAGTTCCCTGAAATTATTTCGGAATCATTGGAAGTGGCCAACGTGTTAAAGATGAATCAGGTTGAATTGAAGTTGCTTCAACGCCTCCTGCATCGGGCGAGTGATTCACCGCGAAAATTCATTGATTTTCTCATCAAAAAATATGCTTTAAAAATCGTGGCCCTCACCTACGGCGACGCCGGCTGTGAGCTTTTTGATGCGAGCAGCACGTGCCGGGTGGAAGGATTGCCGGTGCAAGCCATCGATACCACCGGCGCCGGCGACGCTTTTGCGGCGGGTTTGGTTCATAAGCTGTTGCGTCGCGCGCCGCTGCGTGAAATCGCCGAATTTGCCAATGTGCTCGGCGCGTTTCTATGCACGCAAAAAGGCGCCACGCCGGCCTTTCAATTGCAAGATATCGACGCTTTCCGCGAGTCGTTGTGAAATCGATTAATTTTAACGGAGGGTTTTATGTCTTTGACTTTACCGAAGCGATATGCTTTAGCGCATCTCCCCACACCCATTGAAAAACTGGAACGTCTTTCCCAGCTTTTTGAAGGGCCGGATATTTATATCAAGCGCGACGATCTCACCGGCATGGGCAAAACCGGCAATAAGGTCAGAAAGCTTGAGTTCCTCGTCGCCGACGCCATGCAGGAAGGCGCGCAATGTCTCATGACTTGCGGCGGCGCCCAATCCAATCATGCCCGCGCGACGGCGCTGGCGGCGGCGAAAGCCGGCTTCAAGAGCCATCTGGTTCTGCGGGAGCCGGCCAGCGGCGATATTGACGGCAATTTGTTCATCGATCGTCTCGTCGGCGCGGAAGTGACCTTCATTGCTTCGCAAGAATATGAGCAAGTGGATGATGTCATGCATCGTCTTGCTGAAGACTATGCCCAGAAAGGCATCAAGGCCTACGTCATTCCTGAGGGCGGCTCGACCGCTCTCGGCGCGCTTGGTTACGTGGTCGCCATCGAAGAAGTTCACCGGCAAATGGCGGCCATGCATTTGGAATTTGATCATCTCATTTCCGCCGTCGGCTCCGGCGGCACGCTGGCGGGCATGCTGCTCGGCAAAAGCCTGTACGACCTCAAAGCGCAAATTCACGGCATCAACGTTTGCGACGACGCGCCTCATTTTCAAGAACGCATCAACAATATTCTTCGTGAAGCCAAACGCCGGTTTGGTTTTGCCCTCAATTTGCAGAAAAAGGATATCAACGTCATCGACGGCTATGTTGGGAAAGGTTATGGCCTGAGCCGGCAGGAGGAGCTGGATTTGATCAAGCTGGTGGCGCGAACCGAAGGCATCATTTTGGATCCGGTTTATACGGCCAAAGCCATGTTCGGATTAAAGGATCAAATTCGCAAAGGCCGTTTCACCAAATCGGAAAAAGTTTTGTTCTGGCACACCGGCGGTATTTTTGGTTTGTTTCCGAAGCGGGGGTTGTTCTTTTAGTTTTGGCAAATTTAAAAATGAAAAGCCCTTTGAGGAAACTCCAAGGGCTTTTTATTTTAATGAGAAATCTTTTAGTTTAAAAAAATATTTGATTATCGCGTCGCTGGCGGCACGTAATGCAGATACGCATTCATCATTTCAATCGCGGCGGACTTCTCTTCGATATCGATCATCATCAAATCGCGCAGCGAGATGACGCCGACGAGCCGCTCGCCGGAAGCGATGACGAGATGGCGGATGCCGTGCGATTGCATTTTCGCCAGACACGCTTCATAACTCTCATTCGGCTGAGCGGTGACCAAATTGCTTGTCATCACCTGTTCGACTTTCACAGTTCGAGTATCAAGCCCTTTGGCGACGACGCGTTTCATCAAATCGCGCTCGGAAAAAATGCCGACCAAACGATCTTCATTGAGCACGGCCACGGCGCCGACGCCTTTCTCAACCATGAATTTGACCGCTTCCAGCACGCTTTGACCGCGGTGCACGGTGAAAACCTCGCGATTTTTCACGATACTGCCGACAGTGTTCATGATCGAATCTCCCTTCGCGTTATAAAGCAAAAACTTTCACGCAAAGACAACGCCGAGAAAATCTCTGCGTATTCTTTGCGGCTCTGCGCCTTTGCGTGCGCTTTTGTTTTTGGTTGTCGTGTGTCTACGTTTGGTTTTATTCATTCTCCTCGCGCAGACGCGCCAGCACGGAATAATCTTCGAGCGTCGTGGTGTCGCCAATCGACTCGCGGCCGGCCGCAATATCGCGCAACAAACGCCGCATGATTTTGCCGCTGCGCGTTTTCGGCAGCGCGTCGGAGAAACGAATATCATCCGGCTTGGCTATAGCCCCGATTTCCTTCGCGACATGCTCACGCAGTTCCTTGCGCAGTTCTTCGGAAGGTTTTTTCCCAACCTGCAAGGTGACAAAAGCAGCGAGCGCCTGTCCCTTCAATTCATCGGGACGCCCAACCACCGCGGCTTCGGCGACCATTGGATGGCTCACCAACGCCGACTCGACTTCCATTGTGCCGAGACGATGGCCGGCAACATTGACGACATCATCAATGCGGCCCATAATCCAAAAGTAACCGTCTTCGTCGCGGCGCGCGCCGTCGCCGGTGAAATACGCGCCCGGGATTTCACTCCAATATTGCTGCTTGTATCTTTCGGGATCGCCATAAATCGTGCGCAACATCGCCGGCCACGGTTTTTTGATGACGAGAAAACCGCCGGTGTTATCCGCAACCGGTTTGCCATCCTTCGAAACAATTTCCGGCAACACGCCGAAGAACGGACGCGTTCCCGAACCCGGCTTTGTCGGAATCGCCCCGGGCAGCGGTGTGATCATAATCGCGCCGGTTTCAGTTTGCCACCACGTATCGACAATCGGACAGCGGCCGCGGCCGATGATCTTGAAATACCACATCCATGCTTCCGGGTTGATCGGCTCGCCGACCGTGCCGAGCAGCCGCAGTGAGGAGAGATCATGTTTGCGCGGCCATTGCTCGCCCCATTTCACAAACGCGCGAATCGCCGTCGGCGCGGTATAAAAAATATTGATGCGATATTTTTCGACGATCGCCCAGAAACGATCCGGCTCCGGAAAATTCGGCGCGCCTTCATACATCACAGAGGTTGCACCATTCGAGAGCGGCCCGTACACGATATACGAATGTCCTGTGACCCAACCAATATCGGCGGTGCACCAATACGTGTCTTCATCTTTCAAATCAAACACCAGCCGCGAGGTGAGAGTCGTCCCGACCATGTAGCCGCCGGTCGTGTGCAAAATTCCTTTCGGCTTGCCGGTGGTTCCCGAAGTATAAAGAATGTAAAGCGGATGTTCGGCGTCAAGTTGCTCGGCGTCGCAAACCGGCGATGCCGTCATCATCAACTCGTGATACCAGTGATCGCGCCCGGGTTCCATGGAAACTTTTTGCCCGGTGCGCTGCACGACGACGATATTTTGTATCGACGGTGTATGCTTGGCCGCCTCATCCACCGCCTTTTTAAGTTCCACGACATTACCGCGACGATAGCCGCCGTCCGCTGTGATGATGAGCGAGGCTTGGCAATCGTTCACGCGATCTTTGAGCGCTTCAGCGCTGAAGCCGCCAAAGACGACGGAATGCGTCGCACCGATGCGGGCGCATGCCAGCATCGCAATCGCCGCTTCCGGAATTTGCGGCATGTAAATGATCACGCGATCACCGGGTTTGACATTGAGTGATTTGAGCACGTTGGCAAACTTGCAGACCTCGCGATGCAAATCTTGATAGGTCAACACGCGCGAATCGCCAGGCTCGCCTTCCCAAATGAGCGCCGCTTTATTTTTCCGCCACGTGTTGAGATGACGATCCAAACAATTGTAAGAAATATTCGTCTTCGCGCCGACGAACCACTTCGCAAACGGCTCGTTCCATTCGAGCACTTTGTCCCATTTTTTAAACCAATGCAACTTTTCCGCCTGTTCGGCCCAAAAGCCATCGGGGTCATCGATCGAGCGCTTGTACATCACCTCATATTCCTCGAGGCTGTTGATATGCGCTTTCTTGCAAAAATCCGGGCTGGGGTTGAAGACGCGATCTTCTTTCAATACGGACGTAATGTCGTCGGGCATGTAAATTTCTCCACATCGGATGAAACGCCAATAGATTCGGCAGATTTTGTTTTATTGAATTGTCGTGAGTTATCTCATTGTTTTAGTAGCGACGGTAGCGATGGGCGCGGAAAATATTTAAAGTCTTTTTAAGCTTCGCAATAGCTTTTTAAATCAGCAACCAGTTGTTTAAACGTTGGGCATTTTTCGGAGACCTTTTGCCAGTCAATTTTTCCAAGCAGGTCGACGCCGTCTTTGTATTTGTCATACCGTCTTTTCAGTCGAGTACGGAATAGTTCTTCAAGAACTTTGGCCGGAGGTTTCATATCGTTGACAATTTCGGGTTGATTCCAAGGCGAAAGGTTTTTTGTTTTAAGTCTTTGCGCCAAAACTTGTTCATCTGCAAGAATCCAAGCTTCCACTTCGTGTACAACCACATGACATCTTACCATCAAATGGCACGTGCTATCAATTTGGCTCGTCATATCTGATTTGATTGCCTCGATACGCTTAACAATGGGTAAATGTCTCATCTCATCTGGCAGTGGATAATGATAGTAATCAACCAAACAGAATACCACCTGTGCACCACTCAACAACTCGGCTTTAATTCGATCTTCCAGCTTTCGTAATAACGTAGCGATACCTTCATAGGGTTTTATCTTGATGCCGCATCCTTGAATGTCAACGGCTTTTGCCAAGAGCTTCCGTAACCCCTCTTCTGTTCGCCCTTCGCAAAGAATTTTTATTCTCATAACCGTCCCCCGATTTCTCCGGATTTCCACAATTCCCCCAAAGAGTAATCTTTCAGCCAGTGCTCTAATTTCTTTTGCTCAAGACGCTTCAGTGTACTCCATCCATTTTCAGCTTCTACTACGACTACGTCGTCAGCATTTTGCAAATATGAAATCAAATCTGCAGAATGAGTTGCAACAATGATCTGCATCCGCTCGGAAGCCTCTTGCAAAACGCTCACCAACAGACGTACCAATTGTGGATGTAAACCAACTTCGGGTTCGTCAATGCAAAGCAAAGAAGGAGGATTCGGATCGTAAAGAGCCGCGAGCAAACACATGAATCGTAAAGTGCCATCTGAAAGCAAATTGGCCGTAATCGCGCGCTTTGGAAACTCGAAATCTTTCCAAGCCAAAATCGTTTTCCCCTGTCCCAAATCCGCTGGGAAGACCAAATTCTCAAGCGAGGGAAAAGCGCGTTGCAAAGTCAGCAGATACTCGTCATAATAATCCTGATATTCGGGCTGATTTTGCATATAGTAAAGCACGTTCGTCAGGTTGTTTCCCCCTTGAGATAAGCGGGTTGGGGGGAGATCAGCGTCAAACATTCCCAAAGGCTGCGTATTTCGAATGGGCGCATCTGGCGTCGTGTCGAAAAAGCGATGCACAGTAATATTGGTAAGCTCATGCCGTAATCTGGCAGAAATGGGAAAGTTTGCCGAATCACGGAGTTGTGAAATGATCAAATTCGAATTATCGAGCTGATAACCGATTTGACTAAATGTATCATGCGCTGACACACCATTAGAATCAGAAGCGAAGATTGCCAGTTCACGTTGAGATTGGTCATAATTGGTCGATGGATGACGGACTGTCCATGTAAAGTTTTCTTTCGAAATGTCAAAGCTTTCTTTGGGGCCAAAGGTTTCTTTGGAAACGGAAAATGAAAAATGTTTTTTTACAATTTCGGCAACATAGTAGATTCCTGTTTCATTGGCAGGGGCATTTTCGACATCGAACTCGAAAGCAAGACCCCAGGCTAATTTTTGCTCTTCGCTCCAACTTATTACATCTCCAACCCCACCTCTTTTGTTGATGGCTGGTGGCAATTTTTGCCTGCCTGCTTCCGAAAGCAGATGCAAGAAATCGAGAAAGTTCGTCTTGCCACTACGATTGGGACCAATCAAGACGTTGAGTGGTCTCAACTGGAAAGGGTTCAAGTTACGAAAACTTTTGAAGCCTTGTATCGCAATTGAAGAGATCATAGTAAGCCATTACTTTATATTGAAAAGTTTACTTCATCCCTCTCCCAATCAAATTCAACGCGCTCCCCGCCTTGAACCACGCAATCGCCGTCTCATTAAAAGAATGATTCAGCTCGCATTCATTTGAAGTTCCATCGGCATGTTTGATGATGAGCCTCAATGGCCTGCCCGGCGCAAACGTATTCAACCCGGCAATCGACACGCGGTCGTCTTCGCGAATTAAATCGTAATCCGCCGGATTTTTGAACGTGAGCGGGAGCATGCCTTGTTTTTTCAAATTCGTCTCGTGAATGCGCGCAAAGCTGCGCGTGATCACGGCGCGGCCGCCGAGCCAGCGCGGTTCCATCGCCGCATGTTCGCGCGACGAGCCTTCGCCGTAGTTTTCATCGCCGACCGCAACCCAACCGGCTATTTTGCCATTCTGCGAAGCCAGCGCTTTGTAATCGCGCGCGACTTCGGAAAAGGATTTGACTTCGCCGGTGAAAACATTCTTGCCTTTGCCGGCTTCGCTGCTAAAAGCGTTGATCGCGCCGCTGAACAAATTATTCGAGATGTTGTCGAGATGGCCGCGATATTTAAGCCATTTGCCGGCCGGAGAAATATGGTCGGTCGTACATTTGCCTTTGGCTTTCACCAGCACCGGCATGTCGAGCAAATCCGTGCCCTCCCATTTGGGAAAGGAAGAAAGCAGTTGCAAACGATCACTTTTCGGATCAACGGTTACTTGCACTTTTGAGCCGTCTTTCGCAGGTTCGACATAACCTGAATCACCCGGATCAAAGCCGCGCGCCGGCAGCTCGACGCCGGTCGGCGGTTCGAGTTTGACTTTTTCACCTTTATCATTCGTCAGTGTGTCGATGAGCGGATTGAAACTCAGCCGTCCGGCCAACGCATACGCTGTCACAATTTCCGGACTGGCGACAAACGCGAGTGTGTTCGGATTATCGTCGTTGCGCTTGGCGAAATTGCGATTGTACGAATTGATAATCGTGTTGCGCTCGCCGTGTTGGATGTCGTCGCGGCTCCACATGCCGATGCACGGCCCACACGCATTCGCCAAAACTTTGCCGCCGATTTCCGTCAACGTTTGCAACTGGCCATCGCGCTCGATCGTCGCGCGAATCTGCTCCGAACCTGGCGTAATGGTGAATTTCGATTTGACTTTCAAGCCTTTTGCCAAGGCTTGCGTGGCGACGCTGGCGGCGCGCTCGATGTCTTCATACGAAGAATTGGTGCAACTGCCGATGAGCGCGACTTTGATCTCGTCGGGATAATTATTTTTCTTTGCATCCGCCGCGAGCTGTGAAACCGGCCGCGCCAGATCCGGCGTCAGCGGGCCGTTCACATACGGCTCAAGGGTCGACAAATCAATCTCGATAATCTGATCATAAAATTTTTCCGGTGCTCTCAACACTTCCGGATCAGGCACGAGATGTTCAGCCACGCCACGCGCGGCTTTTGCCACTTCCGCGCGTTCGGTGGCGATGAGATACGTTTCCATGCGATCATCGAACGGAAAAATCGACGTCGTTGCGCCGATCTCCGCGCCCATATTGGTGATCGTCGCCTTGCCGGTGGCGCTAATGGCGCCCGTCCCTTCGCCGAAATATTCAACAATATTATTCGTGCCGCCCTTTACGGTGAGAATTCCGGCCACGCGCAGAATCACGTCTTTCGCCGAGGTCCAGCCGTTCATTTTGCCTTTGAGATGCACGCCGACGACGCCGGGCCATTTCAATTCCCACGGAATGCCGGCCATCACGTCCACCGCATCCGCACCGCCGACGCCGATCGCAATCATGCCGAGGCCGCCCGCATTCGGCGTGTGCGAATCCGTGCCGATCATCATGCCGCCGGGAAATGCGTAATTTTCCAACACGACTTGATGAATGATGCCCGCGCCCGGTTTCCAAAAACCGATGCCGTATTTGTTGGACACGCTCGCGAGAAAATCATACACTTCTTTATTCTCATCGCGCGCCCGCGCCAAATCCGGATTGGCGCCGAGCTTCGCTTGAATCAAATGATCGCAATGCACTGTGCTCGGCACCGCGGTTTGGGGAATGCCGGCGGTCATAAACTGCAGCAGCGCCATCTGCGCCGTGGCATCCTGCATCGCCACGCGATCCGGCGAGAGATTCACATACGTTTTCTTGCGCACCGGCGCTTCTTTCGGCAACTCGGAAAAATGTGCGCACAAAATTTTCTCGGTCAACGTGAGCGGCCGGCCAAAGAGCTTGCGGCCCGCTTCGACTTTAGGTTTTATTCCAGCATAAACGCGCTGGATCATATCAAGATCGAAAATCATTTTGAAAACTCCTTCGTGTAACGTGAAACGGATGCGATTTCAAATTTTTAGCGTTTAGGGTTGCGTTTGCCGTACTTTTTTGATTCGGGCCAGTCCTCGCGCACGACCATCGGCGCAGCCTGTTCAGAATATTTATACGCTTTAGGCTTTTTCTTCAAACGGCCTGCCGCTCGTAACGCTTCATCAATGGTGCGCGAGGCTTTTTGGTCGTAAAATTTCTCTCCACAGCTTTCGCAACGTTTGTATTCGATCAAGGGAATGCGGAAACCGTCATGAGTGACGAACTCGCCCGTTTCTCTAGCGACACGCGAGCTGCCGCACATTGGACATTCAGAAATTCCAATTGTTTTGCTGAACTTAATCGATTGTTTTCCGCGATAACGATCCAATATCACGTTGGATTCGTGATCAAAAAACTGTTCACCACAGTTCGTACACTGCTGTCGCGATACTTTAGGAATGCTAACTTCGCCCTTTGGGGTTTTAAAAGTCATGCTTCCCGAAACCGCTTTGATTTGATCTGAGCCACAAATTGGGCAGATTAAAATTTTCATTGTCGTGCTCAATCGAATGTAGAACGTTTTGATGAAACCAGTAAATAATACGTCTGCTGTCCTTGTTGGTCTTTTTTGATTGTCCCTTTTGTGTAAATCAGCAGACCGTCATAAGTGAAGCTTTCGATCACATAAAGTTTTTCATCTGGTTGACGATGGGGACTCGTTGAACGTATAACCTTTTTAATACCGTTAGCATTGAGAATCGCTTCCAACACTTGATCTTCGGTTAGTAAGTCCGCAAACATCTCCGTTTCCGCTTTTAGCGTAAAAGAATATTTCTTGGCAATTATCAGACGTTTAATTTTGATTAAGACCGGCTGCAATTTGCTCACGTCATGATTGAAAAATTTAGTTGAATCTCAATAAGCGTCTTTCAGGGGTTGTCCTGTTATACTGCTAAGTCAACCCGCCCGTCTGCAAGTTTTTGCCCAACACATACTCGACTTCCAACACATTGCCTTTCAGCCGGCCTTTCAGATCTTTGCGGTCATCGACGACGATTTCCGTGACCACGCGCTCGGAGAGTTTTTTGATTTCGTCGTGGCATTTTTTGACCACGAACATGATCTCTTCCCACTCGCCTTCAAGCAATGTGCCCATCGCCGTCAGTTGGTAATCCAGCTCGCTTTTTTCGACCACGGCCAAAATTTTTCCCATGAACTCTTTTAGCTCTTCGCCGGCGCCGACCGGAATGATGCGAAATTCAACCAGCATGTGTTTCCTTCCTCAATTTAAATTCGATAGTGAAATAAACGGCTTCTCTCGTCACAGTTTCAAGGCTGATCGGATAGCGTAACATTTGCGAAAATTAGCCAAGCGTATAACAAATTTAATTTATGAAAATCTCGCACTTTGTCAAGCCCTAAGTGCGGCAAGGTTCAACAATCTCGCCATCAGAAAAAACTCTTGACTGGCATTGAATATTTGTTACATATAAAACAAGATAGTCGCATTTCACTTCAATTAAGGAGCGCGTCATGTTGCGAAAAGTTTTGTTTTTCCTCTTATTTTTTGCTTCGTGGTCAAACGGGCAAGAAATCGCGATTCGCGCCGGAAATTTAATTGATCCGGCCACTGGCGCTGTTGCAAAAAATCAGATCGTTCTGATCAAAAACGGCAAGATCGTCGAAGTCGGGCCGCGCGTGCAAGTTCCGCAAACTGCGCGCAACATTGATCTGTCCAATGCGTGGGTGATGCCGGGCCTGATGGATGCGCACGTGCATTTGACTTTTGGGCAAGCCCCCGCAGATTCCGGGTTCGGTTTGATGCAGCCGTATTTAACCGAAAGCAGCGGCTTTCGCGCTCTTCGCGGGATGGCGAATGCGCAAGCGGTTTTGCAAGCTGGATTCACGACGGTAAAAGACATTGGCAACGACGCCAACTATGCCGCCATTGATGTACGCCGTGCCATCGAGAGAAATTGGTTTATGGGGCCGACGATGCTCACCACCGGCAAAATCATCGCCGCCTTCGGCGGGCAATCGCAAAACATCACGCCGGAGCAGGGGCCGTTTTGGCAATTTGAATATCTCGACGCCGATACGCCGGACGAAATTCGCAAAGCCGTGCGGCGCAATATTTATTACGGCGCGAATGCGATCAAACTCATGAAAGAAAAAGGAACTGTACTCGTCGGCACTGATTTTCCCAAAGAACATCTCGAAGCGATCAAATTTAATCAAGCCGTCGATGGCAAAACGTTTGCCGACCGGATCATCGACCGCCTCAGCCGCGCGCACAAGCTCGGCGTAAAAATGGCGTTCGGCACCGACATCTTTTTTGACTTGCCCAATAAAACGCGCGGCACGATGGCATGGGATTACCTCGACGTTTGGGTCGCGGCCGGCATTCCGGCGCCGCAGATTTTGAAATGTATGACCACCAACGCCGCGGAGCTGTTTCAAATTCAAAAACAGCGCGGCGCCATTGCCGCCGGATTGGCCGCCGACATTATCGCCGCGCCGGAAAATCCGCTGGATAACATTCAGGCGCTGCGCAAAGTCAGTTTTGTGATGAAAGACGGCAAAACAGTCAAATAAACTGCTACGCATTCAATCGTTGCAAGAAGTTAAGAATTTTCGCTCACAGAAATGAACTCCCACGGAAAAAACTTTATAATTTATTTCTGTGCGATTTCAATTCCGCGGGCAATGCTTTTTGCATTCAAAGGCGATTGATTCGGCTTATGATAAATCGCTTGAGTCCTATCCGGCACAACGTCATCAAACAGGTTTTTGCGACAACGTGGCTTTGCGCCGTTGCCGCGCTGCCACAGGAAAGGCTTGTCCTGCGCGTCGCGAATTGGGGCGACGCCGAGGAGATTCAGCTCGAAGAGGAAATCGCCGCCGCGTTCATGCGGCGCCATCCTCATATTGAAATTCAAATCGAATCGATTCCCGCCAATTACAAAGAAAAAATTCTCACCTACATTGCCGCCGGCGAGCCGCCGGATGTTTTTTTGCTGGACAGCGTGATCATTCCGGCCCTGCTGAACAAAGGCATTCTGCTCGATCTCAACCCCTTTGTGGATTCGCTCCGCGTCACGCTCGACGCCTATTTCCCGAACGTGCTGAATATTTTTGCGAAGGGCGACAAGCTTTACGCGCTGCCGAAAGATTTCACGCCGATCGTGATGTATTATAACAAAACGCTTTTTGATCAAGCCGGTCTGGCGTATCCTGAAAACGATTGGACGTGGGATGATTATTTGCGTCTGTCGCAGCAATTGACCAAAGACGTCGACGGCGATAATGTCATCGATCAATACGGCACGGTGTTCTCCAATTATTTTTACTTGTGGCAACCGTGGGTGTGGATGGCCGGCGGCGACATTTTTGATGCGAATGGCAATGCCGCGGCCGGCTATTTTGACTCGCCGGCGACCGAACGCGCGCTGCAATTTCTGATTGACCTGCGCACGAAACATCGCGTCGCGCCGGATGACGTCGCGCTGAAAACGGGAACCGGCTCGACGGGAATGTTTTATTCCGGCCGCGTCGCGATGATTCCAATCGGCCACTGGGCGCTGCCGGAATTAAAAAAATATATGGCGCGCGGCGATTTAAAAATCGGCGTCGTTCCGCTGCCGCGGCCGCGCGACGGCAAATTGGTTACGCCGATCTACGCCGCCGGATGGTGCGTGCCGCAGGCGACACGGCATCGCGAAGCGGCTTTGGAACTGGCCGCATTTCTGGGCAGCGAACAGGCCGCCATGAGGCGATCCCAAACGGGCATCGGCGTTTCCGCGGTAAAAAGCGTCGCGCAGCAACAAGCTGCAAATGATCCTTATCAGCTCGAGCCGGCTTTCATCGCCTCGATTCCGTATGGCCGCCAGCCGTGGGGCACGAAGATCGACGAGTTCTCGCGCGTCGAGACGATGACCCAAAACGCCGTTGACGAAGTGATGATCGGCGGGAGAAATATTCACGAAGTTTTTTCCGCAACCGCGCGGGCGCTTGATCAGGAGCTTAAAAGTCTGGCGCGACTCTCGAACGAAGCTGTTGCCTTGAAAGGCAATCCTGAAGTTCTTCGCTTTTTATGCCTGGTGTTGGCGGTGTCTTTGGCCGCCGCCGGAACCGGCGTCCTGCTCACCAAGCGACCGCAGCGGTTGTCGCTGATGAAGGGGTATGGATTTCTGGCGCCGTCATTTTTCCTGTTGCTCATTTTTGTTTTGGCGCCCCTGATCTTTTCCCTTTATCTGAGTTTCCATCAATGGAATGTCGTTTCCGCTGCGAAACCGTTCATCGGCTTGGAAAATTTTCAAACGTTGTTCGCCGACCGCGCGTTCTGGAACGCTTTGAAAAACACGGCGATTTATTCTTTGCACGTGCCGGTTGGCATGGCGGTTTCACTGGCGGTGGCTTTGCTGATGAACCAAAAAATCCGCGGCGTGAATTTTTTGCGAACCTTGTTTTTTCTCCCGAGCGTTTCTTCTTTTGTGGCGATTGCCCTCGTGTGGCAGTGGATGTATCATCCGCAATTCGGTTTGGCGAATTATCTCTTGAGTTGGCCGGGCCTGCCGCCGTTGAATTGGCTGCGCGATCCCTCGACGGCGCTGTTCGCGATTATGCTGATGAGCATCTGGATGGGCATTGGCTACCAAATGGTCATTTTTCTCGCCGGACTGCAAAACATCCCATCCGAATTTTATGAAGCCGCGCTCACCGATGGTGCCAATGCGTGGCAGCGATTTTGGAAAATAACTTTGCCCTTGCTAAAGCCGACAACTTTTTTTATCTTAGTGACATCGATAATCGGCTCGTTTCAGGTTTTCGCTTTCGTCTACGTGATGACCGAAGGCGGACCGCTGCACAGCACCGACGTGGTGGTTTATCATATTTATCAAAACGCCTGGGAATACCTGAAAATGGGCTACGCCTCGGCCATGTCGTGGGTGCTGTTTCTCATCATCATGGCGGCGACATGGGTGCAGTTCAAGTTTTTGGAAAAGCGGGTGGAATATGGATAAAGGCTATGCTCGTGGATGCTTCATTCTCCCGGTCGGCGCGCGTGCATTGATTTTAATACCCTCCCATAAGTGCAGCCTGAAATTGTTTCTATACATGACAATATAAGCATTCCATACCAAGTGGTTAAGGCGATTTTTCCACAGTCAGGTGATGCCATGATCGGCCAAACCATTTCCCATTATAAAATCCTCGAAAAGCTCGGCGCCGGCGGCATGGGCGTGGTCTACAAAGCTGAAGATATCAAGCTCAAGCGCACCGTTGCGCTTAAGTTCTTGCCGCCGGAGTTGACTCGTGATGACGAGGCCAAAGAGCGCTTCGTGCACGAGGCGCAGGCCGCCTCGGCGCTGGATCATCTCAACATCTGCACGATTCACGAAATCGACGAGACTGAGGATGGTCAGATTTTCATTTGCATGGCTTACTATGAAGGAGAGACGCTCAAGAAGAGAATCGAGCGAGGCCCACTCTCCATCGACCAAGCTCTCGATCTCGCCATGCAAATCGCGCAGGGTTTGGCGAAAGCCCACGAGCACGGCATTACTCATCGTGACATCAAGCCGGCGAATGTGATGATTACCAAAGACGGCGTGGCCAAGATTCTGGATTTCGGCCTTGCCAAGCTCGCCGGCCAGACGCGGCTCACCAAAACCGGCATGACGGTTGGCACCGTGGCCTATATGTCGCCGGAGCAGGCGCAAGGCATTGACGCGGATCATCGCACCGACGTCTGGGCTTTTGGGGTCGTGCTCTACGAGATGATCACGGGTCAATTGCCTTTCAAAGGCGAATACGAGCAGGCGATCATGTATTCGATTTTGCACGAAGAACCGGCGCCGATCTCCGCGCTGCGCTCCGAGGCGCCGGCGGAAATCGAGCAAATCGTCAACAAGGCTTTGGCGAAAGAGTTGCAAGCGCGCTATCAGACGATGGAAGATTTGCTGCAGGATTTTCAGCATCTGCAAGGGAGCGCCGCTTTCCGAACGCCGCGTCGTATCATTTCCATCAAACGTTTGCCGCATAAGCTCATGAAACCAGCGCTGGCGGTACTCGGTGCTGTGATGCTTGTCATTTTAGCGGTTCTTCTCGTCAAGAATTTGAGCTCGCCACCCGCGCTGCCGCCAAAGCATACCCAGCTCACTTTTTTGGGCGACGCGAATCTTCCCGCGATCTCACCGGATGGAAGGTTCATGGCCTATATAAGGGGCATCGGCGGTGGAGCCGGGGGCAAGGCTTTCGTGCAAGAGATCGGCGTTGGCCAGGCCATCAAGGTTTTGGAGGGAGGGATTCGGGATCTCGCTTGGTCTCCTGACGGCTCGGAGCTTTTGGTTTCAGCCGTGGTGGACGGCGCTGAGGGAGCCTTTCTCGTTCCCCGGCTGGGAGGCGCTTTTCGCCGTCTCGCGGGCAACTTCAGTCATCTCGCCTGGTCTCCTGATGGCACTCGATTCGCCCAAAGAACTGCGCGCACCTCCATAACCCTGACCGACAAGACAACGGGCGAGTCTCATTCGATCTCCTTAGATAGCACCATCTTCAAGCCTCCGAGCGTCCCGTCGGTGCCGATTGGAATGGATTGGTCCCCGGCAGGTGATTGGCTGGTTTTCGGCGCCTACGAGGGAACCCGTCCGGTCCTCTGGACTTTGAACGTCAACGGCGGCGAGCCCATCCGGATTCTTGAAGATACCGATATCTACTCACCGCGCTGGTCGCCTAAAGGCGATGCCGTGTACTACGTTCGGAGCAGCGGGCACACCTCGGAAATCTGGAAGCTTCCGGTGAGCGTCCGAACGGGAAGATCGCATGGCTCTCCTCGGTTCGTGACGGGAGGCACAAATATTGGCTTTTTTAGCCTCTCACGAGATGGAAAGCGCCTTCTCTACAGTCGCCATTCGGGCCAATCCAATCTGTGGCTCGTTCGTCCTGAGGGATCCGGCAAAAGCGAGAGCATGACCACCCGCGAGATTACCACGGGCACGATCTACGATTACTGGCCCACGGTTTCACCGGATGGGACTCGGGTGGCGTTCACGCGGCGTATAGGCGACGCCACGCACATCTTCGTCGTTCCCATCGAAGGCGGAGACCCGCAACAGCTCACCTTTTCGAGTTCAGAAGATATATGCCCCGCCTGGTCGCCCGACGGGAAAGAAATCGCCTTTTACACGCTCACAGACGAGACGCGACGTATCGCAATAGTAAGCTCGGACGGTGGAGCGAAGCGAGTTTTCACCAAAATTCGTGTGCGGGGTCCTTTTGTCTCCTGGGCGCCGGGACCGCGCATCGTGTATGACAGCGAGAGCGGTAATAAGGTCCAGATTCTGGATCCGGTGAGCGAGAGTGAGGTTTCTTTCCCCACAGAAGACTGGGAGGGGCCACTATCGCATGGTCGGTTATCGCCCGACGGCAAGAGCGTCGCGGGAATGATGTCCTTTCGTCCGGATCCAAAGCGGAGGGAATATGCGTTTCGCCTGATCGTCGCTTCGCTT
>Ga0247727_10007381_pt1 | contig 20949 bp, 20 predicted proteins | sample WisWelCaveWW1625_FD_202498 | JGI IMG/M metagenome (GOLD analysis project Ga0247727, IMG submission 202498) | Biofilm microbial communities from Wishing Well Cave, Virginia, United States - WW16-25 | ecosystem: Environmental > Aquatic > Deep subsurface > Groundwater > Cave microbial mat | place... | reverse complement strand
GCCTCCGAAGGGAGCTGCCGCGTCGAAGACGTTGTGACAGTTGATCCAGACAGTGCCGGCGCGCAGCCCCGCCGCCACGCGGTGGGCCTTTTTGATGTCGCGAGTCCATACGCTGGCGGCTAGCCCATAGGGTGTGTCGTTGGCCTGGCGGATGACTTCGTCCAGATCTTCGAAAGCTTGTACGGCGAGTACCGGTCCGAAAATTTCCTCGCGCACGATGCGCATATCGGGGTGCACGTCGCTGAAGACCGTGGGTTTTACGAAGTAACCGCGCGCTAGATCCCGGGGCCGCTCGTCGCCGCCGACGAGCAAATGCCCACCTTGCTCGACGCCGGAGCGGATGTAGTTGCGCACGCGGTTGTACTGCTCACGCGAAACCAGAGGCCCCATGGAAGTCTGCGGGTCGAAGCCGTTTCCGAGCACACTGCCCTCGGCGATGGCGACCACGCGCTCTACCAGTTCGTTGCGCACGCGCGGCGCCGCGAAGAGTCGCGAACCTGCCGTACAACACTGGCCGTGGTTAAAGAAGATGGCGCCCGCCACGCCGGGGGCGGCGACATCGAGGTCCGCGTCGTCGAAGACGATGCTGGGGGATTTACCGCCGAGCTCCAGCGACACGCGCTTCAGGTTGCCGGCGGAAGCTTTGACGATTTCATGACCGATCTCGGTGCTGCCGGTGAAGGCGACCTTGTCGACGTCGGGATGCGCTGCCAGCGCGGCACCTGCGAGGCCGTTGCCGGTGACGATGTTTACCACACCGTCAGGAAAGCCGGCTTCGTTGACGAGTCGTCCCAGGTAGAGCGCCGTGAGCGGCGTTTGTTCCGCGGGTTTCAACACGACGCAATTGGCGCATGCTAGAGCGGCGCCGAGTTTCCACACCGCCATGAGTAGAGGAAAGTTCCAGGGGATGATTTGGCCGACGACGCCCACGGGTTCGCGCAGCGTGTAGTCGAGAAAATGGGTTCCCGGAGGCGAGTTGATGGGAATTGTCTCGCCTTCGATTTTGCTGGCGAAGCCGGCGTAGTAGCGCAAGTGATCGATGGATAGCGCGAGGTCGGCGATGCGCGCGACGGCGAGAGGTTTGCCGTTGTCCAGACTCTCCAGTTGCGCCAATGCTTCCGTGTGCGCTTCGACGAGATCCGCCAGCTTCCACAAGAGCCGGCCGCGATCGGAGGGATTCATGCGGCGCCAGGAGCTGTTTTCAAAGGCCGCGCGCGCCGCGCGCACGGCGCGGTCGATATCGGCGGCGGCGCCCTTGGCGACGTGTGCGATGGTCTCTTCCGTGGCAGGGTTTTCGACGGCGAAGGTTTCGCCGGAAGCGGCGGGCACCCAACGCCCGCCGATCAGGAGCGCGTGTTGCTCGTGCAGAAAGGCAGTCACCGAAGCGAGAACGGCAGGGGTTGCAGCGTAAGTATTCATAGCTTTCCCCTTTGTCTGTGAAGAGCGCAGCGAAGTGAACCTGCTGAATTCATCTGGGTTAAGAACCGTCGACCGCCTCCAGTTGCACGGCGATTTCTCCGCGGCGGTCGAGTTCCGCGCGCCGCTCCTTGAGCCACGCCTCCTGCACGCGCTGGCGCTTCTGTGTCACCAAGCGCTCGCGCTCGCTTGGGATTTCTTTCGCGATCTCCTCGTCGCTCGGGCTGCGGTGCTCCAGCAATTGAATAAAGACCGCTTTGTCAGCGACGTACAAAACGCGATCGGGACTGGCCCCTGTCTCTTCTTTCAGGGCGAAGGCGGTGTGCATGACCTCGGGCGCCGCGCCGAGCCCCGGAATCTGTCCTTCGGGGTTGCGGCTGAACAGAGCTGTGCGCTCGAGGGTAAGTCCCGCTTCGCGGGCCGCTGCTTCGAGGGCTTTGCCGCTCTGCAGTGTGGTGCGCAGGCGGGTGATCAAGTTTTCGACGTAGGGTTGCCCCGCCTCTTTCTCCATGAGTTCGCGTGCGATGGCGAGTCGCGCTGCTTCGAAGGAGGTGATCTTGGCGTCCTGTTTTGCTTCCACCCGGATGACGTGAAAACCGAATGGGCTGCGCACGGGCTCCGACAGAGTTCCCGGTTTCAGAGTGAAGGCGACGTCTTCGAAAGCCGGCACCATCTGTCCTCGGCGGAAGAAACCGAGGTCGCCGCCCGCTGCTTTGGATGCTGTGTCCTCGCTGAGTTCCAAGGCCAGCGCGGCGAAGTCGGCACCGCCGAGCAGGCGTTCGCGTACCTCGGCGGCACGCTGTTGGGCAGCGCCCACTTCTTTTTCCGAAGCGTTCTCCGCCACCTTGAATAGAATGTGGCGGGCGTGCACTTGCTCCGGTTGGACGTATTGCTCGTGTCGCTGGTCGTAAATCTCTTGCAGTTGCGCGCTGTGCGCGGCGGCGTAGATCTCTGCCTCGGCGTCCGTAACTGCGAAGCCGGGCGGGGGGGTGTTGGGATCGAGCGCGACATAGGCGATGCGCACCTGCTCGCGCTGGTAACGCAGCATCTCCTCGGCTTCGACACTGGAGGCGTCGATTCCAGAGTACAGGAGGCGGAGCATTTTTTGCACCAGGAGGTCCGTGCGAACAGCGTTCACAAAATTCTGCTCGCGCCCATATTCATACTCTACAAAGCTGCGCAGGCGCTGTGGCTGAAAGGCGCCGTGTTCGTCGCGGAAAATCGCCATCGCGCGGACGGCGTCGTGCAACTCGGCATCACTGACGCGCAGGCCGAGGCGTTTCGCTTCCTGAGACAGGATGGCGCGCTGGATCAGAAGTTCAGCGCTCATCTGGTCAATTTGGCTCTGCAGCGTGCGGCGGTCGAAATTTTTGCCGAGCAGGCCCTCGTAGTATTCTTCCTGGTTGGCGCGGACCCGCAGGAAATCGCGCGTGTCATAGCTGAGGTCGCCCACGCGAATGACTTGGTCAGGGTTCGCCGTTGAGAAAGGGCTGCCGCCGACTCCGAAAAAGAACACGAAGGCGCCGCCTACGAGCAAAATCACGCCCGCCATGATCCAACGCTGTCCCTGTCGCAAAATCTTCAGCACGAATTTCGTTCCTGTGTCGGGGCGAGTTTTTCGCCTTCGGTGCGCTTGCTTGACCCCATCTACAAGCCAAGGTACGCAGCGTGCGGCGCGCCGGCAAGCAAGCAGCGGGAGAAAAGAAGACCTGGCCTGCCCTTTCTTACCAAGTCACTGCTGCGGTCACACATTGCCGCGGTCTTGCGCGATTTCTCCCTGCGGGAGCTTGGCATAGCATCGGTTGTACCTGCGCTTCCCTCGGTCGCGCGCGCGCCATCCCGCGAGTCTGTGCGATCTCGCGACGTGCCCTGGTGGGAAAGTACGGACTAGCTTGAAGCTTGTAAGCTGGCCTGGTAGCATGAAAAATATTCGGCGCACCTTTGGAAATCGATTGCAAAACAGAGGAAAACAAAGGGGTTAGGAGTTGGGAGTCGGTAGCCCCCAACAGGAGATCGAAGCGTGCTGTTAGATCCGATCTGGGGTTGGTTCTCGAACGATTTGGCTATCGATTTGGGGACTGCGAACACGTTGGTCTACGCCAAAGGGCGCGGCATCGTGGTTTCCGAACCGAGCGTTGTCGCCGTGGTCAAAGATGGCCGCGGTCCCGACAAGGTACGCGCGGTGGGGCGCGAAGCCAAGGAAATGTTGGGTCGTACGCCGGGCAACATCGTCGCCATCCGGCCCATGAAGGACGGTGTGATTGCAGATTTCGAGATCACCGAGGCGATGCTCCGCTACTTCATCCAGCGCGTTCACAACCGCTCGACCTTGGTGCGACCGCGCATCGTAGTGGCCGTGCCCTCCGGCATCACGGAGGTGGAAAAGCGCGCCGTGCGCGAGTCGGCGGTTTCGGCCGGCGCGCGCGAGGTATACCTGATCGAGGAGCCGATGGCGGCGGCCATCGGAGCCGGGCTTCCGGTGACGGAGCCCTCCGGCAACATGATCGTCGACATCGGCGGCGGCACGACGGAGGTCGCGGTGATCTCGCTGTCGGGCATTGTTTACTCCAACTCAGCCCGGGTCGGCGGCGATAAGATGGACGAGGCCATCATCAATTACGTCAAACGCAAGTACAACCTGCTGATCGGCGAACGAACCGCCGAGCTCATCAAGATCAACATCGGTACGGCCTACCCGAGCGACGAGTCGGTGTCGATGGAAGTCAAGGGGCGAGATCTGGTGGCCGGCGTACCCAAAACTTTAGAACTCAAGTCGGACGAAGTGCGCGAAGCGCTCGCTGAACCGATCAACGCGGTGGTCGAGAGCGTCAAGATCGCACTGGAGCGAACTCCCCCTGAACTCTCGGCCGATATCGTCGATAAAGGAATCGTGATGGTGGGAGGCGGCGCGTTGCTCGACAATCTGGATGTTTTGCTGCGAGAGGCGACGGGGTTGCCGGTGATGTTGGCCGAAGATCCGCTGACCGCTGTGGCTCTGGGCACCGGGCGTTGCCTGGATGAACTCAAGTTGCTCAAGGAAGTCACCATCCGTTCTTAACCCGGATCATTCGTGAAACGGCCATTCCGACGGAGGCTGCGTAACAGTGTGTTTTGGGTTCTCCGTCGGTGGTCGGTGTTTCATGAATAATCCGGGTTAAGCTGTAATTGACTCGCCGGAGGGGAGGCGTGCGCGAACTCCTAGCGCGGATTCGCGTGTACCTGATTTTTGGGGTACTGCTCGTCGCCTGCGCCGTCAGCATGTTGATCGATCGTTCCGCTTTGCGCGAGCGCGGCGGGCGGGATTATTCGCGCTGGTCCGGGGCGTTGCTTGAATTCGCCGCCCCCGTTGAAAGATTGCTGACCGCGCCGGTGGATTTCGCTCTTGGTCTGTGGGACCGCTACGTCGCGCTCGTCGACGTGAAGCACGAGAATGAGGCGCTCCACCACGAGGTAGCACGCCTGCGGGAAGAAGCTCTGCAGTTGCGAGAGGCCTTGGTAGCCAGCGGGCGCTTGCAGCAGATCGCGGAAATGCGCACCGCTTTCGAATTTCCGATGCTTCCCGCCGAGGTGGTCGGTCAAGACGCATCGCCCTGGTTTCGTTCCATCCTTATTAACCGCGGACGGCGGCAGGGAGTGCGCGCCGGTATGCCCGTGATCAACGAAGAAGGCGTCGTGGGCCTTGTCAGCGCCACCTCTCCCCGTGCCGCCCAGGTGTTGCTCTTGCTCGAGCGGCAAAGCGCCATCGACGCCATTGTGCAGCGCAGCCGCTCGCGCGGCATCGTGCGTGGTCTCGGCACTGGAGCCTTGGGGTTCGAGTTCGTGGTGCGGGGGGGCGATGTGCGCGTCGGGGATGTTGTCATCACTTCGGGACGCGGAGGCGTCTATCCCAAAGGACTGCGCATCGCGGAGGTGAGCGAGGTGCCGGAGCCGGGAGCCAGCCTGCTACAAACCGCGCAACTCAAACCCGCCGTTGACTTCGGGCGCTTGGAACAGGCCTTCGTGCTGCTCTGGCGCAGCCCGACCATGGAGTTGATCTACGCCGAAGAGGTGGGCACCGTCTCAGAAGACGGCGTCGGACGGTCCACGACGCCGTGAGGTCGGTTTTGATCTTTTTAGCGGCGGGCCTGGGATCCCTGCTCCTGCAGGGTGCCCTGTCTCGTTACTTGCCTCCCGCCGCTGTTCCCGATTTCGCCCTGCTCGTCGTCGTCGGTGCCGGTCTGCATTTCACGGCGGCGCGCGGCATGCTGGTGAGCACGGCCATCGGCTTCGCCGCGGATTGGCTCTCCGGTGCGCTTCTGGGACAACAGGCCCTCCTGCGCCTGGTGATCTTTGGCGTAACGCGTGCGGCGAATCGTCGCTTGCACCTGCGGCGCCCGCTTCCCCTCGGCATCTTCGCCGCCGCCGCGACCGCCGCCAACGGCACGCTTTTGCTCGGCCTATCCCACCTGTTTCAAAGCGGTGGAGTTGGCGTCACGCCCGAGTGGATGCTGACCCTCGCGGTCCAGGCGCTTGCGAACGCCGCTTGTGCGCCCTGGTTGCTGCGGCGTTTGGCACATTGGGCGGCTCCGCGCGCCTCCTTCTCACGCCGCGTGCTTAAACTCGTAGCGACGGGGAGAGGTGCGTGAAAGAATCCGACGCGCGTCTAGGGCGCAGCGAGTCGCCGATCGGCGGGCGCTTTTACTGGCTCGTCGGAGGTATCTTCACTGTGTTTGCGATTTTTGCGCTGCGCCTGTTCCAACTGCAGATCGTCGAGGGATCCGATCTGCGTGCGCGATCGCAGCGTAACTCTGTACGCACGCTGCGCCTGGAAGCGGCGCGCGGAGAGATCATGGATCGCGAGGGCCGCGTGCTAGCAACGACGCGCCCGGCCTACGACGTCGCGGTCATTCCCAACGAAGTACACGGACGCGACGTGACCTACGTCGCTTTGGCTCAACTCTTGGAAAAGCCGCGCGCAGAGGTGGACGAGCGCGTCGCCGGCTGGCGCGGGCGGGAGCGCTTTCAGCCCCAGGTGGTGGCCGCGGACCTCTCGGAAGAATTTCTGGCCCGCGTGGAATCGCATCGCTTTGCTCTGCCCGGCGTGGTGACCGCAGTGCGGCCGCTGCGGGAGTACCCTCTTGCAGAGGTCACCGCCCATGTGCTCGGAAGCATCGGAGAGGTCAACGCTCAGGAGCTCACGCAACCCGAATTTGCCGCGTACGCAGCGGGTGAAACCATCGGGAAATCGGGCCTCGAGGCCGTGCTCGAAGCAGATCTGCGCGGACGTGCAGGGGGACGCAACGTCGTAGTCGATGTGGCCGGCCGCGAGGTCGACGTCATCGACGAAGTTGAACCGCGCCGGGGGCGCACGCTGGTGTTGACGCTCGATCTGGACCTGCAGCGTGCCGCAGCGGAAGCGTTCGCAGCACAAAAGCAGGCGGAGAACGAGGTGGTGGCCGGCGCACTCGTGGCGCTCGACCCAAGGACGGGCGATGTCCTGGCCCTGGCTTCCTTTCCCAGCTACGACCCCAACTTATTTGCAGGGGGAATTCAGCCGGATGCTTGGCGCACATTGGTAGAGGATCCGGAGCGGCCCCTTCAGAACCGCGCGCTGATGGGTCAGTATCCGCCGGGTTCGACTTATAAGGCTTTGGTCGCCGCCGCAGCGTTGCAGGAAGCTGTCATCACGCCGGAGGCGAGGCTTTTTTGCCCGGGGAGTTACACACTGGGCCGCCGCACGTACCGCTGTTGGAAGAAGGAAGGACACGGCAGCATCGATTTGCACCAGGCCTTGGTGCAATCCTGCGACGTGTACTTCTACCAATTGGGCATGAAGTTGGGGATCGATCGCCTCGCCTTGTACGCCCGGGGTTTCGGGCTCGGCCGGCTCTCGGGCATCGATCTCGAACCGGAACGTCCCGGTCTGGTGCCCACCAGTCGCTGGAAATTGCGCCGGCACGGCGAGCCATGGCAGAAGGGCGAGACGGTGTCTGCTTCCATCGGGCAGGGGTACAACTTGTTGACACCGCTCCAATTGGCGGTGGCCTACGCGGCTATCGCCAACGGTGGTCATCGCGTGGTCCCCCGCTTGGTCGAACGCGTGGAAGAACTGGACGGACGCGCCGCGCGCACCTTGCGACCGGCCGAGGGCGGAACGGTTCCAGTCGCTCCGGCGCATTTGGAGCGCGTTGCTCGGGCGCTGGGAGGGGTCGTGCAGGAACCGCACGGGACTGGTTGGCGCGCGCGTGTCTCAGGCGTTGCCGTTGCTGGCAAGACGGGCACGGCACAGGTGGTGCGCCTTGAGCGCACCGCCGACATGAACGAGGATGAGATTCCGCGCCGCTACCGCGATCACGCCTGGTTCGCTGCCTTCGCGCCGCTCGCGGCGCCGGAAATCGTGGTTGTGGCTCTGGTGGAACACGGCGGCCACGGTGGCAGTGCTGCCGCCCCCATCGTGCAGCGCGTGCTGATGCGTTACTTCGAAAAGCGCGCCCGCGCCGTGGCCGAAGACGCGGACCCGCGGAGCGGAGAGCGGGGCTAGCAGCGTGTTTCGCATCGATCGGCGCTTGTTGCAGAGCTTTGACTGGTTTTTGCTCGCGCTCGTCGCGCTATTGCTGGCGGTTGGCTTTGCGAATCTTTGGTCGGCGACCTACGCCGGGGTGGAGTCCGGTTTACCGTGGCCAGTGCGCCGTCAGCTCTTCGCGCTGGCTCTCGGCGGTGTGGGCATGCTCTCGGTGCTGTTCGCCGACTACCGGCACTTCGAGCGTTTGACGCTGCCTTTTTACTTGGGAGTTCTGGTGTTGTTGGGTATCACACTCCTGTTGGCCCCTGTGACACGGGGGAACCGCAGTTGGCTGGTGTTGGGCACGCTGCGCTTTCAGCCGTCGGAATTGGCCAAGCTGGCGCTCGTCCTGTGTTTGGCGCGTTTTTTTTACCGCAATCCACCCCAGCACATTCATCGCTTGCGCGATCTCGCATGGCCTGCTCTCTTCATCGCGGCGCCGGTGGGGCTCATCGTCCTGCAACGCGACATGGGCGTCGCGCTGCTTCTGCTGTTCGTGGGGGCGACGTATTTTCTCCTCGTGCGCATTCCGCTGCGCGCGTGGATTCCCGTCGTTGTGGCGGCGCTGTTCGCTCTGGCGGGTGCATGGCGCTTCGCGCTGCGGCCCTACCAGCGCAGCCGCATCCTCGATGTGCTCGATCCCGCGCGCGATCCGTTGGCCTCCGGCTATCAAGCTCTGCAATCGCGCATCGCCGTGGGCTCAGGCGGGCTGTTCGGCCAGGGCTATCTGGAAGGCACGCAGACTCAATTGCGCTTCCTGCCTACGCAGCACACGGATTTCATCTTTTCCGTGCTCGCAGAAGAGTGGGGATTCATCGGCTGTCTGGTCGTACTCGCGGTCTATTTGATTTTGCTCGTGTGGGGACTTTTGATCGCGCGCAGTTCCAAGGACGGGTTCGGAGCGCTGCTCGCCGTCGGCGTCGTCGGAATGTTCTTTTGGCCTGCGGCCATCAACATCGCCATGGTGCTCGGCTTGGCGCCGGTGATCGGAGTTCCGCTGCCGCTGTTTTCGTACGGCGGTTCGTCGCTCCTGGTATCGTTCCTGGCTCTGGGGCTCTTGTTCAACGTTTCCATGCGGCGTTACGTGTTTTGAGCGGAAGCCACTACACTGCTAGCCATGGTTCACGCTGCGCGTCGGAGTGGTCCCCCGCGCGTCGGGGCGTTCTTTGACGTCGACAAGACGCTCTTGTCGGAAAATTCCGGAACGTTGTACATGAAATACCGTTACCAACGCGGTGAGGTCGACGGTTGGGCGCTGCTCAAAGGGCTCGGTGCCTATCTGCGGTACAAGCTGGGTTGGCTCGATATCAACGCGTGGACGCGCTCGATGATGTTGCAATTTCGTGGCCAGAGTGAGCGCGCTTTGATTCGCGAAGCCGACCGCTGGTGCAAGGAGGTAGTGCTACCAACGGTGTATCCCGAAGCCGCCGCCTTTGTGAAAGAACATCTGGCTGCGGGGCATGTCGTGGCCATCGTTTCAGGTGCCACCAAATTTGTGGTGAAACCGCTGGCTGAGAGCCTCAGCATCGAGCACTTCTTGTTCACGCGTTTGGAAGTGGAAAACGGTCGTTTCACCGGCCGCGTCGTGGAGCCTATCTGCTTTGAAGAAGGGAAAATCTACTGGCTTCAGCAGTTCATTGATGAGCATGAGATCGATTTGGCTAAGAGCTACTTCTACACGGACTCCATCACCGATCTGCCCCTGCTCGAGCTAGTCGGTCATCCGATCGTCACCAATCCCGATCCTTTCCTGTACCGCGAGGCTGTGAAACGCCGTTGGCCTGTGCGCTTTTTCAAGCCGCCCGGATCGGTACCGGCGTTGCCGGGCGCTAGCCCGGATGATTCATGAAGCACCTACTGCGACCGCGTATCTGCCCGACCTGGCGAACGATTTCAAGGTTCGGCTCCTCGACGTACTGTCTAGTACGCCTCCGGTGCCAAACCTTGAAATCGTTCGCCATTCCAGGTATCTCCGCGGCCTCGCTACGGCGCTTTATGAATAATCCGGGCTAAAGCAGTTTTTGGATCATCTCCTCGAAAGCCGCCTTGGGGCGCGCGCCCTGAAGCTGACCGACCACTTGTCCGCCTGCGATCGCGAGAACGGTCGGAATGGCGCGCACGCCGTACTTGGATGGGGTGGCGGGGTTTTCGTCAATATTCAACTTGGCCACCTTGACGCGCCCCGCGTACTTGGTGGCGAGCTCCGCAACGACGGGTGCGATTTGTCGGCAGGGAGCGCACCACTCGGCCCAGAAATCCACAATGGTTGGGATTTTGGATTGAAGAATTTCGCTCTCGAAATTTTGGTCGCTGACTTCCTGCACGCCGCTCATCTCGCTGTTCCTCCTGCGTTCCTGCTTCGCCCTTGGGTTTCGGTCTTTCCCGCTGCTGGGCTGCGGGTAGGCTCGGCCGAGGGGTAAAACGTAGCAGGAACCTAGCTCCGAAGCGGGGGCCAGAAGCCAGTGAGAGTAGGAGGTGCGGACTATCCCGCGCATCTGTGCGGCCTCTAGACGGTGCCCAGGCTCACTCTTATCCGGCAAGAGCAGTTGGACGTGGTTTTGACCGAAGCGCAACGCCCATCTGCGGAGATTCGAAAATCCGCGCGACTCCCTTAAAGGGGCGCACGGAGAGGGCCGAAGCGACGACATAAACAACTCTTGGAGGAGCTTCGGCCCTCTCCGTGCGCCCCTCAGGAGCGCCAGAATTTCGTCGAACCGGAGCGAACTTGCGCGCGCGGAGCAAGTGTCGCAAGGTCACGGAGTGATGGGTGAAAACGACGCCGGAGCAGGGCACAGGCAGGCAGCAGCGCGCGCGCGTGAGCTCCTGTTGGAGAGTGCCCGCGTCAAGCAGAGGGTGGCCGCGGAGCTGGCGGAGCGCATCGCCGAGGCGGGGGCGCTCTTGGCCGAGGCTTTCCGGTGCGGCAGGCGGGCCCTGTTGTTCGGCAACGGTGGTTCGGCGGCAGATGCTCAACACATTGCCGCCGAGTGGACGGGGCGTTTTCGCGGCGAGCGCCGTCCTCTGCCCGCTTTGGCGCTGACTACCAACTCCTCGGAGCTGACCTGTTTGGGCAACGACTATGGTTTCGAAAAAGTATTCAGTCGGCTGTTGGAGGCCCACGGGCGGGAAGGCGATGTGGCGGTGGCGCTCTCGACTTCGGGCCTATCACCCAACGTCATCGAGGGTGTGCAGGTCGCGTTGGAACGGGGGCTGCGCGTGATCGGCTTGCTCGGTAAAGATGGGGGAAAACTGGCGACCCTTGTGCATCTGCCCTTGGTGGTTCCCTCTTCGGATACCCAGCATATCCAGGAAGCGCACATCGCGATCGGCCACGTTCTGTGCGATCTGGTCGACGGCGCGCTCTTTTCTGACTAGGAGCCTGACCCAAGATGGGATGCCACGTCCAACTGTCCATCCATCACCGCTCGCTGTGTCGCGTTTCACTCGCCGTAGCGCTGCTACGGCGTCGCTCACGCTCCTTGCGAGCGGCGCGTATGAACATTTGGGCCGCAGCACCCCATCTAGGGTCAGGCTCCTAGGAATATTTGGGGTGCGGGAACGCGGGTGCGCAGACGCGCTTCAGCTTGAGTCTGATTCCTAGAGATCACCCTTCGGAGCTCAGCGTGTTTTGTCGCGCCGTGTAGTTCCGGTGTGGAGAAGCGCAGGGAGGCCCGGTCATGGGCCGCATCATTTTATGCGAAGGCGATCTTACGCAGGCGGCGGTGGACGCCGTCATCAACGCCGCGAACGAACATCTGATACTCGGCTCCGGTGTCGCCGGTGCCATCCGCGAGCGGGGTGGTCCCGAGATTCAGGCCGAGTGCGATCGCATCGGTCCGATCGAGGTCGGCAGTGCGGCGATGACAAAGGGCGGCCGGCTGCCGGCGCCGTGGGTCATCCACGCCGCGGGCATGTCCCTCAGCGGGCGGGCGACGGAGGACAGCGTGCGCCGGGCTTTCCAGGCGAGTCTCGCGTTGGCAACGGAGCGCGGATTGCACTCGGTTGCAGTGCCGGCACTTGGGGCGGGCGTCGGAGGCCTGTCGCTTCAGCGCAGCGCGGAAATCTTGCTCGCAGAGGCGCGCGCCCACTTAGCGGGCGAGACGTCTCTCACAGAGATCCGCTTCGTGTTGTTCGGTGAGCAGGCGCTCCGCGTGTTCGAGCACGTGAACGATGCCGCCGCGATCGCCGAACAGATGAAGCGCCTTGGGCGCTGAGTCCATGGATCGGAAGAGCGCATGAGCGAACAATTGATCTACTGGGCGGCAGCGCTTTACCTGGCTGCTTCCGTGTCGGCGGCAGCGGGTGCGGCCCAGGCTTCACCCACGTTGCGTCGCCTGGGTGTGAGCTTGCTCACTGTAGCGGTTTGTCTGCACGGATTTTCCTTCGCAGTATTGCACCGCGACGGCCCACCTCCGCTCACGGATCTCGCCGCGGCGGTTTCTCTCACGGCGTGGCTGGGGAGCGCGGCTTTTCTTTTTGCGCTCTTGCTGTGGCCACGTCTGGCGGGCTTGGTGGTTTTGGTGGCGCCGCTCGCCTTTCTCGGAGTGGTTTTTGGTTTTCTGCCGGTGGACGCCAGCGTACCGCTCCCGGTGCTCGCGGGTCGTTGGTCGCACCTGCACGTGCTGCTTTCGAGCGCCGGCCTGGCGCTGCTCGGGCTGGCGGGAGGAGCGGGGGCGTTGTTGCTCATAGAGGATCGTTGGCTCAAGGCCAAGCGGCCGCTCGGGAGTGCACGCCTGCCATCGCTCGAAAGCTTGGACCGCGCCGGTGCAGTTGCCATGGCCGTCGGTTTTCCGCTGCTCACCTTGGGATTCATAACGGGCGTATTGTGGCTGCGCGGTGCGACCGGCGAGTGGTGGACGGGAGCGCCCCACCAGGTTTGGTCGGCGCTGGCGTGGTTCATCTATGTCGGCCTCAGTTCGGCGCGCTTCTTCGCGCACCAAGGTGCGCACGCGGCGGCGCGCAGCGCGGCCCTGGGCTTCAGCTTCTTGATCTTTGCCGTCGTCGGAGTTGAAGTCCTGTGGTGAGACTCTTGCTCGTCGGCGTGAATCACCGCAGCGCGCCGCTGGCCGTGCGCGAGCAGTTTGCGGTGGAGGCTGCGGTGCCGGTGCTCGAGAAGCTGGTTGCCGGCGACGAGATCGAAGAGGCGGTGCTGATCTCCACCTGCAACCGCGTCGAGATCGCCGTCAGTACCCAGCAGCTCGAGGCAGCGCGGCACCGCTTGGAGCGCTGCTTTCACAGCGAACTCGGGAGCGGCCTCGCTCAGTCGGGCGTCGCCTGGCGCGCTGAATTTTTATACGAGCACGTCGATGCTGAGGCGGCGCGCCATCTTTTCCGGGTCGCCGCTTCTCTGGATTCGATGGTGATCGGGGAACCCCAGATCCTCGGTCAGGTGAAGGACGCCTTTCGCCTAGCCACCGATCACCGGACCTGCGGGCCGATCTTGAGCCGCTTGTTCGAAGCCGCTTTCACCGCCGCCAAGCGCGTGCGCAGCGAGACGCGGATCGCGGAGCGTCCGGTGTCCATTGCCCGCGTCGCCGTTGACCTTGCAGCCCAGATCTTTGAATCTTTTGCGGACAAAGCGGTGTTGCTGATCGGGGCAGGGGAGATGACGGAGCTGGCGTTGGCCGCGCTGCGGCAGGCGGGGCTCGCGCGTCTGGCTGTCGCTAACCGGCGCCGCGAACACGCCTTCGAGTTGGCGAAGCGCTTCAACGCCAGCGCGCATCTGCTCGCCGACCTGCCGGAGTTGCTCCCGGCTGCGGATATCGTCATAACGTCGGTGGCGGGTAGCGATTGGATGCTGCGGGCTTCTCAGGTCAGCGAGGCTCAGCGGCTGCGTCACGGCCGGCCGCTCTTCGTGATCGACATGGGTGTGCCCCGCAATGTCGATCCTGCGGTCAATCGACTTGCCGACGTCTATCTCTACGACATCGATGACCTCGGCCGTCAGGTCGAGCGCAACGCGGCGGAGCGCAGCGTCGAGGGCGAACGCGCCGAGGCGATCGTCCGTGAGGAGGCTCAACGTTTCTTAGGTTGGCTTTTCGCGCTGCGCGCCGTGCCGACGATTCGGGACCTGCGCGCACGTGCCGAGGAGATGCGCGCGGCGGAACTTCAAAAAAGTGCGGTGCGTCTCGCGCTTACTCCCGAGCAATTCTTGGGCGTAGAGGCGCTGACGCACACCCTCGTCAACAAGATTCTCCACGCTCCACTTTCGCGCCTGCGCTCGGCGCTGGAGAGCGAAGCCGGAGCTGCACAACTGGAGGCCGCCCGTTCTCTGTTTGCCCTGGACGTGGAGGCCAGTTCGGAAAACGGAGCAGAGGGCGCGCTCGATCCTAGTCCGGATGATTCATGAATGGTTTGGCCTCCAACGGTACTCCATGAGACGTCTGCGCATTGCGACGCGTCGGAGCGAGCTCGCCCTGGCCCAGGCGCGCGCGGTCGCCGAGCGGATCGAACGCCAGCTCGGGATGGCCGCTGAACTCCTACCTCTTGAAACCAGCGGCGACCGCCTCCCGTCGTTGCCGTTGGCCGACATCGGAGGCAAAGGACTCTTCGTGAAAGAGATCGAGGCGGCACTTCTCGACGGACGCGCCGAGTTGGCCGTGCACAGCGCGAAGGACCTGCCGTCGCTGAGTCCGCCGGAGCTCGTGTTGGCGGCATTCCCGGAGCGCGCGGATCCGCGCGATGCCCTGGTGGCGCGCGAGCCCGGCATCACCATGGAAACGCTGCCGCGCGGCGCCCGCGTTGGCACCGGTAGCGCGCGCCGCCGAGCGCTCTTGCTCTGGGCGCGCCCCGATCTCGCGATCGTTCCGCTGCGCGGCAATGTTCCGACGCGTCTGCGCAAGCTCGCAGAAGAAAAATTGGACGCCGTCGTTCTCGCCTGCGCCGGTTTGGACCGTTTGGGGCTGGCGGATCGCATCAGCGAACGCATTCCGTCCGAGCGGATTCTCCCTGCCGTCGCACAGGGTGTGCTCGCGCTCCAAGTGCGTGCCGACAGTGAATGGTGTCGCATGCTCTCAGCGTTGGATGATGCCAGTGTGCGCGTGGCGGCGACGGCCGAGCGCGGTTTTTTGGAGCGTGTCGGGGGAGATTGCTACGTCCCGCTGGCGGCGCATGCGGTGCGCGTGGCCGAGGGGAAGCTGCGTCTGCGCGGGCTCGTGGCGGCTCCTGACGGGCGCGCGGTAGTCGCGGCGGATGAGGAAGCGGAAGCCGAAGAGGCCGCCCGCTTGGGACGGCAGGTGGCGGAGACGGTGCTCGCGCGCGGTGGTGCGGAAATCCTGGCCCGGTTCCGCGCTGGGAAAACGGGATGAGCGGTGCCCGGCCGGGAGTGGTTTATCTGGTCGGCGCCGGACCCGGCGATCCGGAGCTTTTGACCCTGCGCGGAGCAGAACTGTTGCGCACGGCGGACGTCGTCGTGTACGACGCTCTGGCTTCCGCGGAGTTATTAGAGTGGGTTCCCCCGACCGCCGAGCGCATCAACGTCGGCAAGCGAGGACACGACGCACCGACGCGCGATCAGTCTGAGATCAATGCCTTGCTCGTGGCGCTGGCCCGGACAGGGCGGCGCGTCGTGCGCTTGAAGGGAGGAGATCCCTTCGTCTTCGGGCGGGGTGGAGAAGAAATGAGCGCGCTCTTCGCAGCAGGTATTTCCTGCGAGGTGGTGCCGGGGGTCAGCTCGGCGATCGGGGCGCTGGCCTATGCGGGCATTCCCATCACCGACCGTCGCTGCGCGGCTTCCTTTGCCGTGGTGACGGGCCACAAAGATCCCACAGAAGCCGCGCGCCACACGCGCTGGGAAGCCTTGGCTCGAGCCGTCGACACGCTCGTCGTTCTGATGGGCTTGGCCCAACTCGAGAAACTGGTCGAGCGCTTGCTCGCAGGCGGGCGTGATCCCGCGACGCCCTCCGCCGCTGTGATGTGGGGGACACTCCCGTACCAGCGCGTCGTGGTGGCTCCGCTCGCGGAGCTGCCGGCGCGCGTGCGCGCCGCCGAGCTCAAGGCACCCGTCGCCGTCGTCGTCGGCGACGTGGTGAGTCTGCGCGAATCACTGCTGTGGTTTGAAAAGCTGCCCCTTTTTGGCCTGCGTGTGTTGCTAACACGCGCGCGCGAACAGGCCAGTGATTGGATTTCAGCGCTGCGCCGGGCGGGTGCCGAGCCGGAGTGCATCCCGCTCCTGCGCTTCGTGCCGCCCCTGGACCCGGCGCCCCTTGCCGCGGCGCTTGGCCGGCTCGCTGACTACGACGCGCTCGTTTTCAGCAGTCCCAATGCGGTGCGTTTCGTGGCTGAATGCACTGCCGCGCGGGGGCGAGGCTTTCTCGACCTGCGCGCTCGCGTGCTGTGTCTGGGGGCGGCGACGGCGGCCGCGGCGCGCGAGGCAGGTTTGCCGGTGCACTGGCTGCCGAGCAACGCCGGAGACAGCGCGGCCTTTGTGAGCGAACTGGTGCGGGTGTGGGAAGTAAGCGGGAAGCGCTTTCTCGTACCTCAGAGCGATCTGTCGCGCTCTGAATTGGTTGATGGATTGCGGCGCGCCGGGGCCCGCGTGGATGGTGTCGTGGCCTACCGCAATGTTTCTACGGATTTCGACGCCGGAGAGCTCTCGCGACGGCTGGTGGCAGGGGAGTTCGCGGCGCTCGTGTTTGCCAGCCCTTCGGCCGTGCAGCGCTTCGCGGCCGCCCTCGACGCACCGGCGCGCGCGGCTACTGGGCGTTGTATCGTGACGGCGATCGGACCCACCACGGCGACGGCACTGGGGCAGGCAGGTTTTCCCCTGCATGGCGTGGCCGCGAGTCCAGCGGCGGAGGATTTGATAGCCGTGCTCGTAAAAGCGGTGGAACAGCGCAGAGGAATGCGACAGCAATGAGTTTTCCCAGTCAGCGCATGCGTCGCCTGCGTCGGACGCAGGCCCTGCGAAATTTGGTGTGCGAGACCCAGCTCTCGCGCGAGGATCTCGTGTTGCCGCTCTTTCTCGTGGAGGGGCGCGGCGTGCGTGAGCCGATTGCTTCGCTGCCCGGCGCTTTCCGTTACTCCGTCGACGCGGCGGCGCTGGAAGCGAAACGCGTGCGCGACGCGGGTATTCCCGCTGTGATTTTGTTCGGCATCCCCGGCAGCAAGGACGCGCGCGGTTCAGGCGCCGATGCCGTGGATGGCGTTGTGCAGCGGGGCGTGGCGGCACTGAAGAACGCCGCGCCGGAGCTGTGCGTGATCACCGACGTCTGCTTGTGCGAATACACCGATCACGGTCACTGCGGGATCGTCGAGGGCGAAGCAGTCAGGAACGATCCTACGCTCGAACGCTTGGCGGCGACGGCGCTGTCCCACGCGCGCGCCGGTGCCGACGTGGTGGCGCCCTCGGACATGATGGATGGCCGTGTCGCCGCCATCCGCGCCGCTCTCGATGCAGACGGCTTCGAGTCCGTTCCCATCTTGTCTTACGCCGCCAAGTACGCGAGCGCTTTCTACGCTCCCTTCCGGGAGGCGGCGGAGAGCGCGCCGGTCTTCGGAGACCGCCGCAGTTACCAGATGGATCCAGCCAACCGGCGCGAGGCGCTGCGCGAGATGCAACTCGATCTCGAGGAGGGCGCGGACATCTTGATGGTGAAGCCCGCGTTGCCTTGCTTGGACGTGCTTGTGGAGGCGCGGCGCACTTTCTCTGCGCCGCTGGCGGCCTACCAGGTTTCGGGCGAGTACGCGATGTTGAAAGCCGCAGCGCAGCGCGGCTGGTTGGACGAGCGCCGGGCGCTGCTCGAGACCTTGCTCGCGATCAAGCGTGCCGGCGCCGATTTTATTCTGACCTACGCGGCTCTCGAGGTCGCGGAGCTTTTGTAGAGCGGAGATCTGCGGCGTGCCTCAGCGTTTCAAAGTCGTCGAGCTCGGCAATGTGACCGCCGAGGATATCGAAGCGGCGCTCAACGAGTGGAGCGCGCAGGGCTGGAGCTTCGACTCCATCCATTTCGCCATGCGCGAATCCTCCCGTCGCCCGAGCATGGCCTTCGTGACGTTCGTACAAGAGACCGTTGAGGGCACACACTGAATGATTTCATCACTCGGGAGCAGGGCCCGGGAAACGCTTGCGCAATTGGTTTTTTAGGATTTTCCCCGTGGAATTTCGCGGGATGGCTGCCGCGAACTCGACGATCTTCGGGATTTTGTAATTGGCCAATTTGCCGCGGCAGAAAGCGATGACTTCCTCGGCGGTGACTTGCTGGGACTCTTTAACGACAACGACGGCGAGCGGAGATTCGCCCCATTTTGGGGACGGCGTCCCAATGACGGCGACGTCTTGCAGTTTCGGATGGCCGGCCAGGATTTTTTCGATTTCTGCCGGGTAGATGTTTTCACCGCCGGAGATGATCATGTCTTTCTTCCGGTCCTGGACGTAGACGAAGCCGGCTGCGTCCCAGGTGGCCAGGTCGCCCGTGTAGAGCCAGCCGCCGCGGAGGGTTTCGGCGCTAGCTCGGGGTTGGTTCCAATACTCCTTCATCAGGTGTTCGCCGCGCACGAGGATTTCGCCGACTTCCCCCGGAGCCGCGTCGCGTCCCATCTCGTCGGCGATGCGCACCTCGGTATGCAGCAGCGCGGGGCCGGTCGAGCCCGCTTTGACGAGGGCTAGTTCGGGGCTGATCATGCACGCGAAACCGCCGCACTCCGTAAGTCCGTAGACTTGCTGGATCTCGATGCCGGCCGCGGCGTATTTCTCGATGAGTGAAACAGGGACCGGTGCCGCGCCGCAGGCGATCCAGCGCAAAGCGGAAAGGTTGTATTGGGAGCGTTCGAGCACCGCCCACATGAATTCGAGCATGGCGGGTACGGCGCCGGTCGTGGTGATGGATTCGCGTTCCAGTGTGCTGAAGATGAGCTGCGGGTTGAAGCTGCGCGGCATCACCAGCGTGGCGCCGCGGAGAAGATGGGTGATGGCGGGTGTCAATCCTCCTACGTGGAACAGGGGGAGTATTTGCAGATAGCGATCGCGGTAGCGGAGATCCGCACTGAAAGCCAGCGCGATGGTTACCGCCAGCGCGCTTTTGTGCGTGTGAACCGCTCCTTTCGGGAAACCGGTCGTACCCGACGTGTACATGATGTAAAGCGGATCCTCGTTGCCGCCCGCGAGAGCAGGCTCGTTCGTGCTCGCGGGTATGGTCAACGCCGTGTAGGACAGTGCCCAGTCCGGTTTGGCTACAGCGTCGCCGACCCGGATCCAATGGCGAACATCGAGGGCGCGCTCGTGCAGCGCAGCGACAGCAGCGTCGAACTCTGCGTCGTAAACGAGTGCCGTGATGCCGGCGTCCTTTGCGATGAAGTCGAGTTCTTCGGGCGTGAGTCTCCAGTTCATGGGAACGCTGACGGCACCGAGTTTGGCGGTGGCGAAAAAGGTTTCGATATATTCGACGCTGTTCATGAGCAGACAGCCCACGCGCTCACCTGGACGCACGCCGCTGTCTTGTAGTGCGTTGGCCGTGCGATTGCAGCGCTCGTTCAGTTCCGCGTAGTGAAACCGGCGCCCGCTCTCGGCTTCGACTAGTGCCTCAATCTGGGGGCTTAATTGCGCGCGTTGTCGGAGCAGGTTGCCTAGGTTCGTTTGCATGAATTGGGGACCTTTCGTTGCTGAGCTGGTTTGAGACGCGGACTCACCGCGCAGCGTTCGTCATTGCTGCGAGATGTTCCAAAATTCCGCCCGCCGCTCGATGTCAGTCTCATCCATAGTGGGTTTGGTGGCAAGCATAGCTTTGATACTACCCGGATGATTCATGAAGCGCCGTAGCGAGACTGCGGAGATGCCCGAAATGGTGAACGATTTCGGCGTTTGGCACCGGAGGCTGACTTCCCAGTACGTCGAGGAGGCAAACGCTGAAATCGTTCGCCAGGCCGAGCAGATATGCAGTCGCAGTAGGCGCTTTATGAATCATCCGGGTTAAAGGCGCTGCGTTCTACGAAGCCGATTTTTCTGCATTTTTGGATGGAATCAAAATGGGCCTGAAGTTCTTACGCGTTCTCTGCTTGGAGTCCGGTTTGGCCTGCGCGGTTTCCTTTTCTTTTTTGTTCCCAGCGCGATGCGTCTGCTATTTGCTGATGGCACAAATGCATTTGTAGTTCAGAAGCTTTGATCCAACGCAACGCGGTGTTGCAACTCTTTTTCAATCCGTTTACAGGTATTTGACCTTGGGATACTGTCCCCACGTCGAATTCGAAGCGCTGGGGAAAGTGGCTTCAACTGATGTCTGCTGAATCGGGCAATTTCAAAATGTTGATGCGAGAAAAAACAAATTCTTTCTGGATTTTGGGGATTGTGTATTCCGGCTGCTTGCTGAGCGCCGCGCAGTGCGCGCCGGATGCTCACCTGAGTGTGGTTCAGGGTTTCTTTGATCGCGCCATCACGGAAGACTTCAAGACAAACCAGCCCCGCGCGAAGACTTTGTGCTCCATCTAGCCAACGACGAAATCCTGACTCTGGTTTTTTTCGGAAGAAACTCCACCGGAGACTTCCAATAGGCTATATCTTGGCGTCATCGTTCCCAATATCGAACTGGCCGCGATGAAAGACGTCCCTACCACCATTCTTCCCGAGACCAGCCGAGTTCTCTTCGCGCGTTTCAACGCGGCGATAGGTGAAACGCCTTGGACGATTCAGAACCTGCTCATCGCTTCCGATTCGCAAGCCGCCGACGCGCGGCTTCGCAACCTGCAAGTTTGGTGGAATGGAAGTCTCGTCGCGAGTCCCTCGTTGCGCTGGCAGGGCGGGCTCTACTCGGCTGAGGTGCCGCTGGTTATCCCAGTTGCTATAACACCCGGCATCATCGAGCTTACTGCGGACGTCCCGTCGTCCGCGGCCAAAGGAATAATCCGCGTGGGCATCGCGGAAAGCACCCCCCCGCCATTAGCAGGCTGCTGACAAAATCAGTCTAGAATCGCGTAGGATACTCGGCAGGAGGATCTGCCGATGATGGGGGAATCGAATCCGCAACGTGCGCTGTTTTATCAGCTTTCCCTGGAGAGTTTTGTAC
>Ga0247727_10007380_pt1 | contig 20954 bp, 15 predicted proteins | sample WisWelCaveWW1625_FD_202498 | JGI IMG/M metagenome (GOLD analysis project Ga0247727, IMG submission 202498) | Biofilm microbial communities from Wishing Well Cave, Virginia, United States - WW16-25 | ecosystem: Environmental > Aquatic > Deep subsurface > Groundwater > Cave microbial mat | place... | reverse complement strand
GGTGATGGCGGCTGTTCACTTGTCGGCATAATCCTGATGCGGTTCATTGCGCTCATGACTTCAGAAGATGATAGTATTAACTGCCCCGCCTGACTCGCCTTCACCCAGTACGCTTCTCCCGGATCTATCGTCGCGCTTGTTATATACGTGCCGCTGTACCGGAAGAACGGTGATGTCACTATCCCCGATGGCATCGATGAAATTGTCGAGACATTTATCGTGCTTGCAATCGATCCTATCAGATTCCATTCTTCGCTTACATCTATCGTATCCTGTGTGAGCGGCGGTCCGTTGGTCGGGATCGGATCCAACCTCGGTGAGTACTTCAACCAGTAGCCGGTTCCTATAGCAAGCTCTGCGGCTGTCTGATATCCCGTGGCAGGATTGTAAGAGAATGCCTGCGAGATCGCGCTCGGGAAAAGCACACTTACATGTTTATCACTCACATCATATGGCAGGGAGATCATCTGCCAGCTCTTGATATTATCTTGAGGCAAGAGCGGATTGTGCGTGATGATGAGAACGTAGTTTACCGTCGGATCGGTGATGGTACGGCTGCTCTGTGTTTTCATGTCTGTGGCATTGTTATATCTATCCACCATCGTGACCGCTCCGCCATACGATGCATTGATCTCAGTCGTTGACCATGAGAGCGTGAACGAGTATGTCTCGCTTGATGCATTGCCGGGGCGGAAGCTGACTTTGTAGGTATCGACTTGACTGACGGAGGTGAAGACCCTCATATCGATCCACGAGCCGAGACCGAACTGGTTATTGAATGATTTCGGTGTGACAAACCGTGCTTCGAATGTATTGGAGTACGGAGGTAGTTCTGCTTCACCTTCCGAGAAATCATAGCTCGTCGTTGCTGCATCGGCTCCCCAGATGCCGAAGGTAGTACCGGGATGCTGACCGAACCATATATCGCGCTGGTTGGGCGTTATGTTATCCTGCACGGTTAATGCTAATTTTATGCGTTCAGGTATCTTGTGTATGGCGAAGTTCACATTGGTGGGATGCTGGTCGTAGTCATTGAAGTTGACACTGTTCGGTGCACCAAAGCGCGGGAAGATATGTTCCCATGTGGGTTGCACTTCCGTACTCAGTATGTAGGTGCCCAAAACTAAGGGATAAAAGCTATACTGACCGAGTGAATCGGTAAGAGTAGAATCTGTGCTGATACCACCACGTACAATCTTCCAGTTGGGCAAACCCTCTTCCCAGCTTTCCTTGATGCCGTTGTCGTTACGGTCGTTGAAGACGATACCGCCTGCCGAGTTCCATGGGAAATAGCCGCCAAAGATGTTGCCGTTAACTGTATCGCTTGCACCGAGCGTGACATTGTATGAAGCAGATTGCGGCGTACTGACAACCCACGATGCGGGGAACATTGCCTCAACGGTATACGGACCAAGTGCTAATCCCCAGAGAGAAAAAGCGCCTGCGGAATCTGTAACAACTGAGCCAGTTGCACCACCGGTTAGATCGACTACTCTTCCTGCAAGATTCTGCTCACCGTTATTCTGTATGGCGTCCCTATTAAGGTCTTCAAACACAGAGCCGTTGATGACACCCTTTGCCATTGTGAAGCTCCATGTATCCGACCAGTTGACAGTTGTGGTATCCGAGAAGTTAATCTTGACACGCCAGTAATACTTTGTGCCGGGGACGAGGTTGAGCGTAAGCGATGTATTGATAAGCGAGCCGTTGAGGGCTACGTTGGTATCTGAGACAAGCGTACCAAACGTAGAGTCCAGCGCTACCTGTACATGAGAGCTGACGACAGTAACCAACGGCAGACAATCCCATGTGAGTGTGAGCGAGGAGGATGAGACGACATTAAAGACTTGCTGTGTTGCTCCGTTGGTCGGCGAGCTGAGAGTGACAGCGGGGTAGGGTGAACAGTTGTCTGATGGTTGAACAATAATACCGTTACCACTACTTCCGTCATAACCGACAAGAATAGGTTTATTTATATCTTTCGTTGGAAATGCAACATCTCGAAACACTTTTCCGGGAACAGGAAATTGTATTTCTTGCCACGTTGTGCCGCTGTTTGTGGTGCGAAAAGCTTGTCCTCCTACAATTATTCCATTGTTTGTATCCGCGAAAGCAATCTTAGGGTTTTCGATGTTGAGTTCCTGCATTGCCCACGTTGTTCCAGCGTTTGTAGTTTTGAAAACCGCTCCGTAATTACCATCTGCGACTATCCCACGAATGGAATCTGCAAACCATATTGCCCTGAACACATAAAGCAAGTTGGAATTGGGCGGAGGCACTACAGACAGATCAGTCCAAGTATCACCTGCATTTGTTGTGCGGAAAACTGTGCCATAAGTTCCAGCAAGAAATGCAGTATAAGGGTTGACGCAAATAGAGGCGACGTGGTTTCCTCCCCTTTCTTTCTTTATCCATGTTATTCCAGCATCTGTTGTCCAGAAGATTTTTCCATAGAATCCAGAAACGAGACCATTATTCGGGTCAGCAAAGGAAACTGAATATAAGTTATCAATGTGAACAGATTGTTGAAGCCATGTTGTGCCCCCATTAGAAGTACGAAAAAGCATGCCCGTATACGGACTGGTGCTTGTATCAGCCCCCACAGCCACACCGTTGTCGGGTCCTGCAAGAGATACGTCGTGAAAGAGAATCGACGGCACGTTGCTCAAGCGGCGAAACCAATTTTTTCCACCATCAGTAGTTTGTAGGATAGTTCCTGCAGCGCCAACAGCAGCTCCAATGAGAGAATCTCCAAAATCAATAGCAAAGAGAGAACCAAGCGAATTGCTTTTACGATATACCCAACAGCTTTGTGCTATGGCGAGATTTGTCAGGATTACTGACAACATCAGAAAGGTCAGTATGATTGAGAAATGTCGATTCTGCATTGATGCACCTCGCATCGGGTGAACCTACAAAAAGGTAAGAATTCTCACTTCCAGAAGCAAGCTGAGGTAGTGGTGCATTATGAAACCTCGAAAACGTAAGAATTTAGAACCACCCAAAAACAAACGGAAAAATCTTCATAAGAGAAACCAAAAATCAACTCTTATCTGCGGGATATTTCTTCAGAAGCCAAAGCATAATTTTAGTATAGGAGTCCATGACGTGCTTTCGACTCGCATCAACAACGCTTGCGATCTCCTCAATTTCTTCGTCAGTGTCGGGGAATTTTTGACGACCGACAAGCTCACAAAGCAGAATGCGGATAGATGCCATTTGAGCGGAAATGTCTGCAAGCAAATGAACTTGCGCAACAGGAAGCGCCTCAGGAGCAAGCTCTTTAACAAAATCTGGAAACTCAGGGAGGTTAGGTGTATTAGCCATTGGGACTCCGATAAAGTTGGTTAGTATTTTTTATTTACGTCAATATACTCAATTTGAATAATAGGTAAAAACAATGTAAATTTCAGCCAATACAAAACAGCGCACCGCCTTAGATGTGACTGTTAAAAGAATCTAAAATCCTTCTCATTCGCTGGTACGACAGCGAGGGTAAACTAAGAGTTTGCTCTAAGGCATGGGAAGGATTTTTTTTATTTATATCCATGAATAGCAATAACGAAGATTATTTTGCGCAAGCTCTTGAAATTTTCAAAAAACAAAGCCTGAATCAATCGAGAGAAAGTTATGAGAAATTATCCAAAAAGAATGGGGAAAATTTATGGGAGCGAGAAGAAGAGTGTCGTAAAATTACTGAGAAGACGGGACACCAAACGTACTTCGACAGAATTCCTGTTATCATACAAGGATACCGCTTTCATGCAGAACTGATTGGGGAGGATTTCCTATCATCATATTTAGAAATTATCAATCCAAACTGTGGAATAATAACTGATTCTCAGAAAGGCGAATTACTGAAACTATTGGCAAGTCGTTTTGAAGTAGCTGGGAATAGAGGTTCGGATAATATGAAGGCGCTTTATGCAAGCGAAGGCAGGCAGCCGGTCGGTGATGGAACTTATATTAAGAATATTTATATGAGTATGCATGGTAAAATTCAAAGTCGATTAATAGTAGAAATAATGAAGCACAATCTTGGAGCAGGCAAGAAAGAAACTCAAAAGCTAAAAGATGTCTCGGAGGTATTTGATCCTCAACCCATGATTGAGGAAGTTTCTGAGCGGACTACGAGAAGGTTTAAAGATGAAGGCTGGACAATAGTACGCTCAGATGATTTGAAATCGAATTCAGCCAAGAAACATTCAATAGCCGGAATCAGAAAAATCTTAAAGGATCAATGTCGGGAAGAATGCGAAAAACGTAAGCTCCCCACGGGGCAGACATTAAGCAGGGAACTTAAATACGAAATAGCACAGGCGATAGACATAGACGATCTTGGTTCTCTGGACACATTCAAATCGGGAAATCCCCCATATCATTTCACCAGCAAAATGCTTTCTGAGCTTGGCTACTGCAAAAAAAATCCCTCAAAGTACCGCAAATAAGCGTATTACTTTTATTACTTTTGTTACCTCAAGCGTAATATAGGTAACGCTTTTTCATTTTTGTACTTTTTAACAGAATTTATACAAACGAAAAACCCCTCACGAAGAGGGGCTTTAACTAACCGAATCAACAACCTCAAACGAACCGCTACGAACGGTTCGAGAAAGGCGAAGGTGTATACAGTGATACCGCTTAAAATAATATAGCACAAGCGGGTCGGAAAGGTGGCTGAACTGGTAAAGCACCCGATCTATAATCGGTGGTTCTTCTGGCTGAAGTTGTGGGTTCGAGTCCCGCCCTTTCCGCTATATCTAAGGTAGGAAAATTAATTTTTCCTGTCAAGGTAGATTTCTCACTTTTCACTTGACATTTGATACTCTATCACTTATATTGTATATATGGAAAAGGTAAAACAGCTTAAACAGGTCAATGATACAGATTTCTTCACAGTAGAAGAAGCCGCTAACGAATTGGGCATTAAGGCGACTGCTATTCGTAACTATCTATACGATGAAAAGTTCACGACCTACAAATTCAAGACTCTCACCTTAGTCAAAAAGGATGAGGTCGAAGAATGGAAGAAAAGACAAAAGTAAATAAAACGAGCCTGCAAGTATTCGAAGTACCTGCAAGCTCTAATTCAATCACACGCTGGTTAGAGCGCATGACAGACCTAAGTAAATATACGCTTCTAATCGGCAAAAATCAAGGAGCGTATTATGGCAAACATTTTATCAGCAGAGAAGAAAATCATGGTTCTTTCGGCACTTGTTGAGGGAAACTCAATCTGTTCAATCGTAAGAATGACAGGTGTTAACAAGCGCACTATCCTTCGTATCCTCTGTGAGTGTGGAGAAAGAGCAAAAGAAATTCTTGACCGTGAAATGGTCAATATCAGAGTAGGGAGATTACAGGTAGATGAAATCTGGACGTATGTGGGTAAGAAACAAAAGGAACTCAAACAGCATGAGCAAAACAATCCAGAGCTTGGCGATCAATATGTATTTGTTGCATTAGATGCCGATACGAAGCTTGTACCTGCGTTCAGGGTAGGAAAACGTACAGGTAAACTTGCGGCAAGTTTTATGATGGAACTCCGTACAAGAATCAATACAATTTTCCAACTCTCAACGGATGCCTTCGCAGGTTATAGGGATGCCGTTGACCGTGTATTTGGCGAGGATATTCACTACGGCATGATTCATAAGCATTACGGTGAAGAACCACAAGGCGAGAAACGATATTCTCCTGCGAATATAATACGAGTTACGATAAAGCCGTTAATCGGGCACCCTGACAGAAAACATATTTCTACCTCTTTTGTTGAGAGACAAAACTTGACAATGAGAATGCAAATGCGTAGATTTACGAGGTTAACAAATGCTTTCTCCAAAAAGCTAAGAAATTTGGAAGCCGCCTTAGCACTCCACTTCTTTCATTACAACTTCGTACGTATTCACCAGACATTGAGAGTAACACCCGCTATGCAAGCGGGTATCTCTAAACATCTTTGGACATGGAGCGATTTTTTAGGATGGAATACGGAAGTAAACAAAGCGGCTTAATTTCAAAATGCACCACTACCCAAGCTGAACTACAATGCGAAACTGTCCTACCCGGTATTCCGCACGGGAGGGCATAAAAATTTGAGAAATGTAAGACACTTCCACGCTCCGTACGCCGCTGTGTTAGATTTCTTGCTTCTCTCTCAAATTTTGCTAAATTAGAGAAGCAAATCTGCACATCTTCGCACACACTCAATGATTCTTACAGATAAACACATCCTCGAAGCAATGAGGAGGAAAACGATTATCATTACACCGTTCAACCGCAGGTATCTCGGCTCGAACAGCTACGACGTCCACCTCGGTGATGTGCTGGCAATGTATAACGAGGAAATCCTCGACGCCAAACGGCACAACCATGTGCATTACTTCCGCATCCCGAAGGAAGGATTGATCCTCGTGCCCAGCAAGCTCTATCTCGGCGTCACCAAAGAATATACGGAAACACATCGCCACGTCCCTTTTCTCGAAGGCAAGAGCAGTATCGGCCGCCTCGGTATCGATATTCATGCTACGGCCGGCAAAGGCGATATCGGGTTTTGCAATACGTGGACGCTGGAAATCTCCGTTCGCCAGCCGGTGCGCATTTATGCCGGCATGCCCATCGGGCAATTGATTTACTTTGAGGTAAACGGCGACGTTGCCATACCGTACAATAAAAAGAAATCGGCAAAATACAACAAGCGAACAACGAAGCCTGTGGAATCGATGATGTGGAAGAATTTTAAGTAAGCAGTATGTCGATAATCAGTATGACAGTAGTCAGTACGTCAGTAGTCGGTATACAGAAAACAAATAACATTCTATCATTAAGGATCTAACAATGAATATCATCAATATTTCCAGACGCATTATTCTTACAATCTGCTGTTTCGTAGTTGCATTCAACTTAGGACTTCACGCACAAACAAAACGACCGATAGAATTGGAAGACATGTTTCGCATCAAGCGCGTGAGCGATCCGCAGCTCTCGCCCGATGGCAAATGGGTTGCGTACGTTGTCACGGTGGTCGACAAGGCAGCAAACAGGACAAACAGCGACATCTGGCTTATACCGTCTTCGGGCGGCGAGATACGACAGTTGACGAATTCTCCGCGGCATGACCGTCATCCGCGATGGTCGCCCGATGGCAAGTCGATCTTGTTCGAATCAAATCGGGGCGGGTCATTCCAACTCTATGTTCAAAGTACAGATGCCGCAGAGGCAAAACAACTAACGAACATTTCTACGGAAGCTAACTCCGGCGTTTGGTTTCCCGATGGCAAGAATATTGCGTTTGTCTCTGCAGTCTTTCCCGAGTTCTCCGATAAATCGTATCAGGAGAGCGACGCGTTGAACAAGAAGAAACAAGAAGACCGAGATAATAGCAAAGTAAAAGTCCGTATCTTTACACAACTTTTGTACCGTCACTGGGATAGCTGGGTTGATGATAAGCGCCAGCATATTTTTGTCATGCCAGCATCCGGTGGAGAGCCGCGAAATGTAACGTCTGGTGATAACGACGCTGTTCCGACATCATCGACATTTTCTGCAGGTGATGATTTTGATTTTTCACCCGATGGCAAAGAACTCGCCTTCACCGCACCCCCTGTGCCTATCCGAGAGCAAGCATGGAGCACCAACCACGATATTTTTACGGTCGATCTTACGACCGGCGAGCGAAAACAGATTACGACAAATTTAGCAGCGGATGGATTTCCACGCTACTCTCCCGACGGGAAATACATCGCCTACCGTGCACAATCTAAACCGGGTTTCGAAGCTGATCGTTGGCAATTGATACTGTATGATCGTACATCAGGCACCACGCGAAGTTTAACCGAGAAGTTTGATTCTAATGTCGAGGTCATGCTATGGTCACATGACAGCAAGAAATTGTACTTTGACGCTGAAGAAAAAGGAAACAAACACTTGTGGTCGGTAAGCGTCAAAGGTAATGACGTAAAGAAAATCGTCGATAATGCTGTCAATGGGGATTTGAACGTTTCCTCAAATGGAAAGATGTTTGTCTTTGCGCACCAGTCGTTCACTCGTTCGGTTGAAGTATTCACCTCTTCGTCAGACGGTAAGAATCTCAAACAACTTACTCATGTGAACGATGAGTTATTCTCTCAGCTTCAATTCACCGAGCCGGAATACATATGGTTCGCCGGCGCGAACGACACGAAAGTCCAGATGTGGATCGCAAAGCCGCCGATGTTCGATGCAGCAAAAAAATATTCTTTGGTCTTCTGGGTACATGGCGGACCGCAAACTGCGTTTCTCAACTCATGGTCGTACCGGTGGAATTCTCAGTTGTGGGCTGCGCAGGGATACATTGTGACGCTCACAAACCCGCGCGGCAGTACCGGTTTTGGTCAAAAATTCACCGATGAAATCAGTCACGACTGGGGCGGCAAAGTCTATGAAGATTTGATGAACGGGCTTGCCTACCTCGAAACTCTCCCCTACATCGATACGAGCCGCATGGCATCGGCAGGCGCATCGTTCGGAGGATATATGATGAACTGGTTTGCCGGACACACTGATAAATTCAAAACGCTCGTATGTCATGACGGCGTGTACAATTTCACGAGCATGTACGGCACAACTGAAGAGACGTGGTTCGATGAATGGGAACATGGCATCCCGTGGGAAAACCCAGGGGGAGAGAAATTCTCACCGCATCTGTATGCAAAGAATTTCAAGACTCCTACGCTTATTATTCACAGCGAGCTGGACTACCGAGTGCCGCTCAACGAGGGTCAGCAATTATTTACAACCTTACAGCGCAAAGGCATCCCTTCGAAGTTTCTGTATTTTCCCGACGAAGGACACTGGGTACTGAAACCGGCAAACAGCGAGTTGTGGCACAAGACGATATTCGAGTGGCTGGCGGGATATTTGAAACATTAACTAGCGGCTAACGGTTACTTCTATCAAAAAGATATTTGTCATATTTCTCTCTCTTGTTATAGTAGGATGTACATCAACAAAAGAATTTACACAGGCAAAATTGCGTTTAGATCCAAGGCATGATATTACTATTCATGCTAAGGATGGAAGAGTGATTCTATGTCATTGGGGAGAGTACCAAATCGTGGAGACGGATTTGGGATCAATACGAGGAAAGGGAAAACTTCTTGTGAATGAATCAAGAGGCGAATACAGAGATTGGGAAGGCGCGATTGCGTTCACGGAAATAGAAAGGATAACTGATACCGAGATAACTACTCTTGGAAAAGTAACATTAATCAGTACTGCTTCGGCTGTGGTGCTACTCTTGCTGTTCCTCGCAACGTTTAGATTTGAAATGCACTAGGCAATGTTACATGAGATACTCAAGAAAATACTTAGAGAGTGCCTTGCTATTTTCTTTACTTGCAAGTTGTGGCAGCAACGATGTCATTAGGCCGGAGAATGCACACAATTATAAAAATTGCGATGTCATTGTGTACGTTAAGGATGGAACCAAAATTTTCTTCAAAAATGGAAATTATGATGTGAAGGAAACCTCTGAAGGTAGAACAATCTCCGGTAAAGGAACATTATTATCCGACTCTGTTGCATCAAATCAGCTTGAATTTAACGGCGATATAAGACTATCTAACATTGATAAGATTGTAATCGCTGAGAGGCAGAGCGAAATGAGCTTGTTTGCCAATACTTCTATTATTATAGCGCTAACGGCAGGTGTGACCTATCTTCTTCTTGTGGCTGTCTTTCACGTCGGCTTTGGCGCACATTAACATGTCCTTGTAACATAGAAGATAGTTTCTCAAATAATAACATGAACTTCATCCAAAAACTCAAACATATCCAACGCAAGAATAACTCGCTCCTCTGCATCGGTCTTGATACCGATTTGACAAAACTTCCCGAGTCGTTGTTCAAGTGGGAAGACCCTCAGTACGAGTTCAATCGGCAGATTATCGACGCGACGAAGGATATCGTCTGTGCGTACAAACTCAACATCGCGTTTTATGAATCGGTTGGCGAGCACGGGTGGTACACCGTCCACCATACGCTTGCGCGAATCCCTGAGGAAATCATCACCATCGGCGATGGCAAACGCGGCGATATTGCCAACTCTTCGGAACGCCAGGCGCATTTGCTTTGCGAAGACTGGGAATTCGCAGCAACAACAGTCAATCCCTACATGGGAAAAGACTCCATCGAACCGTTCATCAAGCGACGTGATCAATGTGCGTTCGTGCTTGCTGTAACTTCGAATAAGGGCTCGAAAGATTTTCAGCATCTCAACATCAAAGGCAAGCCGCTGTATGAGCACGTTGTCAACACGGCAAAAAAATGGAATACGAAGAAGAACATCGGGTTTGTTGTCGGTGCTACACGCCCGGCAGAATTACAGCGCATCCGTTCACTCGCACTCGATATGCCTTTGCTCATCCCCGGCATCGGTGCGCAGCGAGGCGACCTCGAGGCGACCGTCCGTCATGGCTGTGACAAGAACGGCGAGCTTGCTATTATCAATATCGGAAGAAATATTATTTACGCGTCTGGCGCGGATGATTTCGCAGAGAAAGCGCGGGAGGCTGCACTGAGATATCGCAATCAGATGAATATGTATCGTGACAAGTATTACGGGTAATCAGTAAGTCTAGGAGAGATATGCACAAGTACAACGTCGTGCATGTCTGCGGAGAATATACATGTTGTAAGGAGGAGTTATGCGAAAACATAATGCATCTCGTCATATGCCGGAACGATTTCTCCGGCAATTGTGGAAGCACCAAACGTTCAGATCGTCCGGGCTTCACACAACAGACGGCAAAAGTGTTGAAATCTTTTCTCCCGGCACGCTGAATCGGGACGGGGGTCCGGATTTCATTCATGCTGCCGTCCGCATCGGTGGGACGCTGTACCGCGGTGATATTGAACTGCATCAACAGAATGACGAATGGACTCGCCATTTTCATCAGAACGATCCGAAGTATAATTCTGTAATTCTCCACGTTGTCCTCCACGCGAACCATCCCATCGATCCTCCTCTCACCGAAAGCCAACGGGCACTTCCTGTTCTTATTCTTGATGAATATCTTAATGCTCCGTACCATGAAGTATGGAACTCCATGATTCTCAACGAACGTAACGAGCGCATGGAAACTATAAAATGCTCTACCGTCAATGATTCTGTCAACCCGTCTATCATCAAAAAATGGATCGGCAAACTTGCCATCGAACGCATCGAGCTAAAGATCAGAACATTCGATGAGCGGCTCAAGGAATTGATTGATACTCAGCGTGGCTCGGTTCAGGAACCTCCGGCTCGCTATGATGTTATCCCGTTTGGCATTCATCCCGATGAATTGCCTTCGCCGATGCGGAAGTATTCTCTGCGTGACATCGCCAACAAAGCTCTCTGGGAACAATTGTTGTACGAGGGCGTTATGGAATCGCTTGGATATTCGAAAAATCAGCAGCCATTTCTCCGTCTCGCCCGCAATGTATCTTTGCAGTATTCGAAAGAACTTCTTGAAGTAGCAGTGGACGTGAATGACATGCAATTGATATACGAAGCGTTGCTTTTTACCGTGAGCGGCTTATTGCCTCTGCTGAAGGATATTAAAAGTAACGAGGGAAAAGATCGTGTTCGCCAAATTCATAAAGCATGGAACCAGATGAGGGCTGCATACCATCGAGAATATCTGCTGGCGGCTGATTGGCAATTCTTTCGTTTGCGTCCTGAGAATTTCCCCACACTACGAACTGCGGGGGCTGCGCGATTACTCCAACGATTTCATAAAATGAATTTCCTCAAATCGATTATCCATCTTATTAAGAACAATGAATTATCGATTAAGCAAAGGATCGGCTCGTTGGAAGAATTGTTTGTGGTGCCGACAGATTCATTTTGGTCTCAGCATTATCGTTTCGAAGAACAATCACAGCAGAGAATTGCCGTACTCATCGGCAAGAGTCGTGCTAACGATATTCTGCTCAATGTTGTAATCCCTTTGTGCTTGCTGTATGCAAGACTCTTTAAGGATAAAGACGTCAGACGCGGTGCATTGAGTGTTTTCGAACACTGTCCTTCGGCAAGCAGTAACAGTGTTACGCGGATGATCGATACACAGCTTATAAAAGAGAAATTCACATTCAGCTCAGCGATGCTGCAACAAGGAGCAATACAACTCTATAAATCGTTTTGCTCTCAAGAGCGTTGCTCGGAGTGTGCAGTGGGAAAAACCGTATTCCGAACACAATAATTTGCCTATTTTGGGCATCAAAAAAACATACTTTTTACCCTTTACCCGCATGATATTTTTTCCTATATTTACTATTCATAAAGAATAATAAGTATTGTGTCAAGATTACAACGCTGTATAGGAATATTGGGGGAAGGACAACTTGCCCGTATGTCGGCTTTTGCTGCGTATCGGCTGGGGTTTGACGTCGCTGTCGTTACAGCAGACCAGCATTCCCCCGCAGGCCAATTAACACATCACGCGTTTATCGGATCTGTGGAGGACGATGACCTCTTGCGAACATTTTCAGATGTTTGTCATGTGATCACTCTAGAAAACGAATTTGTTGATTACCACCGTCTTGCATTGTTAGAGAAACTTGGAGCAACAGTATACCCTTCGTCAAAAACAATAGCGTTGATTCAAGACAAACTTCAGCAAAAGAATGCGCTTCGAAAGAAAGGTATTCCCGTTGCCGACTTTCTAGAAGTGAAAACCGCCAGCAACCTCTTAACCATTATCCGAAAGCTTGGAATTCCTTTCGTACTGAAATCGCGTAAGATGGGTTACGACGGTTATGGCAATGCCAGCGTAACGAATAAATTAGAGTTCGACGATGCTTATGAAGCGTTGACTTCCCGTCACCAGCACCTTATGGCGGAAACATTCATCGATTTTCAGATGGAACTTGCTGTCATGGTAGCGCGAACAGCTAAAGAGATCAAGATATACCCGGTCGTTCAAACAATTCAACAGGGACATATCTGCCACACCGTGATAGCACCTGCACAAATTGATAAGAGAATCATCGATGATGCTCAGGAAATTGCCATCGAATCGGTAAAAGCGGTTCATGGCTTCGGACTCTTTGGTGTCGAGTTGTTTCTGACCAAAAAGAACAAACTGCTGGTGAATGAAATGGCGCCACGACCGCACAATTCCGGTCATTATACAATAGAAGCGTGCGTCACATCCCAATTCGAGAATCACATTCGCGCTGTCATGGATCTCCCGCTTGGCGCAACCGATATGATCAAGCCGTTTGCTGTCATGGTGAATTTACTTGGAAGCAAAAAGCCTTCAACGGGAATGAAGAACTACAGCGCACCGCTGAAATATCAGGATGCGCATGTTCACATCTACGGAAAACATGAATCCCGTGTTGGAAGGAAAATGGGACATGTTACACTGATCGGCGATCAACTTCAGCCGTTACTCAAACAGGCAAGGCAGATCGATGCGAAAATCGCATTATGATGTATGCCTCGTAAGAAACCGCTCGTTGGCATCATTATGGGAAGCGATTCCGATCTTCCAACGATGCAGGATGCCGCACAAGTGTGTGAAGAGTTCGGCGTGCCGTATGAAATAAACATTGTCTCCGCCCACAGAACGCCGCGATTCATGGCAAGATACGCTTCATCAGCTCACAAACGAGGCATTAAGGTCATCATTGCTGGTGCCGGCGGGGCCGCCCACCTCCCCGGAATGACAGCATCTTACACGCCTCTTCCTGTTATCGGCGTGCCTATAAAAACAGTATCCCTCGATGGCTTGGATTCGCTTCTTTCAATTGCACAAATGCCGGGGGGTGTTCCTGTTGCAACAGTAGCAATAGGGGGTGGAAAAAATGCGGGGCTGCTTGCTGTAGAAATATTGGCGTTAAACGATAAGACGCTCTTTAGAAAAATTATCCGGTATAAACGGACTCTTGCATCTGCCTCACTCAAGAAGAATAAAAAACTTGGTTCAGCGTGGTAGTGATTTACTGATCTACCTTTTCACTCTCCAGTTGTTCGAAATATTTTCGAATAAGCTCTTCATAATCTTTGGAATAATTACCTTCACGTATCTTTAACAGCTCTTCGCGTAACCGGTTTCTTCCTTCTTGTGTTGTAAGATCGATGTCAGCAGGACTTGCATGCTGATAATTCTTTCCGGCTTCAGCACGACGTCGCTGTTCATAGTCACGCTCCCGGGCAGAACGTGAAGCATCAAGCAGACGGGAGAGAATACGGTCTTGTTTTTTGATTGTCTCAGGATTCACGTCGCCTTGATTCAAATCGCTGACAATTTCCTGCATCTCTTGGGCAATCCGGTCGAGGTCACCAAGAAGTTTACTGAAATCGTCGGTATTCTTCGCCTCTGCTGATAACTCTTGCAGTGATTTTTGTAATGACGACTGCTGGTTGCCAAGTCGTTGGTATGCAGCCTGTTGTTCTGCGCTTAACCCTTGTCCCTGATTCCCTTTTCCCGCTGCTTGTTGTGTGCCGCTGTTTATTCCAGACTGCTGCCCTGCCATTTGACCAAGCCGACCCATCAATCCTGCCATACCTTTACCGCCCTTACCGCCTTTTCCCATCGACTCAATTGCTGACTGCATCATAGAAGCGGCACGGTTGAGAGAACCCATAGCTTCAGCCTGATTTTGTGATGTGCTGGCAGGATTGCGTGATTCCATACTTTGCATTGCATCCTTCATCTCGTTCAGTCCATTGCCTATTTCTTTACTCATCTCCGGGCTGACGGAAAAAGTTTTCCGAGCAAGTTCCGACATTGCATTTGCTACCTTGCTGAGATCGTTCATTACATCGTTTTGCGCTTCTGCGCTTTCACGGAAGCGCTGCGAATTGGGATCAAGTTGTTTTGTATCGTTCTTCATCGCTTCTTCTTGTTTAGAAAGCTCGAGAAGATTCTGCATTTGCTTTCTCATCTCGTTCACGATTTGCTTTTCCTGGTTCTCAAGAAGCTGCTTTCTTACATCCATGAGCTGTTCTTCCATTTCCGAGAGATCTTGCTCGGATTGTTCTTGCTGTTCTTGAGCGCTCTCCATGTTCTCACTGCGCATTTGTTGCGCCGCTTTGTTCATTTTTTGTCCTGTCTGTTTTTGCATCATGGATTGCTCTGCCTTGGACATTTCCTGAAGAGGCATTTCTTTGGGGAATTCCTCCATTTTTTTCTTCAAATCAGATGTTTCTTTTTCCAGCGCACCCATTTGTTTCTGCAAATCTTCTTGCTTTTTAGCAAGCTCTTCTCGTTTCTGTTGATCTGAAGAAGAATTCTTAGCTGTTTGCTGGCGTAAATTTTCCTGTTGTTTTTCTAATTCATCGGTACGTTTGATTACCTCGTCAAGCTTTTGTTCAATCGCGATGCGTTTGAGAAGATCGATCGTACGTTCAAGGCTTTTCCGGAACTGCTCCTCTGATGCTTTCATCTGCTCCATGGCACGTTGCATTTCTTCAGGGGATAATTGCTTCATAGACTCCTGCAGTTTCTTCAGCGCCTGCTGGAGCTCGGGCGATTTAAGTTGATCCATGAGTTTTTGCAGTTCTTGATACTTCTCCATCGTCTGCGGCGATAGAAGCTTATTGTCTTCCATTTTCTTGACCATCTCATCCATCTTCTGCGCCGCCTGCTCTACCTTCTTCTTCATTTCATCATATTGCTGCAACATCTCTTCAGCTTTTTTCTGTTGCTGCCAATCGGCTTTGTTATTATTCTTCTGTAACTCTCGGCGCAGGGCTTCAACATCTTTCTTAAGCTGTTGCGCATCCTTAGCCGCCTGATCCATCGATTCCATCGACTGCTGTTGTGATTGACTCACATCGGTGAATACTTCTTCCAACGATGGAAGACGAATGAAATACGTTTCGCTTTTCGCTGATTTGGGACCATTGATGTTGTCATTATCAAACACTTGAACGTAATACGCAATTGCATCTTCCGGCGCAAGGTGCATTGAACTGAGATCCCACCGGTGTGATACTTCGATATTTGATTGATTCTTTGAAGGCATCTGAATATCAACAAATGAGAATGTCTCCTGCGGTTTCTCATAGCGAGATTGTGCTAAACGATATGCAAGGCGTAGCTTTGAAAATCCAAAATCGTCTTTGATATGCATGAAGAGATCGACGTTCAAATTGTCAGTCACATCGATATTCTTTCCCGGCGAAAGCAACTCTACAGAAGGAAACTCATCGCGGAGAACTTTAATGGTGTACTCAACTGGATCAATATTCGATAAGCCGTTATTATCGTGAAGCACCAGATGATAGGTTGCATCTTTGTTCACGGTAAACTGTGTGTTCGCTTCAGTACCCTTAATGTCTAATAGAACCTTATTGCTATTGCTAAATATCGATGTTGCCGAAGAGAGCGCTTTGCTCGCCTGTAGGTGCATATCCACATGGGAACCGGGATAGGCTGTAATATCGCCTGCATTTTCGTCCAGAGTCTTTTTAGGAATGTGCGTGTAGGCGGGAGGCGTGATTGTTAATTGCATCGTTCGTATCATCGGCCTATCAAGCACTGTAATAGTAAACTTATCGCTTTTAATATCATCGACGGAGGCAAAATATTCTGTCGTTGCTTTGATGCTGGCAACTTCTGTCTGAAATACACCAACTGTTATGGGTTTCAGTACAACACCGTCAAAATCAACTTGCCCCTGTTGTCGTGTGTAGAGAGAAAGACCTTGTACGGGCTTCCCTTCGGTGCGAATAGTGATAGGAACATTTTGCCCGCGCACAGCATCGATGTTCCCAGGCTCGACAAACAGTTGTATTGGTAAGGGTGCAGCAAACGACGTAGAAAAATTAAAAATTCGATATAATGAACTGTGCAATCCGAGCGGCGGAATAACGTACAATACGACAACACACGCTGTAACATAGGAAACGATTCTTCGTATTTTCCTCATGCGGGCATCGCTCACGGCATCAGTGAAGTTGAGCGGTTTCGCATGTTGATACAAATCAGCGAACGACGCATCGATAAGCGCAAGAGAGTAGTTCTGCTGAAGACGTTCCCGTTCTTCATAAATCTGCATCGCATCGAGGAGGCGATCGTGAATGTGTGGAAAATGATTTCCAACCTTTACTGCAAGCGAGTGATTATCCTCAGACGTTAATACCCCCATGAGAAAGAGTATTGGACGAAGTACGAGCCATCCTACTGCACATGTAACACCCATGCCTACAGTGCCGAAGAGTATCGTTCGTCCCAATGTGCCGAATAAAAAAATACGTTCGAGGAGCGTTGAGACAAGGAGGAGCGTTATGCCAATAATAACAACTGAAAAGATACCGTAGAGCAGCGCAAGACGATGCTGTTTTCTTCGTACCTGACCGAGCCGTTGAAGAATATCGGTATAGAACGTTGAGGAATATTCATGATTTGCCATATTGAATTCTCCTATTACCAACTGTTAATGCGTTAACGCCCATACAATAATATTGGTTCCGAATCGCAGCGCCTCCTGATGCTTTTCGGGCGAGTCGCCATGAACATCAGGGTCATTCCAGGCATCGCTTGGATTAGATTCATACGTATAATAGAGCACAAGTCTTCCGTTATGAAATATGCTAAACCCCTGCGGCGGTTTACCATCGTGTTCATGCGATTTGGGAGGTCCTTGAGAAAAATCATAATGACTATGATACAATCCGTGGGAGAATGGCAGCTCGCGTAATTCCTGATCGGGGAAGACTTTTTTTATTTCGCGGCGAAACGCCTTATCCATACCATAATCGTCATCAACATAAAGAAAACCGCCATGTTCTAAATATGTCCGCAGTCGTTTCACTTCGAGATCGCTCAGCGTGATATTACCATGACCGGTGAGGAAGACAAAGGGATACGTGAAAAATTTATCGCTGGCGATCTCCACGAATTCATACACCGGATCAACATCGATAAGCGTATGCTGTTGTACAAACGTTAATAGGTTGACTTCGCCCTGCGGATCGTTGTACCAATCGCCGCCGCCGGCATATTTAATACGGGCAATCTTGAGAGAGCTTTTTACGTTCGATGTTTGCGAGTATGTTTGTAGCGCTAGCAACAGACTCACAACAATAATGATGGCATATTTCATACTATAAAAAGGTATGAAATAGACGTAGAAGAAGCAAACCTCAAATTACTGATTACGCGTGTTTTACGTTATTGGATAGTTTTGGGGGCTAAACAAGCTTCGTTCGTCAATTGTCTGACCTACCGATATAGTACAGTACCGCATTGTAGTTCAGCTTGCTTCTGGAAGTGAGAATTCTTACCTTTTTGTAGGTTCACCCGATGCGGGGCACATCAATGCAGAATCGACTTTTCTTAACCATACTGACCTTTCTTAGTTTGTCAGTAATTCTGACAAATCTCATTATTGCGCAAAATTGCTGGATATACGGTAAGGCTAACACAAGTGCTCTTCTCTCAGGCGTATCATTTTCTGACTCGTTACATGGCACTGCTGTAACTTGGTTATCGAGCGCAACTATTCAACGCACGACCGATGGAGGAAGACACTGGGAGCAACAACTCAGCGGCTCAGCGAATACTTACGCATTTTGGGATGTGTCCTTTCAAAGCATCAATCACGGGGTGGTAGTGGCGCAGGAAATCAATCCTCCCCAAGGAGAAATTCTTCGTACAACCAATGGTGGCAAGACATGGGCAAAAACTATCACAGCAACGTCCTTGAAGGCGGTTTCTTTTGCTGATTCAAATAATGGAATAATAGTTGGCCTGTTTGGAACTGTATATTGGACATCAGATGGTGGTGTCACGTGGGTATATAGAGAGCGCTTTACAAGCACAAACCTACATAGTGTTTATTGTATGAATGCTACCACTGCATACACTGCCGGAGAGTATGGGGAGATTTATCGTACTACAGATGCAGGAATCACATGGAGTGATATTTCGATCAACGGGTATTATTATTCTTCTTTCGACCAAATATGGTTCAGTGATATCAACCGCGGTATTGTTATGGATGGCATCTACAGTGGATTGGTTTTTAGAACTACAAATGGCGGGACAACATGGACACAACAGAGCCTCGCAGGCTCTCCAAGCGTAATGGGTTTCATAGATTCTACCAGAGGAATAATGATAGGTTCAAAAATTTATCATACTACAGATGCAGGTTCTACATGGCAAGAAATCGAAAATAGCAAGGTGCCAGAGTTCTCTTTTCGTGATGTTGCTTTTCCGGGCAACGATATTAACAACCCAATTCTTGTTGGTTTCACAACTAATGATGCTATAAATTATAATAGTATTATTATTAAACCATCAGACAATTGCACCCCCTATCCACCCGTCACGCCAGTCTCACCACCAAATGGTTCAGCGTATCAACCGTTCAATGCCATTTCCTCTTCCTCACTTACACTCACATGGGATTGCCTGCCGTTGGTTACTGTCGTTAGCTCTCACGTGCAGGTAGCGCTGGACTCTACGTTTGGTACAATCATCACCGATACCAACGTTGCCCTCAACGGCTCGCTTGTTAATACATTGCTTACACTCAATCTTATCCCCGGCACAAAGTATTACTGGCGCGTAAAGATCAATTTCTCCGATACCACAACCGTTAACTGGTCTGATACATGGAGCTTCACGATGGCAAAGAGTGTCATCAACGGCTCGGTGTTTGAGGACTTGAATCGTGATGGCATACAGAATAACGGAGAACAGAATCTTGCAGGTCGAGCGGTGGATATTACAGGCAGCAATGCAGGCAGTGTTTTTACAGATGTGAACGGCACGTTCTCGTTGTGGGGACTTGCTCCGGGTCAGTATACCGTGCATGCAATGTTCCCTGCTTCTTATGTGGTCAGTGTGCCGCAATCAAGTACGTACAGCATTACACTCGGTGCGAGTGATACAGTTGCTGGCAATGTCTTCGGCGGTTATTTCCCATGGAACTCCGCAGGCGGTATTGTCTTCAATGACCGCAACGACAACGGCATCAAAGAAAGCTGGGAAGAGGGCTTGCCGAACTGGAAGATTGTACGTGGCGGCATCAGCACAGATTCTACTCTCACCGATTCCCTCGGTCAGTATAGCTTTTATCCGTTAGTCCTTGGCAACTATACGTTAAGTACAGAGATACAGTCCACATGGGAACAGGTTTTCCCAAGGTTTAATGCACCGAATAATGTCATCTTCAGCAACTACGACCAACATCCCACCAATGTGAACTTCGCTGTTCACAAGATTCCACAGAGAATAAAATTAACGCTGACCGTGCAGGATAATATCACCCCAAATCAGCGCGATATCTGGTTTGGTGCTCATCCCGGCGCTACCTTCGGCATCTGGGGCGTGGATGCCTCGTGCACCAGCAACGATTTCTCGGAAGGAGAAGCCGAGCTTCCGCCTCTTTCCAATACCTTTGAAGCACGGCTTGTCACGCCGCGCTCGTTTAATAACCAGTTCGGTTTAGGCTCATGGATCGATATGAGGGGTTTCACTTCCGTCAGTCAGGTCGATACCTATAAAGTCAGCTTCCGTCCCGGCAATGCATCAAGCGAGACATACTCGTTTACGCTCTCATGGTCAACGGCTGAGATCAATGCATCGTATGGCGGATCGGTGACAATGGTCGATAGATACGACAATGCTACAGACATGAAAACACAGAACAGCCGGACAATCACCGACCCGACGGTGAACTATGTCCTCATCATCACACACAATCCGCTCTTACCGCAAGACCATATCAAGAGCTGGCAGATGATCTCCCTGCCGTATGATGTGAGTGATAAACATGTAAGTGTGCTTTTCCCGAGCGCGATCTCGCAGGCATTCTCTTACAATCCTGCCACGGGATATCAGACAGCCGCAGAGCTTGCTATAGGAACCGGCTACTGGCTGAAGTACTCACCGAGGTTGGATCCGATCCCGACCAACGGACCGCCGCTCACACAGGATACGATAGATGTAAGCGAAGAATGGAATCTG
>Ga0247727_10007379_pt1 | contig 20960 bp, 16 predicted proteins | sample WisWelCaveWW1625_FD_202498 | JGI IMG/M metagenome (GOLD analysis project Ga0247727, IMG submission 202498) | Biofilm microbial communities from Wishing Well Cave, Virginia, United States - WW16-25 | ecosystem: Environmental > Aquatic > Deep subsurface > Groundwater > Cave microbial mat | place... | reverse complement strand
CATCGCCTTCGCCGGTGACCGCGTGCTGGTATCCTGGCGTTCGGTCGAGCCGGGCGACATCCGCGACATCTTTCTGGCGGCCTCCGACGATCGGGGCCTGACCTGGAGCAAACCGGCCCTGGTGGCCCGCGACGGCTGGAAGATCACCGGTTGCCCGCACGTCGGACCGGCGCTGGCCAGCTTGGGATCGAAGCTCTACGCCGCCTGGTTTACCGAAGGGTCGGGTGATCCAGCCATTCACCTGGCGGTCTCCGATGACGCCGGCAAGACTTTTTCGGGAAAACGCCAGGTCTCCGGCGAGACGCTGGACCCCACCCACCCTCTGCTGGTGTCGAACCACGAGAAGCTGGCCCTGGTGTTCCAGGCCCGCGCCGCCGGCCGCGACCAGGGCTGGGGCCGCGTCGGCGTGTATTACAGAGAGATTTATTCGGACGGCTCCTTGTCCCCGCTGGCGCGGGCCGGCGAGGGCAAGCTCAACGCCAACTACCCAACGGTGGCCTTAGGGATGAGCGGCCGGATCTACCTGGGGTGGACCCAGTCCTCTCAGGGGGCCTCGACTGCCATGATGGCTCGCGGAAGGGCGAAGTGAGGCCCCTGGTCCTGTTCGCTGTGCTGGCAGCGCTGGCCGCCTGGCTGGCGCCCCTTTCCGCCCAGCAGTCGGTCACCTCGGCCACCATCGCCGGCCACATCGAGGACTCCTCGGGGGCCCGGGTGTGCGGCGTCCCGGTTGACATTCGTAATACCGATCGGAACCAGACCTGGACAGCCACCAGCGACGACGAAGGACGCTACCGCTTCGCGCTGCTGCCGGTGGGGGCCTATGAGCTGAAGATTGAGATCCCGGGTTTCGCGGTTTGGCGCCGGGACCTGGCCCTGACGGTCGGCCAGGCGCTGGAGGTGCCGGCGCGCCTCGATGTGGCCGGCTCGCGCGAGCGCGTGGAGGTGGCCGGCGGGGCCCCGGTGGTCGAGGTGGTGCGGACCCAGGCGGCCGAGACGGTGGCGCCGCGCGAGATCGACGGCCTGCCGCTAAACGGCCGCAACTACCTCGACCTGGCGCTGCTCACCCCGGCGGTCTCGCGCACCAACACCGGCAACAACGAGCGGTTCGCCGAGACCTCCGCGGTGCCCGGCACCGGCATCTCGGTGGCCGGCCAGCGCAACATCAGCAACGGCTTTCTGGTGGACGGCCTGTCGGCCAACGACGATGCCGCCGACCTGGCCGGCACGTTCTACAGCCAGGAGGTCATCCGCGAGTTTCAGGTGGTCACCTCCGGGGCCATCGCGGAGTTCGGGCGGGCCTCCAGCGGGACCGTCAACATACTGACCCATTCCGGCAGCAACCGCTGGCGCGGGCGGCTCTATGGTTTTCTGCGCAACCAGCGGCTGGATGCTCGCAACCCCTTCGCCACCCGCCAGGACCCCCTCACCCAGACCCAGTACGGGGTCACCGGCGGCGGCCCGCTGCGACGTGATCGGACTTTTCTATTCTCCAACTTCGAGCAGACCCGCCAGAACCGCGCCGGTTTCGTGACCATCGCAGGGGCTAACGTGGCCGCCGTGAATACGGCGCTCGACCGCTCCGGCTACCCGGCGGCGCGCCTCCAAACCGGCGAGTTCCCGACCGGCTACGACACCACCAACTGGTTCGCGCGCGCCGACCACCGCTTGAGCACCGGGCACCAGCTGGCGGTCCGTTACAGCCTCTACGACATCGCCAGCCGGAATGCCCGCAACGTCGGGGGCCTGAACGCCGCCAGCCGGGGCACGGGGCTCGAGAATCGCGACCAGACCTTTGCGGTCAACGACGTCGCAACCCTCTCGGCCCGAACCCTCAACGAAGCGCGGTTCCAGTTGACGCGAAGCCGGCTGGGCGCCCTCACCAACGACCGGATCGGGCCGGCGGTGAACATCTCGGGCGTGGCCAGCTTCGGCGTCGCCACCTCCTCGCCCCAGGGGCGCGACATCGACCTCTACCAGGTGGTGAACAATCTCACCACCCAGCGCGGCTCGCACTCCCTGAAAGCGGGAGCCGATTTCCTCTACAACCGGGTGAACATCCACTTTCCCGGGGCCATGGAGGGCGTCTATACCTTCGCGAACCTGGCGAATTTTCAGACCGGGCGCTATATCACTTTCCAGCAAGCCTTCGGCGCGCCGGCCCAGTTCCAGTCCAACCCCAACCTGGGGTGGTTCCTGCAAGACGAGTGGCGTCCGCACCGGGACCTGACCCTCAACGCCGGCCTGCGCTACGACCTGCAATGGCTTCCGGACCCCATCCGGACCGATTCCGACAACCTGTCGCCTCGCGCCGGGCTGGCCTGGGCGCCCGGGGATCACAAGACGGTGGCGCGGGCCAGCTTCGGTCTCAACTACGACCGCATTCCGCTGCGGGCCACCTCCAACGCCCTGCAGCGGGACGGCTCGAAATACAAGGTGGCGGTGCTGGCATTCGGGGAGCCGGCGGCGCCGGTCTTTCCGCGTGTCATGCCGGCGTTCCCCCCCGGCCTGCTGGCCAGCATTACTACGATCGATAAAGACATTGCCAATGCCTATGGTTTGCAGGCCAACCTCCAGATGGAGCGGGAGCTGGCGCGCTCCACATCTCTCTCGGCAGGATATATGCACTTGAGGGGAATCCACCTGATCCTGTCGCGGAATGTCAACGTGCCGGCGCTCACGGCCCCCCAGGCCGCCCAGCTGGGGGTCGCCAACCTCGGCCGGCCGGACTCGAGCTGGGCCAACGTCAGCCGCTTCGAGAGCGCCGGCGATTCCTACTACCACGGCCTGACGGTCTCGTTGAATCGCCGGGCCGCTGGCTGGAGCGCGGTCCGGGTCTCCTACACCTGGTCGAAATCCATCGACACGGCCGGGAATTTCTTCTTCAGCTCCCCGCAAAACAGCTTCGACCTCCGCGACGAGCGCGGCTTGTCGAACAACGACCAGCGCCACCGTTTGGCCCTCAGCGGCCACCTGGAGGCTTCCCGCGGGAAGCTGGCCGGCTTCCGCATGAGCTACATCTTTACCTACAGCTCGGCCCTGCCGTTCAATGTCCAGACCGGCACGGACCGCAACAACGACACCAACGTGAACGACCGGCCTGTAGGCGTGGGACGCAACACCGGCCGGGGCTTCGACTATGCCTCCCTGGATCTGCGAGTGAGCCGCAGCTTCCGCTTCACGGAACGGCTGCGCCTGGAGGCCCTGGCCGAGAGCTTCAACACCCTGAACCGGACCAATCTCCAGTTCCCGAACAACATCTTTGGGTCCGGCCTGGCGCCGCTCGGGACCTTCGGCCGGCCCACGGCGGCCGCTGACGCGCGGCAGATCCAGTTCGGCGCGCGGTTGAACTTCTGAAGGCCGGGCGGGCGCGAACCTTGCTCCACGGGCGCCTCAACGCGCTAACAGGTCGAGATCCAATTCACGAAACTGCCGGAAACCGCCATCCAGTGTGACAAGCCGTCGGGACGCCGTAATCGCGAATGCCGCCAGGTAGGCATCAGTAACCAGCTTGCCTGTGGGGATCGGGTAATGCAACAGAGTCGGCAGTACGGAATCGACTCCTGCGGGCTCCGGGACGAAATCCACGCGTTCGTCCTCCATGAGCTTCTCAATCAAATCCCAGCCGGCAGTCGCAGAGACCGCATGAGCCCCCATAAGGGAGCGATTGCCGAGCAAGCGAAGAAGACCCAGTTGGACCACCCGGCAAAGTCCCGCCTCACCCGCTGCCAAACCGTCAAACCATTTGCGAGCCAGCTGGTGATGCTCGTGCTGAATCACCAGCAGCCCCAGCCATACATTCACGTCAACCAAACATCGCTTCATCCATTTGCTCCGCTGTGAGGACCCCAATCCGTGGTGCGTCCGCGCTGCCGATCACCGGCGGTGGCCGGCGGTTTTTTTTCTTCTCCGCCGCAAGCCTCTGCTCAATCGCTTGGATGAAGAACTCCTTCAGTGATACCCCCGAGACGGCGGCCCGGTTCTTTGCCCGCGTGAGCAGTTCATCAGGAAGCTCGATCGTGGTGCGCATATGTCATAAGTATGGCATAATTCCACGACCCCCAACTGAGGCTGGCGTGAACCGGGGGCCACGCCGGGCTGCCGATTTGGGGCGGGCCTGGCGCCGCTCGTGACCTTCGGGGGGCCGACGGCGGCCGCCGAGGCGCGGCAGATCCAGCTCGGCGTGCGGTTGAACTTCTGAAGGCCGGGCGGGCGCGGACCTTCAGGCTCGCGCAGCCGCCACCAGCCGCCGCAGCGTTTCGCGCACCGCCACCCCTTGCTCCACCGAGGCCTTCCAGGCTCCCGCCGGCGGCGCGCCGGCATTTGGCGAAGGGGCCAGGCCGGTGTTGGCCGGATCGTACTGTTCGTCGCGGCCGCCCAGCTTCACCGCCACCAAGTCGAGCGATGGCACGATGTAGAAAGCGTGGCCCCCGGAGCCGGACTTCCAATAGGCGTCGCGCGGCGCCCCGGAGAGATGTCCGGTGCTGTTGACGTCGAACTGCAGGCTGTAGGGATAGTGCGGGTTGTAGGGCGAGGCCTGGCTGCACCGCCGGATGTAATCCTCCGGAACGATCTGCCGCGATCCCCAGCGACCCTGTCGCAGCAAGAGATAGGCGAAGCTCGCCAGGTCGGCGGCTCGCAGGCAGATGCCGCCCCCTCCAGGGGTATGGGCCAGGGGCCGGTTGCGGTAGCCGTACCCCCACCCCGACCAGCCCAGCGGCTCCGCCAAATGCCGCGCCACGTAATGGGCCAGCTCCATGCCGGCCACCGTGCGGAGCACCACCGAGGCCAAGTGAATCGACGATGTGGCGTAGGAGTAGCCTCCGCCCGGCTCGCACCACAACGAGACGGTGCTGAGACGGCCGGCGTCGCGCTTTCCAAAGGCCACTTCATCGACCATTGCTTCCCAGCCGTCCGGCCCGGCAGGGGAGATGTCGACCGGCTGGCCGGAGATCTGACAGGGATTGTTCCCCCGGATCCCGGCGCTCATCGCCAGCAGATGCCCCAGCTTGATTTCGGCGCGGCCCGGATCGGGCAGCGGAAAAGCCGCCGCCGGGAGAAACTCCGGGGTCGAGACTTTCTGGTCGAGGCCCAAAGGGAAGCGAGCGCGGTGCTGCTCGAGCAGGATGCCGACGGCAACGCTGGTGATCGACTTCCCGACCGAGGCCAGATTGGGAGTCGCCTCGCGATGTCCCAACCCGTAATAGCGCTCGTAAAGGAGCCGGCCTTGACGGACCACCAGCAGACCCCCGTGAGCGGCGGTGCCCTGAATGTAACCGAACACGGCATCCAGGGCGGCGCGGGAACTTTCCCGCTCGCGAAGCGAGGCCGCCGGCCAGTCGCCAGCGGCGGCGGCCGGCAAGCCCAGCAGGAACCCCCGGCGGGTGAGGGTCGCCTTCATCTCTTCAGCCACTGCTGGTAGGCTTCCAGTACCGTCTGACCCTTGTAGACCACGACGCGCGCCTCGCTCGAGCCCGGCTGCGGCTTGTATTCGAACTTCAGCTCCACCGGACCCTCGACTTTCCAGGGCTTGAAATCCTTGATGCGGCCGACGGCGCGCCGGGCCGCCGCCTCGATGCGGGTGCAGGCCTCGGCATGGGATACGCTCAACGTGGAGGCCTTCCCGGCCAGCCATTTCACCGGCGCAATCTCGGCCTTCGGTTGCAAGCCGCGGATCTCGTCGCAGGCCGCCTGATCGCCCGCCAGCATGATCACCGGAATGTTGAAATAGCCCGCAATGGCCGCCGTTTGCCCGATCTCGCCCACCGGCCGGCCGTTGATGAAGATGTTCTGCACGCTGAAGCTTTGGGAGTGCGCCAGCACGCCGTCCTTGGCCCCGGCCATGGCGTGCTGGCCGACGAACAGGACGCCGTCGTAGCGCCGCTCCGACAGGTAATAGTCCGGCGGCGTCGGCCGCCCCTGGATCAGTTTGGCGCGCGGGTGGATGTCGTTGACCGCCAGGGTCCGGCTGCCGTCGTGACCGTCCCAGATGACCACCTCGCTGGCTCCGGCGGCAAAGGCTCCCAGAACCGCGGAGTTGGTTTCAGCCACCAGCAGCTGCCTGGATTCCTCAAACCGTCGTTGGCCCGGCAGCAGTTGCTCGTCCGGGTTATTCACCCCGCCAACGCCCTCCAGGTCGGTCAGGATCAAAACCTTCGGCCCCTGGGCGGCTGCCGCGGCGCTCAAGGCGGCCAGTAATGCCAGCATTCGTCGCATCATCGCCCAATTCTAACCTGGGGCGCACGCACATTGCGGAGGGCCGCGCTTGGTTATAATCGAGCTATGGTTGGCGCCATCGAGATCGGAAGTCTGATCGGGAGTGACCGTCATGCGTGTCGCGGCTTGGTACAAAATGGGCCTGACTCCCGAAGAGATTGCGACACAGTTTGGACACATCAGTCTCGCCCAAGTTCACGCGGCCCTGGCGTACTTTCACGCCAATCCCGAGGAAATCGAAGCGGACCTGGCCCAGGAGGAAGCGTTCGCCGAAAGAGTAGATCGTGAGTCGGAAGTTCGGTCTGCTGGATGAGCCGAATTCGGCTCTACTTCGACGAGGATGCAATGCAACAGGCGCTCGTCGTCGCCCTGCGCGCGCGGCGCGTGGAGGTTCTCATCGCATCCGACTGCGGCATGGTCAATAGAAGCGACGAAGAGCATCTCCGGCGCGCCAGCAGCGACGAGCGCGTTTTGTACAGTTTCAACATGAGGACTACGCTTTGCTCCACGAGCAGTGGATCGCCAGGGGACAAGCACATTCCGGGATCATTCTCGCGCTGCAGCAGCGGTACTCGATCGGCGAACAACTGCGGCGGTTGCTGCACCTTCTGAACCGGAAGTCAGCGGTAGAAATGCTGTCCCGGCTGGAGTACCTCTCTACCTGGGGGCGTTGATTGCATCGGCTCGAAACCCATCCGAGCCGTTACCAGCATTGGCGCCTGGAGGTCGCCCCTGGCGCAACTCACCATGGCCGTAGCCGAGGACGGCGGCATCACTCCCGGCTACCCAATTTGGGCGAGAGGTTCTCGTCCAGCAGGAGCTTCATGCGGGGAGAATCTCGATCCTGCGCTCTCGATCAGCAGCAGGCCAGACAGGCTCGGATATCCTCTTCCGTTAGGTAGGGGAAGTCAGTCAAGATCTGCTCATGGGTCATGCCAGCGGCCAAGTACTCCAGGACATCGTAAACGGTGATCCGAAGCCCACGGATGCATGGCTTGCCGCCGCGCTTGCCGGGTTCGATCGTGATGATCTTGGAGTAGTCCACAGCTTTACGATATTCTGAGGCCAGGGAGGAAAGCAAGGTGATAGGATGGACTCAGTGCCCCTCGCGCTCGAGACCCATCCGAGCCGTTACCAGCATTGGCGCCTGGAGGTCGCTCCGCCCCTGGCGCACCTCACCATGGCAGTAGCCGAGGATGGCGGCATCACTCCCGGCTACAAGCTGAAACTCAACTCCTACGACCTGGGGGTGGATATCGAGCTGGCCGACGCCGTCCAGCGGCTGCGTTTCGAGCATCCCGAAGTGCGGGCCGTCATCGTCACCAGCGCCCACGACCGCGTCTTCTCGGCCGGAGCCAACATCCACATGCTGGCCGCCGCCTCTCATGGCTTCAAGGTCAACTTTTGCAAGTTCACCAACGAGACCCGCCTGGCCATCGAGGAGGCCTCCGCTCATAGCGGCCAGCATTACATCGCGGCGTGCAACGGAACCACCGCCGGCGGCGGCTACGAGCTGGCCCTGGCCTGCGAGGAGATCTACCTGGTCGACGACGGCAACTCCGCGGTCAGCCTGCCGGAGGTGCCGCTGCTGGGGGTGCTGCCAGGAACCGGCGGGCTGACTCGCCTGGTCGACAAACGCAAGGTCCGTCGCGACCTGGCGGATGTCTTCGCCACCCTGCCCGAGGGGATCAAGGGCAAGCGGGCAGTCGAATGGCGCCTGGTGGACGGGATCTTTCCGCGCAGCCGTTTCGCCGAAGCCGTGAAGCAGCGCGCTTTGGATCTGGCCGCCAGCGAGACAGCCCCGCGGCCGGCTATTCGGCTCGAGCCGCTCGATCCGGAGGTGACCGACAACGGCGTCCGCTACCGCCACGTCACCCTGACCCTGGACCCGGCTCGGCGCACCGCCGAGGTCGTCGTAGCGGGCCCCACCTCCGCGGACGCCCCCACCTGGGCCCTTCGCGCCTTTCGCGAGATCGACGACGCCCTGCTGCGCCTTCGTTTCCACTACGACTCCAGCGGCCTGGTCCTGCTGAAGACTCGCGGCGAGCTGGAAGCTGTTGTGGCTGCCGAAGCCGACCTGCATCCGGAAGTGGTCCGGCAGATGGCCCGCACCCTGCGCCGCCTGGACCTCACCGCTCGCACTTTCTTCGCGGTCGTCGATCGGGAGTCCTGCTTCGCCGGCTGCCTGCTGGATCTCGCCCTGGCAGCCGACCGCATCTACATGCGCCAGGACGCCCGCCTCGCCTCCAGCCCGCTCAACGGCGGTCTGCTGCCGATGACCCACGGACCGTCGCGGCTGGGGGTCCGGTTCCTGGCCGAGCCGGAGCGGGTCGCCGAAGTTGTCAACCGTGCCGCACCGTTCGACACCGCCGAAGCCGGGCAGGCCGGGCTGGTAACGGCCGCCTTCGACGATGTCGACTGGGACGACGAGTTGCGGTTGGCCATCGAGGAGCGGTCCAGCCTCTCGCCCGACGCCCTCACGGGCCTGGAAGCCAACCTGCGCTTTGCCGGCGCCGAATCGGCCGACTCCAAGGTCTTCGGCCGCCTCTCGGCCTGGCAGAACTGGGTCTTCTCGCGACCCAACGCCACCGGCGACCGCGGCGCGCTCTCCCTCTACGGCAAGCCGGAGCGGCCCCAGTTCGACTGGCGGCGCACGTGATAAACTGCAACCGATGACGGGACGCTCCATAGCTCATTTCGAGATCCTGGAGCAGATCGGCGAAGGCGGGATGGGTGTTGTCTACAAGGCCCGCGACACCAAGCTAACCCGCATCGTGGCCCTCAAGGTGCTTTCGGCCGGCCGCCTGAACGACCCGGCGCGCCGCAGCCGCTTTGTCCAGGAAGCGCAGGCCGCCTCGGCCCTGAACCACCCCAACATCGTCACCATCTACGAAATCCAGCACCAGGACGGCGTCGACGCCATCGCCATGGAGTTCATCAAGGGGCAGACGCTGGAGTCGCTGGCCGGCCGAAAAGGGCTGCCCCTGGGTGACGTCCTGAAGTATGGCCTCCAGGTGGCCGACGCCCTCACCGCCGCCCACGCGGCCGGCATCGTGCACCGCGACCTGAAACCCGGCAACGTGATGGTCACGGACGCCGGCCTGGTGAAGGTGCTGGATTTCGGCCTCGCCAAGCTGACGGAGCCGCTGGCCGGCGATCAGCGCGCCACCCTCAGCATGCGCCCCGGAGAGGCCGAGACCCCGCGCACCGAGGAAGGCGCCTTGCTCGGGACCGTCGCCTACATGTCGCCGGAGCAGGCCGAGGGCAAGAAGGTCGACGGGCGCTCCGACATCTTCTCCTTCGGCGCCATGCTCTACGAGATGGTCACCGGGCGGCGCGCTTTTCAGGGAGACTCCAACCTGTCCATCCTCACGGCGATTCTGCGCCAGGATCCCCGGCCCCCCAGCCAGCTGGGAGAACCCGTGCCCCGGGACCTCGAGAGAATCATCGCCCGTTGCTTGCGCAAGGATCCGGCGCGCCGCTTCCAGCACATGGACGACCTGAAGGTTGCGATCGAGGAGCTGAAGGAGGAGTCCGAATCCGGGGCCCTGCTGGCAGGGGTTCCGGCGCCTGCTCCGGCGGCGCCGGCCCGGCGCTGGCTGCTGTCCCTCGTCGCCGGCCTGGCCCTGGCCCTGGCCGCGGGCGTTGGAACCGTCTGGTGGATGAACCGTTCCCGGAAGCCCGCAGCCCCCGGGCAGTTGCGGCGTCTCACCTTCGACAGCGGCATGACCGTTTCCCCGGCCATCTCCCCGGACGGCAAGTTGGTCGCCTACGCCTCGGACCGAGCCGGAGACGGCAAGCTCGACATCTGGTTGCAGCAGGTGGCCGGCGGCGATGCCGTGCGCCTGACCCGCCTGCCGCAAGATGAGAATCGCCCGGCGTTCTCTCCCGACGGCAGCCGGGTGGTCTTCTGCTCCCACGCCCCGCAGGGCGGCCTCTACGTCGTCTCCACGCTGGGCGGCGAGCCCCGCAAGATCATCGACGGCGGGCACGACGCCCGGTTTTCTCCGGATGGCAATGGGCTGGTGTACTGGAAGCGCGAGGGCGCCGCCCAGGCGATGTTTGTGGCCGGACAGAACGGAGAGAATCCACGCCGGCTGGCCCAGGATTTCTTCAACGCCCTGGAGCCGGTGTGGTCTCCTGACGGCAAGCACATCGTGTTCATAGGCAGCCGCGAGGAACGGGGTCCTCTGGCGGATGGGTTTGACTGGTGGGTAGTCCCGGCTGGGGGCGGCGCGCCGGCGCGGACCGGCGTTCTGGAGGCGCTGCGCCGCCAGGGGATCATCTCCGACGCGGGATCCCGCGCTCCGCCCGGCGCCTGGATGGCGAACCGGGTCCTGTTCTCGGCCGGCAGCGTGGATACGCAGAACCTCTGGCAGGTGGCGCTGAACTCCAAGACCTGGCAGCCCGACAGCCCGGCCCGGCAGTTGACCTTCGGCGCCGGCCGCGAGATCGCCCCATCCGTGGCCGCCGGCGGCGCGCTGGTGTTCGAGGCCGCCATCACCAACATGGATTTCTGGAGCTTGCCGCTCGAAGCCAATACCGGCAAGCCCGCCGCCGAGGTCCGCCAGTTGACGCGCAACAGCGCCAGCGACTCCTTCGCCGCCCTCACCGCTGACGGCAAGACCATGATGTTCTGCTCCAACAAGGGCGGCAATTCCGACGTCTGGAAGAAAGACCTCGAGACCGGCGCCGAAGCCGCCGTGGTGGCGACGCCGGCCAGCGAGCACCTGTTCGGCATGAGTCTCGACGGCTCGAAGCTGCTGGTCGGCAGAACCGAACAGCGCCACAGGGCGCTCTACCTGGCTTCTCCCACCGCGGGCGCCTCTCAAAAGGTCTGCGAGGGTTGCATGGGGACGCTTTCCCCCGATGGAGCCCGGGTATTTTACGCCGAAGGGAGCCTCCGCGAGGCGCGCGACATATTCGTGCTGGAGGCGGCTACCGGCCAGAGAGTGCAGGTGTTGAAGGGCGCCAAGGATCTCTGCTCCCCATGCCTGAGCGATGCCCGGTTCGCGCCGGACGGCCAGTGGGGGGCGTTTGCAGCAGCCGTGGCGTCGGATTCCCCGGGCTTGGTTCTGGTTCCGTTTCGTAACCGGCAGCTTTTGGAAAGTGAAGCCGTTTGGGTGAGCCGGCGCCGGGGCGACGGCTCGCCTTACTGGTCCCCGGACGGCAATCTCCTTTACTATCTCTCGGACCAGGACGGCTACCGATGCGTGTGGGCCCAACGCCTGGAACCCGCCGCCAAGAAGCCCGCCGGCGAGGCCTTCCCGGTGCATCATTTCCACAGCCCCAACCGCTTCGCCCGGCCGCGGCACCTCTCGGTGGCCCGAGACAAGCTGGTGGTGGGCCTGACCGAGGGATCCAGCAACATCTACTTGACGAAGCTACCGGAATAGAGCCGTGTCGCTCTACGACAGAATCCCCAACAACGTCAGCCTGGCGAGCGACAAGCGACTCACGCGGGCGCTCGAGCACTGGCAGCCCAACTACATGAAGTGGTGGCGCGAGATGGGGCCGGAAGGCTTCCAGGTCGACGACATCTACCTCCGGACCGCGGTGTCGATCGAGCCCGGCGGTTGGGCTCACTTCGACTACATCAAAATGCCGGACTATCGCTGGGGCATCTTCCTGGCCCCCCCGGAGCAGGACCGCGTCATCGGCTTCGGCGACCAATATGGCAAACCCGCCTGGCAGGAGGTGCCCGGCGAGCACCGCAACATGCTGCGCCGCCTGGTCGTCACCCAGGGCGACACCGAGCCGGCCAGCGTCGAGCAGCAGCGCCTGCTGGGCCACTCCGCTCCCTGCCTCTACGACCTGCGGAACCTGTTCCAGGTCAACGTCGAGGAAGGGCGCCACCTGTGGGCTATGGTCTACCTGTTGCACTCCCACTTCGGGCGCGACGGCCGCGAGGAGAGCGAGGAGCTGCTGGAGCGCCGCTCCGGCGACGCCGACAAGCCCCGCATTCTGGGCGCCTTCAACCAACCCATCGACGACTGGCTGTCGTTCTACATGTTCACCACCTTCACGGACCGCGACGGCAAGTACCAGTTGCTGGCGCTGGCCGAGAGCGCCTTCGACCCGCTCTCCCGCACGACGCGCTTCATGCTCACCGAGGAAGGCCACCACATGTTCGTCGGCGAAACCGGCGTCAACCGCGTGGTCCAGCGAGCCTGCGAGCTTATGCGCCAGACCGGCGACGACGACGCGCGCCGCCAAGGGGCCATCGACCTGGAAACCATCCAGCGCTACATCAATCTCTGGTTCAGCGTCAGCCTGGACCTGTTCGGCGGCGAGATCTCCTCCAACGCCGCCGCCTTCTTCGCCTCCGGCCTCAAGGGGCGGGCCACCGAATCCGGCTACCAGGATCACCTGGCGCTTCAGGGTTCCTATCAGGTCTGGCAGCCCGGCGCCGATGGCTGGGAACAGAAGGAAGTGCCCCTGCGCAACGCCATGAACGAGATCCTGCGCGACTCCTACATCGCCGAGAGCGAGGCGGTGCTGGGACGCTGGAACCGCACCATCGAGCAGTTCGGCATCCCCTTCCGCCTGCGCCTGCCCGACCGCCGCTTCCATCGCCGCATCGGCCTGTATGGCTCGCACCACTTTGACCCCTGGGGACGGCCGGTGATTGAAGAGCAATGGAACGCCCGCCGCGACGAGTTTCTGCCCGCCGAAAAAGACCTTGCCTACGTCAAGAATCTCATGGTGGCGGTGACCGAGCCCGGCAAGATCGCCAACTGGATCTCCCGGCCCGCCCGCGGCATCAACGGCCTTCCCTTCGAGTTCGAATACGTGCGACGGGAGCGGTAACACAGGAGCCGTCGGGTTGACAACGGGCTGGGACACGGCCAGGACCTGTCATCCCGAGCGACGCGAGGGATCTGTTTTTTGCCAAAACACAGCAGATCCCTCGCTTCGCTCGGGATGACGGGCTCCGGCCGGGATGGCCTCGGCCACCCCGGCCACTTTCGTCTACCGACCCGCCTTCCGCCGTTCCATCTGCCGCATCACCCGCGACACAAACTCGTTGGTCTCACGATACGGCGGCAGGCCGCCGTAGAGGTCGACCTTGCCGGGGCCGGCGTTGTAAGCGGCCAGGGCCCGGCCGAGCTGGTTGCGGAAGCCGGCGTAGCGGTCGAGCATCTGGCGCAGGTAGGCCGTACCCCCGTTGATGTTATCACCCGGATCGAAGGGGTTCGAGACCTTGAGGTCGCTGGCCGTCGCGGGCATCAGCTGCATCAGTCCCATGGCGCCCTTGGGGGACACCGCGCCGGCGTGGTAGCCCGACTCGGCGGCGATGACGCTCGAAACCAGCGCCGGGGAGACCCCGTGGCGCTGGGCAGCCTGTTCGACGAGCTGGCTGACGCTCGGCTGGGGCGACGCCGGGGGCTCGGGCTGGGGCGGCGGGGCGACATAATCCTCGACCTCGAAGCCGAGAATTTGGCCGGTCGCGACGACCATGGTTCCGTTGCGATGATGGAGCGTAGTCACGGCTCCGTCGGTGACGTGGCTCTCAACCCGCAAGCGGAAGCCGGACGCCAGCACGGCATATTCGCCTGCCCAAACCGCCCCGCTCCACAAGACCAACAGCACGATTCTGCGCATGAAAGCTACAATGACCGTGGACTGACAACCGACAACTGACAACCGACAACTCTCACTCTATGACGTTCCTAAGCCACCTGGCGTGCAGCAAATGTCAGACCCGGTATCCCGCCGGCCAGATCCATCATCTTTGCACCTCCTGCGGCGGACCCTTGCTGGTTCATTACGACCTGGAGCGTGCCCGGCGCGAGTTCAGCCGCGAGGCGGTTCGAGGAGGCCCCCACAGCATGTGGCGCTACGGGCCGCTGCTGCCGGCCGCCGGACCGGTGGTTTCTCTTGGCGAGGGGATGACGCCTCTGCTTCCGACGCCCCGACTCGGCGAGCGTCTGGGGGCCTCCCAGCTCTTGCTCAAAGACGAAGGGTTGAATCCCACGGGCACCTTCAAAGCCCGGGGGCTTTCGTGCGCCATCACCATGGCCCGAGAGCTGGGCGCCCGGAAGCTGGCCATCCCCTCGGCAGGCAACGCCGCCGGGGCGCTGGCGGCTTACGCCGCCGCCGCCGGCCTGGAGTCCCACATCTTCATGCCCCGCGACGTCCCGCAGGCCAACTTCATCGAGTGCAAGATGTACGGGGCGGGCGTGACGCTGGTGGACGGCCTCATCAGCGACTGCGCCCGCATCGTGGCCCAGCGGGCCAAGGCCCAGGGCTGGTACGACGTCTCGACCCTCAAGGAGCCCTATCGGATCGAGGGCAAGAAGACCATGGGGCTGGAACTCGCCGAACAGATGGGCTGGCGCCTGCCCGACGCCGTCTTCTACCCGACCGGCGGCGGCGTGGGCATTATCGGAATGTGGAAAGCCTTCGACGAGATGGAACGGCTTGGCTGGATCGAACGCCAACGGCCCAAGATGATCGTGGTGCAGGCCGCCGGGTGCCGGCCGGTGGTGGAGGCCTTCGAGCAAGGCGCGGAGCAATCCGAGTTTTGGAAAGACGCCGCCACCGCGGCCGCCGGCCTGCGCGTTCCAAAGCCCCTGGGGGATTTCCTGATTCTCCGGGCCGTCCGCGAGTCCGGGGGGACCTGCCTGGCCATTACCGACCAGGAACTGCTTGACGCCGGCCAGCTGGTGGCCGAAACCGAGGGCCTTTTCATTTGCCCGGAGGGAGCGGCTTGCGTGGCGGCTCTCGAAAAGCTGCTGCGGAACGGGTTCCTCAAGCCGGACGAGTCGATCGTCATCTACAATACCGGCTCGGGTCTGAAGTACCTCGAGACCTACGGGACCCGGTTCGAGGTGGACGAGGCGGAAGAGTCACGGGTGGGAGGTCTGGTATTGCCGAGGTAGATGTCGAGCCCCCAGGCTGAAAATAAGCAGGTTAGCGAGTTTTCCCTGGAGGAGTTCCTTAGGGGCCTCGATGCTCCGGTGTGTGGAGGTGCTCCGAAACTTGCGCAGCCCCGCGCCCGACGCGCAGGCCAGGGGTCGCCCGTAGGCGGCCGCTTCCCCAGGGGCAAGGTTGCAGTTTTCCTTTCATTTTGCCCCCAAAAGCTATAGTATGGTTAGTTCTAGCGCAGGAGCGAGACATGTGGGGCAAAAAAGAGAGCCCGCCGGCGCCGCCTGCCCGGCCAGTGGAGTTGCGGCCGCCGGCGAGTCCTGTAGAGGAGGTAAGACCAGTGTCGTCCGTACCGATACCTAAGAACAGTGAACCGTTGCCGGCCCGAAGCGGCCAGGCGCACATCGGCAAGTCGGTGGTAGTGAAGGGCGAGATCTCGGGCGCCGAGGACCTCTATGTGGACGGCGAGGTGAGGGGATCCCTCGAGTTGAAGGAGCATAGTCTGACCGTAGGCCCGAACGGCAAAGTGGACGCCAACGTGACAGCAAGGGAAATCGTGGTCCACGGCACCCTCAACGGCAATGTTCACGCCAGCGAGAAGATCGAGATTCGCAAGACCGGATCGCTGCTCGGCGACCTGACCACGGCCCGCATCATCATCGAAGATGGGGCCTATTTCAAGGGCAGCATCGATATTCTCAAACCAGGCCAGAAGCCGGAGGCCCGGCCGGCCGCAGTCTCCCCGGCGCGTTCGCCGGGCCCGGCGGCCTTCCAGTTGGCAGCCGCAGGAGATTCCGGCAAGTCCTAGGGACCCGCTGTGCTCGGCGAGAAGATTCGCGAGTTGTTTCGTCCTGCCGGTAATGCCCCCTTCAACGGGGCGTCCGTTGCATCCCAACTCAAGTCCGCGCCGTCGCCAACCACCAGCCGGCGTCTGACCGACATGGACCGCCACAGCAACGGTCTCCGCCAGTTCTTCGAGAACCTCCAAGGCCAGCAGCGGCTGAACCTCCTCGATCTGGGAGGCGCCTCGCAGGCCAACGTGAACTTTATCACGTTGCAGGGGCATAAGCTCTTCACCGAGGACTTGCTGGTCGGCCTGGAGCGGCTGGCCAGGTCAGGCAAAGACGGCGGGCGTCCATCAGCGGCGCGCTTCCTGGACGACAATCTCCATTTCCCGCCGGAACAGTTTGACGGCATCCTGGTGTGGGATACCCTGGAGTTCCTGGACGAAGAGATCCTGCCGGCCGCGGTGGCGCGGCTTCAGGCGGTGCTCAAACCAGGCGGCACTCTGCTGACCTTCTTCCATACACAGGCAAAAGGGCAAACCGTTCCGATCTACCGTTACCAGATCCGAGATCCTCAGACGCTGCATTTGCAGCCGCTGGTAGCGCGGCCGCTGCCCCGCTCGTTCAACAACCGCAACCTGGAGCGGTTGTTCGGCAGCTTCCGTTCGGTAAAGTTCTTCCTGGCCAAGGACGGGTTGCGGGAAGTGATTGTCAGCCGCTGAGCATTCCCTGGGCCGCCCGAAGCGTTCTATGATGGAGAGACAGGCATGCTCGGGCCTCTGGTCGTTTCGATCACCCTGGCGCTCCCAGCGGTAGCCACGGACTACCGGCGGAGCGGCCACGACCACTTTTTCAACCTCGAGTACGAAGAAGCCGCCCGCGACTACGCCCTCCTGATCGGGCAGAACCCCCAGGATCCGCAAGCCTATAACCACCTGGCGGCCGCCCAGCTATACCAGGAGCTGCACCGGCTGGGGCTGCTCGAATCGAGCGCCCTGCGCGGCGACAACGAGTTCCTGCGGCAGGCCCGGCCGGCGCCCGACGCGCAGGCTAAGCAGCGCTTTGAAGCCACCCTCGCGCAGGGGCGCAAGGCCGCCGAGGCGCTGCTGGCCTCCAATCCCCGCCAGGAACTGGCGCTGTTTGCCCTGGGGACCAACTACGCCCTGCGAGGCAATTACGAGTTCATGATCGACAAAGCCTGGTTCGCCGCCCTGCGCAGCGGCGGCAAAGCCCGCGACTACTGCGACAAGCTGGCCAGGCTGAATCCCAGGTTCGTCGACGCCTACCTGGTGCTGGGGGTCCACGAATATGTCGTGGGAAGCCTGCCGCTGCCGGTCAAGATCCTGGCGGCCATCGGCGGGCTGCGGGGCAGCAAGGCCAAAGGAGAGGCCCTGGTAACCCGGGTCTCACGCGAAGGGGTCCATGCCCGCAACGACGCCCGGGTCCTGCTGGTGATTCTGCACCGAAGGGAGAAGCGGCCTTTGGATGCTGCCCGCCTGCTGGAGGGCTTGATCGCCGACTTCCCGCGCAATTACGTGCTGGGTCTGGAGCTGGGAGCCATGTACACCGACGCGGGTCAGACCGATCGCGCCCTGGCGACTTTCCAGGCTCTTCTCCAGAAAGCGGAAAACAACGCCCCCGGGTTTCAGAGGTTGCCCAAGGACGCCGTGCGCCGAAGAATCGAGCGCCTTCAGACCCAGCAGGCCCGGCCCGCCGCCAGCGGCCAGTGAAACCTGGGTTGTGGGGCGGTCCCCCTGGACCGCGGCCGACGCCCTCGTCCGCCCCTCAGACAGGCCGACCCGGGCCACGGAGGGCGCCCCCGGCCGCGGGCGACCGCCCCACGTGGCTTCACCGGATCAGTTCGGCGTAGGTTGTCCGGAACTCCTCGCCGGGCTGGCGTTCTGCGGCCTGCGGGTAGAGCCGCCTGGCCTCGGCCAGGGAAACCCGCTGCCCGAGCGGGCTGGCGGCGTTGACCACCGATACCGGGCGCGGGGCCAGCGCCGCCGCCAGCTGCGGCAGGTCGTAGGACCGCAGCGCCCCCGGCACCACGCTCTCAAAGACGTTGCGGTGGAGGTGGCCCTTCACCACCGATTCGTAGGATGCCAGCATGCCTTCCAGGGCCAGCCGCCGCAAGCGGGGGTCGACCGCGGCGGCGTGCAGCAGCGCCACGGCCCCGGACTCCCGGCCGAAGCCGTAGATTCTCTGCGGGTCGACCTCCGGCCGCGTGGCCAGCCAGTCGAGGCCTCGGGTGATATCCAGGGCCCGCTGTCCCACCAGCGGTCGCCCGATCAGCAACGCCTTCATGGCGCTGTGGTAGTCGCCGAAATAGCGAGGAAAATCCGACCCGGCGTCCGGCGAGGAGGTGCGGGTCTCCCCGGCGCCCCTCATATCGATCGACAGGGCCACCAGGCCGGCCCGGGCGATCTGTTCCAGCTCGGCGGCGCCGGCCGACTTGCCTCGCGAATCGACATAGAGGACGGCGGCTTTCCGGGCCGGGCCGCCCGCCGGGGCGTAAAGCAACGCCGGGACCAGAATGCCCGGCTCGCTCTCGTAGAGGAGCTTCTCGATGCGGTATCCCTGCCGCTCCATCCGACCGAAGGGATGAACCTTCAGGGGACCGGAGACCGGCCGCCAGGCCATCAGTTCCTGGACCCGTTTGGGGGTCTCGGCGATGGTGGCCCGGCCGGCCCGCGCCTGCTCGACGCGCTTCCAGTTCAGCGAGTGCACGGTTTCCCCGGCCAGCGAAGTGGCTACCTGGCCGGTCTCGGTGGCCCACAGCGTGGCCTCGGTCTCGGGCTGGACGGGGGCCTCCGGCTCGGCGTCTTCCGCCCCTTTCAGCCACTTGCCGAACCAGCGGTAGGCGGCCTCGCGCCGGGGCTTTGAGTAGCCGTGGCCGTCGTCGGCCTCGGTCATGCTGATCTTCTCGCCGGCCCCCAGCCGCTCGTAGACTGCCCGGGCTTGAGCGTAGGTCTCGCGCGCCCCGGAGATCGAGAAAAAATCCCGAACCGCCGACAGCACCAGGTAGGGCTTGGGCGCGAAAGCGAGGATGAAGTCGGGGTGATCCAGGCCGTCGCCCAGCCAGGGAGGCAGGCACTGCTCGGCGTCCTGCGGGCCGATGGATTCCAGCAACCGGCGCCAGGAGGTGAGGTAACAGGAGGGCGCCGCCACCTGGATGCGATCGTCGAGCGCCGCCAGGTAGGCGGTGTGGGTGCCGCCGCCGGAGTTGCCGGTGCAGGCCACCCGCTGGGGGTCGACCTCCGGGCGCGACAGCAGATAGTCGAGCGCCCGGATGCCGTCGTGGATCGTGTAGCGGGCCAGGCTGTCGCCGGCCAGCAGGCACTGAATTCCCTGCATGGTGTGCTCGGTGGTGGAGCGGATGACTTTGGACTCGCCCCAGTCGGGATCGAACATCTGGACCCGCTCGCCCTGGCCGACCGGATCCCAGGCCAGCGCCACATAGCCGCGCCGGGCCAGCGTGACCAGCATGTACTGCCAGGCGGCATGAGCCTTGGCCCCGGCCTCGTGCCCCAGCGGAAACAGCACCGCCGGGTAGGGGGAACGGCCCGTCTTCGGCAAATAGAGGTTGGCGACCACGTAGAACTTCGGCTGGCTCTCGAAGATCACCTTCTCGATCCTGTACCCCTCCCGGTCGAGGGTGGCGACGCTTCGGGCCTGGAGGGGCGTGCGCAGGGGCAGCCCCCCGATGGCCCGCAGCGTTCGCTCGCGCAGGTAGGCGCGGCGGCGGGCGACATCCTCCAGAGTGGCCAGACGGGCCACCTCCCGCTCCCGTTGCTCCAGCAGGGCCAGCGCCGCGCGGTTCATCGCCGACGGCAGCATGCTGCGGACTTCGCGAAAATCCGGCAGCCCCGCCAGGAAATCCAAGCTCTCGGGGGTCTGGGCCCCCAGGGGCGCGATCAGCGTCAAGAATACTAGTAAGGCTCTCATGGAATCGCTCTCTATTGTACTGGAAGCGGCCGCGGCCAGCGCGCCAGCTTTTCGCTTGGGGAGGACAAGGGATTGTTCCGGCAACCGCACGGAGGAGTCAGGGTGGCGCCGGCCATGGTTGCCGCGCACCCGAGGGTCTGCTCAGATACGCTGGACCACCAGTTCTGGGACCCTCTCGAAGTCCCGCGGGTTGCCGGTTACGACTGCATACCCCAGGTGAAGCGCGGTGGCTCCGATCAGCAGGTCCTGGAATGGAATCCGTACTCCCTGGCGCTGTTGCTCGCCGTCGATTCTACCGGCCAGAAACGCAATCTGCTGCGTGAGCGGATACACGGGAACATCGGCCAGAAGCTCCTGAATGAACGCCTCACGCCGGGCCCGGATTTGTGGCGTGTTCGCCCGGTGGATGCCGTGTGCCAACTCCACCAGAGCGATCGCGGAGATGGCGGCTTCCTGATCGCCCCCCAGGCCCAGGATCTGCTTCAGGAGCTCTGTGACCGTCTCGCCTTTACGCTCCGCGGCGATAAGAACCCTGGAATCCAGGATCAGTCCCATCGCGAAGCGTCCAGCGGCTCCCGGTGGCTGTGGATGATCTCTTCGAGGTCTTTACCGAAGCCTTCATCCAGTGTCGCCGCAGAACCGTGCGCTTCGGCCATTGCGATGCACTCCGATAGCAACCGCCCAGGCCGCGGCGCAGGCTGCATGACCACGACGGGACCCTGGTCCTTTTCGACGATCACCTCGGCGCCCTGTTCCACTCGTTCCAGGATCGACGCGATGTCACGGATCGCTTCCGCCGGGCTGAGATGGACAACGTGGCGCTCCATGTCTTCGATGATACCGCTCCGTTGAAGACGCGGCGCAAACCATTGATTCTACTGGAGCGGCCCGGCGCGTCTTCGCCGCGTCTTCAACGGAGCGGTGATTGCTAGGCGGCGCCGTGACATTTCTTATACTTCTTGCCGCTGCCGCAGGGGCAGGGATCGTTGCGGCCGACCTTCTCCCCTTTGATCACCTGGGTGACGGCGCCGCCGTTGCCCCCGCCGGAGCCGATCATCTGCAGCTCGGCCAGTTCCCGCTCTTTCTTGCGGCGGATGTTGCGGGTGAAATCCTCGATGGTGGTGCGGGCGGCGGCGTGCTGGGGCT
>Ga0247727_10007378_pt1 | contig 20961 bp, 21 predicted proteins | sample WisWelCaveWW1625_FD_202498 | JGI IMG/M metagenome (GOLD analysis project Ga0247727, IMG submission 202498) | Biofilm microbial communities from Wishing Well Cave, Virginia, United States - WW16-25 | ecosystem: Environmental > Aquatic > Deep subsurface > Groundwater > Cave microbial mat | place... | reverse complement strand
GACCCAGGAGCTCCTGGGCGACTCCATCCACTACCTGACGCCGAACCTTAAGGTGACGGTGGAATTTTACGAGGGCAAGCCGCTGAGCGTGGAGCTGCCGGCCACCGTGGATCTGGAGGTGGTGGAGACCGAGCCGGGCCTGAAGGGGGCCTCGGTGTCGAACGTCACCAAGGCGGCCAAGCTCGAGACCGGCCTGGTGGTGCAGGTGCCCCCCTTTATCACCAACGGCGAGAAGATCCGCGTCAACACCGCCGAGGGAACCTACCAGGAGCGGGCGTAACGGTAGGACAGGCATTCCTGCCTGTCGGGCTAAAGAACCTCGATTCGCGGGAAATTCTCCACCCGCTCCCCTCGCCCGATGGCCTCCAGCAGCCGCGTCACCTCCCGGCTCAACCCTTCGGTCTCAATCCCGAGGTACTCCGGCCGGTACCCGTCGATCTTGTGCAGTCCCTTGCGGAGCTGCCGCTCGGCCCCGGCGCGGTTATCGCGCTGGTGATGATAAAAGCCCACCGCAAAGTGGATCAAGGCCTGCAGGAACCCCCGTTCGGGATCCCGCGCCGGGGTCCAGATTTCCTCCAGCACCTCGTGGCACTCGAAGAATTCGCCGGCGTTGAAGAGCTCCACGCCGCGGCGCAGGCGATCCCGCGCAGCCTGGTCCATAGCCTTGATTCATGACCTCATGATCGGCCGCGAGGGCGACCCCCGCGCCACCTCTCGAAACCCCGCGCGGCGAAAGCCGGCCAGCGTGCCGGTCCAGGCGAAGGCGTCCGGCATGACGCCCTGGCGAGGCTCGACCGGGTAGCCTTCGACGATGCGGGCGCCCTGGCGCCGGGCGTAGATCGAGGCGGCTTTGAGCAGTTCGGCGCTGACCCCCTGGCGCCGCCGGGTCCGGGTGACGAACAGGCACACCACACTCCAGACCGGCTGGGCGTCGATGCGCTTCAGCACCCGGGAGTTTTCGAGCACCGGGTAGTGCTCGCGGGGGGCCAGGGCGCACCAGCCCACCGGCTGCCCGCCTTGGTAGGCCAGGATCCCCGGCGGCGGCCCGGTCTCGACGATCCGCCGGAAGGCTTTCTTGTTAGCAGCGCCCTTCTGGCTCTCCCACACCGAGCGCTTCAGCCGCCACCACATGCACCAGCAGCCGGCGCAGGCGCCCCGCGGGCCGAAGAGTTCTTCCAGATCGCCCCAGCGATCCAGGGTCAAGGGATGGAACTCAAGCCTGGGCATTGCCAATCACTTGGGCAACCCGCTCGGCCACCGCCAGGACTTTCATGTCGCCCCAGCGGGGGCCGACTACCTGGACCCCGATAGGCAGGCCCTCGGCGGAGCGCGCCAGCGGCAGCACCGCCGCTGGGTTTCCGGTGAGGTTGAACGGCGAGGTGTAGCCCAGTCCGGCCATCCAGTAGCTCACCGTCCGGTCATCCACTTCGACCGGCGAGGCGCCGTGATTGTGGCGGATGGCCGGCCCCACCGTCACCGGACACAGCAGGGCGTCGTAGTCCTCAAACAAGGTCTCGAGGGCGGCGATGAAGCCATCCCGGGCCGTCATCACCGCTGTGTAGTGGCGCATGGTAGTGTTGGCGGCGCGGGCCATGCCGCGCTGGAAGGGGTCTTCGGCGTCGACCGTCGCCCGGAAGCGCTCGATCCACTCCGCCTCCACCTCCGGCGTCATGCTCGAGCCGACGACGCACCAGAGCAGCAACGCCCAGGTCTCCCACACGGCCGGGAAAGCGAAGCTGGCGGGCAAGCGGCGCTCGACGCGCCAGCCCATGGCCTCCAGTCTGCCGGCCAGCTCCGCCAGCGCCCGCTTGGTATCGGCGGTGACGGGGGCCCCGCCGAAGTCGTCGGTCCAGGCGATCCGCGGGGCGTCGATGCTTGCCGGGTCGAGCGGCGCCGGGGGCGTCTCCCAATAGTTGCCGTCGGGCCCGGCGATGACCTCGAGCCCCAACCGGAGGTCCCCGACCGAGCGAGCCAGCGGCCCGATGCTAGCCATCACCCGCACCCCGCGCGGCGAGCCGGGGGGTTCGGGAATGTGTCCGGTGAGCGGCACCAGGTTCTCGGTGGGCTTGAGCGAATAGATGCCGCAGTAGTGCGCCGGGATCCGCACCGAGCCCCCGATGTCGCTGCCAATCTCGAGCGGCGTCATGCGGGCCGCCACCGCCGCCGCTCCGCCACCGGTCGAGCCGCCCGGGGTCCGTTCGGAGTCCCAGGGGTTCACGGTTCTCCCGAAGACAGGGTTATGGCACTGGAAATCCAGTGCCAGCAGCGGCAGGTTGGTCTTGCCCAGGATGACCGCCCCGGCGGCCCGGACCCGGGCCACCACGGTGGCGTCGGCAGGGGGCACATACTGGGCCAGCGGCGGAAAGCCGGCCGTGGTCCGAAGGCCCGCGGTGGCGAGCGAATCCTTGATGGTCACCGGAACGCCGTGCAGCGGCCCCCAGATCTCACCGCGCGCCAGGGCCTGGTCGGCCTCGCGGGCCCGCCGCCGGGCGCCTTGCTCGTCCAGAGTCACGATGGCGTTCAGCTCCGGGTTCCGCCGCCCGATCTGGCGCAGGTGGGCCTCCAGCACCTCCATAGCCGAGTACCGCCGCAGCCGGATTCCCAGCGCCAGTTCCTGCGCCGTTGCTCCGATCATTCGATCACCTCCACTGTTGTCACGATCTCCTGCCGCGGGATCAACGCCGCCCAGTAGGCTACCACTTCGTGCACCGCAGGCTTGCCCTCGCCGAACCCGGTGGCGGTGGGCGGGCCGTTGAGCACCAGCGGCACCAACTCGCGCGTGAAGCGCTCGACGGCGTTGCGGTCCTGGCCCCGCGCCCCGATGCGAAGCTGGACCTCCGGCGGGTCCAGCGTTGGAGCGGCCAGGGGGCCATGACACGCATTGATACCCAGATACTCGGTGTGGATCTGGTCGAACGCCAGGCCCAGGGCCGCCAGACGCGCCCGGACGATCCGGTCGGCGGCCTCGGCCTTCTCCCGCGCCTGCGGCCAGCTGTACACCAGCGTCCCGACGGCCTTCCATCCGGCCGAGTAGCTGATCGAGACCTTCAGGAACGGCGTGCGAGGCCGGCCCCGGATCCCGCTCACCTCGACGCGGTCCGGCCCGGCGTCTTCGAGCCGGATGGAGGTGAAATCGGCCACGCAGTCCGGGGTGATGTACTGGCGCGGGTCGCCCAGCTCGTAGAGCAGCTGCTCCTTGACCACCGCCGTCGAGACCCGGCCGCCGGTGCCGGGGTGTTTCGTCACGGTGAAGGTCCCGTCCGGCCGCGCCTCGATGATGGGATAGCCGATGGAGGCCAGGTCGGGAATCGACTGCCAATCGACCTGGCAGTTGCCGCCGGTGGTCTGGGCGCCGCACTCGATGATGTGGCCGGCGATGGTTCCGGCCGCCAGGCGGTCCCAGTCCTCGAGGCCCCACGCGAACTCGTGGACCATGGGGGCCAGGGTCAGGGCCGTGTCAGTCGAGCGCCCCGCGATGATGACGTTGGCGCCCGTCGCCAGCGCTTCGGCCAACGGAAAAGCGCCCAGGTAGGCGTTGGCGCTCAACACCGCGCTGCGGATCTTCGCGAGCGGCTCACCGGTGTCGAGATCGCGCAGCTCCAGACCGAGCGCCATCATCTCGTCCAGCCGGTCGGAGATGTCGTCGCCGGTCACCACCGCCACCTTCAGCCCCGGCGCGGCTTTGAGCACCGCCTCGGCGCAGCCCCGCGGGTTGACTCCCCCGGCGTTGGCGATCACGCGCGTCTTGCCGAGCCGGGGCCCGATGCGGCCCATCAGGGTCACGAAGTCCCGCGCATAGCCCAGCGCCGGGTTGGCCCGCTTCTGCTTCTGCACGATGGACATGGTGACTTCGGCGAGGTAGTCGAGCGCCAGGTAGTCGATGGGCCCCTGCTCCAGCAAGCGGACGGGAGCTTCCAGCCAGTCGCCCCAGAAGCCCTGGCCATTTGCGATGCGGATGGGAGGCATGGGAAAAGGAGACAGAATACAGGAGACAGGAGATAGAATAACACCTCGCGTCGGCCGGCGCGCCTGCTGTCTGCTGTAGTCGGTGTCCGGCCCCGAGAACTGCGGATGGTTGGGGGCGTTGATCAGCAGTTTCAAGATGGGCGAGCGCTTCGACCACCGCTTCCGGCTGGACTTGGCGTTCGCCGGCGGCCCCTGGCAGGCTGGTCCTGAGCCTGGGCGAGTATACGGGTAATATTTGGATGGCGGAGTTCGGTGCGCGAAAATAACCGCTGAAGCATCGGCTTACCGGACCGAGCCGCGCCCGTCGACGTTATCGAGCCGGACCTCTTCCATTTCCACCCCCGGCAGCGGCTGCGAGAAGCGGTAACGGATCTCGTCCATGGGCCGGCCGCTGAGGTACTCCACCTCGATCTGGTCGAGGTGACGGTTCGGCACGTGCGTAGGAATCATGGTGGTTCGACAGCGGCTCGATAGGCACCGTGATCGACCGTGATCCGTCACGCCAGGTGTGGATTTTGGGTTATCCGTGTCCTGTCTGTATCAGAACTGCAACCGGTACTGAAGCTGGATCCAGCGGGTGGTGGCCGTCTGCGAGGTCACCCTCCCAAAATTGGTCGAGAACGGTCCGGTGTCGGGCCCCGAGAACTGCGGGTGGTTGGGGGCGTTGATCAGGTCCAGCCGGAAGCGGTGGTCGAAGCGCTCGCCCATCTTGAAGCTGCGGATCAGGTTCATGTCGAGCTGCTTGGTGGAGTCGGACCGGAGGCCCGAGATGCGGGTGGGGAAGACGCGGCGGTGGAAGCCGTCGGGGCCGCGGGCCGCCAGGCGCTCGAAGCCCTCGGTGTTGAACCAGCGGTCCAGCGTCCGCTCGGAGCCGTGGCGGGCGATAGGGTTGACGTCGCTGCCGTAGAAAAAGACGTTGCCCCAGCCAAGCAGCCCCCCGGGCTGATATTGGAAAGAGGTCCCGATCTGCCAGCCGCCGGCCAGCTTGCTGAGCCAGCCCTGCTGGAGCCACCGCCGGCTCTTGCCGAAAGGCAGCTCCCAGATGTTCGACACCACCAGCCGGTGCGGCCGGGCGTTGTTGCTCGGCCGCCAGGTGGGCTGCTCGTCGAACTCATTGGCGTAGAAATCGGCGGTGTCGGCGCGCGTCCAGGCGTAGCCGACGTTGGTCTGCACCCCGTGCGAGAAACGCTTCTCGAAGCTCACTTCCAGAGCATCGGTGCGGACCTCGCCGGTCGCCACCCGGTTGTTCGTCAGGCCGTTGATGTGCGGAAAGGGCCGCAGCAGCTGGTGTTTGCGGATGGTCCCGGAGGTGAAGAACCCCTGGGTGCTCATATCCTGGTAGACCAGGGGCGCCGATTGGGCCAGGGAGGCGAAGTTGGCGATGTTGAAGGGATTGGTCACGTTCTGGTTCAGGTTGGTGGCAATGTCGGACCGGCGGACCAGGCCGTCGGCCCAGTAACTGCCGGGCAGGGTATCCAGACGCCGGTCCATCGAAACCCGGTCGGTATAACTGCCGGTATAGCCGGCGTCGAGGACCATGTGGGCGCCGATCTGGCGCTGCACTCCGAACCGCCAGCGCTGGGAGCGGGCGTGGGCCCAGTTGTAATCGACGAAGCCGAAACCGCGGCCGGCGCGGGCCATCAGGCCGAGGGTGTCGCGGGTGGGCAAGTTGAAGCGCGTGCCGTCGGAGCGCACCGGGAATGGGTCGCGGAGCGGGGAGACGCCGTTGCGCGGGTCCCCCGCCAGCCAGTTGACGCCGAAATCGGTGGTCAAGGTCGTGGAGGTCCCGCGGCTGAACCCGAACTGGTCCGGCCCGTTGTTGAGCACGTTGTTGGTGTCGAAGAAGCGGCCGTAGCCGGCCCGCAGGACGGTCTGTTTGTTTAGCTGATAGGCAAGGCCAAGCCGCGGCAGGTACATCCACTCGGGCTGGTTCAGCTCCCGCCGGTAGCCTTCCGAACCCAGGTATCGGGAGCCGCCGCGGACGACGAAATCCGAGGCCGGGCGCTCCGCCAGCGGCCGGGCCCGGTAGGCGGCTTCGGCGGCGTCGCTGATCAGCACCTTGGGCTGGGGGTCAAAGGATCCCAGCTCGCGGTTGTACCGCTCCGTCACGCCGCCTTCGAACTCCACCCGCAGCCCCAGGGTCAGCGACAGCTTCGAGTTCACTCGCCAGGTGTCCTGCACGAAGAAGGCCCGATAGGGGTTGTGGGTGGCGTAGCTGTCGTTGGTCGCCACAGACATGCCGTTGGGAGTCCCCAGGATGAACGCCGCCCAGCTCAGCCCGAAAGTTCCCGCCGGCGTGAAGCCGTCGTCGTTCCGCCGGGTGAAGGAGTTATTGAACGAGAAGGACCCCGCCGCGGTTCCGGGCCCGAACGATGTCCGGAAATGACCGCGCCCGTCGAAGCCGGCCGTGAGGCTGTGGCTCTTGCGGATCATCGAGATGTCGGTTTTGGCGGTCACGGCCCGGTAGCGGGTGAACCCGGGAAAGCCGCCGCTGATCTGCTCGTAGCCGTCCACCGCCACCTGCGGCAGACGCACGTAGGGGCCGGCCTTCTGATCGACGTAAGCCGGCAACCCCACCTCGCTGGGCTTGAACTGCCGCGGGACATCCTGGATGTTGCCCTCCCGGAACTCGTTGCCCGCCACGGCGAAGTTCAGGATGGTGGTGGGGTTGAGGGTGTAGACATAGTCCACCGTCGCTCCCAGGTTGTGGCGGTTGAGGCCGTTGGTGTGCAGGCCGCGAGCGGTCTCGTAGGTCCAGTCGCCGCGGTCCTCCAGAAAATCGTTCCAGCTCCAGCGCCCGAAAAACTTGTGCTTCTCGGTCAAGGTGTAGTCCACCCGGTTCGAGAAAGCGTCGTAATCCCAGTTGAAAGGCGTCCCGGTGGCCAGGTAGTTGTTGCGGGGCTCCTGTCCCGGCCCGGGATTGTTGTTGGGGACGGGGAATATCTTGGTGTAGGCGGCGTAGAGCGGGTTGGCGTTCATCCGGGAGGCCGGGAGGCGGTTGTTGGGGAACGGATCCCGAAGGTAGTGGGTGGCGCGGGCGGGGTCGGCCCGGACCGTCAGGGGGTCGTGGACGGTGTAGCGGATCGGGTCGATGGCGGCCAGGTAGGCGAAATCGCCCTGCCGGTCACTCATAGTAGGCACAGTGCGGTTGATGGCGCTGGGCTCCTCGGGCTTGCGGTCCTGGAAGCCGTTGTAGCTGAAGAAGAAGAACAGCCGGTCGCGGCCGTTATAGATCTTGGGAATGCGCACCGGTCCCCCGATGGTGGCGGCGTAGTTGTTGGAGTGGCCGCTCGTCTGGCGGGGCTCGGAGCGCAGCCGGCGCGCCAGCTCCAGGTCCCCGCGGGCCTCGGCGTCGTGGATGCGGCCCCAGTAGAGCTTGTTAGTGAAGAACGGCGTGCCGTTCCAGCGCTGCTGCCAGTGCTGCTCCGTCAGAGTGCCGTGATAGAGGTTGGCGCCGCTCTTGGTCATCATCGAGATGTTGGCGCCGGTGGTGTGGCCGATGGAGGCGTCAAAGCCGGCGGTCTCGACCTTGAATTCCTGGACGGTGTCGGAATAAGGCAGATAGGCGACGCGGCGGCTGTTCCCGTTAATGGGCACTCCATCGATCGACCACTCGTTGCCGCCCACGCTGCCGGCCATGTAGTAGTCCGAGCCGCCGACATTGGAGTGCAGCCCCAGGTAGTTGTTGTTGCCGCCTCCGTGCATGCCGGGGGTGAGCTTGATCAGCAGGATGACGCTGTTGCCGAACACCGGCAGGTCCATCACCTGGCGGTTGTCGAGCACCCGGCCCGAGGAAACCGTCGAAGTGTCCAGCAGCGGGGCCTCCGCCGTGACCGATACGGTCTCGGCCACGGCGCCCAGCTCCAGGATGAAGTCCACTTCGGCCCGGCTGCTGACGCTCAAGGTAATGCCGCGGCGGACACCCTTCTTGAACCCGGCCGCCTCGGCCGTGACCTCGTAGCCGCCCGGCAGCAGGTAGGGCACCTCGTAGTAGCCGGTCTCGTTGGTGCTGGTGCGCTGCACGGTGTTGGTTTCGACGTTGATCACCGCCACCGCGGCGTTCAGCACGGCGCTCTTCTGCGGATCGTAGATGCGGCCGAAAATGACGCCGCGCGTCTCCTGGGCCGGGAGCACCGCGGCCGCCAGGAGGATGACAAGCGCTGTCGGGAACCCTTTCATCGCAACCCCCTGGCAGGTAGGATACTACCTGGTCCAGATCCAACGCAATAGGACCGCCAGGCTTGCCAACAGGACCGCCAGGAGCCACCACCGGACCCGCCTGGATCGCTGGCCGGCCGGCGCTTGGAATGCTTCCCGGGTCCTCTCGTCGGCGATCACGATGGTTTCGGCGTGTGGACCGCTCAGGGCCTGTTCCATCTTCTGGCGCACCTGGGGCGGCACCTCCTCGATCGAGCCGTAGACCTGGTCCTGATCCCCGGCGGCCACCCGCACGCTGGCGGTCTTGAAGACTTCCGGGTCCGGCATAGTTTAATCCGCCGCCGGCGCCGAAGCCCCTGCGGCGCCCTTGGCAAAACCCAGCACCACCTCGATGAAGCCCAGGGCCGCCCGCGACAGCGGCTTGTCTTTGCGGTACACCAGGCCCAGCGTCCGGGACAGCGGCAACGGTCCCAACGGAATGTCCCTCAGCTTGCCGCCGCGGATCTCCTCGCGCGCCGTGCTGGTGGCCATGAAGCCGACCCCCAGCCCCGCCATGATGAAGCGCTTGATCATCTCGCTCGACTCCAGCTCCATCGAGATCTTGACTTTGTTATCGACCGGCTCCAGGAACTGGTCGATCAGGGAGCGGGTCCGGCCGGTCTTGGGCAGCAGCAGCGGAAAGCCGGCGGCTTGCTGTGCCGTGACGGCGCACTCCTGCGCCAGCTGGTGGCCCGGCGGAACCAACAGCCGGATCTCGTCGCTATAGACCTTGACGATCTCGAGCTTGCGCTCCTGCACCGGCAGCTGGGTGATGGCGAAGTCGACGGTGTTCTCCAGCACCGCCTGCACCGCCCGGGCCCCGTAGGCGCGAGTGACTTGCAGTTGCACCTCCGGGAACCGCTGCTTGTAACTGAAAAAGACCTCCGGCAGTACGTGGACGCAGGTGGCTTCGTTGGCGGCGATTACGAGCTCGCCCTTGGGGATGTGGTCCAGCTCCGCCACCGCGGCGATGGCCTGGCGGCGGACCTCCAGCAGTTGCTGGGCGTACTCGGCGAAGATCTTGCCGGCGGTGGTCAGCGAGATGCGGCTTCCGAAGCGCTCGAACAGCGCCGTGCCCAGCTCCTGCTCCATCTGTCGGATCTGGGCGCTGATGGCCGGCTGGGTCCGGAAGCAGGTCTGGGCCGCCCGCGAGAAGCTCCTCAGCCGGACGATCTCCAGAAAGGTGTGGAGCTGGTCAAAGTCCATGGCCTTCCGGCCCGTGGTGGTTCGGTTGGAGCCCGCCTGCCAAACTCGTCCCTGCGATTATAGCATCGAGGCTTACACGACGCCTGGTTGGTTCATGTCAAACTACTGGCCGTCTGGCACAGCATCACTGGAAAGGAATCGCTCCAGGGTCCCCTGCAGCCGGGGCGCCTGAGTGCAGGCCACGTTCCAGACCTCCTCGAGGTCCACGCCGATATAGTCGTGAATCAACACGTCGCGCATTCCACAGATCCGTTTCCAGTGAGAACAATTCTACAGAGAAATGTCACCGGGCAAAAGGTTTCTCTGCGTCTCGGCGTCTCGGCGGTTCCTTGTGGCGCTGCCATGAACCGCAGAGACGCCGAGGTGCAGAGGATTCCTGCCGGGTGAGTGGTGAGAAGGCCCGTGGGGCCGGCCGGGCCTATAGACCCCGACAGGCAGGAATGACTGTATCACTACCCTCGATTCAATTCCCGCCACAGCGCCCGGTAATACCCCAGGAACCGCTCCGGCTCCTTGCTTTCCTGCGCCTCGCACAGCGTCCAGCGGTCGTAGGCGCTCTGGCGCATCAGGGTGAACAGCTCGCGCCAGGGGTAGTTGTTGGACAGCTCGTTGATGTGGCAGCTCTTCAGATAAGGCCGCAGAAGCTCGAAGTTGCGCTTTACCGAGCCGTCGACCACATCGGTGGCATTCGAGTTCCAGCAGGCCCCCACCATGGAATGGTTGGCGGCCTTCATCATGGCCAGGATGTTGGGTGGATCCTGGGTCTCGCGGCCGTGCACCTCGACCCACACCTCGACGCCGTAGCGGGCGCCGTGCTCGCCGCACTGCTTAAGGGCTTCGCCGATCCGCTGGATGGTGGTCTCCTTGGGCACTCCGGGCGGGAAGGCGTTGGGCCGGACCTTGACCCCGTAGGCCCCGGTGTCGTGAGCCAGCTCGATGAACTGCTTGCAGTCCTCGACGTTCTTTTGCCTGACGGCGGCGTCGGGGGAATGGAACTCGGCGACCGTCCCGTAGCTCAGCAGCCTCACCTTGCTGCGCGCAAAACGCTGGCGCACTTTTTCTCGCTCCGCCCTGGCGAGCGACGGCTCCACGCCGTGCTTGTGAGTGGTCCGCAGCTCGACCATCTCGAAACCGGCCGCTTCGAGCTTGGCGATGAGAGCCTCCACATCCCAATCCTTGGCGACGTTATAGGTGACCAATCCGAGTTGCATAGGCGGGGTTCCTCGCTGCCCTATAGAGTAGCAAAATAAGAGCCCCGGCTCCTGGGAAGGAATCCGGGGCTCCGCTCAGAGGGGCTGGCGACGGGCTGGGTCCCGTCGCCGGGGATGCCGTAAGCCGCTGTTGGCTTACTTTTTTGTTCTGCTCGGAGGAGAGCAATTCCGATGCCAGAAGCCCAAGTCGTTGCCACACCGCGAAGGCGTGGCCAGGCGGGGTTGAGGCACTGGTGGAATTCACGCAGGTTGGGTCATTTGCCCCAGCGGCGGAGGGTCGCCACACGCGGTTTCAGCGCGGAAATCCGGCGCTGGCCTTCCCTTCGGCGATCTGCTGGTTGTGGCGCAGGTTGTGGAGCGGTATGTAGATGAGCCACTGGTAGCCGTTCAGGGTGTTGAAGACCGGGAAGGGGTGATCGGCGGTGTGGGCTTTCAGCGGCAGCGGGGTGTCCTCGGCGAACTTCAGCGTCTTGGCCCGCGCCTGCTCAAAGCGGGCCAGCACCTCGGCCGGCGGGAGGCTGCTGCGCGGCTGCACGCTCTCGGGGGCCTGCGCCTTGCGGCTGCGGTCCACCATCACGCGCTCCAGGAACTCGGTCTTGCCGGCGGTGCTGGCCTGCCAATCCGGGTTGGGCGCGGCCGCCAGGGCCTTCTCCATCATGGCGAAGAGGGCGCCTTCGGCCAGCAGGATATGCTCGGCGACCTCCGCGACCGACCAGCGATCCGGCGACGCTTTGTAGTTCCACCCGGCTGCACTGACGCTCCCGGTCAGCTCCAGGAACTCCTTGTGGGACTCGCGCAGCAGGCCAATCACTTTGGCCCGCTCCTCCTCGGTCATGGTGGCATCCGCGGCGACCAGCATAGGACCCATGCACCCCACTACGCACAGTGTTAGAAGCCATCGCATAGCATCTTGAGTCTAGCAGCCCACCGCTCGCTCACGCTCGCGGCCTACAGTTAGGCGCTCCGCCGAGACGCTGTCCGGGGGGGCCGGTGTTTCTGGATGATTCCGGCTAACGCGCGCAGCGCCTCGTTGGCCTCCCCCGCGCTCGGAAACACGGCCGCCACATCAGGCTCCAGCACCACGACAATACTGCCCGCGGCATAGCGCGACGCATACTTGTTGGGTCGAGAACGACTGAAGTCGTACTCCGGAAGTATCTCGTCGAGATCGACCCGGCCGCCTTCTTTACCTTTGCTTGGCTCTCTCTTCATACTCTCTCCGTTCACCGCGTGTCGCAGGCCGTGCGCTGATAAGGCGAATTGCCTCCCGGCGCTCGGCGAACATTACGGCCAGCAACCGTCGCCCTCGCGAAAACCCCACCAGGACGAAGCGCTCTTCACCTAGCGAGTGTCGTGGATCGCTCTCGAGGCGACCGAGCGGATCACCGAAGACCGTCGCCGCATCCTCGAACGACACCCCATGCTTTGCGAGATTCCTGGTCGCCTTCTGCCGATCCCACTCGAACCTCAACAGCACTCGTTATTATAGCCTACGCCCGCAAGGAACCGTGTTCGAGCGCCTAACGATTCAGGCGCGCTGAGAAACAGGGTGGATATCGGTAGGCTCATAGCCGAGATCTCTCATGAAGGCGACTTGAATGCGACCGATTGCCGTGGTGGGCAACGCGCCAAGAACAAAGATGAGGAGAGGCCAGAAGGCAGCGATCCAGCACTCGGGCCGCGTTCCCTGCGCGAAAAGGTAAATCGTAGCGGCAGGCCAGGTAACCCATTTGTAGCGCGACGCATATTGTTGGGCCGAGAACGACTGAAGTCGTACTCCGGAAGTATCTCGTCGAGATCGACCCGGCCGCCTTCTTTACTTTTGCTTGGCTCTCTCTTCATGCTCTCTGGGTTCACCAAATTGCCTCCCGGCGCTCGGCGAACATTACGGCCAGCAACCGTTGCCGTCGCGACCCGCCGCGACCCTCCGGACTCCGCCGCGGTCTAAGACTCAGGCGCTCAGGCGCCGCCTGGTTCTGGGGGTCGTCTGCGGCGCCTTGCTGGGTCCGTTGCTCGGTTGCCATCGTGGCGGACCTCCTTAGGAAACTCCACCGCTACGAACCGATCGACCGGGTAGAGATAGTCCTCTCCCGACTCATCCATGACCCGAATACAGCCCACTCCGGGGGCCTTGGCATCCGATAGGACTTGGTAGACCTTCCACACCTCAAGATCATCGTATCCCTCGTTCGCCACACAGATCGCAAAGTCGACTCGCTTTTTATTCGTTAACATGGTTTCAATCCAGAACCCGTTTGACCTTAATCTTGCGCCGGCCCACACCATAGGCCTCGTACCTATATAGTTCAGCGAGGCGGACTTCTCCGTTGGGAAACCGGACCAGCGCCACGCCTTAAAGCTTGCGCCAACGGCGTCCGCCGATCGGGACTTGAGACTCTTCCGCTCGCGGATGGAGAGGTTAACGGCTATCGGCTCGATGTCGTTGACATCACTGAGCAGCTCGAAATCCACCTCCATCACTCCAGCGTAGCGGCTCCCAAGCCGGCGTGCAAGCGGTCACCCGCCGCCGGTCTCTCGGCGGCCCGGTACATGTCCCGGTCACCTGGCCCATCCACCCAGCGAAATTGGCCAAGCCAGGCGCGCGAAACCGGCGACCAGTAGGGTCCCAAAGAAGGTCAGCAACGAAAGGAAGATTTGCACGCTGGTGGCGGCGGAGACGCTGACGCCGATTCCGCCCTGCGTGAGCGTCTTGACCTTGGAGCGTAATGGTTCCGTGCCGCAGCTCCGTTGGGCTACCGTCTACTTTGAATGCCGCCGTGCGGCAAACGCTTGCCAGCCGCCGGCCAGTAGGTTGACGGCGCCGCCCCGGTCGATGGCCCGCCGTAACAGCAGATCCCTCGCTGCGCTCGGGATGACAACGCTGCGCTCGGGATGACAACGCTGCGCTCGGGATAACAATCGCGCGGCGCCGCACCAGGCGGCGCTACGGCTTTGCCCGCGCCCGCTGCTGCCGCCGGAACGCTACCGAGGCCAGGATCTCTTTGAAACGCGGCTCGTTGCGGATGTTCGCCAGCATCGGATCCCGGCGAAGCCAGTCTTCTCGGTCGTCGCCGGCGCGGACCGCCTGGTCCAGCCATTCGAGAGCCTTAGCGGTCTCGCCCAGCAAAGAATAGAACTCCGCCACCTCCAGCTTCAGCCAGACCAACCTGGCGTATTTGAGGACTTCTTCATCCACTTCTTTGCGCGCCTCGGCGGGCTTGCCTTCCAGGGCCAGCAGGCGCCCCCAGAGCAGCCGCGTCGGGTAGCTTTGCCGATCCTGCAGCCGCGCGGCTTCCAACGTCAGGCGAGCTTTCCGAAGGTCGCCCGAATCGATGTAGGCGCGCGTCAGGTACCAGCGGACGTAGATGTTTTGGGGGTCCTGGTCCAGGCTTCTCTGCTGTTCCCGAATGGCGCCGGCAATGTCGCCTTGCTCGCGCAGCATTTCCCCCAAGAGCATGCGCGCCGGAAAATACAGCGGCTGGCGGTCCAGGGTCGCTTTGGCCGCCGCCTGGGCCGGCGCGTAATCCCCGTTGGCCCAGTGATAGACCGACAGCCAGACATAGGGCTCCGGATCGTCGGGGTTTGCCTGGAGGGCCTTGTCCAATTCCGCCGGCATCAGTTCCTTGCGCCCCAGGTACATATAGACGGCCGCCAGGCTCGAATGGGCGCGGGTGCAGTCCGGGTCATCCTGCAAGGCCCGCCGGAGTTCGGCTTCCGCCTTGTACATCCAACTTGCGTCGTTGGAGTAGCCGGTCATGACCATCAGCAAGTGGGTGAAGCCGTAGAAGGCCCGGGCCTCGGCGAAGCGCGGGTCGAGCTCCAGAGCGCGCTCCAGCATCTGGCGCATTTTCTGGAGGTCAAACTGGCCTCGTTCCACCAGCACGGCTCGCTCGAAATACTCGTTGGCCTCGGGAATCTTGGAAGGTCGCCCGCCGTTGCTGAGGCGGCCGGTGGCCAGCGGCCGGCGTTTCGTCCTCAGGCTGAAGCCCGCGACAATCAATGCCCCGCCGGCGCCGATGGCGCCCGCATTCCACAGCCATCGCCGCGGGAGACGCTGCGAGCCGGGCCGGCGGGAACCACAACCATGCCCGACTGGATCGCCTCCAGCGCCGCCCGGGCCTCGACAGCCCGCTGGTAGCGCTCGCCCGGCTCCTTCGCCAGGCATCGCTGGACGATGGCCCGCAGGCCCGCCGGCGTTTGCTGAGGCAGCGGCGCCGCCGGCTCGCGGAGAATCGCGGAGCTGATTGCAAACGCCGTCTGGCCCTGGAACGGCAGCGCTCCCGCCACCGCTTCGTAAAGCAGCACCCCGAACGCCCACAGGTCGCTGCGCTGGTCGGCCCTTTGGCCGCGCAGCACCTCGGGCGGCATGTAGCTCAGCGTGCCCACTACGGCGCCGGCCTCGGTGAGCGATTCCAGCGAGAGCGTCTCCTCCCCCGGCCCTTCGCGCATCCGCTTGGCCAGGCCGAAATCGAGCACCTTGGCCCGACCGTCGCCGGTGATCATCACATTGGAGCCCTTCAGATCCCGGTGAACGATTCCGCGCTCGTGGGCGTGCGCCAGGGCATCGGCGATCTGGGTCCCGTAACGGATGGCCGTCTCGACCGGCAGCCCTTCTCCGTGCCCCAGGGAGCTCAGCGACCGCCCCTCGACAAATTCCATCGCGATGTAAGTCTCGCCGTCCGCCTCGCCCACTTCGTAGATGGTGCAGATATTGGGATGGTTCAGCGCCGAGGCCGTGCGCGCTTCCCGCAGCAGGCGCGCCCGCGCCGTCTCGTCAGCCGGAATGCGGCCCCCGAGAACCTTCAGGGCCACCGTTCGCTCCAGTTGCGTATCCTCGGCCCGGTAAACCACACCCATGCCCCCGGCGCCGATCTTGTCGAGGATGCGGTAGTGCGCCAGAGTCCGGCCGGCCATTGCCGGTATCTTAGGCCGGTACCATAGGGAAGTCAACTCCAGCGGCCGCGGCGTCACGGCTCCGGCGATGCCGGCGCCGGATCTCACACCGCCAGAGCGACGGTCGGCGCCAGGGTCTGCTGGATCGGATCCGCAGTTACGGTCAGGCTTTCCAGAGCCGTCAGGCCCAGAACGGCCATGTCCCCGGGATCGCCGAACACCACGTTGATAGATCCGGTGCGGCCATTCCAGGCCACCAAGGCGTAGCCCAGTTGGCGTTCGATCAGCGACCCGGTGATGGTCCGAAACTGGCGAGTTTCAGCGGGAACAGCCCATCTCGTGCAGCAGGGGCGCGGCGACCCAGGTAAACAGCGAGCCGGTGTCCACCATCAACTCCAGTTCGCGATGGCGCTCCGGTTGCGCCACGTTGCAGAGGGTCACCCGGACACTAAACAACCCCATAGCACTCATTATAGCGTTAGCTTGCGTCCTGGCGGCAGAGCGCACCGGCCACCGTGAAGCCTGGCGGACGCTGATTCACCGCAGAGACGCGGACAGCGCAGAGGACCGCAGGGGTTCTGAAAAATGAGCTTCTCTGCGCGCCTCGGCGTCCTCGGCGCCTCTGCGGTGAGAGACGCTCCGGAAGCTGGTTCACCGCAGAAATCTGGCCAGCTCTTCCACCAGCGCCTGCAATCCCCTGGTGCGGTAAAGCTCACTCAACCGCTGCTCCTCCGGCGAAACCGGCAGCAGCCCGAGCAGGCCCTGATCGGCCAGCGCCCGCCGGGCCGGGATCCACACCGAGCCGTCGCTGAACTCGACCTGGCTCAGGAACCCGCGCATACCGCTAATACCCTCGAGAGGCTCGCGGCCCTGGAAGAAGCGGTACACGCCGTCCGGCGCCGCCGAGGCTGGCACCGAGCCGGCCAGGTACTCGCGGCCGCCGGCGTCCCGCACCAGCCACCCAACCTCCACATGGCGCACCGGCCTGCCGGAACGGTTCGAGTACTCGATGTGAGGCGAATGGGCCTCGCCGCCGCTGACGTGAGAGGAGGCCGACACCAGCTCGAGCGGGGCCTCCGGCAGCTTCAGCACCGCGAGCTGGACCGACTTGCCGGTCAGGGCGCTGACGGCCGCCGACAGAGCGCGCGTGGGAGCGCGGTTGACCTGGGCCTCCAGCCGCGGCCGCGACTGCTGTCTGGCCAGACTCGCCAGGATCTGCTGGCGCAGGCCTTCGGGGCCGTTTGCTGCCAGCGCCGCCTGGAAGTGCTGGCGGTCGCGTTGGGCCTCCATCTCCCACACCACCATAGTCCGGCGGGACTCCAGGCGGTTGGGGCCGAAGAAGGAGAAATCGGAGAACAGCACCCCGTCGAGACCTAGCTGAACCAGCGGGCCGACCGGGGCCGGCAGGGGGCGCAGCAGCCGCAGGTTGACGCGAACCGGGAAGCTCGCCCCCGGCGCTACGTTGAGGCTGGGCACCGCTACGGAGCCTTTTCCGCCCGCGGTCAGCTCCTGGGCCAGGACCAGCAGGGTGACGCCGCGAACGCTTTTGGGGCTGTTGTTGCGCAGCGTAAGGGTGGCGCGCAAGTCGAGCACCATGGCCCCGCCGCGGGTCTCGACGCGCGAGTCCCCCAGGTTGGTGGCCAGCACGGCCAGCGGGGAGTCCGGGGCCAGCTGGAAGCGGAGGGCGGAGGCCGGGTCGAGCGGCTCGCCGGTCTGGGCCAGGGCCGAGGCGGCCGCCAGGCAGGCGGCCAGCACACTACTGCGAATAAACATTGTTCACCGTGATCTGCCCGGTCTGGGGATCCACGTACCGCGCGCTGGCGGTGTCGGCCGTTAGCTGCCACTGCACCTGCGTTTCCGGCTGGGCGGCGTTGACCAGCGTCAGGGCCTGCTGGTCGCCGAAGCGCACCTCCACCCCGCCGGCCGAAGCATCCAGAACCGCAGCCGGCGCCGCTGGCTGCTGCCACACGTAAATCCCCGCGGCGGCCAGCGCCAGCATCGCCAGAGCCGCGCTCCAGGCCGGACGCCACATCGGCAGCGCCCGAGGCCTCTCGCGCCCGGCCTCCACCGCCCGGTGAATCCGGCCCGACAGGGCCTGCCAGTCCATCGGCGGCAGCTCACCCAGGTCCATCACCTGGCTGCGCAACTCGAAGAACTCGCCTACCAGGTCGCGGCAGGCGGCGCAGCCGTGGAGATGACTCTCGATGCGCCAGCGAGCCACCGGCCCCAGCTCGCCTCCGGCGAACAGCGCCAGGTCGGCCTCCGAAGGATGCCTGCGGAACAGCGCGCTCATGGCTGGCGCCCCCGCATGTACTTGCGGAACTTGGTCCGTGCATTGGCGATGTGGCTGCGGACGGTGGCCGTCGAGCATCCGATCTGGACCGCCACTTCGGCGGCCGGCAACCCCTCCACGTCACGCAGGATCAAGGCCGCCCGCTCCCGCTCCGTGAGCAGGCGCAGGCCGTCGTTCAGATAGGCCCGCTTTTCGGCCCGCAGAGCCAGGCGCTCCGGGCTGTCGTTATGGCGCGGCTCGGGGGCGGCATCCAGTTCACAGAACTGCGCTCGCTTGCGCTGCCGCAGGAAGTCGATCGCCGTATGGGTGGCGATGCGACCCAGCCACTGGGCCGCCTTCTGCTCGTCTTTCAGCTGCTCCCGCCGGGTCAGAGCCTTGACGAAGGCTTCCTGGGTGAGATCCTGGGCGTCGGCGGCGTTGCCCACGATTCGGTAGATCACCAGGAACACCCGCCGCAGATTGGCGGTGACAAACTCCTGCTCCCGGTCCCGAACCAAATCCAGCGATGGCGCTCTTTCGAGTTCCATAGCGTATGCGGGCGCGACGGTCGCGACGGATGCCATCTTCACAGGGTCTGACGCCGCCGCCCCCGGAAACGTGGAATAATATTTGCTCCAGCTATTATAGCGGTAACACAGGCATTCCTGCCTGTCCCGAGGGCTAACCCGAATGCAACTGGCGCAGCGCATGGCGCAACTGGGCACCGAGTCGGCCTTCGACGTTCTGGTGAGGGCAAGGCAGCTGGAGGCCCAGGGGCGCAGCGTGGTCCACATGGAGATCGGGGAGCCCGACTTTCCCACCCCGGCCAACATCGTGGATGCCGCCAAGCGGGCGCTCGACGAGGGCTGGACCCACTATGGCCCTACGCAGGGGTATCCGGAGCTGCGCCAGGCCATCGCCGAACACGTGGCCCAGACGCGCGGTGTGCGCCTGGGCCCCGAACACGTGTCGGTGGTGCCGGGCGGCAAGCCCATCCTCTTCTTTGCGATGCTGGCGCTGCTGGAGCCCGGCGACGAGGTGCTGTATCCCGATCCCGGCTTCCCGATCTACGAATCGATGATCCGGTACCTCGGCGCGACGCCGGTGGCGCTGCCGGTTGTGGAGACCCGGGACTTCTCGCTCGATCCGGACCTGCTCGAAGCCCGGCTCTCGCCCCGCACGCGGCTGCTGATCCTGAACTCGCCCCACAACCCCACCGGCGGGGTGATCCCGCGAGACGATCTCGCCAGGATCGTCGAGCTGGTGCGCGACCGGGACCTGATGGTGCTCTCCGACGAGATTTACAGCCGCATTCTGTATGGCGAGCGGCACCATTCCATCCTCTCCTTCGAGGGGATGGCGGAGAAGACCATCCTGCTCGATGGTTTTTCTAAGACCTATGCCATGACGGGCTGGCGGATCGGCTACGGGGTGATGCCGGAGTGGCTGGTGGCGGCCGTGACGCGGCTGATGGTGAACTCCAACTCCTGCACCGCCAGCTTCACCCAGCGGGCGGCCCTGGAGGCCCTGCGGGGACCGCAGCAGAGCGTCGAGCGGATGGTGGGGGAGTTCCGCCGGCGCCGCCAGGTGATCGTCGCCGGGCTCAATCGGATTCCGGGGTTCCGTTGCGCCTCGCCCGGCGGGGCCTTCTACGCCTTCCCCAACATCGCCGGCGCCGGGTTTTCGTCGCAAGAGCTGGCCGACCGGCTGCTCCAGCAGGCCGGCGTGGCGGCCCTGAGCGGGGCCAGTTTCGGCCGCTATGGGGAAGGCTACCTGCGTTTCAGCTACGCCACCTCGATCGAGAACATCGAGGAGGCCCTGCGCCGCATCGAAGCGGCAGTTCGGAGCTTGATCCATGCGCCGGCGTGAATTTCTGCTGGCGGCCGCCGCGGCCGTTAAACCCTCCAAGGCCAGGATCACGCGCCTGACCGTCACCCCCATCCAGGGGCGTTTCCACAAGACCGTGGCCATGAACGCCTACGACAAGGCGCCCAAGGGGGAAACCTACTCCACGCATCTGCTCCGGGTCTTTACCGACCAGGGCGTTTCGGGGACCGGCACTCTCGACTACTCGGCGCCCGACGCCGCCATGATGGAGGCCCTGCGCAGCCTCATCGGGGCCGATCCGCTGGCGCTCTATCGCTTCGAAGGCAAGCGCATCGCCGCCGTCACAGCGGCATTCCAGCCGGTCCATTCCCGTTACCGCTTCCTAGACAGCGCCCTGTTCGACCTCATCGGGCAGTTGATGGGCGTTCCGTGCCACGAGCTGATCGGGCCCTCCGCGCGTGACCGTGTGGAGGTCTACGACGGAACGCTCTATTTCAGCGACGTGATGCGGCCCGAGAAGGGCGTGACGGCGGTGGTCGAGGAGGCCGAGGAAGCCGCCCGGGCCGGCTATCGCGGCCTGAAGCTCAAGGTCGGGCGTCCTGGCAAGTGGATCCCCGGCCCGGAGGGCGTCCGGCGCGACATCGAGGTCGTCAACGCCGTTCGCCGCGCCGTCGGCCCCAACATCAGAGTCATGGCCGACGCCAACAACGGCTACCGCGGCGACTTCGATTCCGCCTGGCGTTTTCTGGCTGAAACCCAGGTCTCCAACCTCTATTGGATGGAAGAGATCTTTCCGGAGGATCCGGCGCTCTACGCCCGCCTCAAGGAAAAGATGCAGCAGGCCGGGATGAAGACCCACCTGGCCGACGGCGAGAACATGCGCTCGGTCGAGGATCTGAGGCCTTACATGAATCCCCGGCTGATCGACTTGACCCAGATCGACATCCGCCGGGCGGGCTTTTTGGGCAACCGCGAGGCGGCCGAGCTCGGCGCCCTGTGCGTGCCCCACAACTGGGGATCCCAGATCGGCGGCTTGATGGGGTTGCAGTTGGGGAAGGCCTCCCGCCCCGTGATCGCCGCCGAGGATGATCGCTCCCGTTGCGACGTCCTGATCGTGGAGGGCTACGCCTTCCGCAACGGATCCTACACGGTGCCCAAGACGCCCGGCCTGGGCATTCGGGTGGAGGAGCGCGTCTACGCCGAGAAGTACAAGGCCGGGGAGATGGTGGTAGGTTGATGTCGCATAGTTTTGCCATTGGTTCTCTCGGTGCCTCGGTGCCTCTGTGGCTAATCTAATGCAGCGTTACGATATCACCAGGACCTACGACTGGAACTACCAGTGCGCCCCCGGGCGGCCGCCCGAGATCGAGGCGCCGGCCTGCCCCGGCC
>Ga0247727_10007377_pt1 | contig 20963 bp, 16 predicted proteins | sample WisWelCaveWW1625_FD_202498 | JGI IMG/M metagenome (GOLD analysis project Ga0247727, IMG submission 202498) | Biofilm microbial communities from Wishing Well Cave, Virginia, United States - WW16-25 | ecosystem: Environmental > Aquatic > Deep subsurface > Groundwater > Cave microbial mat | place... | reverse complement strand
AAGGACCCCGCCGGCAACAACCGCGCCGGTTTCTCCGCGACGGCGAAGATCAACCGCAAGGACTTCGGCATCAACTGGAACAAGGCGCTGGACACGGGAGGGGTCATCCTGGGAGACGACGTCGACATCCAGCTCGAGATCGAGGCCGTGGAGAAAAAGTGATCCAAATCCGGAAATCCTCCGAGCGCGGCCACTTCGACCACGGCTATGAACAAAAGGCGTTTTCGGACGATGAAAAGAGGGGACGGCTCCGTCTCATCGCCTCGCGCGACGGCCGCGAGGGATCGGTCACGATCCACCAGGACACGGACCTTTACGCGACGATCCTCAAGCCCGGGGAGAAGGCCGGGCATTCCTTGAAGCCCGGGCGCCACGCCTGGGTCCAAGTGGTCCGCGGGGAGATTCTTTTGAACGGCCAGGACCTTTGGGACAGCGACGGTGCGGCCGTCAGCGGCGAGAATTCGGCGGAACTCACGGCTAAGACGGACGCCGAGGTCCTGGTCTTCGATCTCCCCTGAGGATCGGCCAAATCAGGTCACGATCCTGAGGCGCATCCTCACGATGTCGCGGTCGAACGACAAGACCGGCATGTCCTTCAGCCTTCCCTTCACGATGACGTAGGTCAACAGGTCGTTGAGGGAAAGTTTCTGGTCCCGATTCCATTCCTTGAAGAGGGCGCTGGCTTCGACGTAGTCGTTCTCGTCGGGAGTGAGGACGGTGAACGCCCTCACGGCCTGCAGGAGGGCCGAGGCGTGGGCGTAGCCGTAATGGTAGAGCAGGATCGTCGCGGCCTCCGACAGGAGTGGCCAGAGCGTGAAGAGCCGGACCGGCCTGTCCTTGAATCTCTTCCGGATCCTTCGGGCCTTCTCGTGGGCCGAGTCCGAAGGGGCGAAGAAGGCGATCAGATAGCTCGCGTCGCAGAAGACCGTCTCGGGGAGTTCAGTCCCCCGGCGCGTTCTTTTTCCCATAGAGGTAATGTTTGTGCCGGGAGGCGAGGTCCTTCGGGGGACGCCTGCCGGACGGCGCGAGGGCGGCCAGGCATTCGTCGAGGACGTCGAAGGCGTTCCCCTCATCCTGCGGCAACGGGCGAAGGATCTTGAGCACGGTCTTCCCGTGCCGCAAGACCTCCACCGAGTCGCCGGGCGCGAGCTTCTCGGGCAGGGTCAGCAATGCCTCCCGGACGGCCGTGATGGCGGCTTTGGACGTCATGCCCAAAGCCTAGTCCTCATATGTACATAAGTCAATTTGTAAAATGTACGTTTTAGCGTGATCTCAAAAACTCGATCATCTCCTGCGTCGCTGCGGTCTCGTCCCGGCTCAAGTCCAGGGCCGTCTGCACGTGGTCGCGGTGGGGGAGGGCGGCCCGCTTTACCCCGGCGCCCGCGGCCTTGAGGCGCTCCGCGAGACTCTCCGATTGCTGGTGGAACCCCTTGGGCTCGGCCGATCCGTAGAGGATCAGGAAGGGCGGGGCGCTTTCGTCGACGAAGCGCAGGAGCGAGACTTCGCGCGCCCAGGCGCCGGTCGTGTCACCCAGGGCGAACCGGCGTTCGAAATAGGCCCAGCGTCCGCCCCGGGTGGAGAGGGTCTCCCGGGAGACCTCGTAGCCCGCCCCGCTGACGGCGATGACGCCCGCAATGATCTTTTTTGAGAGTCCTTCGGCCTTCAACGGATCGGGGTCGAGGGCCACGCGAGTCGCGAGCTGGGCCCCGGCGGAATGGCCGGCCAGAAAGAGGCGCTTGGGATCGCCGCCGTAATTCGCGACGTTCCGGTGGACCCAGGCCACGGCGCCGGCGACGTCCCGGATCTGCTCCCGCCAGGAGACCTTGGGGAGCAAACGGTAATTGATCACCGCCGTGCCGATGTCGTGCGCCGCGAAGAAAAGGCCGATGTCGGCATAGAGCGCGACGCCATGGACGACCGAAGACTTGTCCCCCGAGTCCCACCCCCCGCCGTGGACGAAAACGACGACCGGCCAGCCTTGACCCTCCGGCGCATAGAGATCGAGGCGATGCTTCTTAGGATCGGCGTCCGGTCCATCCCGGTACGCGATGTCCCGAATCTCGCGCATCCACTCAGTTTAGCAAGATGTCCGAAAATGGGACAACTTTTCCTTGGCTTTGCTCGAAGGTCGCTTCATCGTGGTGTGGTTATGACCTTGGCTCCCGTGGCACTCTCCGCCTGGACGTTCGCAGGACCGCCTCCTCTCGTGGCGTGCCTGGAGTCCGCCTTTCTCGCGCACGTGAGTGCCCGCCTGGGGACGGCGCCCTCCCTCGACCGCGAGGCACAAAGGGGGGTCGCGCAGCTCCTGAAGCACGGCGCCCCGGCCCGCCTGGTCGGGGACTCCCTCTATTTGGGACAGGTGATGCCGCTCGCAAAGACCGGGCGTTGGAACTTTGTGGCCCCCCAGAGGCTCTTCGAGCCCTTTCCCGAGGAATCGGTCGGAGAGGCACCCCTGCCGGGCGGCTCGTTGTCGGGGAAGCGCGAAGAATTCCTCCGGGGGTTTGACCGTTTGGACCCCGTGGCGCGCGCGGTGTTGGAGTTCGAAGTACCCGCCAAGGCCGTGTACCGGAACGGCGGAGAACTGCTCTTCGTTGGCGCCTACAGGGATTACTTCGGCCCCATGCTGTCGCCGCTCGGAATCCACGTCTACGCCTCCGAGGACGTTTGCGGAAATCCCGAGGCCCGCGTCCGCTTCCGGCATCTCTCCCTCTCGGCCCTCGAGATGGGCCTCCGAATCTTTTTCGGGGATTCGGCCGCGCGTCTCTGCATGGTGCGGGGGATCCTCACCGACCGCCAGAGCAACGCCCTCCACAAAGCCGGTTATCACGGGGTGGGATTTCCCCTGGGACGGCTGAAGGTCCACGGCGGCCGGGCGACCCCTCGGTCGACCGTCGCCCATGACGCGGGGCACGCGCTCCAGTGGTCCCTCCGCGTCCCCGCTTGGATGCGGGTTGCCGCGGGCCTCTTGTACGACTCGGCCCTCGTCGCGCTTTCCAAAAAGCAGCGGGACCATCGGATGGACGCCCTCGGGGATCTCGAATTGGGGGAAATCGCCGATCTCCAGGACACCCTGGACACGATTCGAGAGGGCCTTCCGGTACCCACCTATGCGTGCCTTCTCGCCGACTTCGCCCGCCGCATGGACGCCGAGTTTCCCGACACGTACGAAAGCCTGGATCTGGCCCGCTTCCGGGCGCGACTTTTATCCACTGTTTTGAGCCTTCGGGGCCGTTAGGTTCTACGGATAAAATTACGGATAAATTTCGCTCCACAACTTCCCCGTTTTCATGTCGATAATGGCCCCCAATGAGCACCCCGGCACTGGTCACCCAGCTTCAAAGCGCATTTTTGGCGAACGTCCAGGCGCATCTGGCGGAGACGCCGTATCTCTCCACGGCGTCGAGGGCCGAAATCAGCGGTCTTATCGGCGAAGGCTCCTCCTCGCGGACCGTCGCGGACGCCCTTTCGCACGCCCTCGTCGAAGACTGGGCCGTCAGGGCCGGCGCCCAGCAATCCGGCGAAAAAATCGTCTCCCGTCGTTTCGGCACCGAACGTCTCTTCGAGATTCCGTCGCCGATGCCGTCCTTTTTATTTCCGTTCGACCGGGAAGGGTTCTTGGGCGAGGCGAGGGGATTGCCGGCGTTCTCGCGGCGGGTGCTGGAAATCGACTATTCCTTTTCCTATTTCGGGGCCGAGGGAGGCTTCATCGAGTACGCGTGCGAGGCCTACCAGCAGGCGATGGGCGATTTCGGGCTGTTCTTCTTCGAGCGGACGCCGGACTCCCGATTGACGCTGAGAGTCCCCACCTTGAGCCTCCTGGAACTGGGGCTTCGCTTTTGCTTTCAGGGGGACGCCCTGAAGCTCTGCGAGGCGCCGGGCCCCGTCGAGCCGGATCAGGTCAACGAGCTTCACCGGCTGGGATACCATCCTTACGCCCTTCCTTTGGAGCCTCTCGACATCCACATCCTGCGGTCTCAGCATCCGGGGAAGTTCGGGCCGCACGACGGCTATCACGCGGCCATGGCGGTCCTGACTCTCAAGGCCAAGACCCGCGAGGCCGCGGCGATTCTCTATGACATTTTGAAAGAGTCTCTCCCGGACGAGCAGTGGGGCCAACTGGGCGAGATCCGCGACCGGCTCTTGGACCTCAACGTCGACTACGCGAGATTCCGGACGATCTTCCGGTCCCTCCCGGATGTTGTGGGAATGGAGCGCGCTTTAGACATCGCGGCGTCGTTCAGCCGCGCGTTGAGGACCCGTTTCCCCCGCGTCTCCGACAGGAGCGACGAGATCCAAGGGCTCTTGCGGTTCACGGCCGATTTCCGTAGGTTGCCGACCCGTGCGCCGCATTTACCTTGATTACAACGCGACAACCCCCGTCGCCCCGGAAGTTCGGGAGGCCATGCTGCCTTTTTTGGGCGAGGAATACGGAAACCCGTCCAGCCTCCACGCCGTCGGCGCACGCGCGCGGAAAGCCCTCGACGACGCCCGGGAAACTGTCGCCCGGCATTTGAAATGCGGGCCCCGGGAGATCGTCTTCACCAGCGGCGGGACGGAGGCGGTTCATCTGGCGATCCGGGGCGCGGTGACGGCGGCGTTCGCCGCCCGGGGCGGGAAACCCGTTCACGCCGTCACGACCGCCGTCGAACACAGCTCGGTCCTCAAGTCTTTTGATGCCTTGGAGGCCGAAGGCCTGGCAGAAGTCACCCGCCTGGGCGTCGATTCCCTCGGCCGGGTCGATTTCGACGCCCTGCGCGCCGCCTTCCGCGACGACACGGCCCTGGTGTCCGTCCAGACCGTCAACAACGAGACGGGAAACCTTTATCCCGTGGCCGAGATCGGTCGGTTGGTCAAAGAATTGGGTCGCGAGCGCGGCGTTCTCTTCCACACCGACGCCGTCCAGGCCCTGGGGAAGATTCCGGTCGATCTCTCAAACCTCCCCGTCGACCTCGCGAGCTTTTCCGCCCACAAGATTTACGGGCCCAAGGGCGCCGGCGGCTTGTTCGTCCGCAAGGGCGTCTCTCTCTCGCCACCGATGCCCGGTGTGCAGGAGATGGAGAAGAGGGCGGGGACGGAGAACCTGCCGGGGATCGCCGGATTCGCGGCCGCGATGGACCTCGTGCATCGCGACCTGGAGAAAGAAACCGCGCGGTTGGCCGGGCTTCGGGATCTTCTGGAGAGCGGGCTGAAGCAAAGGATCGACGGCGTCCGCGTCCACGGGGACGGCGCCCGGCGCGTCGTCAACACGCTCAACGTCTCGTTCGCCGGCGTCACGAACGAGGTCGGCGTCATGGCCCTGGACCGCGAGGGGATCTGCGTGTCTTCGGGCTCGGCCTGCGCCTCGGGGGCGGTGGAGGCGTCGCACGTTCTCATGGCCATGGGGGTCTCCAAGGCCGAGGCCAAGGGGGCGATCCGCTTCTCGCTGGGCCGCGGGTCGTCGGAACACGACGTTGAATACGTCCTTGAAAAACTCCCCGGGATTGTTGGTAGACTACGCGCCTTATGACGACCTTGTGCAAAAATACGGTGGTGGTGGCCATGAGCGGAGGTGTCGACAGCTCCGTCGCCGCCTTGCTCTTGAAAGAGCAGGGGATGGACGTCATCGGGATCTCCATGAAAACACACGAGAGTTCCGAAGCGGAGAGCTGCGGGACCAAAACCTGCTGCACGGCGAGCGACCTGAGCGACGCCCGGCGGGTCTGCCAGATCCTCGACGTGCCTTTTTACGCCGTCAACGCCGTCGACGAGTTTCGGGACAAGGTCGTGACGTACTTTGCCAAGGAGTACGGCCAGGGGAGGACGCCGAACCCCTGCGTGATGTGCAACGACCACCTCAAGTTCGGAGGGCTCTTGAAGCAGGCGCGGGCCCTCGGGGCCTACTACCTCGCCACCGGTCACTACGCCCAGAAAATGCGCGACCGGAACGGCAAGTACCGGTTGGTGAAGGCCAAGGACCGCGATAAAGACCAGACGTATTTTCTCTTCGGCCTCGGCCAAGGGGAGCTCGAGCACACGCTCTTCCCCGTCGGCAAATACACCAAGGACGAAGTCCGCGAGTTCGCGCGGAGCGCCGGGCTCGCCACGGCGGAAAAACCGGAGAGCCAGGAGATCTGCTTCGTGCCCGACAACGACTACGCCGGCTTCATCGAAAAGAAGATGCCGGAATTCAAGGGCGAGCCGGGCGCCTTCGTGACCGAGGGCGGCGAGGCATTGGGCGAACACCGCGGCATTCATGCCTACACGATCGGCCAGCGCCGGGGCCTGGGCGTCTCGGCGGGCGAGCGGATGTACGTGAAGGAGATCGTGCCGGAGGAGAACAAGGTCGTCTTGGGCCTCAAGGGCTCCCTCCTCAAGAACGGGCTCACCGCCAAGGACATGAAATGGGTGAATCGCGAACTCGCGACCGGCGGTATTGAGGTGGAGGTCAAGATCCGCCACCGCCACGCGGGTGTTCCGGGCACGTTGTATCTCGTGGACGACCACACGGTGCGTGTGGAGTTCCGGAAGCCGGAAGGTCCCATCACGCCGGGGCAGGCGGCGGTTATTTACCACGACGACGAAGTCCTCGGGGGTGGATGGATCGAGAAAGGTCTCAGTTGAAACTCGCTCCCGATGAGAAAAAACGGTTCCGGCAGGTCGAGAAATCCGTCGGTTATTCGTTCAAGAAGACGGGGTTGCTCCAAAGGGCCCTCACCCACAAGTCCTACGCCAACGAGAACAAGTTGCCCGCCGAGGAGCAGAACGAGCGGCTCGAGTTTTTGGGCGACGCCGTTTTGGAGCTCGCGGTGAGCGAGCTTTTGATGGAAAAGTACCCGCGCTACTCCGAAGGCGACCTCTCCAAGCTCCGGGCGGCGGTGGTGAACGAGAAACAGCTCGCAAACTTCGCGCGTGCCTTTGGCCTGGGCGACAAGCTCTACCTGGGCAAGGGAGAAGAACAGACGAGCGGGCGCGAAAAGCCGTCTCTCCTAGCCGACGCCGTCGAAGCGGTCTTGGGCGCGATCTACCTGGATCGAGGCTTCGACAAGGCCAAACAGGTCATCCGCAAGCACTACTCCAAACTTCTCGACCACACGGAGGACGACGACTTCTACAAGGACTACAAGACCGAGCTTCAGGAAAAATCCCAGAGCCTCTACCGCTCGATCCCGCGCTACCGCCTGGCCGCCGAAAAGGGCCCCGACCACGACAAGACCTTCGAAGTCGAGCTGGTCATTCGGGGCGAGGTCCTGGGCCGCGGGACCGGGCGGTCCAAAAAGGACGCGGAACAACAGGCGGCGAGGGAGGCGTTGGGGAAGTTGGAAGAACCTCACCCGCCCTTCGGGCGCCCTCTCCTTACTAAGGAGAGGGGTGGGGAGAGGTAATGCATAAATCCGGTTACATCGCCATCGTCGGCCGTCCCAACGTCGGCAAATCAACGTTGCTGAACGCCTTGCTCGGCCAGAAGCTCGCGGCGGTCTCCTCCAAGCCGCAGATGACGCGGGAGAAGATCCTCGGCATCAAGACCGTTCCCGGCGCCCAGCTCCTGTTTTTGGACACGCCCGGTTTCCACAAGCCGCACCGGAGTCTGAACGAACACATGCTGGAGGCAGCGCGGCAGTCCTTGGGCGACGCGGACGTCGTCCTCGTTCTGATCGATCCCAAGGGTCCCGTGTCCCGTGAGGACGCCGAAATCCTGCGGACCGTGAAGGAAAAGGCGAAGCCGCTTCTGGTCGCCATCAACAAGGTCGACACCGTCGACCACCGGTCGCTTCTGCCTCTCATGGACGTTCTCCTGAAGGATTTCGGGGCGGACGCGGTCATCCCGGTCAGCGCCTTGAGCGGTTCGGGGCTGGACCGCCTGGAGCCCGAGATCGTTCAACGCCTGCCCGAGGGCCCGGTGTATTTTCCGGAAGACCAGGTCACCGACCGGTCGGAGCGGTTCTTGGTGACCGAGATCGTCCGGGAGAAGGTCATGGACCTCACCCGCGAGGAAGTGCCTTACTCCACGGCCGTCGTCATCGAGTCGTTCCAAGAGCCCGACGCTTCCGATCGCAAGAAAGTCACACGCATTCAGGCCGCCATCGTGCTGGAAAAGGACTCCCAAAAAGGGATCGTGATCGGCAAGGGCGGTCAGATGATCAAAAAGATCGGTGAAGCGGCCCGAAAAGAGCTGGAAACCCTCCTGGACGGCCCCGTCTACCTGGAGCTCTTCGTCAAGGTCGACACGGACTGGACCAAAGATCCGCGGAAAGTCGAAGAATTCTCGCAAAATACCCAATAAAGACGGCTGAATACGCTTTCTTACCCATTGCGTCGAAGCGCACGCAACATTTTCTATTTTTGGTCGAATAGAGGGCGAAATGGCCAACACTCCTCTCCAGAATTTCGGCGCCTTACTGCAAAACACCTACACCCAGGCCGGCTTGATGGGGACGGGGGTCCTGGCGACGGTCGTCAGCGCCGGAGTGAATTCGGGGCCCGGGTTGGGGGTCGGGGTGGCTGCCCTGGCGACGGGGGCCGGCCTCATGGCCCATCAGCGTCTGAGCCGGATGATGCAGGCGGGCGCCCCCCGTGGGGAATTACCTCTTACGCAGAGAGACATCCCCGACGAGGTCATCCGGGAGAATCTGGCCTCGGAACTCGCCGAACGTTACCCCGTCCTGGGCGACTTCGAGACCCTCCGGAACGCCATCGTCAAAAACGTCTTCGAGACTTGGGACGGACAAGGCCGCCTGGTCGATCCCGCCTACCCGGACCTGCGCGGGTGCGTCGTCGAATCGCTGATCGAAAACCGGGTTGCCGAGATCGCCCGGAGCCTGGAAGGGGCGACGGGCGCCAAGGAGCGTATCCGCGAAGGGCTCTCCGGAGACGGGCTCGGCAACCGGGCCCGGCGCTGGGCCCCGCGCGACGTCGAAAGCGCGGCCGCGGCTTATCTGAGGTCCGCCTATCCCGCTTTCAAGAACGCCGACTACGAGACCCTCGCCGCCGCCTTGGCCCGGAACGCCGCCACCGACTGGCTGAAGGCCGACAGCCCCGCCTTGATGGACAAGCCGGGGCCGGCGACGCCCTCGGTCGAAAGTTTCGTCCACGGCCGCGTCCACAAACTGATGGAGCACCTTTCGAGCGCGCCTCAGAGCGTGAAGCTCACGGCCTTGCTCCGGGAGCTTCGCCGGAACGAACGCCGCCGCTCGATGGAATCGCCCACGCTCTTCAGCCGCCTTCAGACGGCGGCGCGCGAGCTGGAAATTTTGGGATTGCACTTCGGTCAGGCCAAGCTCCCGAACGACGGCGTCGCCCAACAATTGAAGACGACCCTTTCGGCCCTGAAGAATGCGCCGGAGGCGATCTCCTCCGACGATTGGAAGCGTTTTGCGGGCCTGGAAGGCAAGGCGGGCGAAGAACGCCTGATCAAAGAGCTCGTCGGCCGCCTCCCGGCCCTTCAGGCCAAGCTCGCCGAGACGCGCACCAAGGAAGATTCCGTGGTCCGCGAGCGGCTCCGTTGGCTCCAGGCCGCCGTGGCGGGCTCCGACCCCGTGGCGGGCCTCGACGCCGCGTCCGTGGGTCCGGTCCATCCGGCCGTGCCCGAGTGGGCGCGCTCCGTCGCGTTTCAACGCGTGGGCGTCCAGGGCTCGGAATCCCGCATGACCTTGTCTCCCAACGGCACAGTCTCCGACGCCCTGGGCTTTGAAGTCATCTACCGCGACGGAGGTTACTGGCTCCGCGACGGGCGCGGGTTCTCGCGCCTGCATCCCTCCAACTGGCTCCGGGCCTTCGTCGTCAACTCGCAGAGAATGGCCGCGGGCGGCGTGTGGCCGCTCAAGTCCGGCGACCGGTTAAAGATCGGGCCGGACATGGAGCTCGAGTTCCTTCTTCCCGACAACCCCCATCTGGAGAGGCTCCGGCTCCGCATCGCGCGCATCACGAGCCTGGAGGCATTGGCCGAGCTCCTGAAGGCCGAGGGACGCCGGTCCCTGGCCAAGCAGATTGAGGATTATCTCGAGGATGGAGAGCCGTTTTCCGAAGTCCCCGCGGAGGGCGGGCTTGCCGCGAAACTCTTCGAGCTCGTGCTTCGGCGCGAGGCCGGAAAACTCCATGAAGAGCATCTCCTGAATCTTCCGTACCCCGAGGCCGAGGTGAAGATGATCGAGCTCACCCGGGCGGTCGCCCAGGCCGCCTCGACGGAAGAGCTCGCCCGGGTCGTCCGGGAATCTTTCTTGTCCCACGGCGACGACGTCGCGGACGCGATCGAGCGCTTGGCCCACGAGACCATCGGCTTCCGCTCGTTCCACAAGATTCCGGCCTTCTTCGGCATCCGCGCCCGGGCCGTCTTCTTCGCCCAGGAAGAGGAGCGCAAGCTCCGCGTCCAGGTCTTCAACCTCGAGGGCGAGGTGTCGCGACTGACCGGGGACCTCCACGACGCGAACTCGGGGATCGCCCACCGCGACCGGACCATCGGCGAGGCGAGTTTAAGAAACGAAGAGCTGACGCGTCAGAACGTGGCCGCCCGAGACGCCCTCCAGAGGCAGGAACAGGAAGCGCTCGCGGAAAAAGAGAGAATCGCGGCCGAGCACGCGGCGGCGATGCAACGCGAGGCGAACATCCGCAGCGACATGGGCACGGCCCATAGGGACGCCCAAGCCGCCAAGGATGCCGCGCATACGGCGGCCCAAGCGGCCAAGGACGCAGAACACGCGCGACTCCAGGCCCAAAAGGGCGCCGACCACCGGGGGGCTGTTGCGAGGCTTCAGCAGGAACATACGGAAGCGATCACCGCCAAGGACCAGGAAATGACGGACCAAGATACGGCCCACACCGCCGCGATCGCCGATAGGGACACGGCCATGGAGACCCAGCGGACGGCCCATGAGGCCGAGGTTGCGCGGAAAGATCAGGAACATGGAGCGGTCGTCGCCGCACAGAGTGCAGCGCACCGCCGGGAAGTAGAAAGCCAGGCCGCCGCCCACGCCCAGGCCATGGCCGCGGAGGCGGAGAAGCTGCGTCTGGCGGCCTTGGACCATCAGAAGGCTTGGGCGGAGCTGGAGGCCAGACGCGTCGCCGAGGAGAGCCGGGCCAACGAATTGGCGCGGCTCCGGGACGAGAAGGAGGCGGCCCGCGCCGCCGCCCAGGCCGAGGTCGACCGGCTCACGCCGCTCCTTGCGGACGCCGAGGCCACGCGTGACCGTTACCGGTCGGAGAGAAATACGGCCCGAGGGGAAAGGGATGACGCCAAGGGGACGATCGCCGAGCGGAACACTGAGTTGGAGACGGAGAAGGGCACAGTCCGAGACAGAGACCACAAAATCGTCGAATTGACGGACCATAGGGACTCGGCCAGACGGGACGTCACCCGCCTGACGGGTGAATTGGACGATGCGAACAAGGAACTGACGAGGCTCTTTGATGAGGAACTGCCCCGGCTGGAAAAACAGATCGCCGACGTCAAACGCGAAGTGAAGGACATGTGGTCGGCCTTCACCGACTTCGAGCATTCCTACCTGGTCTACGTCGAAGAGGTCCGCCGCCTCGTCCGCTCGGGCGGTGAGCTGCTCAGGATCGAAGAATATTTGGACAAGCTGGAAGAGGTCTACGCGAGGCTCGATGCCAAACTTAAAATTGCGGGGCAGGAGCTCCTGCCCGCAGCGACCGCGGAAGACGACGGGACCCCTTTGACGGGTAGCGATCTCGATCCCGTGACGGAGGAACACGCCGCCGTCCCAATGGCGTTCCCGGACGAAGTCACGCATCCGGCCATCAAGCTTGAAGTACCCGTGCCGCCTCCGCCGCCTCCGGCCGTCTCGACCTCGTCGCTGCGCCGGCTCATGTCCCCGTATTTCGGCAACGACGATCCCCGGACGAAACGCGTGGACGTCTTCGCTGTCTCCGGGACGAAGGTCTTGAACGACATGAACGGTGTGGAGATCGGTTCCGCCTATCTCCGCGCCGGTAACCTCCCGGACGACGACGGGGGCTTTTATATCAAGGCCAACGACGGGTCGATTTTGTCCGGCAAGACCACGATCGCCGACGCGAAGAGGGGCAGGAAGCCCGACGGCACATTGGAAGACCCGGTCCAAGAAGACGGCGTTTACATCGCCACCTATCGGTTGCCCGACGGGCGAGAGGTGAAGATCCTGGTCGCCGACGACGGAGCGGGAGGGATGGGCGGGGGAGACATGGTCTCCAGCGCCTTCGTGCAGGGGATTCACGCGGCCGTCCACCAGGCCGCCGCCGAGCAGAGGCCCGACCTCACGGCCGGAGAGCTCTTCGCGGCGGGCACCGAGGCGGCGATCTTCCAAAAACTCCAGCCCGACCGGCCGGGGGCGGTCGGGGCCACCGGAGCCGCCACGGTCCTGGTCGTCATCGGGGGCCGATTCACCGCCGCCACCATCGGCGACGCCATGCTCTTCCATTCGCGCCCGCGCGCGGACGGGAGCCACGAGCCGGTGGGCTACAGCGACGTCGACCATCTGAGCAGCCTTCACGAACAGCGGTTGATGGACGCCATGCGCATGAAGAAGCACGGCGAGTTCATCATAAGAGGCATCGCGCACATCACGAATCTCGACGCCTTTCGGCAGGGGACGGAGACCGACGAGCAAAAGATGATGCGCGAGCCCCACCTTTATGCCGGCGAGGCCCGCAAGGGCGACCGGTTCGGCTTCGGCAGCGACGGGATGATCAAAAACACGATGGGCCCCGAATTCGACGCCTACGGTTCGTCCGTCCAGCGGATCATCTCGGCCAGGGCCGGCGTTCTCGTCCGCGCCTTGAACGTGGGGGATTTTTCCGCCTTCATGCGGCTCATGCAGGCGACGGCGGGGGACGAGAACGCCGGCGCCTATCTCCATGACGTGGCCGCCCAAAACCAGAAGATCGACCGCCCCGGCAACGGGGCCTCCCCGCGTCCTGTCGTGGAGGTAAACGGCGTCGCGATCGAACTGCCGCACAAGAAGGCGCCGGACAACATCGCCGCGGTCGTCTATGAAGAAGGCCAGGGCCCGGTGGGGTCGGCTTTCGTGATGCCCGCGGGTTACGTGCCCCTCGTGGCCCCGGTGCCCGAGGCGTCTTCGCTCTGCTTCAAGGGGATCGACCCCCGGACGGACAAGATTCAAGTTGCGATCGAAGACAGGCAATCCCTGGTCGGGCCCGGCGGCGACGTCGTCGGCCATGGTTATATCTGCGCCGGCGGCGTGAACGGAAAGGCGGGCTTCACCCTGGACGACCGTTCGCTGATATCGGCCAAAACCTCCATGGCCTTCCACGACGAGAAGCGCCAGGAGGACGGTTATTACCTCGCCAAGTTCAATCTCCCGGACGGCACCCCCGTCAAGGTTTTGGCCGTCTCCGACGGTGCGGGGGGCGAGAGGGGCAAGGACGGTTTTGTGGCCTCCAGCGCCGTCCTCCAGGGCGTGCATGCGGCGGTCGTGGAGGCGGCGCTCTCCGGAGCGGACGACCTCCTCGCGGGCGACGTGATCCAGAGCGCGATTGCGGCCCTTCAGAAACAGAACGAATTGGGGGTCTCGAAGGGTTTCGCCAAGGCCACGGGGACCGTCGTCGTCATGGTCGGCAACCGGGCGACTGGGGCTACGATCGGCGACTCGACCCTCTTCTACACCGTGCCGGAGGCGGACGGCTCCTTCCGGACGGTCGGTTTCTCGGTGGCGGACTCGTTCAAGTCTCCCCTGGGCACCGACACGGGTCTCATCAAGTCCCCCAAACGTCGGCGGGATGACGACGACGACGACCCGTCCGAAAACCGGGCCCATCTGTACGTCGTGGAGGAGGTCCCGCACGGGGCCATCTTTTCGGCGGCGAGCGACGGCGGCCTCCTCGAGATCTTGGGCTTGGAGTTCACCGACCAGGCCTCGCCCGCCACCCGCCAGCTCGCCCCGACGGCGTTCGGCCGCTCGATTCCGCCGCCGAACCGCTCCCATTTCCAGAATTTAGACGGGATGCTCAGGCTCGTCTCCGGCCAAGAGACGGCGGCCCTGCATCTCCATGACTTTTCGCTCGCCTCCATGGGGCGTCCGCGAGGGGACTCACAGCCGATCCCTTTTGGGGGGGCGATGGTCACGCCTCCCTCGAATGAGGTCGAAGGCGCCCACGGAGACAACATCGTCTGGGCCGTCCTCCAACACGCGGCTGGGAATTATCGCCCGCGGCCGGTCCCGGCCGGTTACGGGCCTTTGGAGCAGGTCGTCGAGATGAGCCGCGAGGCGTTTCCCGAGGTGAATTTCACCGTCCGGCCGGGCGAGATCTCCGGGCACCCCAACGCGGACAACAATAAGTATCTGCTGGCCCTGGGCCGCACGCCGGAGTTGAACGACCGGGTCGTTCCGCACGGGACGGTGTCGAGCACGCACGCCCACCTCGCCTTCAACGAGAAGAAAGGCGAGCTCGAGGCGAATACCTGGTACCTTCGGCCGATCAAGGAAAGCGCCAACGGAACCCACGTGGACGGCAAGCCGGTCGCCGCGGGAACCTGGGCGGCGCTGCGCGCGGGCGTGACCGTCCGGCTCGGCGGCTTTCCGCTCTTTGTGACCGTGGGTGTCGACAACGGCATCAGCTTTCAGACCCATCCTTCGTTCTTGCCGAAGCCGGCGCCCGGCGCGTCGCCGGGAGGGGCGTGGTCTCCGGCCCCTCCGCCCCCGCCGTCCCGGCCGGGCGCCATGCCTCCGCCTCCTCCCCCCGCGTCCGTCCGGCACCCGTCGCGGCCCCCTCATTTTGAAAAGAACGGGGACGGCGTCCGTGTGATCGACCTGAACGGGCTCGACGAAGTGACCTTGGTCTCCGGCTCCGTTGTGGACACGACGGAAGCCTTCGTTCCCGTCAAGGGAAAGCCCAAGAGCTCCCAGTTCATCGCGGAGAGCGGTGGGTTGTTCAATCCCTTGGGGGGAGTCCAATTCGTCACCGTCCGCAGGCAGGGCAACGGATTCCGCGTGGAGAACCCGCACAAGACAAAGTCGGTCGTGATCCACCCCCCCGGGGCGCCGAAAGAGGGCATCGAAATCAAGCCCGGCGCCCCTCCCCAGGACGTGTCCAGTAACACGGTGGTGGCGGTCATCAGCGGCCGTTCCTACCGCTTCCGGTCCGAGAGGCCGTAGGCGGCCGAACTTTACCGGAAACTGCCTCTTTTTTGATCAGCTGATATAAAAATAGGCAGCCGCAAGTCATAATACAATAAAAAAATCAACAAGTTAGATCATTTTTGACGCAACTTGGCAAAGGTTTGCACGATACCTTCGTCGTGAGTGAATACCGGCCATTGATGCGAAGGGCTTCCTGCTCGGAAGGTCACTGGAGGGCTGTCGTCGAAGTGCTGGACGGCGCGAGCCGGAGGTCGATCGACGCCGAGGTGGACCTCAATGCCGACGACGGAACGGCCAACCCGCGCATTCAGGTCAACGACGGCGTTTGGGTCGACGTGAACGACGCCTTCGTCACGGCCTTCAGGGCCCTGACGGACACGGCGACTTCCGCCGACATACAGCAACGGATCTGCGGCGAGGCCCTGCCGTTGCCGCCGCGGCACCCCGCGCGGTTGACGGGCGTCGCCGACATGACGGGCGGTTTCGACGTGACGCGCATCGGGCGTCCCCATCCCCTCTGGGCCTCCAGCTTCTACAACACCGACACCTTCTTCAACCCCAACGGCGAGCTGATTCTGGAATTGAAACCGGTCGAGCAGCTCACGGTGACGCTCGACGTGGGCGCCGGACCGAACTTCAACGCCCTCCAACCCTTCGGCCTCCAGCACGGCTATTATTTTGACGTCCCGCAGCTCTACGCCGAATGGTGTCCGAACCTCCTCTGCCTCGGGACGGGACGGAGAGGCGACCGGTCGGGGGCGGAAGTCTGGCGATCCGACCTGCGCGACTTCACCCTGGCGAGCGTCAACTACAGCATCTCGCCGTTCACGCAGCTCGTCTGGGGAGAGCTGGGTCTCGTGGGCTCGAACGCCGCCTTCCGTGCCGCCGTCGGACCGGGACCCGACCAGTTCCTCAACAACAACGGCATGCCGTACCTGATGGCGAACTTTTTGCTCACGTATCCAAACTTCGCCCTCTCCGCCGACTACCAGGGTGGCGCGGACCAGCCGGGCAACAACGACTTTTGGCGGCACTTTGGCGACCTGGGGCTCACATTCGGTTCCACGGATGGTCCCGTCCGAGCGACGATCTACGGCATGTTCGGCATCGAGGAGACGGAGGACGGCTGGCAGCGCTGGGGCGGGGTGAACGGGTATCTGCGCATCCGTCCGACGGGCGCTCCCGTCGCCGTCAACCTCCGCGCCGGCTACACCCACGACGACGGCGTCCGCACGGGCGTGCCGAACCTGGACGCCGTACAGGTTTCCGCGGGCCTGAACGTCTACGCCCTCGAGAACCTCCAGTTCCGCGTCCAGGGCGACGTCATCGGCGCGATCGGCTCGCGCCCGTTCGAAGAAGGCGACAGTATTTTGCCGCGCATGATGTTCCAGGTCGTCTGGGCCGAATCGGTCGGGTTCGGCGGCGGTCCCGGCGCGGTGTTTCGTTAAACTCCTTGATCGGGCCGCGTGCGTCGTCTACCCTCGCGCGCCATGCGATTCTCCGAAATGCTGATCCCGACCTTGCGCGAGGTTCCTTCGGACGCCGAGGTCGTCTCCCACCAGCTCATGCTCCGCAGCGGCATGATCCGGAAGATCGCGGCCGGGATCTACACCTACCTGCCCCTGGGCCTGCGCGTGATCCGGAACGTCGAGCGCATCATCCGTCAGGAAATGAACGCCGCTGGCGCTCAGGAACTCCTCCTCCCCATCGTCATGCCCAAGGAGCTGTGGATCGAATCCAAACGCTGGGACGTCTACGGCAAGGAGCTGCTGCGTTTCCGAGATAGACACGAACGCGAGTTTTGTTTCGGCCCCACGCACGAGGAGGCGATCACCGACCTCGTGCGCAACGAGATCCGCTCCTACCGTCAGCTTCCCGTCTCGCTCTACCAGATCCAGACCAAGTTCCGGGACGAGATCCGCCCGCGCTTCGGTCTCATGCGCGGGCGCGAGTTCGTCATGAAGGACTGCTACAGCTTCGACCGGGACGAAAAGTCCGCGATCGAGACCTACTGGCGGATGTACGAGGCGTACCGGAAGATTTTTACGCGCTGCGGCCTCACGTTCGTTCCGGTCGAGGCCGGGACGGGCGAGATCGGCGGGACGCTCTCGCACGAGTTCCACGTGCTGGCCAATTCCGGCGAGGACGAGGTCTTCGTGACCGAATCGGGCGACCTGGGCTACAGCGTCGACAAGGTCCCGGCGGACAAGAAGGACCCCCGAAAAGGTCCGACGTTCGGGACCCCGCTCAAGAGTTACCGGGGCATCGAGGTCGGCCAGGTCTTTCACCTCGGCACGAAATATTCGGAAGCCTTTCAGGCGTCCTACCTCGACCCCGACGGGCAGTCGAAGCGGATCGTCATGGGTTGTTACGGCATCGGCGTCGGACGCACGGCCGCGGCGGCGATCGAGCAGAATCACGACGAGAAGGGCATTATTTGGCCGCAGGCCCTGTCGCCGTTTCCCGTGACGGTGATTCCCCTCGGTGGTCCGGAAACCGAGATGTCCAAGGTGGCCCTTGAAATCGCCGGAACCCTGGAGCGCGAAGGCGTCGAGGTCCTTTTGGACGACCGGCCCGACACGGCGGGCGTGAAGCTGAACGACGCCGATCTTTTGGGGATTCCCTGGCGCGTGGTCGTGGGCAAGAAGGGGATCGAAAAGGGCGAGGTCGAGGTCAAGGAACGCAAGTCGGGCGCCGTCACTCCGGTGGCCAAGGCGTCCGCCGTCGCACACGTGATCGCGAAGGTGTGCGCTTCATGAGCGAACGTTTGATCCTAGCCCTCGACGTCGATTCCATCCAAGAGGCGGGGCGCCTCGTGCGGCTCTTCCGCGACAAGGTTTCCCTCTATAAGGTGGGCTTGAGTCTCTTCACGTCGGCCGGCCCGGACGTCGTCCGCATGATTCAGGACGAGGGCGGGCGCGTCTTTTTGGACCTCAAGTTCCACGACATCCCCAACACGGTCGCCCGGGCCTGCGAGCTTGCCGCGCGGCTCCATGTCTTCATGATGAACCTGCACGCCCGGGGCGGGGTGGAGATGATGAAGGCGGCCGCCGCCGCCGTGGGAGACCGGTCGATCCTTTTGGGAGTCACCGTCCTGACCAGCGACGTGGAGACGAAAGACACCCGGAGCGAGGTCGTTCGTCTGGCGACGGAAGCCAAGAATTCTGGCCTGGGCGGCGTCGTTTGCTCGGCGCAGGAGGCCCGCTCCGTCCGCGAAGCCTGCGGTCAAGGCTTCGTCATCGTGACTCCGGGGATCCGTCCCGCCGAAGGCCATACGAAAGACGACCAACGAAGAACGATGACTCCTTCCGAGGCCCTTCAGAATGGGTCGGATTATCTCGTCGTCGGACGGCCCGTTCTCGAGTCCACAAACCCCATCCAGGCCCTCGATTCCATTCTCTCCGAGATGGGGGAGACGTAGCGCCACCCATCCCAAATTGAGGACTCCGCACCCCACGCCCGGTCCTTTTTTCCGAATATCATCGCCGCGCGCCTACTAAAAAAGTAATAATTACAATAGCTTATCAATATTTTGCCGCAGTGTTCCCTTTGGCAGAAAGATTGCTTCTTCTTGATCCTGAGGAGACCACGATGATCGATCAAGAGACCAAGTTGCTGACTCCGGAAGAGAACGAAGCGATGCTCATGGACCTAGTCTCCCAGGAGAAGACGGACCTCGTGAACCTGCAGATGATCCTCGCGACGAGCTCCATGAACCACGAATACGCCCGCAAGGCCTTCGACAAGACCCGCTCCTTCGCCCGTCGCCAGGAGCTCTTGGCCAAGATGTCGAACCTGAAGAACCTCTACTTTGCCGCCCGCACGAAGTTGTCCGTGAATCATCCCGACCGCCTCGAGGCGATCGAGCGTGAGCTGAGTTTCCAAAAGCAAGCCGTCTTGTCCGAGCACGGACTGCATTAATTCTTTCATCCTTCTTGCGCTCACTCTAGCCCTTCGTTACTGACGGGGCATGTCCGAATGGGTCGCGGGGCGGCATGCCGTCTTTCATCTCCTCTCCGCAGGGCGTCGGAAGGCCCTGCGGCTCTACATTCAAAAAGACGCCGAGGAAAAAACCCTCGCGGACCTGGCGAGGAGCCTTAAGGTTCCGATCCAGCCGGTCGAAAGCTCGTTCTTCCCGTCCCGTTTTGGGCCGTCGGCGACGCACCAGGGGGTCGCGGTCGAGGCCGAAAACTATCCTTATGTCGGATGGAAGGACTTGTCGGACGAATCCACCCTCCTCGTCTTGGATGAGATCCAAGACCCTCAAAACTTCGGGGCCTTGTGCCGATCGGCCTATGTGTTGGGCGTCGGGGGTGTCGTGATTCCGGAGACACGCGCGGCGTCGGTTGGTCCAGGGGCCTGTCAGGCTTCCGTCGGGGCCGTCGAATATCTCAAGATTGCCCAAGTGTCGAGCATTGCTAAGACATTGGAATTATTAAAAAAAGAAAGCTTTTGGGTCTATGGGGCCGACCAGGGGGCGCAGAAGACGGTCTCCGAGGAGGTCTTTCCGGCTAAGGTGGTGTTGGTCATCGGCAACGAGGAGAGGGGCCTCCGAAAGTTCGTCCGGGAGACCTGCGACCTGTTGATCAAGATCCCGGCCGAGCGCCATGAAGTCGATTCCTTAAACGCCTCCGTCTCGGGGGGGATTTTACTCTACGAGATCCTGCGGCAACGCAGCCAGAAAATCGTAAAAAACCGATAGAAATTATTGACTTTACGACGTAAGCTCCCTATACGCTTTCGGCTTCGCTTTTCTTTAATCATTAAGGAGTAAATTTTTTTAACGAGGTGATCGTGACGCTGCCACTGCTGGCGTAGCTCAGGGGTAGAGCAGCTGATTTGTAATCAGCAGGTCGTCGGTTCAATCCCGACCGCCAGCTCAGAATCGGAAGAGATTTGTTAGGCGGGAGGGGTGCCCGAGTGGCCAAAGGGAGCAGACTGTAAATCTGCCGGCGTTTCGCCTTCGAAGGTTCGAATCCTTCCCCCTCCACAAGAGCCAAAGGGATCGGGAGGGTGCTTGCGGGAGTAACTCAGTGGTAGAGTTCCTGCCTTCCAAGCAGGATGTCGCGGGTTCGAATCCCGTCTCCCGCTCAGTGGCAATGGAGTTCTGCCCACGTAGCTCAGTCGGTAGAGCATCTCCATGGTAAGGAGAAGGTCACCAGTTCGATTCTGGTCGTGGGCTCATAACGATTTTTGAGGAGGCCAAGATGGCAAAAGAAAAATTCGAGCGAAAGAAGCCGCACATGAACGTGGGAACGATCGGGCACGTGGACCACGGGAAGACGACGTTGACGGCGGCGTTGACGAAGGTGTTGGCGGCGAAGGGGATGGCGAAGTTCATGGCGTACGACCAGATCGACAAGGCGCCGGAAGAGAAAGCGCGCGGCATTACGATCGCGACGGCGCACGTGGAGTACGAGTCAGAAAAGCGGCATTATGCGCACGTGGATTGCCCGGGGCACGCGGACTACGTGAAGAACATGATCACGGGAGCGGCGCAGATGGACGGGGCGATTCTTGTGGTTTCGGCTGCGGACGGACCGATGCCGCAGACGCGTGAGCACGTGTTGTTGGCGCGGCAAGTGGGGGTTCCCTATATTGTCGTGTTCTTGAACAAGTGCGACATGGTGGACGACAAGGAGCTGTTGGATCTGGTGGAGTTGGAAGTGAGAGAGCTGTTGAGCAAGTACGAGTTTCCCGGGGACAAGACGCCGATCATCAAGGGGAGCGCGTTGAAGGCGATGGAAGGGGATAAAGGGGAGTTGGGTGAGGGAGCGATCCTGAAGTTGGTGGAGGCATTGGACACGTATATTCCGGTTCCGCAGAGAGATATTGAGAAGCCGTTTTTGATGCCTGTGGAGGACGTATTTTCGATTTCGGGACGTGGGACGGTGG
>Ga0247727_10007376_pt1 | contig 20965 bp, 20 predicted proteins | sample WisWelCaveWW1625_FD_202498 | JGI IMG/M metagenome (GOLD analysis project Ga0247727, IMG submission 202498) | Biofilm microbial communities from Wishing Well Cave, Virginia, United States - WW16-25 | ecosystem: Environmental > Aquatic > Deep subsurface > Groundwater > Cave microbial mat | place... | reverse complement strand
AGCGGAATGACCATGCCCAGAGAGACCGCATCGAAACACGAAGAGAGAAACATTACGGAGGAAGCCGTCACGAGAATCCAGACGTGCGGTTTCAGAAACCCTAATAGCCGCAAATAGATACGCATGCTGCCTATATAACACACGCCTTGATTTTTGTCGAGCGCTCTGTTACCATCCGAAACACCGTGTAACGTGAAGAGTGCCATATGAAAAAGGCCTGAACTGCAACTTCTTGGTATTATTCCTTTCAAAAGATCGCCGCCTTTTCCGTGACACGTAACACATTACACGATACACAAACCGTGCAACCACAAACACGCGATTCCCACGATCGAAATCATTCAGACGCACAGGACCGGAGCTCGCACATGGCACAACTAGCTGTAGGAGTGATCGGCGTTGGTCGGCTCGGATCGATTCACGCGGAGATCTATCGCGGCCTGCGTGGTGTCCGCCTCGCCGGCGTTTGCGACATCGATCCAGCCAAAGCCGAGGCGATCAGCCGGCGAACGGGAGCTACCGCCTACACCAACTATCGACGGCTCCTGCCGCACGTGCAAGCCGTCAGCATCGCGGTACCAACGACCCTGCATTACCCGATCGCGGCCGCGTGCTTGCAGCGCGGCATCCACGCCCTGATCGAGAAGCCGATCACCGACCGCGTCGCGCACGCCGACCGGCTGTTGGCACTGGCTCGTCGGCATCGGCTGGTGCTGCAGGTCGGCCACGTGGAGCGATTCAACCCGGCCGTGCGCCTGATGCGACGCATCGCTCGGCGCCCACGCTTCATCGAAGTCCACCGCCTCGGCCCGTATCCCTACCGCAGCACCGACATCAGCGTCGTGCTCGACCTGATGATCCACGATATTGATATCGTACGAGCGCTGGTCGGCGCGCCGCTGCGACGTCTCGACGCCGTGGGCGTGCGCGTGCTTTCCGACTCGGAGGACATCGCCAACGCACGCCTGGTCTTCGCCAACGGCGCCGTCGCCAACCTGACCGCCAGCCGCGTGACGACTGAAACGCTGCGGAAGATCCGCGTCTTTCAATCCAACACGTATCTCAGTCTCGACTACGCGGCACGGCGCCTGGCCATCTATCAGCTAGACGGACGCCGCATCCGCCATCGCGAGGTCAAGGTTGACGGACAGCAACCGTTGCAGGCGGAGCTTGCCGCTTTCATCAGCGCCGTGCGTTCACAACGTCCTTCCGTTGGCCCGGCCGAGGAGGCGCGCGACGCCCTGGCCATCGCCAAACAGATCGAAACGCAGATCCGTCGCCCGTCGCCCGTCGCCCGTCGCCCGTCACGAAACACTCATCGAGCTAACGGCCAGACGCAAGCTGCCAAACACGAACGACGAACGACGAACGACGCGACTTCACTGGCTCATTGACATGAAGATTCTGCTCGTGGCGGGCGAAGCATCCGGCGACGCCCATGGCGCGCGTCTGGCAACAGCGCTGAAGCAACAGGCACCGTCGGTCACACTCGTCGGAGCCTGCGGCGAGGCAATGCGCGCAGCCGGTGTGGAGCAACTCTACCCACTCGCCGATCTCGCTGCCGTAGGACTAGTGGATGTTGTTCGACATCTCCCAGCCTATCATCGTGTGATGCGACAGCTGGAGACCTTCCTCGATGCACACCGGCCCGATGCCGTCGTCCTGATCGACTTTCCCGGCTTCAACCTCCGACTCGCGGAGTCCGCCCACCGCCGAGGCATCCGCGTCATCTACTACATCAGCCCACAACTCTGGGCGTGGAAGCCGGAGCGCATGCGCATCATCCAGCGGACGGTCGACCGCATGCTGGTCATTCTGCCGTTTGAGGAAGAATGGTACCGCAAGGCCGGTGTCCCGGTGTCCTTCGTGGGACACCCGCTGCTCGATACAGCACAATCGATCGAACCCCGCGATCGGTTTCGCCAGCGCCTGGGCATCGGGCCGACCCAGCCGATGATCGCGCTACTCCCCGGATCCCGCCTGCAGGAGATTGCGGCGCACTGGCCGGTGCTCCGACAAGCAGCCACCCTGATCGCGGAACAGCTTGGTGACGATGAGGCGGAGTTTGTCATGGTCAGGGCGCCGTCGGTCAGCGATGCCTGGCCATGGACTCGCGACCACACCGGCCACCCGTTGCACATCGTCGATGGCGAGACCGAGCGGCGCAGCTGCCTGGGCGCTGCCGATCTGGCGCTGGTCTGCTCCGGCACAGCGACGCTGGAGACAGCCCTCCTTGGTTGCCCGATGGTGATTTTCTACCGGACGAGACTTCTGAACTGGATGATCTTCCGACCGCTGGTCAAAATCCCCTCAATCGGACTGGTGAACGTGGTGGCGGGACGGCGCATTGCGCCGGAGCTGGTGCAGTTTGCGTTCACGCCGCAGCGCGTGGCGGACGAGGCGGTACGCCTGTTGCGCAACGCCGCCGCACGATCATCGATGCGCCAAGCACTGGCTGCCGTGCGGGAACAGCTCGGCACGCCGGGTGCCGCCTCCCGCGCCGCCGCTCTGATTCTCGAAACCATAACCTCTGTGAAGCGCACCTCGTGAAACGTCCACTGCGCAATATCACGCACGACGCATATCCTACCGGTTAGTGCAAGAGCGCCGACGCTTCACGCAAGAGGCCTAGCCGCTTGCTCGGGATCAAGTGCGATGATGACAATCCCGGAACGATCGGCCTGCGCGACAACGGCATCGCGATCGAGCACGAGCGTCTTGCCCGCTTCAATCGCTAGGCATGATGCGCGCGCTTCAGCCATCACGGCGATCGTCTTCATCCCGATCACCGGCACATCGAACCGCATATCCTGTGACGGCTTGGCGAGCTTCACGACGACGGCTCCGGCACTCAGACGCCCCGCGCGCCGGATCGTTTCGTCCGTTCCTTCCATCGCCTCCACCGCCAACACCGCGCGCTCCCTGACGACCACTGTCTGACCGATATCGAAGCTGCCGATCCCGCGAGCGATCCGCACGCCAAACCGAATGTCCTCCTGCTGCGCCGCAGTCGGAGCAGATGCTGTCAGCACGCCAGCCGACGGTAGCGCATCAGCCACCAGCGACGTCGAGTCGATCAACCGCACGCCGTGCCGCGCCAGCTCACCGGCGATCGCTCCCAGCAACGCATCAGTCGTCTTGGTCGGCACACGTGCCAGCAGCTGGGCCATCGCCGGATCCACATACCCCTCCGCTCCCAACGCCCGCTCCGGACGCACCTGTCCGGCCATAATAGCTTCCGTCACCCCGGCCTTGGCGAACGCCGCCAGCAATCCTCCCAGCTGCCCCACCGATATCCAATGGCACTCGTCGACATACTCGGCGAGTGTGGGGTCGGCTTCTTCGCGCACCGCGACGGCGACGACGCGCAGCCCGCGCGAGCGTGCGCCACGCGCCACCACGAGCGGAAACTGGCCGTTGCCTGCGATCAGTCCGATTACCGGCATATGCCGCGGTGAGACGCCCGGATGAACGCGACGAGCGCCGCCACCTCAGGGCATGTATCGACTTGACGCTCGATCTGGTCGAGCGCGTGAGGAATGGTGAGACCTTCGTTGCATAAGATGCGGAAGGCTTGCTTGAGGTGTGCGCGGATCTCCCGCGTCATACCACGGCGCCGCAGCCCCTCAGCATTGATGCCATAGCACCGGGCTGGATGCCCGTCGCACGTCGAGAATGGTGGCACATCCTGTACCACCTTGGAACACCCACCGACGATCGCCATCTGACCAATCCGTACAAACTGATGCACGGCCGACAACCCACCAATGATCGCCTGATCCTCCATGATCACATGACCGGCGAGCGTCCCGTTGTTCGCCACGATGCATCCATCCCCGATCACACAATCGTGCGCGATATGCGCATACGCCATGATCAGATTGCCCTGGCCGATCTCGGTCTTGCCGGAGGCCTGGGTCCCCAGATTGATCGTGACGTACTCCCGGATGGTGTTGTCGTCGCCGATGACGACAGAGGTCTGCTCGCCGCGGTACTTCAGATCCTGGGGGATCGCCCCGGCCACCACGCCGGCATACAAACGGCAGCGCGCGCCGATCGTCGTCCGCCCTTCGATGACGCAATGCGGACCGATCCGCGTTCCCGGCCCCACACGCACCGAGGAACCAATGATCGTATACGGCTCGACGACGACGCCGTCGGCCAACTGCGCACCCGGATGTATGACTGCCGTAGGATGAATCGACATGGAAGAATCCTGGGGGGTCACTATATCACGTTGTGGACGTTGTGGGGAGATTGGCTCGCGGAGCCGCTCGGTGTGAGCGGATGGCGCACGGCGGATCATGGGCAAACCACGCGTGCCGAGATGCGCGAGAGGATCACAGTCGCGAACCGTCAGGCATCGACGATACTGAACATCAGCCGCCCCTCGGCCACGATCTTGCCATCCACGTAGGCCATGCAATCGACCTGGCCCGTCTTGGAGCGCATCTTAGTCAGCTTCACCTCAAGAATCAGCTGATCACCCGGCACCACCGCCCGTCGAAACTTCACCCTGTCCATGCTCATGAAGTAGGCATACTTGTGGGCGTTCTCCGGCTTGTTGAGCAACAGCACACCACCCACCTGCGCCAACGCCTCGATGATCATCACCCCAGGCATGACGGGCCGGTCTGGAAAGTGACCCGGAAAGAAGTAGTCGTTCACCGTCACGTTCTTGATGCCGACGGCCCGCTTGTCCTCCTCCAGCTCAATGATGCGGTCGACCATCAGGAACGGAAAGCGGTGCGGCAGGATCCGTTGGATCGCCGCGATATCGAGCTGCGTCGCCCCAGGGCAGATCTCGCCCGCACGGATCGCCGTGTCAAGCTGTCGCTCTCGATAGTTGTGGATGCGCTGAATGAACCGGAGATTCAGCGGATGCCCGCTCTTGACGGCGATGATGTGTCCGCGCAGGCGGAAGCCCAGTAGATAGAGATCGCCGATCAGATCGAGGACCTTGTGGCGGGCGCACTCATCGTCAAACCGCAGCCGGTTCTGGATGACGCCGTTGGCGCCCAGCACGAGCGTATTGTCATACGTCGCCCCCTTGCCAAGCCCCTGCTGACGCAACCCTTCCGCTTCCTGCTGAAGACAAAACGTCCTGGCCGGGGCGATCTCGCGGGCGAAGACACCGTCCGCCGGAAGAAACGATGTATACTGCGCGCGCAACAGCGGATGGTCGTAGCTGAGCATATACGACACACGAAACTCGTCGGAGGGAAGCACCGTCAGCGAGGAACCATCCTGATCGACCCAGAGCGGCTCCCGGATCGCCACGATGCGCTTCGGTTGCGGCTGATCGACCACTCCACACGCCGTCAGCGTCTGGATAAACGGCACGGCGCTGCCGTCCATACCCGGCACCTCGTCACCGTTGATCTCCACCAGAATATTGTCGATCCCCAATCCCCAGAGCGACGCCATCAAGTGCTCGATCGTCTGGACCGAGATATTGCCGACCCCGACGGACGTCCTTCGCGGCGACCGCGCCAGATCGATCAAGCTGGTCACATGAGCGGGAATCAACGGCTTCGTTGGAAGATCGACGCGGACGAAGCGGATCCCGCTGTTCGGCTCTCCCGGATGAAACCGCAATGTTACCGTCTGCCCGGTGTGCAAACCGACGCCGGTAATCTCCGCCGACCGGCTAATCGTCCGCTGCTGATCCACCGTTGTGCTTCCTCAGTTCAGCGATGTACGCTTCCAACTCCGCGATCCGATCCTCCAACTCCTCAACCGTCTTGACCAGCTTCGGCAACCGCTGAACACAGGCGTTGATCCGCTTGGCGCTGGCGTGTGGCTTGGCGGGATAGCCCGAGACACACACGTTGGGCGGAATCGACTTGGTCACACCGGCCTGAGCCGCCACCACCGCGTTGTCACCGATCGTGATATGCCCCACGATGCCGGCTTGACCGGCGAGCGTCACACCCTTCCCGACCACGGTGCTGCCGGAGATCCCAGACTGAGCCACCAGAATCGAGTTCTCCCCGATGACGACGTTATGAGCGATCTGCACGAGGTTGTCGATCTTGGTGCCGCGCCCGATCGAGGTGACGCCGAACCGCGCCCGGTCAATGGTGACGTTGGCGCCGATCTCCACGTCATCTTCGATCACCACCGTGCCGATCTGAGGAATCTTGTGGTGGACGCCGCGCACAGTGGCGAAGCCGAATCCATCGCTGCCGATCACCGTGCCGCTGTGAACGATCACCCGGTTGCCGAGCGTCACCCGCTCACGCACTGTCACATGCGGATAGATCAAACAATCATCACCGATCCGCGTGTAATGCCCGATGTATGAACCGGTGTAGAGCACCGTCCGATCACCGATTTGCGCATCGTCTTCGACCACCACATACGCCTGCACCGTCACATCCTTGCCCAGGTGGACATTCTGCCCGACGACGGCCGTCGGATGAATGCCCTGTGGCCGATGCATCTCGTTGGGTGCCATCAACCCGACCATCTTGGCAAACGCCAGCGAGGGATTGTCGGTGCGGATGATCGGCTTGGATGATGACTTCACGTCACGCGACGTGATGATCGCCGATGCCCTGGTCGTCTTGATCAGCGGCAGGTAACGCGAGTTCGCCACGAAGGTGAGGTCGCCCGCCTCCGCCTCCTTGATCCCGCAGATGCCTGTCACCACCGTCGAGGGATCGCCAACCACCTCGCCGTCGATCAGCTCCGCAACCTCCCGCAACGTCTTCTGCATTGTAGTTGTCATGGCTGTCAGCCGACGTCCGGCATCCTGCGCCGAGGCGCTCCGCTGCTCCTGCATCGCGATCGTGTCAGTTCGTTGGAACACGGGTGTACTCTCCGAACGATCCGCTGTTACTTCTTGCCACCGTATCGTGCGTTCAGCGTCTTGATGACCTGCTCCGTCAAATCGTATTCCGACGCGCCGTACAACAGCACCCGGTCGTTCAGAATCACGGTGAACCCTTCCTTCTGCGCGTAATCCTTCACGACACCGTCGATCTCTTTCAGTATCTCACGCGCCACTGCGTCTCGCTGACGACGCAGATCATTCCTCGCCTGCGTGTCAAACTCCTGCAACCGCGCCAACTGCTCGTCCACCTGCGCCTGCTTCTCATCCTTCCCCTTGTCGCTCAACAACTCCAACTCCTCGCGCAGCTTCTTGACCTGACTGACGATCTTCTCCCGCTCGGCCTGCTTCTTGTTGGACGCCTCCTCCAACGCCTTCTCTTCGGACTTGGACTTCTCATAGGCGTCGAAGACTTTGGCCACATCCAGATAACCGATCTTTGCCGCACCCGTGGTCGCTGCGAACGCCGGCGAGACCGACGCAACACTCAGCACCCCAGCCACAAACCACGCGCTCACCCACTGACTCACCTGCTGTCTCCGCTCCACGTTAGAACCCCCTTGTCAGACTGAAATGAAACCGCCCGTTACTCTCCTGATGGTCATCCGGATTGATCGGGTACCCGAAATCCAATCGCACCGGGCCGATTGGTGTCTTCACTCGCACACCCGCGCCGGCCCCCGACCGCCATGTGCCCGATGCAAAGTCAGATGTCCCTGCCCACACATTCCCCACATCGTAGAACAACGCGCCTTTCAAATTCTCGATCACCGGAAAGGTGTACTCGACATTGGCGACAGCCATCGCGTTGCCACCGATCGTATCCCCGGACCGGTCACGCGGCCCGATATCACGCTCCTCATACCCACGCACCGAGTTAGTTCCTCCAAGGAAGAACCGCTCATAGATCGGCACCCTCGGCGTATCATCGAACGCATCCGCCCATCCAGCGCGCAGCCGCAGCTCCAGCAGCAGCTTCTCCCACTGCGTCTGATACCAGGCGTTGCTGGTCGTCACCTTGTAGAAATCTTTGTCCTGGCCGAGGAACCCTCCGGCATTCTCGACCGTCCCGCCCAACACAAGCCCGCGCGTCGGATTGAAGCGATTGTCACGCGTGTCGTACGTCAATCCAAACAACAGGCTGCTGATTGCGTTATCGCCCGCCTCCGCCAGGAAATCGGCAGAAGCATTCGATGGGACGTCGGAGATATCGACGCTTTCCAAGCGGTAGATGATATCGCCGCGGAACTGGTCGGTGAACTCCTTGCCGAGCCGCAAGTCACCCCCTTGCCGCTCTTCATCGTACGCAAAACCGGAGCTACCGCTACGCAGATGCGTGCGATTATAGACGTCGAGCCCGAAGATGTACGGACGCCCGAAGATCCACGGCTCGGTAAAGCTCAGCTCATAGTCTCGACGGACGGAACCAAACTGCCCGCGCAACCGGAGATCCTGCCCGCCACCGGTGAACGTCGGCCAGTTGAGCAGATCAAAGTTGCGCTGCGCCACCTCGACAAATCCGACGACGCGATCGACCGAGCTGAAGCCGCCGCCGAAGCTGAACTCGCCGGTCTTGGCCTCCTTGACGTCCACCACCAGATCCCGCTGGTTCGGCTCACCCGTCGGCACGGTGTCAAACGTGACCTCCTCGAAATAGCCGAGATTGTACAGTCGCTCCTTGCTCTTCTTCAGCTGAAGACCGTCAAACCGCTCACCGGGATGCAACCGCATCTCCCGTCGAATCACCACATCCTTCGTCTTCAGATTCCCGGTAATCCGGACCTTGTTGACGTACGCGAGCTCATTCTCCTGCAACGTGTAGGTAACGTTAATCAGTCCCTGCTCCTGAATCACCGCGGTCTGCGGCGTCGCGCGTGCAGCAATGTACCCTTTCTCAAAGTAGAACTCCTGGATATTGGCAATATCCTGCCGCAACGCCTCCTGGCTGAAGTATTCCCCCTCCAGCATCCCCATCCGCTGCCGCACCGCCTCCGGCGTAAAGACCGTCGTCTCCGCGAGCGTCACGATGCCGACTTTGTATCGCGTCCCCTCCACAACCCGCATCGTCACCTCGATCCAGCGACCCGAGGGATCGGCGCCGGTCACCGGCTCCACCTGCACGTCGGCAAATCCTTCGCGCTGATAGAACGCCTTGATCCGCTCGGCATCCTCCTCCAGCGTTTCCTCATTCAGAATGCCCGACCGGAACCACCCCGACGTCCGCGTCCGCATCAGCTTCAGCAACCGCTTGCGCTTGAACGATTGGTTGCCCTCGATCCGAATTTTCCGAATCTTCGATCGTGGCCCCTCGTCGATCAGCAGGAAGACCTTCGCCTCGTTGCTCTCCGGATCGATCTGCACATCATGCTTAACGTGGCACGATGCATACCCCTTGCTGCGATAGAACGCCTCGATCGCCTGCACATCGTCGCGGATCTGCCGCTGATTTAGGAATTCGCCGACCTGCGACTTCACCAGCTTCTGCAAACGTTCCGGCCGGAAGTGCTTTTGCCCTTCGAACAGGATGGCTTTGAGAGCGGCTTTTTCCTGCACTCGGAAGGTAACTTCAACGCCGGCAGCCGTTTCCTCAATATCGATCACCACATCCGCGAAATACCCCATCGCATAGATGCGTTTGATGTCTTCATTGGCAATGTCGCGGGAAAACGGCTGGCTCTCGCGCGTCCGCAGCTTGGCGACGATCGCCGCGCTGGAAATGGTCCGGTTGCCGCTGACATGTACTGCGGTCACGACCGGCGCATCGGCTGTTTCGTCCGCCCAAACGCCATTGACGGCCGCCACCATCATGACGACACCGGCAAGCCAAGCCAGCGCTACGCGTCGGCAGATATCCACAAGTCGGTGATTATATGGCGGATAGCGCCGTCTGTCAACGCAAGGCGCAGCGCAGGCGCGGTGAAACGGGCGCGAAAGGGCTGGCGTGATGAAACGGTCGTGATGAGACGAACGCAGGAAGACGATACCATACGACCGATTCCTCACGCCCGCTGTTCCACGACCGCTCTTCACGTCTGCTCTCTCATCTCTCACGCCGGTCTCATCACGCCCGCTCTTCCACGACTGCGCCTCACGATCCACGGGGTTATTCGATCCCGCGGGCGAGGTTTTCAAAGCGAGTGTACTCTTTGATAAAGGCCATCTTGACGGAACCGACGGGACCGTTGCGCTGTTTGGCGATGATCACCTCGGCGATCCCCTTGTTCTCCGGCGTTGGGTTGTAATACTCTTCGCGGAGCAACAGCACCACGAGATCAGCATCCTGCTCGATCGCGCCGGACTCGCGTAGATCAGACAGCTGCGGCCGGCGATCCTGCCGGCTCTCCACCGCTCGCGAGAGCTGACTGATCGCGATCACCGGCACATCCAACTCGCGCGCGAGCGCCTTCAAACTCCGGGAGATCTCCGAAATCTCCTGCTGACGATTCTCCGCCGATCGAGCGGTCCCCTGCATGAGCTGCAAATAGTCCAACACCACCAGACGGATGTCGTTGCGCGACTTGAGGCGGCGCGCCTTCGCCCTCAACTCCAACACCGAGATGCCCGGCGTATCATCGATGAAGATCGGCGACTCGGAAAGCTTACCGGCCGCACTAGTCAGTCGCGGCCAGTCGGCCTGCGCCAAATGACCGGTCCTCACCTTGTTTGACTCGACCCTCGCATGCGAGCACAGCAATCGCTGCACCAACTGTTCCTTCGACATCTCGAGACTGAAGATCGCCACGGGCGCCTTGAGACGCACGCCGACGTACTCGGCAATGCAGCAGGCGAACGCGCTCTTGCCCATCGACGGACGCCCCGCGACCACCACCAAATCGGACTCCTGCAGTCCGGCTGTCATGACGTCGAAATCGACGAAGCCGGTCGCCAATCCGGTGACATGTTCCTTCCGCTGATACAATTGATCGATCGTCTCGATGCTATGGCGGATCACGTCCTTCAACGCAACGAATCCGCCTTCGATCTTGCGCTCCGCGATCTCGAAGATCGTATGCTCGGCCTGATCCAGCAGCTCCGACGCGTCGCCCCCATCCTCGTACGCCGCAGCCACGATCTGTGTCGCCGCGTTGATCAGACTCCGCAGCAGACTCTTCTCCTTGACGATACGAGCATAGTGAGAGGCATTGGCGGCGGTCGGCACAATGTGAGCGAGATCAGTCAGGTAGCCAACGGAGCCGACTTCCTCCAACACACCACGACGCTTCAGTTCATCAATCAGCGTGATGAGGTCGACCGCCCGGTGCTCATTGGCCAGTGCGACCATGGCGGCGAAGATCTTGCGGTGGGCTTCTTTGTAGAACGCGGATTCTTCGAGTATCTCGAGGGCGGCATCAATGGCGTCCTCGTCGATCAGCATCGAACCGAGCAGCGCCATTTCCGCTTCGAGATTTTGTGGAGGTAACCGATCGAGTGTCGTCGACTCTTTGAGCTGGGTGATCACGCTGACAGCCAGAGCTCCTACGCTCGCACAACCCAGACTTTGATCAATGCAGTCATGTCAGCGTCCAATCGCACAGGCACCTGGTACACACCGAGCTGCTTGATCGGCGCCTCCAGCATGATCTGCGACTTGTCGATGATCACATCCTGCCCCTGCAACACCTTGACGATTTCCGCAGCCGACACCGAGCCGAACAATTGATCGTCGTCCTGCGCCCTAACGCTGATGGTACACGACATCCCGGTCAACCGTTTCGCCAGCTCCTGCGCCTCGCGCCGCCGACGAGCGGCTGCCGCCTGCTGCCGCTGCCTGATCGCCTCGACTCTCCGCAAGCCGGCGGCGTCAGCCACCTGCGCGGTGCCTTTCGGAATCAGGTAATTGCGGGCATAGCCCTCTTTCACCGTCACCACATCACCCGCCTTGCCCAACGCCGACACATCAGCCGTCAGAATGACTTGCATGACTACATCCTGATGTTCGACAGCAGCGCCACGTGCCGGGCCCGCTTGATGGAGCGAGCCAGCGACCGCTGATGTTTGGCGCACACACCCGAGATACGGCTGGGGATGATCTTGCCGCGCTCCGTCACATACTTGGACAACCGGGCGGTATCCTTGTAGTCGATCTCACTCACCTTTTCTTCGCAGAAGCGACAGACCTTCTTGCGATACACCCGGGGGCCTCGGGAACGCCCGCCCCCTTCGCGATCCCGATCCCGATCACGGTCGCGATCCCGACCATACGCCTCCCGCTCTCCCTCACCCCTCATGTCGCTCCTTCTCCCTTGTCGTTCGCGTTCGACACTCCACTATCCTCAAGCTCCATCGGCTCCGGCGGCATCTCTTCAGCCAGCTCTGCCGGCGGCTCCGAAGTCACCTCACCCGGCCGCGGCCGCCCCAGGAACTGCACCCGATCGGCACGCACCTCCAGCGTCGAGCGCTTCTGCCCGTTCGCCTCCCACGTCCGATAAATCAACCGCCCCTCAACGAACACGAGACTGCCACGGCTCAGAAACTGATTGCACGTTTCCGCCTGACGCCCCCATACCGTGACTCGGACGAAACAGACTTCTTCCTTCCGCTCCCCCGCCTGCGTCGTGTAGGTCCGGTTGATCGCCATGCCAAACGAAGCCACCGCCGCCCCGCTCGGCACATAGCGTAGCTCAGGATCTCGCGTCAGATTGCCAATCAGGAAGATTTTATTGAGATTCGCCATGTTCCACCGGCACTGGAAGCGGCGCGCTCTGCGCGGGCGACTGGATCACAATCAGCGACCGCAGCAACGTTTCGTTCAACCGAAAGGTCTGCCGCAGCGCTGGCATCGTCTTCGGCTCCGCTGTAAAATGCGCCAACACATACACCCCCTCGCGCTGCTTGGCGATCGGATACGCCAATTTGCGACGACCCCACAGCTGCTGAGCCGTGATCTGCCCGCCGTGCTTGGTGATGGTATCGTTGATCTGCTGAACGGAGCGATCGGTCTGCTCCTGCGCAGCCGCCGCATCCATCCGCAAAACAAACAACCCCTCGTATGCCCGTGTTGCAGAAGTCTGTGCCTTCACTGGTCACTCCTCGACGATGTCATCGTAACACAACCGCCAGCCCAAGTTCAATCCACACGCTTCGCGTTCCAGCGGTTCATCGCCGCCTCCGCACCTTCCAACACCCATGTCCGGCACGCCTGTGCCGCTTCCTCAATACTCTGTTCCGTCATGCCATGCTCGGCTGTTGGCATCGGCTCCAACACATACTCTTTCATCGGCTGGCCATCAACCGGCTCTCCGACGCCGATGCGCAATCGCGCGAATCGGTCGCTGCCCATCGCATCGATGACCGATTGCAGGCCGTTGTGCCCACCGGCGCTCCCGCTCTCACGCATACGCACCGCGCCCAGCGGAAGATGCACATCATCACACACCACCAGGAGCTCGCCGATGCCGATGCGAAGCGCCTCGCACAGCTGCCGCACCGACACGCCCGATCGATTCATGAACGTCTGCGGCAACACGAGCAGCACAGGCGACCCCTCGATCGCCCCCTGGCCGACCAGCGCCTCGGCGCGACGCGTCTTGAGCGCTACGCCGCACTGCTGCGCGATCCGATGAACCACCCGGAATCCGATGTTATGCCGCGTCGCAGCATACTGCGCGCCGGGATTTCCCAGCCCAACGATCAGTTTCACGAGGTGTGCGCAGATTCGTCGTTCGTCGTTCGCCGTTCGTGCATGGCAAGACCCAGAAAACAGATTCGGTCTTCGCACCACCAACGACTAACGACCGGCGACGAACGCCTCATAGCGCACTATTTCTCCTTCTCCGGCTTCTTCTCGGCCTTCTCACCACCCTTTGCTGGAGCAGCGCCCTCAGCCCCCTCTTCCTCAACCTTCCTCTGCTTCAACACCTCGGGCTCCGCAGCCACCGCCTCAGCAGCCACCTCTTCCACCTTCTCAGCACGCGGGGCAGCCACCGCCACGACCGTCGCCTCGGCATCGGTGACGACCATGATCCCCTCCGGCAACGGCACCGCCTTGACCAGAATCGAGTCGCCGATCTTCATGGCCGTAACATCGATCTCGACTTGCTCCGGAATCTGCGTGGGCAGACATTCGATCTCCAACTCCCACAGGATGTGATCGAGCACGCCACCATCCTGCTTGACGCCGACCGGCTCGCCCTTGGTGGCGATCGGCACCTTGACCTTGATCCGCTCCGTCAGCAGCACTTCGTGGAAATCGATATGCAGCATCGAACCGGTCACCGGATGCCGTTGCAGCTCGCGAATCATGACGGTGCGATCATCCGCCTTCCCCTTGGTCGGCAGCTCGATCGGCTGCACCGGATCCGTAGCCGTTGGGGCTTCGACCGCCCCCTGAATCTTCAACGCGATCAACACGTTCTCACCGGCAGAGGTCTTGAGAATCTGCGTCAACGCCCGCTGCCCCACCACCAGCGGCACCGACGGCTCGCCGGCTCGGTACACGATCGCCGGCACCAACTCGCGCGTGCGCAGCTTCTTCACCACCTGCGTTCCCGTTCCCTCACGACGACTTGCTTGCAACGCTACCGTAGCCATGACGATTCCTCCTAATACATGGATTCAAGACACAAGCCACAAGACTCAAGCCGCACCGCTTCTCTCGCGATGACCCAAACTTGTGTCTTGCGTCTTGAATCTTGCGCCCGATTTAGTCGAACAACTCGCTGATCGACTCCTCGTTGTGAATCCGCTGAATCGCCTCCGCCAAGAGCGGCGCGATGCTCAGCGCGCGGATCTTCAGATGCCGCTTCGCATCCGTGAGCGGAATCGTATCGGTCACCACCAGCTCCTTGAGCGGCGATTTCTCTACCCGCTCGATCGCCGGACCGGAAAGGATCGGGTGCGTGATCGTCGCGTAGACCTGCCTGGCGCCATGCTCCACCAACGCCTTCACCGCTTCCACCAGCGACGAAGCCGTAGCCACGAGATCGTCGACCAACACGACCGTCCGCCCCTTGACCTCTCCCATGATATTCATCGCCTCAGCCTCTTCGGGGCTGACCCGCCGCTTGTCCACGACCGCCAGATCCGCTCCCAGCCGCTTAGCATACGCGCGCGCCATCTTGATACCGCCGACGTCGGGCGATACCACCACGATATCCGAGAGCTTCAATCCCTGAATATACTCAACGAAGAGATTGACGGCGTAGAGATGATCGAGCGGAATGTTAAAGAATCCCTGAATCTGCCCCGCGTGCAGATCGACCGTCAGCACCCGCGTCGCCCCAGCCACCGTCACCAGATCCGCCACCAGCTTCGCCGTGATCGGCACGCGCGGCTGATCCTTCCGATCCTGACGCGCGTAGCCGTAGTATGGGATGACCGCCGTGATCCGAGAGCTGGAGGCGCGCTTCAACGCGTCGATCATCACCAACAACTCCATCAAGTTGTCATTGGTCGGTGGGCAAGTCGGCTGCACTACAAAGACGTCGCGACCGCGCACGTTCTCGTTGATCTTGACGCGCACCTCGCCCTCGCTGAACCGACCAACCAGCGCGTCGCCGAGCAGCACACCCAGCTGGCGGGCGATGGCTTCCGCCAGCGGACGATTGGCGTTGCCGGAGAAGACCACCATTCCGTCAGGCACGAACGCGCCTCCTCGCCGACGATCGCGGCGCTCCGACGACCGCACCGGCCTCGGTGACCGCACCGGCACCGACGACAGTCGGCGCCACCAGCACCGTCCCGTCACCGATCGACGCCCCGCGCCGGATCGTCGCACCACGCGCCGTCGCGCCATTGGCATGCGATGCCACCGTCCCCGCACCGATCGTCACCGCCTCCTCCACCGTCGCGTTGCCCAAGTACGTCATATGCAACGCCCGACTCCCCCGCCCAATGCGCGATTGGCTGACCTCGACAAAACTCCCCAGCACTACGTCATCCCCAATCTCGGTGCCACCGCGCACATGGCAAAACGGCCCAACGTGACAACGCATGCCGATCCGCACCCCAGTTTCAATCACCGTGTGCGGCTCGATCGCCGTCCCGGACCCAATCTCCACCCCTTCGTCGATGTACGTGGTGGATGGATCGGCGATCATCACACCATGATTCCATAGCCGATCAACCACCCGCTGCCGCAGCACGCGATTCGCCAGCACCAGATCGTGCGGATGGTTGACGCCGAGGATCTCATCGGAGTCAGCGACCAAGCACGCTTCCAGCCGCGCCCCACGACGTCGCAGCAACTGGATCACCTCGGTCAGATACAACTCGCCGGTTTTGGCCGACGGACGAATCTGCGGCAACACCTTGAAGAGCTGCTCGCGATCGAAGCAATAGGCGCCAGAGTTAACCTCGGTAATCCCCAGCTCGGCGGCTGATGCTTCCTTTTCCTCCACGATACGGATGACGAGCCCACTGGCGTCACGCACCACCCGCCCATAGTCCTTCGGCGGATGCCGATGCGCTGACAGTAATGTCACAGCCGCCCCAGAGCGCCGATGCACCCTCAGCAACTGACGGATGGTGGCTCCGGTGATCAGCGGCGCGTCCCCACACAGCACCAGGAGATCGTGCGCATCACGGAAGAGGCGATGCGTCCGCCAGACGGCATCCGCCGTTCCCAACACCTTCGGCTGGAGCACCGTGCGGATATCCTTCGGCAACGCCGGCTTCACGATCGGCTCGTTAGCTCCCAGCACCACCGCCGCGTCGTTCACACCGGCCTCCTGAATCGCCCGCAGCACGTATTCGATCATCGGACGGCCGCAGACAAGCCGCAGCACCTTCGGCACCGACGCCTTGAGCCGCTTCCCCTCGCCTGCCGCCAAGATCACCGCCGCCGCGTGTTTCACTGTCACGCCTCCAAGACTACCCGAAAACCGGACTCATGCTACAGGACTCAAGCCGCAAGTGAAACCGAGCAAGTCATACGACGTTACCGTCACGAAAACCTCGCAAACCCCACCGACCTTGCTTGCGTCTCGTGTCCGCTCTTGCTCTTGAAATTGCCCGGCCTGGACTCGAACCAGGAAACCCAGACCCAAATTCTGGTGTGTTACCATTACACTACCGGGCAATCACACGCAATCGTCCAAGGTCAGCTGAATGCAAAAATGAGCACGGCGCATGCGGAATCGCACCGTCATTCCGCACTCCGAATTCCACATGCCGCATTTCGTTAGATTGTCTGAGCAACCTGCGTCAACCAACCGGTCGTTGTCTGAATGGTCTGACTCATCCGCGCGGCCTCCGCCTGCGATCGAACAACACCGATCACGGATGGCCCGCTCCCAGACATTGTGACCCAACAAGCACCAGCCGCTCGCAGCAGACGTTTCGCCTCCTGAATCATCGGCTCACGCTGCACCAACCGACTCTCTTCCAGATCGTTACAAGAGGAAGGGATAGATAGTTTGCCGGAAGCCAACCGCCGTAAAAATGAGGCGTCTACCTTAACATCCTGGTCTTTCGGTGTCAAGGGATGCGGTAGCGCCTGGTAGACCGCCCCGGTGGAAGGCTTGGCGACCGGCGGTACCACGACCACCTGCCACACGCGGTAGGGCGACTCAATCGGCCGGATCACGTCACCTCGCTCCGTACCAATGGCCCAAGGCGCTTCATGCAGGAAGAACGCAACATCGGCACCCAACTGACGGCCTATCACCTCCAGCCGCTTCTTAGAAAGCCCCAGCCCCAGCAGCCGATTGACCCCCAGCAGCACTGTGGCGGCGTTACTCGACCCACCGGCCAACCCGCCCGCTACCGGAATCCGCTTGGCGATCCGAACCGTCAAACCAACGTTGATGCTGGCCGCTTCGCAGATCGCGCGGGCCGCACGCAACGCCAGATTCCGTTCTTCGGTCGGTACCGCTGGATGATCACAGGTGATCCGAATACCTGAGCCGGACGACTCCTGACTGATCTTGATTTCATCGCACCAGTCGATCCGCTCAAAGAGCGTTTCGATCTCGTGATAGCCGTCTGACCGACGGCCCAACACGCGAAGCGTCAGATTCACTTTGGCTGGTGAGGAAAGGGTGAGTGCGTTCATTGATTCGTCGTTCGTCACTCGTCGTTCGTGAAGCGTTGAAAACGTGATGCTAATGCGTCAAGAAACCTGAATGTGTGTTTAGATACCTATGCGCCCGAGCAACCGCCTGTGCATATCAGGTGCTGATCTTCGCGCTTCACGATCGACGAACAACGATCCACGGAGTTAGAGCGGCTGGGTCTGACGGGCGCGCGGAGCCGATGCGGCTGAGGCGCCTTTGGCGCGCACGAGAGCTCTGGCGGCCTCCACGATCTGACGGCTGCCCAGACCAAACGCCGCCATCAGCTCCTCCGGCTGCCCCGATTCGCCGAAGCGATCCTGTACGCCAATCATGCGGATCGGCACCGGCTGCTCCGCCGCCAACACCTCCGCCACAGCGCTGCCAACGCCACCGACCACCGAGTGCTCCTCGGCTGTCACGACCGCACCGGTCCGGCGTGCCGACGCGACGAGCGTCTCGCGATCGATCGGCTTGATGGTGTGGAGATTCAACACGTCGGCCTGGATACCATCTGCTGCCAACGCGGTGGCTGCTTCGAGCGCATACCCTACCATCACCCCAGCGGCCACGATGGTGACGTCGCTCCCCTCGCGCAACCGATCCGCACGCCCGATGACGAACGGCCGCTCGGTCCCCTCGATCAACGGCACCGGGCTGCGTCCAACGCGCAGGTACGCCGGCCCGCGGTGCGCTCCGAGAGCCACCGCCGCCTGCTTCGCCTGCCGCGCATCAGCCGGCGTCACCACCGTCATCCCCGGCAACGCCCGCATCGTCGCGATATCTTCCAGCGCTTCCGCCGTCGCCCCATCCGCCCCGACCGACAGCCCCGCATGCGAGCCGACGAGCTTCACGTTCAGCTTCATGTAGCAGACGCTGACGCGAATCTGCTCCCACGCCCGCCCGGTCAGGAACGCGCTGAACGAGCAGGCAAACGGTAGCTTCCCCGACAACGCCAATCCCGCCGCCGCCCCGACCATGTTCTGCTCGGCGATCCCAAACTCGAAGAACCGCTCGGGAAACTTCTCCTGAAACCATTTCGCCCGCGTCGAATCGCCCAGGTCGCCGGAGAGCACCACGACATCCTGACGCTGCCCGCCCAGCTCGATCAGCCCCTCGCCGAACCCGTCACGCGTCGCCTTTGGTTGCGTCGAATTCATACCGTTTCAACCCAGCCTTTCCGTTTAGGGTCACGCATTACATTTCCTGACCGTCCATACCGCTTCGTCCCAGCCAACCGGTCGGTGCCAGGCACCTCTTCAAAAGTGCCAGGCACCGCGTGGCAACGTTTCAGTCCTCGCCGATTTCCGCAAGTGCCGCCCCGAGCTGCTCTGTGTTCGGCGCCACACCGTGCCATGCCGGCTTGCCCTCCATGAACGAGACGCCCTTCCCCTTGACGGTACGCGCCACGATGACCGACGGCTGCCCCGTGATCTTCCGCACCGCATCGTACGCCTGCAGCACTTCGCGCACGCTGTGGCCGTTGATCTCCCGCGCATCCCAACCGAACGCGCGCCACTTCTCCACCAGCGGCTCGCTGTTCATCACCTGACGCGTTGGACCGTTCTGCTGCACGCCGTTGGCATCGACGATCACATGGAAATTCTCTACCCGGTGGTGCGCTGCGGCCATCGCCGCCTCCCACACCTGCCCCTCATCGCACTCGCCATCGCCCACCAGACACCAGACGCGATAGCCAGCGCCGCCCCTCGATCCCTCGGCTTGCGCTCGGGATTGAGTCCTGAGCACTGTCGAAGGACTCGACTCCGCTCGGGATCCATCGCTAGAAGATCCTGAGCTAGTCGAAGGATCGAGCCGCCCGGCGAGCGCCATGCCAAGCGCCACCGAAATCCCCTGCCCGAGCGATCCGCTGGCGATCTCAAGTCCCGGCAACCCCAGCTGCGGGTGCCCCTGCAATCGGCTGCCGTACCGACGCAGCGTCGCCAACTCCGTCTTCGGGAAATAGCCGTAGTGCGACAGCACCACATAGAGCGCCGGGCAGCCATGCCCCTTCGAGAGGACGAACCGGTCGCGCTGAGGCCACGTCGGATGCTGCGGATCGTGGCGCAGCGCATAGCCGTACAGGCCCAGCAGCAGCTCCACCTCCGACAGCGATCCGCCCGGATGCCCGGATCCCGCCTGATGCAGCATCGTCAGAATCTCCCGACGCACCGACCGCGCCGTCCGCTCCAGCTCCGTCAGATCAGGCCATCCGCCATTCACGCTCACTGCTCCCCTCCCACCTTTACCTTCGTCGCCTCCAAACCCGGATCGAGCTCCAACGCCCTCAACCATTGCTGCCGCGCCAGATCAGACAAGCCCAACCGCTGGTACACATCGCCGAGATGATCATGGATCACCGCATCCTGCTCGAGCTGCTCGGCCTGCTCCAACATCTGCCGCGCTTCATCCAACCGACCCTGCTGATAGTACACCCAACCAAGACTGTCGAGGTACGCGCCGTTCTCTGGATCAACCGCCAACGCCCGCTGGATCAGTCGCTCCGCCTCCTCCAACTCCATACCCTCCTCCGCCTGCATGTAGCCGAGATAGTTGAGCGCGTCCGCGTCGTCGGGACTCAGCGCGATCGCCGTTTGCAACGCCTCTTTCGCTTCGTCGCGGCGGCCGATCCGCTCCAGAAACGCTCCGAGGTAAAAATGCGTACGTCCAGCGTCCGGATAGAGCGCCACGGCGCGCCGGTAGTCGGCCTCCGCCGCCTCAAGCTGCCCCTGCCGCTCCCGCACCATCCCCTGTATCAGCAGCAGCTCCAGATCGTCCGGCGACATCGTCAGCCCGCGTCCGACCACCTCGAGCGCCGCCGCGTAGGCGCCGAGATCCAACTGCAAATGCGCCAGGTCGGCATACAGACGCGGATTCTCCGGCGCGAGCCCGATCGCCTCTTCGAACATCCGCATGGCGTCGGCATCGCGATCCAGCGCCTGATACACCACCGCCAGCGCCCCGCGCGCCTCCACCGACTCCGGGCTCATGGACACCGCCGCCTCAAGCTGCCGGGCGGCATCCTCCCATCGTCCCATCCGGCTGTACAGAATCCCGGCGTTGAACCGCAGTGCCGGACTCGGGTGCGTGGCGATCAACCGCTCGTACATCTCGACGGCCTTCGGCAACTCCTGACGCA
>Ga0247727_10007375_pt1 | contig 20966 bp, 25 predicted proteins | sample WisWelCaveWW1625_FD_202498 | JGI IMG/M metagenome (GOLD analysis project Ga0247727, IMG submission 202498) | Biofilm microbial communities from Wishing Well Cave, Virginia, United States - WW16-25 | ecosystem: Environmental > Aquatic > Deep subsurface > Groundwater > Cave microbial mat | place... | reverse complement strand
GCTGCAGCAGCCCGCTAAAATAACTCTGGATCGCTTCGGGATTGCCCCCCGCCACCTCACTCTGCACCAAACTCGTCGCGCCGTTCAACTGATACTGCAAATACACCGGCGTATAACTGCCGCCCTCGCGCTCCACCGCCGCGTTCGCTTCTGCCGCGAGCAGCGCGCGATACAACAAAACAAAATTATCGTGCAGCCCATCCGCTGACGCGCCGAGAATGTGCAGCGTCATCCCTTCCTCAATCCACTTGCCGCGCCCAAATGCCGGTGTCCAGGATGCCACGCGATATTTCGTCGTGTCCATCAAATCCACCAGCGTCGAGCCGCCCTGCTGCAATCGAAAAATCGTCGCCATGCCTATTTGACCATCCGACTATCCGACCAACGGACCTAGACGCCGTGCGCCGCCAGCGCGCGAATCTTGCGTTCCAAATAATCCGCATCCCGCTGATTACTCACCGCCACATTAAAGATAAACGTATGCCCACTGCGCGCGCTTGAACCCGCTGCTTCCCCACGCGGTGTCACCGTCACGCGCTCGCCGCTCGACACCCGCATCAAATAGGAATCGCGCGGATACCCCGGCGGCACAATAAAATCACCCCCACCCGCAAACCCCGGCACACCGGGCGCGGATGACGCGCTTGGCAGCCCACCGCCCATCATCCCCGCCAGCTTGTTCAGCATCTCGATCAACTTTGCAATATACGCGGCCAAGCCCGCGAGCGCCTGATTGAACGGCGCCAACACATTTTCTTGAAACCATTGAAACGCCGGCGCGATCACCTCTAGTAGCACGCGCGCCACATCCTCTAGCGCATCCCGCACCGCAATCAAAAAGGCAGCCCCTTCGGACCACATCCGATTGATCCCCGCCCACAAGTCCGAAAACGTCTGCACCGCCAGATTCAATTTCTCGCCGAGCAGGTTCGCCAACTCGCCGAGCGCGGGTAACGCCTCCGCAACCAAAAACACCGCAAAGTCCGTGAACGCCGGAATTAACGTTTGCGTAATATGATTTCCAATCACCCCCAGCGCCGCGCCGATGAGGGGTCCCAAAAAATTAGCCAACTGTTGCAGCGCAGGCAGCCCCGTCGTATTCAGCCAATTACCAAACGCTTGCAGCGCAGGCAGCGCCGCCGTCGCAATTTTTTCCACCATCACCGTCAGCGCAGGCACCAAGTTCCCCCCGATCCACGTCGCAAACTGCTGCACCGCCGTCAAAAGCGTTCCCCCCAACCAACCTGCGAATTGCGCCAACCCAGGCAAAACATTCGCCGCCAAAAATTGGCCAAACGCTTGCAGCGCAGGCAAAACCTGCGCCTGCAAAAAATTTCCAAACTGCGCGAGCGCGGGCAGCACCTGCGTCTGCAAAAACGTGCCAATGCTCGCCAGCCCCGCCGCCAAGTCCGCCGCAAATTGTTTAATCCCTTCCTGCACATCGGGGCGATTCAATACCTCGACCACCTGCCCGATCCCCTGCGTCGCCAACTCAAAAAACGGCTGCGAGATCAGACCCGCCGCTTGCGTCGCATTATCCTTGAGCGTCGAGAGCATCCCATCGAAGGTCTGGCTCTGCGCTTCCATCATCCCGCCAAATTTTTTCGTCATCCCCTTCGTGACCGCGCCGATCACCGTATCCGCGTTCACCGCGCCCTTGCTCACTTTATCCATCGCGCCCGCCACGTCCGTGCCAATCGCATCCGCGAGAAACTGCCACGCGGGGATCCCCGCTTCCGTGAGCTGCAGCATTTCCTCTGCGCTCGCCTTGCCCTTTGCCTTCATCTGCCCCAGCGCGCGCGTCACCTGATCAATCTGCGCGGGACCGCCCCCCAAGCCCGCCACCGCGTCGCCAATCGCCGTCAGCGTCGGCACAACCTCCTCTGCCGTAAAGCCCATCGCCAACAATTTCTGCGACGCGCTCACCAAGTCAGGAAACTCGAACGGCGTTTTCGCCGCAAACTGCTGCAAGTCATTCAAGAACGCCGTCGCCTTTTCGCCGCTGCCCAGCATCGTCTCGAACGCGATCTGCGCCTGCTCCTTCATCGCGTTAAATTGAAAGCCCACCGCGCCGACCGCAACGCCGACCGCGCCAAGCCCCAGAGCGCCCGCCGCGCCAAATTTAAGCGCGCCGCCCAGCACATCCCCCAAGCCAGACAGCGCGCCCTTGACCTTATTCAATTCGCCAGACGCTTTATCCGTCGCCTGCAAAACAATTTCGAGTTTCTCCGCCATTCGTCTTCTCGCTCATGGCGAGCCATCGTTACTCGCCTTGCACTTCCTCATTCGTCCACAAAATCAAACGCCGTTCATTCTCCGTCAAATCGCGCGTCCAATCCTGCGCGACCTTGCTGTGCGCCACCGCTGCCCGCGCCGTGTACGCTTTTTCGTACCACTGCCAGCGCTCCCACCATTGCAGCGCAACCGTTCGCGCCACATCCTGCGGATGACAGCCAAATTTTTCCGCATACGCAAGCTCCGCCATCCACACGGGCGCCAGTTCACTCTCTAGCCGGGCCCAGCGGCGGAGGGCGCGGCGTTCGCTAAAGGGACACTCTGCTCCTCAAAAAACTCCTGCACCTGCGCGATGACGCTTCGCAGCTCGTCGGTAGTGATCCGATCCACTTCGGCTTGTGACCAATTCGTATGCGCCACCAAAAAATCGCCAAACTGCGCGAACATCTCTATTGGATTCGAGTTCAAACGGCCTGTCAGCAGGCGCGCGTCGCCAAGCGTCCACTCGGCGGCATCCAGCTTCACGACCAACACCGTGTCAGGCAAAGCCATAATGTTTCTCTCCCCTTCACCTTTGCGGCGGTGTTCAATACCGCCCTTTGCGCGGGTTTCGTTGCGACGGTTTTCGTCGCCACTTTCAGCGGGTTTCGCGTTCCAACGCGCCTACACTTCCGCTGCCGTGCCCCATGCCGGGGCCGTACCGCCCATAACGCGAAATGTAGCGCTGTATTTCATATCCGCGAGGTCAACCGTGTACTTTGTGCAAAGCATCCCGATGGTGGACGACGACGAAATACCAAACTGCGGCTCGCCCGCTTCCCACGCGTGCCGAATCCCGATCTGCACATCCAGCGAAAGCGGCGTGTTCCCGCCCGCAATGTCCTTCAGCACCGTGTGCGAACCCGAAAGCGTGGGCGACGCGGCGACCGCCGAATTGTCGAACGGACCCGAAATCTCAATCGTCAAATCAGGATGTCCAGGTAAAACATTCTTGATCGCATCCTGAAACGCCGTCACCTCCGCCTCGTCGTATTCAAGCCCGACGCCATTGATCGAATCAACGGGGATATTCCGCAGCGTCCCCCCGCTGTCGTCAACAATGAAATTACAAAATTTTGAAACCGTTCGTCCTGTTTGCGCTGCCATATTTTCCTCCTTGCGAATTGACTAACCAACACCTATCCTCGCACCAACGCCAACGCGAACGTCGCCGTCGTCGCCGTGCCAAACACCAACTGCCAACGTAAATAGCGGCGCACCGTCGCCGTCGTTCCCAACGCCACAATGCCCGCCTTCGGTGTGGACGACGCGTCTTGACTGCCACTCGTTGCGCCGCTCAAATCCGCAAACGACGCATTGTCCGCGCTATCTTGCGCCTTCAGCGTCACCGTCCCATTGCTCGAAAAAAGTTGATAACACAAAAAACCGCCGCGCGTCGTCGCCGCGCCATAATCATCCACGCCGCTCGCCGCATTGACCGCCGTTTCCGCGTTTTTCGCGTGCAGCAAAACGCCCCACGGCTTTGCATACGCCAACGCCGCGCCCACCGCGTCCGCGTTCCCGAACGACACATTCGCCGCCACATAGCCGCCCATTTCGGGCGCGGCTTTGTAATCCAACTGCGCGAACTCACCACAAAACGCAGGATCGCCCTGCGCGGGCGCGCTGCGAATCCCCAACGCCGCCAACACCACGCGCTTGACTCCCGCGCCACTCGTGACCGCGTGCAGCCCATTCGCCGTATTATCCAAAAACGCGTTCAACTCTCCCACGCCGAGCATCCCATGATCGAGCAGCACGTTCAGCACCTCATCGCTCAACGCCGCGTCCGCCTTCGCCTCAAACTCCACCGCCAGCGGACCGAACTGCCGCACAAACCCCGACAGATCGTAACCGTCCGCATAAAACCGCGCGTGCTTGAGATGCGTTCGTCCTGTGGCCATAGCTGCTCCCGTAATAACGACTCGAGTCGTTTCAACTCGCCAACAACTCCACACTTAGATCTAGCTCAAACCGATATCCAATCGTCTCCACCCCGCCCCACTCCAAGCGTCCAAACGTCCAGCGCACCTCATCCACAATCATCACATCCCCGCCCAAGTTCGGGTCTTGCAATAATTTTTTCAAAAACAAATCACGATACCCCAGCGCGCTCGTGATCGCGCGCGTCAACAGCGTCCGCGACACATGCAGTTCACTAAAAAGCGTCACCGTCTGATTCGCCCACTCGCGCGGCAACTCATTCACGGGCAGCCGCCCCAAGCGTTCGTACGTCACCCAAAACGGAAACACATTCAACTGCTCGGGCGGCGCATCCGGCGCCATGCGAATCCCGCTGATCGCCAGCGCCTTTGTCTGAATCTCCGCAATCGCGTTATTCACATTCATACTCTCGACTCCCTACTCTCGACTCTCGACGCTTTACTCCTCACTTCCCATCCCAACCCGCCCGAATTTCCTCGCCCATGCGATTCAACAAACCCTGAATTTTAGAAACACTCTCCTCCAACGCCCCGCGCAAGTAGCGGCGTGGACGCAGCCCGCCGCGCCGTCCAATCGCGCGCGCCACCGCTTCCCCGCTGCCGATGCCGTGCCGCTTTGCCCACAATTCCAACGCGCCCCCGGGTGGATAATGCCGCGTCTTTTTCGAGTCAGGCGCTTCCGACAGCAAGCCCGTCCCATATTCCATCGGCTTGGCATACTTCACATTCGTACCCACCTTCGCGTACAACGGCGGAACGCCGTCATCCACCTCATACGCGATACTGCTTCGCAAGCGCCCTGTATCCACAGGCGCCTTTTCGCGCGCCCTGTTCTGCACCGTGATCGCCGCGCGCAGAAAAAATTTTCGCAGCGGCGTCGCGATCAACTGCGGACCGCATTTCTGTATCACGCGCTGCAAGCCAATAATTTCGATTTGCAGCGCCATCACACACCGCCTACACTCATTTTCCGAAACCCCTGCAAGAGCAGCAGCACATCGGGATCCAGTTTCGAGATCGTCATCAATTGCCCCACTTCGGGCCCCCCCGCAATGCCGAACGGCGCATCCTTGCGCTTGAACAAACGAATCACTTGCAGCAAACACGCCTCATTGATCGCATCCAGCGTCGCATTGCTCGCCGTCACATTCACCATCCCGAACTTGCCGACGAGTTTAACGCCCTTCGCAATCCCAATCGGAAACCCATAATTTCCATTCGGCGTGACCTCGATGTACGCGTACGATTTGCCTTCGAGCGCAGCGTTGAACGGCATCAAATCAAAATCCGTGCTTGCCCACGTCGTCTCATAGACACGATCCCCGTCGTCATCCGTCGCTAACGACGTGAGCGACGCGAGGTCATCACAAAACAAAATGCCCGCGAACTCCGCCGTGCCATAGCGCGTCTCATCGCTCGCCGAAACGAAAAACCGCCGATTGCAATAATTATCAATCAGCCGCGAAACCGCCTCGATCACGCCCTCGATCACCGCGTCGTCGGTGGTGTCTGAAACGCCGCTCGGAAAATAGCGCGCCTTGAATTCCGCGAGCGTCGCATAGCCGTTGGCGATACTCATTCTTTATTCACAACCGCCTTGAAATCATTTTTCGTCATCGAGCCCTGATCACTCGGATCCCCCGCGCGGTCTTTTCGTCGGCGCGCCGCGCCCTTCAGCTGGCGGTCCTGCGGCGGCGCATCCAACGCGCGCAGTTCATCTTCTGCGTCCTCCAGCGACGCTTCTGCTGGCGTTTCCTCCGGCGTCTCGGAGGGTGTTTCCGCTTTCGGCGCAGCCAACACCCCCGGCGAATCGCGATTCACAAAGTCCGCCGTCTCCGCGTCCAGTTCAATCGTTTCGCCTGCGCGCAAAACCAGCCGCTTGTTGCGAAACGCGGATTCATAATCCCACCGCACAAAATATGTGTTCATGGCGTTTGGCGGTGAGAGGTGAAAAATTTTTCACCTCTCACCGCAACCTTCAAATCCCTTACGTCAAATCAATGTTGCGGATCACATCCGCCCATTCGATTCCGCTCGCCGCGCCCGTCGGCGTAAAGCGCCCGAAACCCACGCGCAGCGAATACACCAAGCGCGTCTGATCCGTCGCGGGAATCCGTTCCGTCTCCAGTTTCACGCGCCGCCGCCAGCCCACCTTGCAGCCGCGCCGATTGAACGTTACCGCCTGCCCCTTGATGTTGTTCGCGCCCGTTGTGGACACCTTGCCGTCCGCTTCTGTTTTGGAAATCGCCATCGCCGCGATGACGGGATGCCCCAACACCTGCGCGACCTGCCCATTCAGCAGCTGCTGGCTCGCATACTGCTTCCACGTCACCACTTCCGAAAGCGTCGCAATGCGGTCCGTCGTGGTTGGATCCGCCGCATACACCAAATCGTTTGGATCGTTCGGATGTCCCCAGTCGTGCAAGTACGTCGCATCCAGCAAACGTCCCTTCACATTGCGGAGCGCCGCGAACGTGATCGCGCCTGCCATGTCCGAGCTATTCGCCGTGTTATCCACCAAACCCGCGTGGCGAATTCCATCGAACGCCAAATAGTGCTTGGTGTCCGCTGGATCGGCGTCGTCCAAATTGATGTTGCCCGTCGCCGCGTTCGTGGTGTCCCCATTCAAGACCAGCGAATCTCCATAATACGCGAGCGACAGCTGCGCTTGGCGGCGCAAAAAGGGAATGAAGGGAATAATCGAATCCTCTTCCAGTTCCCCGCTCCACATCTGGTGAATCACGAATTTCTTTGCGTCTACCTGCACCCGCTGCGAACCCGTTTTCACCGTCGCGTAATTCGAACTGTTGTTCGCCGTGGATTCACTCACAAACAACAGTTCGGGAATATCCACCTCGACAGGCAAATACACCGTCGGGTCCATCATCTCGAACGTGTCCAGCAAACCCATGATCCGCGATTCCGCGCGCCCCGCCGTCCACAAATCGCGGACGTACTGCGCGCCGATCAACTGCGAACCGTAACCCGACTCTGCCGAATCCATCGCGCGCACCGCGCGTTGATACGCGTCCGTTTGTTCCCATGCGCCGCGCACCGCCAGCTGCTTGTCATTGCCGTGCAGCCAGGCGAGCGGAACACGCGGAAACAAATTATCCAGTGCCCGTTTGTCCAGTTCGCGCACCTTTTCGTCAGGCACGTACACCGCCTTCGAGATCGCGCCGAACGCCGTGCGAAGTTCCTGCGAGGCCCCCGCATACGCCCCGCCATTCACCTTGCGCTGCCCCATCAGCGATTCCTGCAAATCGAACAAAAACTCCACATCCTCGATCTGCAAGCCCCAGCGTGCATATTTCGTGCCGAGCAGCGCGTCGGGCGCATCATCGCCAAACCGCATTTTGCGCGCGAATTTTTCATCTGCCAGCAGCGCGTTCAACTGCGTCGTCACCAATTCTTTCAACCGCGCTTCGCTCACCGCTTCGCCGATGGCGTTCAAGCGCGTCGAAATTTCCTGCATCAATTGTTCTTGCGTATTCATCATTCTCCCTTGCGCGTTATGCGCCTACATTGCAATTTTGTTGAGCGTATCCATCACCTCGCGCAGGTGCGTCAAAGCTTCACCGCGCGGGGAAGCTTCATCGTCCGCGCTCTCTTCCTCTTTCTTTGCGCGTTTCAGAACTCCCTGAATCAGCGTCACCGCATTTTCCAAGTCGCCCCGATTGCGCGCCGAAAGCACCGCGCCCGCGCGCAGGTCAAACAACTCGGCAAAGAGTTCCCCTTCGTTTTCGAGCAGCAGCCCACGCAGCGCGTTCGCATCCAGCGCCTTGAAATCCACGCTCACGACTTCAGGCGTCGTCTTGCCCAATTTGCGATACTGTTTCTCGATCTGCCGATACTGCCCCAGCCAAAGTTTGCGCGCCGCGTCCGATTCCGTCGCAATCTGCGGAGCCGCAAGCAGCAAACGCACCATCTGGTACGCCGCCGCTTCCCAACTCAAATCGAACTCACCGCGTGCGGGCGCGTCTGCCGCGCCGTCTTGAATCAATTTATCAAACTCATTTCGCAAATCCTTGAGCGCGCGCGCCTCACGTTCCTTGAGCGCCTTCGGATCGCTCGGCACAGGCACCGCCGAAATGTCCAGCAGGTCTGCCCGCTTCACGATGCCGTACACCTTCGGATTCTCCGCGGGCGCAAACTCCAACGTCCGCCACCCCACCGAAACCGCGGACAAGAAACCCTCGTGGTATTTGCGCTCGATCTCGCGCGCAAACGCGTCACCCTGATCAAACAACACATCGGCGACCAAACGCGTTTCTTCCGAAAACGCGTCCACACGTCCAATCGGCGGACGCTGCCCAAAATAATCGTGCGCCCACAAAAAAACAGGGTTGCGCCGATAATTGTCCAGCTGCCACGCGCTCGCCTCGATAATCAAACCATCACGCGCCACATCTTCCGTGGATGCCGTGAAACGCATCGGCTCGCCCGCTTTGCCGCCCCGCGCATTTTCCGCATACGCGCGAATAAAAAATTGTTCCATCTCTGCTACCCTCCCGCGCCCGCAGAAAACTCGCGCAGCGCACTCACAAGCGTTTCCAACTCGCGCGGAACTGTCACCAGCGCGCGGTCGGTATCCAACACCGCCGTCATCGCACAGCGGCAGTTAATATCTTCCTCCGCCAAGCCAATCGCGCCAGGATGAGGCCCCTCACCGCCGCCCACGCGAAAATCCTTGTCCAGATCAACCGTCTGCCCATGCGCGGCGACGTGCGAATCGCGCGTGCGGTCATCCAACGCCGCCAGCCACGTCTTTGCCACGACGACCTCGCTCTGTTTCCACGCCGCGAGCGTTCCCCCATTCGACGCGCCAATCACTTCCGTCCGCGCAATCGTTTCCGCGCTCGAACGAATCCGCCCCGCCATCACCGCCTCAACGCGGTCCGCCAATTCCGCAATACTCTCGCCCTTCTCCAAACCCGCTTTGAGAGATTGCTTCAATTCTTCCCACGTCGTCTCATTGACCAGCCGCGCAAAACGCTGCGCGCGCTGTTCCAAAAAGCGCACCACCTGCGGCTCCAGCACGTCAAACGAAATCGAAACGTCAATATCTTCCAGCGCGTCCGCGCCCGCGTCGGCGATAATCTCTTTCAAAACGGAGCGAACTTCAAGGCGAAATTTCTTGATCCATTCCGCCAAGTCAAACGGTTCGTCCGTCACGCTCTCCGCGTCGCGGTGATGACCATTGGGGGAATCGTTAGAATACGGATTTGTGACCAGCGCGCGCTTTGCCTTCAAGCGCCCCAACACCGCATCTTTCTGCCGCTTGAATAACTGCGCCACGACCTCACCCAAAATTTTTTCTTGCTTTTCCGTGCGCCGCACAAACTTTTCAAACAAGCGTTTATGCTCCGTCGAACCATATTCAATCGCGCGCGTCTGCGCTCCCGCGAACCCTTGCGTTTCGGCTTCGATCTCTGGATCACCCTCTGGCTGCACGCTGGCGTCTGTGGTCTGCGGTCTGGGTTCTGCGCTCTCAATCGGCACAAGCGACGACGCTGCCCACCAAACATCGCCCCACTTGACCTTTTCGCGGCCCATCTCCTCGCGCCATTCATTGATCAACAAAACACCCGCGCCGATCTGCTCCCTTTCGCGCGTCCAGCGTTCCGCTTCCGCTTCCTGCAAAACATCAATGTCCGACGCGTCAAATTCCGCAACGTCCGCGTCGCCGAACATCGGCAACAGTTGCTCCGTCAATTCCGACGCGACAAACCGCGCTTCGGGCAACACACACTGCGTATAGATCGCCTTGCGCGCCGCGTTCACATTCTCGTATGTCCGCTGCCCGCCAATCAAATCGAGCGGGACTTTGTACGCGCGCGCAATATCCTCCAGCGCCCATTTCAAACCCGCGCTAAATTCAGCGTCCTTCGGGCGAATCCCCACCTCTTTCATCTCCGCTTCATAGCGAAACACCCCGAACCGATGCGCCTTGTCAACGCCCTTGAAACGCTTGCCCAGCTGCGTCTCCAAGATTTTCGCCTGTTCCTCGGTGAACGATTGCCCCGCCTTTGGAAAAAACGCGCCCGCCATTTGCAGCCCATTCGCAAAAATGTTCCGATTCGACTGCATCGCCGCGCTCGAAAAATCTGCCGCCAAGCGCGCCGCGGCGAGCGGTGACAATCCTTCGTATTCATCGAGCGGATTCGGAAAACGAAACCAAATCGTCTCTTGCGGCGAAAACGGAATTGGCGTCGAATCGTTGCGCGGCATATAGGCAAAGCTCTTGATGTAATTTAGCGGATCGGGAAACACGCGCACGCGGTCAGGGCGCGCCCACCAAATCTCGCGCGGCGTTTGCGTTTCACTCGCGCCCCGTTCCAAAAACCAAAAACACTCGCCCCACAAACACAGCGAGAGCTCGGTCATGTGCAGCAAGCGGTTCAGCGTCCAAAACGGATTCACCTTTTGCAGCAGCGCCAACAAATTGCCGCGCGTCACTTCCACGCGCTCACCCGCAGGATTCACTTTGTAAAGTTTCAGCGGCAGCGCGGACAATAGTTCCGCGCGCAGCGTCGCACACGCATACACCCCATTCGACGTGGCAATGTAATTGCCGTATTCACTCGGCGTGAAAGTCTCTGAATCCTTGCCAAACGCCACGTCCGCGCGGTCCACGACGCCCGCACCCATGACAAACCCGCGCGCGTCTGTTCCATCCCATAGCAAATGCCACGCCCGCACGAGGCGATTCAGAAACGAAAGCGAAGTTGCTGCCATTAGAAAAATAATTGACCCGTCATAAACGAATCCACATACATCACCGCATAGCGCATTTCATCGCACCCGTGATTGTCCATGTCCAGCGGCACTTCCTTGATGGGCTTGCCATCCTGCGCTTTCGGGTACGCATACACCAACAATTCATCTTCCGTGCAAAGCGGCTTGCGTTTCTCGGCGAGCGCCTCATCACGCTCCACCAACGCCCCGCGCAGAAAAAAGATGCGCGGCTTCCCATCGCCTGCCACTTTCAAACGCTCCGTCACGCGCTCGATCCCCACCGAAATTTCCTTGCGCGCCGGCGTGTTAATAATTCCATTCTCCGCCAGTGTGGCGCGGTCTTCCGCGTCGTGATCGCAAATCGTCCCTTCGATCTGTTCCCCGCGCGACAACTCCACAATTTGCTGCGCGTGAACCCGCACCGTCCGCTGCGTCATATACAGTTGGCGATAGCGATACATCCGCCCATCGCCGTCAATCGCCCACCAACTGCACGAAAATGGATTTGTGAATCCAAAATCAATCGAACGAACCTTTCGCCAACTATGCCAACCGCGCGGCATTTCATCAATCAAGTGAAGCGCAGGATCATAATTCTCGTACACCACACCCTCCGCGTTCACCCAGCGCCCATAGCGCAGCCGTTCCTTTCGCACACCCGTTAACGCTTCCAGTTTAGCGAGCGTATGCGCCCCGCGCGGCGTCACCTTTCCATCCTCATCAAACAGCGTCGGATTGTCCTCGTGCCGCGAATCCAGCTTGACCAATTTCCCCGCGCGTTCGCGCTGCAAAATCCAATGCTGCGCGTGGCTCGGATTACAGTCGCCGATCAAGCGCCCCGGAATAAGCACCCCCGCGCGCCCCGTTGTGCGCGTCGAGAGATACTCCCAATCTTCCAGCGACAGCTCTTCGGCTTGATTCACATACACAAAATCGAGCGCGCCCGATAACACCTTGCCCGGGCGGTCAATGCCCGCCACCCACACGCGCGTCCGATTCGGATACTCAAACCATTCAACGTTCTCACCGCCGAACGTCCGCACATCGCCTGCCGGCTCGACAAACAATTGTTTATAGAGCGCCAACACCGTGCTTGCCATATCCGAGCGCATCTTGCGAATCAGCGCCCCCCGCGCGCCCGCGTACGTCCGCGCCAACGTATCCAAGAACTTGAGCGCCGCCAGCGTTTTACCCGTTTCCGCCGGCCCCGCCAGCACCACCTCATCCTGAGTAATCGTCTGCAATCTCAAATTCGCGCCGCGAAATGTAAATTGCGGCAGCTGCGGATTATCCTGCGCGTTCCCCGTCAATGACTGCACCACTTGAGACACCAACAAGTCGGTTAAGGTCAGCGGCGATAAGGGAGAGAGTGGCGCGGTCCGTGACATGCTTTTTGATCGTCTCACTAATCGCCGTGAACAGGAGTAGCGCGCGTTCGGACGTGATCATTTGCTGCATCTCGACTTGACGCTTGCGCTCCGATTCGACGAGGCGCCGCCGTTGTTCCAACAATTGCTGCACTTCATCCCACGCGGCGTAATCCGAAACCCCGGCGGTGATCAAGTTGTCGAGTTCCAGGAGCGCCGCCATGGCCTCGACGGTGTCCTTCACGTGCTGCGCCTTTTTGAATTTCGCAAAACATTCGCCGAGTTTGCGCCACGTCGCGCCGCTCTCGCCCGCGTCCACGCGTCCCAGCACGTCGGCAAGCCGCGCGTCCACGAGCGCCACTTCCTCGCGCAGTTCCAAGAGCGCGGCGTCTGTCCGCGCATCCGCGTAACGTTCCATGAGACGCGTTGGCAGGTATTTCGAGTAGCGCCCTGTCACCGTATGCGGCGAAGCGATCCCGGTCGGCGTCGCGCCGCCATGCAAACGACACCTGCCGCCCGCGCCCGCGCCGGGCTTTTTGCATGGCGCGCCCGCGCGCGTTTTTGCCCCACATGGCTCGCTCTTCATGGGGTTAGCTCGCCTTCATGGGGTTGCCAACGTTGTAAAAGGGATGACCAGAATTACGTTGAAGAAGCACTGCGACGCGCACGCGCAAAATCAAACTAGAAAATCACCGCTTTTTTCGCGCGCGCAACGGCGTGTAACCACACCGTAACCATCAAAAACGCGTTCACATCGCGCGTTCAATGAAATGCCAAGTGCCGGGCTTGCCTGTGGGGTCATACACGACCGAAGTAGGGGAGCGGGCGTCCATCACGTCGTAAAAGTCAGGCGGCACAAACAAATTCACCATGCCCGGATTGCCGCTCCCGAGCTCGCGATTCCAGACATGCACCACCAACGCGGCGAGATGTTTGTTTTTTTCCTGCGGCGTGACGTAATGCACAACCCGTCCCTCGATGAGCCCCACGAGCGCGTTCGTTTGCGCGTTCAGAAAAAGCGCGCGCGCTTCATCCTGTTTTTGCTGTGGACGCACGAACAAGAGATACACGCTTTGGTTTGTCGTGAGCGCGCTAAAGAGTGCGAGCGCGACGAGGACGCCGCCGCTTTGATCGCACGTCACGCCCACGTCAGCGAGCCCCGCGCAGCCCGCGCCAAACAACGCGACCGCGACCGCGATCAACAAGAGCGCCATGACGCCTGCTTGCGCGGTGGCTTCGAGCGCGCGATACCAGGCCTTGACGCCGGGGAGATACCCGAACGCGAGCGAGAGCAAGAGCCCTGCGAGGTTGGCGAGCAGCACCGGCGTCAGCGCGGCGCTGGGAATTTCGGTCTGCGCGGCGCTGGCGAACGACGCCCCCGCGGCGAGCAGTGGCAGCGTCAGCCCCACGAGCAGGGCGTTCAACAGCGCGAGCGCGAGGGCGAAGCGGACGAACGGAGAAAACGAAGGACGAAACATAGAAAACCTCCGGGTGAATTAGGTTGCTTCTTGCGCGAGCCCTTTGCCCTGAGCCGCTTGTCCCACGCGGGCGTGTTCGCCGACGTGCGAAACGTTCACCGTGGGCACGCCGCGCTCGTGCGAGTAGGCGCGGTATTCGACGCGCTCCAGACGTTTCGCAATATCACTCACATCGCGCGTCAACAGTTCGAGTTGATCCGCCAACCGCGCGAGCTGTGCGGTATAGCGCTCCAACAGCGCCAGCAGCCGACTCTCGCGCTTGCCGCTCGTCACCAGGACGTAAAACAACAGCCCGATCACGACGAGAAACAGAACAATGGTTTCGATCAGCTGAAAGGGCACAGGCATGTCCATGCAAAGCGCATACATAGAAAAGGTCGTCATGTCCGAAAAAAGATTCGGACAAGACGACCCGTGAATTCCGCGCGGGGCGCAGAATGGTCAACGCAATAAAAATCAACCGCCCGTTCGCAGCGGCTCGATGCGCGGCGGCGCGCCGCCGCGGTAATGCGGCACTTCGAGGCGCGAATGAAATACGCCGCATTGCCGACAGCGCGTCTTGAGCGCGACGCCCGCGACCAAGACGCCGTTTTGCTCAATAAAACCCCAGCGCAGTTCAAACAGAAATGCGCCGTGCGTCACGCCGCGCAGGTGATGGCGTTCCAAACATTCCGCCTGGTCACATTCCGCGCGCGCGACGGCGAGGGCGGGAAAAACAAAAGCCGCCTCGTCGCCCCGCGTCCCTGGGGCAACTGGCGGCAAACTTTGCCCGAAGCCAGCTGCAAGATTGCTCATGTGTTCTATGTCCGAAAGCATAGCACCCCCGCGCGCGCATGTCAAGTGCTGCTCATCAAAAGAATTCTTTCTAACTATTGACAATAATAGACAACTTATGATATACTCCGTTTGCAAGTTTGGAAGGGAAGCCAAACCTGCAACAAGCAAATCCTGAGAGGAGCATTATGCTAACCCCCATTTCAACGGGCAGAACCTCGCGCCCATGTCGTGTTTGCACTACCCCTTTTGTTGGTCTTGGAACGCTATGCCCCGTTCATCTCGCGCAACATTCCCGTCGCCACGCCGCCGAGATTCAAACCGCACGCGAACAATCTCGCCAAATTTTGGAAGCGCGCGAATCTGCCAACCGCCGCCCCCGCCGTGAATTTCCTGATGAACTCGATATGATTGAGGTGGCAACATGATTGCCACCTTCGATTCACATTTTGATTCACTTTTGCGCGTTTCCAACACCAAGCGCGAACTTGCCATCTGGCATTTTCTCCGCGCCACAGGCGGTGGGTACTGTTCGATTGCCCGCCTCACCTTTCCCGACCTCGACCTTGACAACAGGCGCGCGTGGGTCACCGAAAAAGCCGAAACCAAACGCCAGTACAAACGGCTCGCCTTTTTTGATTCTGCCTGTACGAACGCGCTAAACGATTGGCTCTTAGTGCGCCGTGCAACGGGTCCCTATGTCTTTCGCGCCGAACCGCTCCACAGCCAGCAGCCGCTCGTCGCCGCTGGCGTGCAAGCGCAACTCTGTGCCCTTGCCGCTCACGCCGGACTGCAACCCTTGACGCCACAGGACTTTCGCACTGCGCTCACCTTCCGTTTGCAAACGAGCGGGGCAAAGTTCGCGCAGATTGCGGAGATTCTCGGACACAATCAAATCGCTCCGTCCGAACTCGACGCGCTCGAAGCGGTTTACCGCCACGCTATGGGAGACTTATGAGGTTGTTGTCCGAAGTCGTCGCCAAGTTTCTTGAGGCGCGCACGCTCAAGGGCTGTTTGCCAAACACGCTCTCGTACTATCATTACACCTTCCGCTTGTTGGTGTGCGGCATACACGACATTCCCATCGAGCATGTCACAGTGGATGACCTCACCGCGTATTTTGCCGCGATGCGCGCACAGACCAGCGGTACGGTGAGCGGTGTGATGTCGCCGGTCACCGTCAAGAAGCGGATGCTGGCGACGCGTGCCTTGTTTCACTTTGCATTGGAGCGCGGCTATGTCGCGCGCGATGTGTCGTTATTGCTCGCGCTCCCGGCATCCGGCAAGCGCAAGCCCAAAGCATTGACCACCGCACAACTCTTGCAGTTGCTCGACACGTCCCGTTGGACGGTGGACGAATACGCGGTGCGCGATTATGCGCTACTGCTGCTCTTTGTGGACTCGGGCATTCGGCTCGCTGAACTTGCCGCACTCACCATGGACGATGTGAATGTCGAGACCTGCGAAGTTCACGTGCGGCACGGCAAAGGCGACAAGGAACGCTCCTCGGTCTTTACCGCCCTCACCGCCCGCGCCCTCACCGCGTATCGCCCGCCCTTTCGCAAAAACGATGGTTTGTTCGTGGATGTGCATGGCGACCGCGTAACGCGTCGCCAAGTGTATCTGGCGGTCAAGGGGCGCGCGGAACAAACGGGCCTCTTGCAAGTTGTCAGCCCGCACCGCTTGCGTCACACGATGGCAGTCGGCTATCTGAACAACGGCGGGCGCATTCACATTTTGCAGATGCTTTTGGGACACGAGAGCATTATGACGACGATGGTGTATGCGACCGTGGCACTGGCAGGCGTGCAGCGCGACCATATGTTGTATTCACCGCTCCGTGCGTTGAGTTAGCCATGAGTCTATCGCCCACACCCACTACCGTTTTCGCGCCGTGCGCGCTATACTCACCCAAAATTCAAGTTGAGGGTGAGCACATGGCAAACCGACCAAATGGGCAGTACATTACGCGTGAAGAAGCAGCCGAGATGCTTCGTGTTTCTGTCCGTACGATTGACCGATATATCGAAAAGAAAATTCTTAAAGCATATCGAAGTAAGGTCGGGCTTGGGAGGGGAGGGCGGCGAATCTATCTCAAGCGCGTAGATGTGGAAAGCCTGCGGGATAACCCGCTTGCCCCTTACGAATAAAAAACCGCGCACAGCTGTTGCCAACTGCGCGCGGGGGAAGTGTGATACCTGAGAGGGCATCACGACCAAAGTATAGCACGCGGAGGCAGCATGTCAAGCAATGCGTTTTTCATTTATCTCATTCGCAATCAAATCAACGGCAAAGTCTATGTAGGACAAACAACGCAATCTCTCTGTCGCCGTTGGCAGGCGCACATTGGTCACGCGCGTCGGGCAGATAGGGGAGTGTCCGTAATCGGCGCAGCCATTCTTAAGCATGGTCATACTAATTTCAAGATTGAGCTGCTTGAGGTTTGCGACTCACAAGACGCGCTGAATTTTGCAGAGTGCAAATGGATCGATCATTTCAATTCCTATGCGCCAAATGGGTATAACCTTCGACAGGGTGGCTCTCGTGGTGCGCACGCGGAAAGTACGAAGCAAAAATTACGGAACCGCATCGTCAAGGAAAGCACAAAAGAAAAACTTCGCGGGCGCGTCATTCTTCCCAAAACACGCGAAAAACTTTCCGCCGCCGCACAGAGACGACCTGTCACGCTCCGAATGCGTCTTGCATTGCTCATTGGACAAAAAGCAAAAAAAAATCTACGAGGTGAAAAAAATCCAAATGCAAAAGTAACATCATCACAAGCGCAAGAGATTCGCCATCTCTATCAAAGCGGCGAACATACTCAGCAAGAATTGGCTGAGCTGTTTGGCGTGAAGCAAGTCACAATAAGCGCCATCGTCACCGGCAAACGCTGGAAAGATTTGCCGTCAGAATACTAAAAACTTTGGGTGCGGGCGCATGACAAAATTTTGTCATGCGCCCGCACCCGCGCGAAAGGAAAATAGAAAATGGCTTTTTCAAAAAAACAAATTCCGGTGTATCCGCGCCGCCACTGGCAGATCGTCGGACGCGCGGGCACGGGCAAATCCACCTTTGCCATGCGCATGCGCGCCCCGCTGTTGCCGATTGACGCGGACCATCGCATTGATCAAGTCGCGCACCTCAATCCCGAAATGCTCGAACTCTCCAGCGCGCCCGCCGATCATAACGACACAGACCGCATCGCGCACCTGCTCAATACCAACATGCCGGGCGCGACGGTAGGAACGATCCTCATCGATTCGCTCACCGCGATCATCGCGCCGCTCGTCACCCAAGCGATGGTGGACAAAGACGCGGGGCGCATCCAAAATTTATGGGCGGGCTTTCGCCCCAAGGCGCTCGCCATGCGGCAGCTCCAAGATGCGATCACGAAATGGGGCACGGACACGCTGTGGATTTTTCATCTCGACGATTCAACGAACGCCGAAGGCAAAGCGCTCGTCAAGGAAACGATCAGCAAGACCGAACTCGCGCGGCTCATGCGGAGCGTCAATCTCAAACTCGAAGTCATTGTGGAAAAAGGTCGCCGCGGCGTCGTTGTGAAATGGGCGCGGCGCGGGCGCAGCGGCAAAGCGGTTGGGACGCTGTGGGATGAAACGGGAACGTGGCTCGGCATGCCCGAACGCATCGAGCGCGCGGTGTACGACGGCTTGTCGCAAGCGGACCAAGACCGCCTCGAGCGCGCGCTCCCTGAAACGTTTGACGACGACGCGACCGCAATCGCGTGGGGCTTGGAATTTGGTTCGCAGAGCGAACCGCCTGTCTTCGCCGCGCTCGCGCACGCGCGCAACGCGTTCGAGAAACTCATGCGCGAAAATGGCGCGCCCACCGGCATGGACGAAAAAGCCGCGCTCTGGAGCGGCGACGTGCTGGCGCGTGTGGAGGAGAAAAACGCGGCGCGCGCCCAAAACGGAAACGGCGGCAACGGACATGCGGCAAAACCTGCGAGCGAAGCCGAAACGAGTAAAGACGGTCCGACGCTCTTTTGGGAATACGTGCGCGCGCAGAAATTCAACCCCGCCGCCGCGCAAACCATCGTCGCCGCGTACACGCTGGCCGGCAAGACCGATTGGCTCGGCGCGCGGCGCGAAGTAGCAGAAAAGGTCAACGTGAATTAAACACGCGAACAAAGTTCGCACACAGGTGTCCGTTTAATTCGCAACAAAAAATGAAGCCCTCTCTCGTCAAACTCAGCTGTGACATTCACCTCAGCCCCCAGCGTGTCATCGTGCGCGCCGGCGAGCGGGTGACGGTCTGCAAACAATTCGACAACGCAACTTATAATGGGCAGCCCATGCTCCTCGTGCGGCTGGACAGCGTGACCTACTACGCGCCCGACGGCTTTTTCGTCCGCGGCTGGGAATACACCACCGACTTGGCTGCCGATGTGACGCTGCTCCAAGCGGGGCGCATCGAGAACGCGCTGCAAAACGGACTGGCGCTCTGGAGTCGGGAAAGCGCGCGCACCCAAAGCCCAGAAAGCGATTCGGGCGGCGGGTGGACGCTGCACGGCGATCCGCGCGAATTTCCACGCTACACCGTCAGTTGGATCGACGCGACAGGGGAACTCTATGCGTGGCAGCGCTCCCTTGATCAATATCTCGTCCTCGCGCAAACGGCAGCGGGCGACGAAGCGCGCGCGGAATTTCTGCTCGAAGGGTGGGCGGATTATAAGAGCGCGATCCACAACCATCTCACCGCGCTGCGCGAACAAATCGCGGCGCGCCAGGACGAACCGACACCGGCGCAATTCAGTGAACGTTTCAAAGCAGATCAACACCTGCACCTGTCCGTTTAATTCCGCACCGCGAGCGCGTATGAGTAATTCAAAATGGTTGATCGCGTGGGACTTTCCCGAACGCCCGAAAAATACATTTTACGAGGTTCTCACCCAAGAGTTCGGGCGCGCCAATTTACATTTCTTGCAGCAGAGCGTCTATCTCGTCCGCGATGAACACGCCGCCCGCGAGCTGCGCGCGCTCGCGCGCTATTACGGCGCCACGCGCGTCGAGGCGTTCGCGCTCAGCGGCGTTTTATCAAACGATGCCGCGGCGGACCGCGCGGCCGAAACGCGCATCCACGACCTGCACGCCGCGCGTTTGAAACGGCGCGGGCGCAAGCCGACGAAATTGAAACGCAAAAAATAAATCAAAAGTTTGATATAATAAGTAGCTATAAAGAAGGTTATAGCTACTAGAAGGCAAAAATGCTAACTCAAGCCCAACTTGCCCGTCACATCGTCAATCAAAAAGTTCGTGGGGGCACCCTCGTGCGTCCCACGCTATGTGAGGTTTGTAGTGTTGATGTATCAAAGAAGGTTGAAGCAAACCTTGATCTATTTCGCTCTGTATCGCAGCGCCCACGCATCGTCGCTCACCATTGGCGCGGCTATAATTTCCCGTTGGACATCTGGTGGGTCTGCACGCGTTGCAATCGTATGTTGATCAACCGCCACGATGGAAGTCTAACCCGAGAGGAAGCGCGCGAATGGGTAAAGGGCGTGTGGAATCAAACTCCAACAGAATCAGTCTCACTCAAAATAATGGCCCCCCTTCCCGACGATCCTCCAAGCGCAAGAGCCCGCGCATACATCAAATCTTCGCGCGCTGAAAATACGATCCGATCATACAAGTCGGCTCTAAGAGATTTTCAGGCATATTGCGAACCGCGTCATGCGAACATGTTGCCAGCTCTACCTACAACAGTTGTAAACTATTTAACTTTTCTAGCGGATGGGGATCAAAAAGTTTCAACCATTCAGGTCAAGCTCGCCGCAATTTCCTTTGCCCATGTAACCGCAGGTCTTTCGGATCCAACGCATGACAATCAAGTAACCATTGTAATGTCAGGTATTCGGCGCGCACGCGGAACAGCCGTGCGGCAAAAAAGCCCAATTACATTGGAGGAACTAATTGCACTTTTAGCCGTGCTCTCCACCGATCTACGCGGGCAACGGGATAGAGCCGTCTTGTTGTTGGGCTATGCGTGTGCGCGACGGCGCAGCGAGCTTGTGAACCTTGACATCAAGGATTTGCAATTTTTGCGCCACGAAATGATTGTAACAATACGGCGATCCAAAACCGATCAGGAAGCAGAAGGATTCAAAATTCATGTCCCTATCTTGGATAACCCAAAACTCTGTCCTGTGCGAGCGATCAAAGCATGGCTCCGTACTGCGCGAATCAATAACGGACCACTCTTTCGGCAGATTGATCGATGGGGGCATGTTCGTGAATCACGCTTGACACCACAATCGATTCAGCTCTTTATCCAACGCGCCGCAAAACGCGCGGGCTACAATCCGCGCGACTTTTCAGGGCATTCGCTCCGGGCAGGATTTGTCACGCAAGCCGCTTCAGATGGAATCCCAG
>Ga0247727_10007374_pt1 | contig 20966 bp, 25 predicted proteins | sample WisWelCaveWW1625_FD_202498 | JGI IMG/M metagenome (GOLD analysis project Ga0247727, IMG submission 202498) | Biofilm microbial communities from Wishing Well Cave, Virginia, United States - WW16-25 | ecosystem: Environmental > Aquatic > Deep subsurface > Groundwater > Cave microbial mat | place... | reverse complement strand
CAAGCGCCCTCACTCCTACGCAGTTGGACGCCAGAACACACCCGATGGGTTCACCGGGAGAGCAGACTGCCCGCACCTACTTCCCCGAGGGGACGGGAGCCGGGACGTTGGACCCCCCTCCGGGTCGAGCAGCACGCGGTACGACCGCTCGCGCATGCTCGGGATCGCGATGAAGCGCCGGATCAGCCCCGGCATGGCGTGCACGTCGGCGACGTACACGGCGCCGGCCTGCTCGAGCCGGGGGGCGCCGTCGGCCGCGAGCGCCTCGGTCACCAGACCGCCGCCGTCCATGTCCCGCGACAGCAGAAGCGCACGTGTCGCGGCGTCGACGTGGCCCGGCCGGCCGTGCTGATCCTCGAGCGCGATCGGCGTCAGCGTGTGGTTCACGGCGATGCTCTCGGCATTTCCAACGAGCGGGGCGAGCCCGAGCAGCACGAGGGCGAGCCAGACGCAGCTGTGGATGCGGATCATCGCGACCTCCAGCCACGCGGAGGGTAGCGACACCACGCAGCGCGGTAGACTGCGGCGCGTGTCGCACCTCCCCCCGGTCCGAACTCAGCTCGAGTATCCCTACACGCGCACGACGGGCCCGATCGTGGGCGCCTTCTTGACGGCGTTGCGGGACGGCAAGCTGCTCGGCATCCGCTGCGGCTCGCGCGTGCTGTGCCCTCCGCTCGAGTACGACCCTGAAAGCGGCGAGACGCTGGCTCCCGATTTCGTCGAGGTCGGCCCGGGCGGCACGATCCAGAGCTGGACCTGGATCGCGGAGCCGTCACGCAAGCACCCCTTCGCGGAGCCCTTTGCCTTCGCCTTGATCCGGCCGGACGGATCCGACACCCAGCTGTGTCATGCCGTGAAGGCGACCGGTCCGGCTGCACTGCGCACGGGCGGCCGCGTGCGCACGCAGTATCGCGCCGAGCGTCGGGGCGCGATCACCGACCTCTACTTCGCGCCCGAGGACGAGGCCGAGTCGCAGTACATCCCGCCCGCCAAGGGCGCGGTCGAGATGACCGAGCACCTGATCTCGCTCGAGTTCACCGAGCCGCTCTCGCCCCATCGCGAACGCTATGCGCGGGCCCTGCTCGACGGGAGGTTCATCGGTCAGCGCAGCCCCGCCTCGGGCAAGGTGTATCTGCCGAGCAAGGGCTACGACCCGATCGAGCGCGTGCGCATGACCGAGCGCGACGACGTGGGCGTGGCCGACACCGGCACCGTCGTCGCGTACACCGTGATCACGCCGGTCCAGTACTACGGGCAGAAGGAGACCGAGCCGTACATTCGGGCCTCGATCCTGCTCGACGGTGCGGACCAGCCGCTCGGCCAGCAGGACATCCGGACGATCCCGCTTGCCGAGTTCCGCTCCGGCCTGCGCCTGCAGGCCATCTGGAAGACGAAGGCAGAGCGCTCCGTCGTGGACGTGGACAACCGCTGGGGCGGCACGGGCACCGTGATCGAGCGTTGGGAGCCGACCGGCGAGCCGGACGTGCCCTTCGAGAAGCTCGCGGAGCACAATTGGTGAGCCCCGAACCGATCGCGATCGTTGCAATCGCCCAGACTCCCGCACGACGCCACTACCCGGACAGCGAGGCGTCGATGCTGATGGACCTGACCAATCAGCTGCTCGCGGAGACCGGCCTGCCGCGCTCGGCCGTGGACTTCACCATCGCCGGCTCCTGCGACTATCTGTCCGGCCTGCCCTTCGCGTTCGTGATGAACGTGGATGGCTTCGGCGCCTGGCCGCCCGTCTACGAGTCGCACCTCGAGATGGACGGGGCCTGGGCGCTGTTCGAGGCCTGGATACGGCTCCAGATGGGCGATATCGACATCGCCCTGGTGGCCGGGTCGGGCAGGAGCTCGCCCGGCATCCCGCGCGAGATCTTCCCGCTCCAGACCGACCCTTACGTGAGCGCGCCCCTCGGCCTCGATCCCGTCTCGGTAGCGGGCCTCCAGGCGCGCGCGCTGCTCGACGCTGGCCTCGCCACGGAGCGCGACTTCGCCGAGGTGGTCTCGCGCAGCCGGCGCAGCGGGCTCGCGAACCCGAACGCGCAGGTGAAGAAGGACGTCGCGGTCGATGCGCTGCTGAAGGAGCCGTACTACGCGAGCCCGCTGCGCAAGCACGACCTGCCGCCCATTTCGGATGGCGCCGCGGCCGTGCTGATCGCGCGCGGCAAGCGTGCGCGCGAGCTGACGAAGCAGCCGGTCTGGATCCGTGGCATCGACCACCGCATCGACTCGCACCACCTGGGCCTGCGCGACCTGACCGACTCGCCGAGCTCGAGACTCGCCGCCAAGGGCGTGGCTCTGCACGCCGGCCCGATCGACGTGGCCGAGCTGTGCGTCCGCTACAGCCCCGAGGAGATCGTGCTGCGGCGCGCGCTCGAGCTGCCGGCCGGGACGACGATCAACCCCTCGGGCGGCCCGCTCTGCGGCCACCCGGTGATGGCGACGGGCCTGGTGCGTGTGATCGAGGTAGCGCAGCGCATCCGCGACGGCAGCGCGCGCCGCGGCGTCGCGCACGCAGCCAGCGGCCCGGCCCTGCAGCAGAACCTGCTCTGCGTGCTGGAGGCGTGATGGCCGAGCGCTGCGCAGTCGTCGGCATCGGACAGACCAAGTACGCGCGCCGGCGTTCGGACGTCTCGCTCGAGGGCCTGGTGCGCGAGGCCGCGCTGCGCGCGCTCGAGGACGCCCACCTCGGCTGGAAGGATCTCGACGCGATCGTGATCGGCAAGGCGCCCGATGCGCTCGAAGGCGTGATGATGCCGGAGCTGTCGCTCTGCGACGCGCTCGGCGCCGTCGGCAAGCCCATCCATCGCGTGCACACCGCCGGCTCGGTGGGGGCGTCCACCGCGATCAGCGCCGCGACGCTGGTCGAGAGCGGCCGCTACCAGACCGTGCTCACGCTCGGCTACGAGAAGCAGAGCGAGGGCAACGCCACCTGGGCGCTCGGCGGCGGGCGCAGCGGCAGCCAGGGCGCGGGCGGCTCCTTCGCGCCATGGATCCGCAACTACATCCAGCGCTCCGGCGCGCCCGAGCACATCGGCTGGAAGGTGGCGGTGAAGGATCGGCTCAACGCCTGCAACAACCCCTACGCGCACCTGCACCTGCCCGACATCACGATCGAGAAGGTGAAGGAGTCCCCGCTGCTCTGGGATCCGCTCCACTTCCTCGAGTCATGCCCGTCCTCCGACGGCGCCGCGGCGATGGTGCTGACGAACACGGCCGGTGCCAAGCGCGCTCCGCGCCCGCCGGCCTGGGTGATCGCGCACGCGAAGCGCACGGAGTTCTCCCAGTTCCCCGGCCGCGACACGGTGAAGCCCGTGGCCGGTGTCGACTGCGCGAAGGCGCTCTACCAGAAGGCCGGCATCACGAACCCGCGCCGCCAGATCGACGTGGCCGAGCTGTACGTGCCCTTCTCGTGGTACGAGCCGATGTGGCTCGAAGGCCATCTGATCTGCGACGAGAACGACGGCTGGAAGATGACCGACGCCGGCGAGACCGAGATGGGCGGCGCCTTCCCGGTGAACCCGTCGGGCGGTGTGCTCTCGTCGAACGCGATCGGCGCCTCCGGCATGATCCGCTGCCTCGAGGCCGCGAGCCAGGTGCGCGGCACCGCCGGCGCCTGCCAGGTGGACGGCGCCAAGGTCGCGCTCGGCCACGCCTACGGCGGCGCCGCGCAGTACTTCGCGATGTGGATCGTCGCGAGCGAGCCGGTGCCGACGTACCGATGAGCACGCCCAAGCGCGTCCTGCTGTGGGTGATGGCGCTGGCCTACGTCCTGGCAGGCTTCAACCACCTCGTGAATCCCGCCATCTACGTCGCCATCATCCCCCCGGACCTGCCCGAGCCTCCGTTCCTCAACCTGATCTCGGGGCTGGCGGAGATCGTGCTCGGCGTTTTCCTGCTCGAGCCGCGCACCCGCGTCTTCGCGGCGTGGGGGATCATCGCGCTGCTGATCGCCGTGTTCCCCGCGAATCTGTATGTGGCCACCCAGAATCTCGGGCCGCCCGACGCTGTTCCCGGCACCGGCAACGCTGCGCTCAACCTCGCGAGATTGCCGCTGCAATTGGTGTTCGTGCTCTGGGCCTGGTGGTACACGCGGCCGGATGGCGCGCGCACCGGACACGGCAGCGACCCGCGCACGTGATAGATTGAGCCGCATCGATGTGGGGTGTGGAGGTGCGGACGCCGGAGGCTCCATGCACCGCTGCTGCTGGCTCGCGCTCGCTGCTTCGCTCGCTCTCGCACTCTCGACGCTGCCCGCGTTCGCGGGCGTCTCTGCCGGCGGCCCCGGCGGCGCCACCGGCTTTCCCGCGCGCGTCACGCTGACGGGGCCCGATGGTTCGGGCGAAGCCCACCTGCGGCTCGACCCGCGGCGGGGCACGGTCTGCTTCGCGATCGAGGTCCATGACCTCGACCCGGTCGTCGCCGTGCACATCCACGCCGGCGACGACGAGTCTTCCAACGAAGACCTGCTTCTGGTCGATCTGGACTTCCCGAACGAAGGCCTGCAGGGCTGCGTGAAGGCGGGACGCCACCTGGTCGAATCGATTCTCGAGGACATCGACTCGAAGGACGAGCAGTTCTATCTGCACGTCCACACGTCCGGCGACTCGACGGGCGCAGTGCGCGGACAGATCGAACGACCGTAGGGAGTTCAGTCCCAGTAGTCCTTCCGCTCGTCCTTCTGGTGGCGCTTCAGGTCCTTGCGCTCGTCCTTCTGCTCGTGCTCGAGTGCGCGCTTCTCCTCGTGCTGGCGCTGGCGCTCGTCCTTGCCCCACTCGTCGGCCTGCTTCAGGGCCTTGCGCTCGTCTTGCTGCTCGTGTCGCAGGTCGTGATCCTCGGCCTTCTGTTCCTTCTGGAGCGAGCGCTGCTCGCGCTCCTGGTGGCGCTCGAGTCGGCTCTCGTGCCCATGGCCATAGCCATAGGGAGCCGGGTAAGGCTGGCCGTAGTATGGATCGTTTCGGTAGGTACGATCATCGTAGGAGTCAGCCCTACGATCGGTGGCACAGCCGAAGGCGAGGCTCACGCTCGCGACGGCGAGAACGATGAGAGCGCGGCGATCGAGCATCGCCTGAGGCTAGCTGCTGGACCGCGGGGCGCCCGAGGCTGCTCGCCCGCAATTCTCACCACACCGCTACTGCGGCGGCCTGTCGCAGCTTCGCGACCTTCTCCCTCCGGGCCCCTCGACGTACCGCCAGGTACGCCTTCGGCGCCCTCCGGTCCGAGGGCCGTGAATCTGCAGCACTCTCGACCGCCTCGCTACGCGCCGTGGTGAGAATTGCGGGCTAGGTTCGCGCCCGCTTCTCCCGGGGGGGCTCATGGGCCGCGGTGTCGCATTCGCGCTGGAAGGCGTCCACCGCAGCTATCGCAGCGAGTCCGGGGGCGAGGTCGCAGCCCTGGCCGGCATCGACCTCGCGGCCCTGGAGAGCAGCTTCGTGGCGTTGCTCGGCCCCTCGGGCTGCGGCAAGTCCACGCTGCTGCGCCTGGTAGCAGGACTCGATCGACCCGAACGAGGCGTCGTGCGTAGCGGAGGCGCGCGGCCCGCGATGGTCTTTCAAGATGCGCACCTGCTGCCGTGGCGCGATGTGCTCGCGAACGTGGAGCTGCCGCTCGAGCTGCTCGGCCAGCCGGCTCCGGCACGGCACGCGAGAGCCGAGGCGGCGATCGCGCAGGTCGGCCTCGCCGATGCCGCCCATCGCTACCCGGCCGAGCTGTCGGGCGGCATGCGCATGCGCGCCTCGCTGGCGCGCGCGCTCGTGACCGAGCCGCGCCTGCTGCTGCTCGACGAGCCCTTCGCCGCGCTCGACGAGCTGACGCGCATGGCCCTCGACGACGAGTTGCGCCGCCTCTGGCGCGAGGCGGGGCTGACCGTCCTGTTCGTGACGCATTCGATCGCGGAGGCCGCCTACCTGGCCGAGCGCGTGGTGGTGCTCTCGCGCCGGCCCGCGCACGTCGTGCTGGATCACACGCTCGCGCTGCCCGCGGAGCGCAGCGCGGCGTTGCGCGCCGAGCCCGCCTTCGCACGCGAGCTGGGCGTGCTGCAGGAGGCGCTGCGCCACGGGGCTGCGCTGCCATGCTGAGAAGAGCTCTCGCGCAGAGCGCGCCGCCTCTCGTCACCTTCGCGGCCGCAGTAGTGCTGGCCGAGCTCGTGATCCGCGCGCTCGACGTCTCCCCGCTGATCCTGCCGCGCCCCTCCGCCGTGTTCGCGGCCGCGACCTCCGAGGCCGGCCCGCTGCTCAGCGCACTCGGCGCCACCGCGCGCGCCGTGCTCGCGGGCCTGCTGCTCTCGAGCACGCTCGGCGTGGCCGCGGCCGTCGCGCTGGCCTCGTCGCCCTGGCTGAAACGCGCCTTCTATCCCTACGCGATCTTCTTCCAGATCGTGCCGATCGTGGCGATCGCACCGCTGCTCGTGATCTGGTTCGGCTACGGCCCGCGTGCAGTCGTGGCCGCGGCGGCGGTGGTCTCGGTCTTCCCGGTGATCGCGAACACGCTGGCGGGCCTGCTCTCGGTCGATCCGGCGCTGGCCGACCTGTTCCGGCTGCACGGCGCGAGCCGCTTCGCCACGCTCTGGAAGCTGCGGCTGCCCTGGGCCCTGCCCTACCTGCTGACGGGCCTGCGCATCGCCGCGGGCCTGGCGGTGATCGGCGCGATCGTCGGCGAGTTCGTGGGAGGCGGCGGCCTCGGCGTGGTGGTGCTCGGCGCGATGCGACAGCAGCGCACCGATCTGGTGTTCGCAGCGATCGGCTATGCGTCGCTGCTCGGCCTGGCGCTGTTCGGCGCCGTCGGCCTCGCGAGCCGGCTGGCGCTGCGCCACTGGCACGCTTCGGAGACGAATCGATGAGACGGACCGCGCTCGCGGTGCTGGCCACACTCGGCCTGCTCGCCTGCGGCGGCCCCGACCCGGAGCCGGGCCTTTCGCTGGCGCTCAACTGGAAGCCCGAGCCCGAGTTCGGCGGCCTGTTCGAGGCCGAGCGCATCGGTGCCTTCGCCGCCCGCGGCCTCAGCGTCGAGCGCACCGGCGGACCGGGCGCGCCCGTGGTGCAGATGGTGACCGCTAGGCAGGTGAGCTTCGGCATCGCCAGTGCAGACGAGGTGGTGCTCGCGCGCGATCGCGGCAGCGACATCGTGGCGATCTTCGCCACCTACCAGACCTGCCCCCAGGGCCTGATGACGCACGCCGCGCGCGGCCTCGCGTCCCTGGACGCGCTCTTCGCGGCCGGCGGCACGCTCGCCGTCGAGCCCGGCCTGCCCTACGTGAAGTTCCTCGAGCAGCGCTACGGCTTCGGCGCGCTCCAGGTGGTGCCGTACTCGTACAGCATCGGCCCCTTCCTGAATGATCCGCTGCTCACGCAGCAGGTGTTCGTGACTGCGGAGCCGATCGCGGCGCGGCGTGCGCAGGCCGACCCGCAGGTCTTCCTGGTCGCCGACTCCGGCTACAACCCCTACACCGCCGTGGTGATCACGCACGGCGAAACGCTGCGCAGCGACACAGCGCGCGTGGCCCGCTTCGTCGCCGCGCTGCGCGAAGGCTGGCAGGGCTATCTCGCGGACCCGGGGCCGGCCAACGCGCTGATGGGGCCGCTCAACCCCGAGATGGATGCGGAGGCCTTCCGGCTCGCAGCCGCCGCGCAGCAACCCCTGATCGAGGCCGCCGGCGGCGCGGTCGGCAGCATGAGCGCAGAGCGCTGGGCCGAGCTGGCGAGGCAGCTGAAAGAGCTCGGGTTGGTGAAGCAGGCGCAGCCGGCGGACACCTACTTCACGAACCCAACGAGCGAGTGAGCTAGCTAGAGCGGCTCCAGCTCGTCCCGTCCCTGCCGGTAGCCGAACGCGCTCACCCGACCCTCTGCATCGAAGAAGACCATCATCTGATCGCTCTTGTCCTGCGTCCTCTCCCCGTTGAAGATTGGATAGCCGCCGAAGCCGAAGATAGGCGGCATGCCGATGTAGAGCTCTGCGCTGTTGCGCTGGTCGTGGCGGTAGATGAAGGCATCGCCGCCGCTGTAGCGCAGGATGCGGTCCGGCGGACCGAAGGTCGAGAGCACCTCGCCCTTGCTGGTTGCGCCGACGACCAAGCTCGCGGGATCGGCGCGCAGCGGCGATCCAATGTACCAGCGGCCGATCGTGCACCCCGGCAGCAGCACGAGCAGGCAGAGCAGCGCAGCTCGCCTACTGGAGCTCATCGGCTCCGCTCCGATATCCGTAGTAGAGCACGCGGTCCTGGTCGTCGAAGAAGACCACAAGGCGGTTGTTCGCAACGTGGACCTCGAACTGGTTGTAGAGCAGCAGCAGAACGCCTCGCACGCGCCCGCGCGTCAGCTCGAAGACCAGCACGTCCGCGTAGGGGAGCGCGAGCACGTCCTCCGGCGCCGCGACGCCATCCGCGAAGATGCGGCGCAGGCCGCTCGGATCCGTGTAGTCCTCCGGCGCGCCGAACCACTCGAGGATCTCGGCCCGCGTGGTCGTGCCGGGCTGAATGCGGGCAACGCGATCTACGGGCACCTCATTGCCCGAGACGACCTGAATCGAGAAGCACGCCGTGGAGAGGCAGGCCGCGCTGATGAGGACCCCAACGAGAGCAATTCTCAATTCTTCCTCCCCAGCGCCGGATTGAAGTAGCCGGTGCGCAACGTAGGGAACCTGCGCGCCAGCGTCGCGCGCAGCCAGCGCATTCCGCGCCCCTTGCCGAGCGCTTCGGGCGGCAGCGCGGCGCGGTACAGCTCGGGATCGATGTTCAGGTTGCGCAGCTGCAGCATGTGCAGACCCGTCTCCTCGATCAGCTCGGAGAGCGCGTCGAGCTCCTCCTCGGTGTCGGTGACGCCCGGGAAGCAGAGCAGGTTCACCGAGGCGTGCCCGCCGCTCGAAGCGACGATGCGCAGGCTCTCGCTCACGTCGGCGAAGGCGTAGCCGCGCGGCTGGTAGTACGCTTCGTACACGGCCGGCCGCGGCGAGTTCAAGCTGGCGCGGATCGAGTCGAGGCCGGCCGCGCAGAGCGCGCGCACCACGTCCGGCTTGCTCGCGTTGCTGTTCAGGTGGACGGTGCCGCGCGCGGTCGCGGCGCGGATGCGCCGCACCGCGTCCACGAGCGCGTCGGCAAACAGCAGCGGCTCGCCCTCGCAGCCCTGGCCGAAGCTCACCACGCCGTCGCGGGCGCGCGCCAGGTGCGAGAGCGAGACGGCGGCGAGCTCGGCGCCCGTCGGGGGCTTCGCGAGCCGGTCGTGGCTGGCGCGGAAGGCGCCGTCGGGTTGCAGCGAGATGCAGCCCACGCACTGCGCGTTGCAGGCGCTGCTCGAGGGCAGCGGCGCCTCGTGGCGGCCGAGAAAGAAATTCTGCGCCGCGCGGCAGCCATAGCGGAGTGCGCACGTCTCGAGCTGGCGGGCGACGCGATTCCTCGGCAGCTCCGCACGGCGCGCCTCGATGCCTCGCTGGATGCGCGCCGCCGAGAAGCGCCAGGGATCCTGGCGCGGGTCTTCGTCCACGCGGAAGGCGCTCGTCCAGTAGGCGCCGTCTGCGAAGCCCACGGCCGAGTACGCGAAGGTCGGCAGCGCGGGCGCGTCCATTCTGCGCTGCCAGACGGCGTTGTGGCACGCGGTGTGCGCGGGCGCGAGGAAGGCGGCCACCGCGCGCGCCTCGCCGCCGAGCCATTCCGAAACGAGCACCGGGCCGCCGCGCTCGAGACCGATCGGCGCACGACCGGGCAGCGCGAACAGGTCGCTGCCACGCGGCAGCGGGCTCCACTCCTTGCGCGCGATCGGCTCCGGCCCGGCACCCCGCTCGCCGGCGCTGCGCAGCGTGGGGTGGTCGTAGATGCGGCCTTCGGCATCCGCCACCAGCAGGCGCACTGGCTCCCGGGGCAGCGGTGTCGTCTCCTCACGGACTCGGGCTCGCGGACGGGTCATGGGCTCCAGCGGGCGGCGCAACCTCGGCGAGCTGCGCGGGTTGGATGAGTTCGGAACGCGGAATCTAACCCAAGACCAGGAGGACACCCGATGAACGCCGCGCTGAAGCTCTGGAGCGTGCTTGCTGCCGCGCTGCTACTCGCAGCGGCTGCGGGTGCGCAGGAGATCGATCCGCCGGACGTGACGCACGAGGAGAGTGAGTTGGAGGCGGTGCTGGAGGATGCGGTGGACGCCCCGCACGTGAACACGGCACTCGTCTTCTCGAGCCTCGCGGACGTGGAGCTGCGCGTGGTGTGCCGCGCGCGCAACGCGCAGGGCGAGGCCATCGGCCACGCCGCCCTGCGTGTGCCGGCGCACGGGGTGCGCTTCCTGCTCGCCACGGACTTCTCGGACGGCGCGCCCTTCCTCGGCCAGGTGCGCTGCCTGTCGCCGCGCGGCATCCGCGGCACCGGCTTCGCGCGCAGCGCGAACGGCCTGACCGACGTGCCCTCCCCCGAGCACAAGGCCGGGCGCGGGCACCTGATCCACTTCCCCGTGGTCGCCACGCGCTAGAGCTAGCTTGCGGGGCGTGTTTGCGCGCCGCGCCAGCTGGGAGCTCGACGCGAGCCCGGTCGCGGCCTGCGTGCGGGAGCGCAGGCGGCGCCGCCTGCCCGTCCTCGATCTGAGCGAGACGAATCCGACGCACGTCGGTCTCGCCGGGCCTGGCGAGGCGCTCGCGGCCGCGCTCGCCGAAGTGGCGAGCGACCCGGCGAGCCTCCGCTACGAGCCCGACCCGCGCGGTGACCGGAGCGCGCGCGAGGCGATCGCGACCTACCACCGCGCGCAGGGCGCCGCGCTCGATCCCGATCACGTGATCCTCACGGCGGGCACCAGCGAGGGCTACGCGCACTTGTTCCGCCTGCTCGCAGACCCCGGCGATCGCGTGCACCTGCCGAGCCCGGGCTACGGGCTGTTCGAGCATCTCGCAGCTCTCGAGGGCCTCGAAGCGGTCCCGTATCGGCTGCTGCAGTCGCCGAGTGCCGCGCACTGGCGTGTGGACCAGCCGGCGCTCGCCGCCTCGCTCGCGCCGCGCAGTCGCGCACTGCTCGCGATCCACCCGCACAATCCGACTGGCTCGCTGCTCGACCCCGACGATCTCGCGGCCTTTCGCGCGCTGGCGCGCGAGCGGGAGCTGGCGCTGATCTCGGACGAAGTGTTCGCCGAGAGTGGCGCGGGCGCGACGGGCTTCACGTCGCTGCTCTGCCGTGCAGAGGACGGCCCACCCCACTTCGTGCTCTCGGGCGCCTCCAGGCTGCTGGGGCTCCCGCAGCTCAAGCTGGCCTGGATCGCGGTGGCCGGGCGGCCCGCGCAGCGCGACGAGGCGTTGGCCCGGCTCGAGGTCATCGCGGACGCCTACCTGTCCGTGTCGCCGCTGCTCGCGCGTACGCTGGCCCGGCTGCTGCCGCAGCGCGCGGCCCTGCTCGAGCCGCTGCGCGCGCGCTTGGCCGCCAATCGTGCGCAGCTGGCGACGCTCGATCCCGCGCGCGGCATCGCGGCCCTGCCCAGCGAGGCCGGCTGGGCCGCGATCCTGCGCCTGCCCTCGCACGAGCCCGACGACGAGGCGCTCACCTTGGGGCTGCTCGCGCACACCGGCGTGCACGTGCAGCCCGGCTCGCTCTTCGAGCTCGAGCCGCGGCCGGGCGAGGCTCAGCTCGTGCTGAGTCTGCTGCCCGAGCCCGGCCTGTTCGCACGCGGCCTCGCGGCGCTCGCGGACTTCGCGGCGACGCTCGCGTAGAGCAGATCTGTCTCGGCGCGCGTGAGCGAGCGCCACTCCCCCGGTGCGAGGCCGAGCGCCATCAGCCGCAGCGGGCCGATCGCGCAACGCACCAGCCGCAGCGTCGGGTGCCCGACCGCCGCCGTCATGCGCCGCACCTGGCGATTGCGTCCCTCTTGCAGCGTGAGCTCGATCCACGCCGTCGGGATCGACTTGCGCAAGCGGATCGGCACGGAGCGCGGCGGCAACGCAGGCGGCTCGGCGAGCGCTCGCACCTGCGCAGGCCGTGTGCGCCGCCCCTGCACCACCACGCCTGCGGAGAGCGTCGCCAGCGCCGCCGCGCCGGGCTCGCGCTCCACCTGCACCCAGTAGCTGCGCGGGTGGGCGTGGGCCGGCGTGGTGAGCCGATGCGCGAGGCCGCCGTCGTCCGTGAGCAGCAGCAGCCCCTCGCTGTCGTGGTCGAGCCGGCCGATCGGCCACACGCCGGGCTGATCGAGCAGCGTGCCGAGGCCCGGATGACCGCCCGCGGGCGTGAAGCGTGAGACCACGCCGTAGGGCTTCCAGAGCGCGAGCACGCGCGCCTGCGCTGCGCTCATGTGGGCGAACCGAGGCGCTCGAGCACGACGGCGAGATCGGGCGCGAGCGGGGCTTCGATCACGACGCGTGCGCCGCTCAGGGGATGCATGAAACACAGGCGGGTCGCGTGCAAGAAGGCCCGGTCGAGGCCGGCGCGCTCGAACAGATGCCGGTTCGACGGCGCGTGGCCCTGGCGTTCGTCGCCGAGCACCGGCTCGCCGATCGCAGCGAGCAGACGGCGCAGCGGCGGCGGCGTGCGCGCCGGGATCGTGATCTCGAGCAGCGCGTGGCCCGCAAGCACCTCGAGCCGGCGGTAGCGCGCCGCGGGGGCCGCCTTGCCCGCCGCCGCGCCGAGCCGGCCGCTCGCGCGGGCGACGCCGCGCACAAGCGCGAGGCTCGTCTGCTCGGCGCCCGTGGCGGCGAGCGCGCGTTCGAGCGCGGACACGTGTTCGGGCGAAGTCGCGAACAGACAGACACCGCTCGCACCCAGCTCGAGGCGGCCGAGCGCCAGCGCCTGCGCGCGACCGCGCAGCGCGCGCACGCGCGCCAGCAGCGAGTCGCCATGCTCGGGCAACGGCAAGGTCGGCAGGCCCGGCGGCTTCGCGACGGCCACGAAGGCCGGGTCGGCGTGCAGCACCTGCGCCGCAGGCGGCCTCGCCTTGCGCAGCACCGCGATGCTCTCGACCTGATCGGTGAGCGGCATCAGATCCCAGGGCTCGAGCCGCTCGACCTGGAAGCCCAGCTCCCGGAAGTGCGCAAGATCGCGCGCGAGCGTACGCGGCTCGCACGAGATCACCACGATCGGGCCCGTGACGAGCGCGGCCAGCGCCTCACGCGCGCGCGGCGCCATGCCGGCGCGCGGCGGGTTCGCCACCGCCGCCTCGAAGCGCGCACCCGCGCGGCGCAGGGCCGGCAGCGCACGCTCCGCCGGCGCACTCTGCATCTCGACGGCGAGGCCCTGTTGGCGCGCTGCCTCCCCGGCGGCCTCCGCCGCGGGGGCGTAGCCCTCGACGAGCAGCGGCTTCGCTCCCTGTGCCGCGAGCGCGAGCCCGAGCGCGCCGCTGCCCGCGTAGACGTCGAGCACGCGCTTGCCGGCGACCTTGCCGAGCGCGGCCAGCGCCGCGGCCTGCAGCCGAGCGGCCTGCCCGCGATGCGCCTGCACGAAGGAGCCCGAGCTCACCAGCACGCTCGGCGCTCCCGGCTCCAGCCGGTCGGCGACCCAGGCCTCGCCGTGGATCAACTGCGGCGGCCCGCCGAGAAGTCCGGGCGCCTTGCCGTCGTGAAGACGCAGTGCGAGCGAACGCAGGCCCGGCAGCGCGGCGACGAGCGCGCCGCTGGCGGCCTCGAGCGCGCGCGCGTCGGGCTCGGGCGCGCGCAGCACCAGCGTAAGTAGCACCCCGAAGCCGGCGTCACTTTGAACCTCGCGCAGGTCCACCGCACGCAAACGGCCCGGCCCCTCGCCTTCCGGCAGCAGCACGGCCTCGGCGCCCGGCGGCGGCGCGGCGAGCAGGCCGCGCAATGCGTCCGCAGCTGCTGCCAGCCGCGGCGTCAGCACCGGACAGCCCGGCAGGTCGAGCACGTCGTGGGAGGCGCGCGCAAACAGCCCGAGGCGCGGGCCCGGTGCAACCGCCAGCTTCGCGCGCGTGCGATAGCCCGCGTTGGCCTCTGCGGCCCGCACCGGCAGCACGCGGACCGCGAGCGTCGCGTACGGCGCCAATGCGCGCGAGAGCAGCGCCTGCTTCGCGGCCAGCTGCTCGGCGGGAGAGCGCGTGATCCAGGCGCAGCCCGAGCAACGCTCGGCGTGCGGACAGGAGACGGGCTCGGGGTTCGACATGCTCAGCCGAGCCAGCCCGCGCTGCGCAGTCCGCGCAAAAAGGTCCGGCTGACGGGCACCTCGAGGCCGTTCGTGAGACGCAGCGCCAGCTTCTTTCCGTTGCGCTCGACGCCGGCGACGGCGGCCTTCGCCACCCAGTAGGAGCGGTGGACCTGCAGCCCCGGGAGCCCGCCCAGCTCGGCGATCGCATCCGAGAGCCGGCATAGCATCAGGTCGCTGCCGAGCGGGGTGTGGACCCGCAGGTAGTGATCTTCGGCCTGCAGGCAGAGCAGCTCGCCCCCGAGGCGGCTCGGCAGTCGCTTCAGGAAGGGGCCTGCGCTCGGCGCCGCGCTGGGGACGGCCTCCTCGCGCCGCGTGCTCGGCCGCACGAACAGCTCGGCGAGCGGAACGGCGATCGCGAGGCTCAGCACGAGCACGTAGGCGTAGAGCACGAGGGGACCCGGCAGGGTCGCGTCCGGCCGGAAGTACCGCTCGAGCCACCAGACCTCGAAGCCGGCCGGAACGCTCGCGGCCAGACATGCGGCGGCCACGACGAGAGGCGCCCGCCAGCCCGCAGCGATCGGCAAGCCGCTGATCAGCGCGGCGAAGGCGAGGATCTGGAGCCAGTTCAGCACCACGATGGCGAGCCAGTAGGTGTAGCGATCCAGGGCCTCGAGCTCGCCGAAGGTGCCGAAGGGACCGACGGTGCCGATCGCGCCCGCGATCGCGAGCGTGACCAGGAAGCGGCGCGCCAGCCATGACAACGGGAGCCCTTCACGCATCGCGAAGCGACTCTAGGGCCCGGCCGCGAAGGATGCAGCGCCACTCGCGAAGTTGCGCTGGTCCGGCTGGAGCGGATCGAGCAGGCTGCACCAGAGCGCCCACCCCGAGGAGATGCAGCAATGAGACGACACTCGCTTCCCGCCCTGTTCGCAGGCCTCTGCCTGGCCTCCGCGGCGAACGCCGCCGACCTCAGCATCGAGGTGAAGGGAGCCCGCTCCGAGGCGGGCACTTTGATGATCGCCGTGTACGACAGCGCGGCCACGTTCCGTAAGGACGGTCAAGAGACCGTCGCGCTGCGCGTCCGCGCCCGCGCGAGCGCAGAGCGGATCACTCTCAGCGGCCTGCCCGCGGGCGGCTACGCGATCGCGGTCTATCACGACGAGAACCAGAATCAGAAGCTGGACACCAATCTTGCCGGAATCCCGACCGAGGGCAACGGCTTCTCGAACGGCGCCGTCGGCAGCTTCGGCCCGCCCGAGTTCGCTGCGGCCAAGCTCGTCCTGGGCGCTTCCCCCACCCTCGCCAGCGTCACGCTGGCCTACTAGGGAGCGCGCCATGAAGCGACGTGACTTCCTGAAGCTCGCGGCGGGCAGCGCCGCCCTGTCCCTGCTGCCTCGCGAGTGGGCGCTCGCCGCGCAAGATGACTGGCAGGCGGCCTTCCACGCCGCGCTCGCCGAGAAGCCCTGGCTGCTCGGCTGGCTCGGCGTCGACCAGCCGCTGCTCGAGACCGAGGCCCTCGCGATCGAGGGCGTCTGGCCGCGCGAGCTCTCGGGCAGCTTCTACCGCAACGGGCCGGCCCGCCACGAGATCGGCACGCTGCGCTATCGGCACTGGTTCGACCCCGACGGCATGGTCCACCGCTACGCGATCGCGAACGGCCGCGTCGCGCACCGCGGTCGCATGGTCGCGACGCAGAAGTACCAGGCCGAGCGCGCCGGAGGCCCACTGCGCCAGAGCTATGGCACCGCGCCGCCGGGCGCGGCACCGATCTCGAGCGGCGACGCGGTGAACGTCGCGAACATCAGCATGCTCTCTCACGCGGGCCGGCTGTTCGCGCTCTGGGAGGGCGGCTCGCCCTACGAGCTCGACCCGCTCACGCTCGAGACGCTCGGCCCCAAGGTGTGGTCGCCCGAGACCCAGGGGCTGCCGTTCAACGCGCATCCACGCAAGGACGCCGACGGAACCCTCTGGGCGATCGGCTACGCGCTCACGGCGAACGTGCTGGTCCTCTATCAGATCGGCGCCGACGGCACGCTGCTGCGCGTCGCGCCCCTGCGCTTCGACAGGGTGCCGATGGTGCACGACTTCGTCGTCACGGAGCGGCACCTCGTGATCGTGCTGCCCCCCTACTTCGCCGACCTCGGCTCTGCTCCGACGCTGGCCGAGAGCTTCGTCTGGCGCGGCTCGGAGCCGGCGCGCGTCGTGGTGGTCGACAAGGCGGATCTCACCCAGATTCGCACGCACGAGATGCCAGCGCACTTCACGTTCCACTACGGCAACGCCTGGGAAGACACCGACGGTTCGATCCGCCTCGACTTCGCGCGCTATGCCGACCCGAAGATCGTCTCCGAGACCTTCTCCGCGGTGCAGCGCGGGGAGTGGCGGGGGCACTTCGCCTCGCACCATCTGATGACGATCTCACCCCGCGGCGCGATCCGCGAGGAGCCGCTCCTGGCTCCGGCCCAGAGCGGCGAGTTCCCTCACGTGGACCGCCGGCGCGTGGGGCGCCGCCACCGGAAGGTCACGCTGCTGCTGCGGGAGGCCTTTGCCTCGGCGAATCATCCGTACTTCAACTCGCTCGCACGCCTCGACCTCGAGAGCGGCAAGCTCGAGCGCTACGCCTTCGGCCCGGACCTGCTGCCCGAGGAGCACGTGTTCGTGCCGCGCGGCGGCGAGGACGAAGACGATGGCTGGCTGATCGGCACCTGCCTCGACTTCCGGCGCGGCGTGACCCAGCTCGGCGTGTTCGATGCAAGGCGCGTCAGCGAGGGGCCGCTCGCGGTGGCGCGCCTGCCGTACGCGATCCCGCTCGGCTTCCACGGGACCTTCGTGCGGGCCTGATCCAGGCCCGCGGCGGTCGCATGCGACCGGGTCTACGCTCGCCCGCATGCGTTGGCTCGCACGACTCGGGGGCGCCCTTCTGCTGCTGGTTCTGCTCGCGTTCGGGGGCCTCTGGTGGCGGCTCGACGCGCTCGCCGAGCGCGTGATTGAGCGCGGCGCCAGCGAGCGGCTCGGCGTCGCGACGGTCGAGACTCCGGAGATCCACCTCCAGGCTCTCGGCGACCCGGGCGGCGCGGGCAGCGGCCAGATCACGGCCGAGGTGGTGCGCGCGATCCTGACCTCGGTCGCGACCGAGGTGCCGGGCGTGCCGCTCGCCCTGGCCGGGCGTCTGATCACCGGCCTCGGCCTCTCGGGCGCCGCGGAGAAGCTGCGCGAGGCCCGAGCGCGGCGTCGACGCCGCACACAACGGGCTGCGCGAGCTGCTCGGCCCGCGCTGACGCCGGGTCTCAGCCGCGGAAGAAGACGAAGGTCGTGATCCCGAAGATCGGGATCAGTACGAAGCCCGAGTAGGCCATGTAGGCGAAGAAGCTCGGCATGCGCACGCCGCCCTCCTCCGCGATCGCCTTCACCATGAAGTTCGGGCCGTTGCCGATGTAGGTGTTCGCGCCCATGAACACTGCGCCGGCGGAGATCGCGGCCAGCGTCTCCGCGGCCTTCGGGCCGAGCGCGAGATACTGCGCCAGGTAGCGCCCCTCGAGCGCGATGCCGTCGAGACCGCACGCCGTAGCGGCGCAGGTGAGGTAGGTCGGCGCGTTGTCGAGGAGAGACGAGAGCAGGCCGGCCGCCCAGAAGAACTGCCAGGGCTCCGCCAGGCCGAAGTGCTTCGCGTTCGCGTTCAGCAGCAGCAGGGCCGGCGCCATCGTCACGAAGATGCCGGCGAACAGGATTGCGACCTCGATGATCGGCCCGAAGCCGAAGGCGTTCCTGGCCCGGATGCGGCCGGGCGTGGTGGCGTAGGCGAACAGCGTCACGAGGAGCATCAGGCCTTCCTGCACGCCGAAGGGCCAGGGCGCACCGGCGTTGGCGAGGCCGCTGCCAGAAGCAAAGATCACGCCGACGAGCGCCGCGAGGAAGGCGAAGTTGGCGGCCCCTTCGACCCCGAGCGGCTCGTGCTCCAGCAGCGCCTCGAGCTGCGAGCCAGGCCGCTCGCGCTCCTCGCGCGCCAGCACGCGCTGATCCCAGACGTTGAAGATCACGAGCAAGAGACCGTTCACCAGCAGCCAGCCCGGCCAGAGCCGGAAGGTCCAGCTGAAGGGCACGCCCTTCAGGAAGCCGAGGAAAAGCGGCGGATCGCCGAGCGGCGTGAGCAGGCCGCCGCAGTTCGACACCACGAAGATGAAGAAGACGACGATGTGCGCCTTGCGCTCGCGCGTCGCGTTGGCGCGCAGCAGCGGCCGGATCAGCAGCACGGAGGCGCCCGTGGTGCCGATCCAGCTCGCGAGCAGTGCGCCGAGCCCGAGCACGCCCGTGTTGATCAGCGGCGTGCCGGCCAGCGAGCCGCGCACGTAGATACCGCCCGTCACCACGAACAGCGACGCGAGCAGCAGGATGAAGGAGACGTACTCCTTCGCCTTCTCGATCAGCTGGTGTACGCCGGCGGCACCGTGCGCCGCCACCAGGTAGAGCGCGACCGGCAACGCCAGCAACGCGGCGACGATGCCCTTGTTGCGGTTCGACTCCCAGAAGTACGGCAGCGCCAGCGGCAGGATCGCGATCGCCAGCAACAGCAAGACGAACGGCAGCACGGTCCAGGTCGGCAGCGCGAGCGAGTGGGCCATGCGCGCGCCAACCTAGGTCGACGAGACCGGGATGGCGAGTGCGCAGAGAGGCTGATAACAAGGACGCATGACCTCTCTGGCGCCCGCGCTGGGCCGCGTGCTCTGCGCCACCGACCTCTCGGAGTTCGGCAATCGCGCCGTGCCCTTCGCCTTCGCGGTCGCCGCGCCCGGCGGGCGGGTGACGCTCACGACGGTGCTCGAAACGCCCGGCCTGCCGAGCCCGCTGCTGCCGCGCTACGGCGTGAAGCGCGCGAGCGAAGAGGAGCTCGACGCGCGAGAGCGTGACGCCAGCGCACGGATCGAGGCGTTGGGCCGCGGCGCGGCGGGCACGCGTGACGTCGCCTACGAGGTACGGGTCGCCCGCGCTCCGCGCGTCGCCGACGCGATCCTCGCCGAAGCCGAGCGCATCGACGCGAGCGCGATCTGCCTGGCCACGCACTCGCGCAGCGGCCTCGTGCAGCTGATGCTCGGCTCGGCTGCACAGGAGGTGCTGCAGCGCGCCGGCCGGCCGATCGTGCTGATCCCCTCTCCCGTGGCCGGCTGAGCGCCCGTGTCCGAACGGCTGCCGCTGCAGATGGCGATCGGGCTCGCCGTCGGGCTCGGGCTCGGCGTGCTCGCACACCTGGCCTTCGGCGATGCCGCCTGGCTGCAATGGACCAGCACGAACCTGATCGAGCCGGCCGGCCAGATCTTCCTGCGCCTCTTGTTCATGCTGGTGATCCCGCTGATCGTGAGCGCGCTCGCGCTCGCGGTCGCGGAGCTCGGCGACCTGCGGCGCCTCGGCCGCATCGGCGCGAAGACGCTCGCCTACACGGCCGCGGTCTCTACGATCGCGGTCGCGATCGGCGTCGGGCTCGTGAACGTCTTCGAGCCCGGCGCCGGGCTGCCCCCGGAGCTCATCCAGGGTCTCGGGGAGGGCACGCAAATCCCCGCCGCGTCAGCGGCTGCGGGGCGCACGGGTGCGCAGTTCATCGTCAACCTGGTGCCCACCAACGTGGTGCGCGCCATGGCCGACGGCGACATGCTCGCGCTGATGGTGTTCGCGCTGCTGCTCGGCGTGGGCGTCGCCGCGGCCCCGGGCGAGGCGGCCCGGCGCCTCGAGGACGTGCTGCGCGGCCTGCAGGACGTGACGATGTGGCTGCTCGGGCAGGTAATCCGGCTCGCCCCGGTCGGGGTTGCCTGCCTCGTCTTCGTGCTCGCCTCGCGGCTCGGGCTCGAGATCTTCCGCTCGCTCGCCGCGTACGTCGGCGTGGTGCTGCTCGGTCTCGCGCTCCAGCAGTTCGGGGTCTACGCCGCGTCGGTGGCCTGGCTCGGCGGGATGTCGCCACGACGGTTCTACCGGGGTGTGCGTGCGGCGATGGTGACGGCCTTCTCCACCGCCTCGAGCAACGCCACCTTGCCCACCTCGCTGTGGGTCGCCGAGCACGAGCTGCGGCTGCCGACGCACGTGAGCCGCTTCGTGCTCACGCTCGGCTCCACCGCGAACCAGAACGGCACCGCGTTGTTCGAGGGCGTGACGGTGCTGTTCCTGGCGCAGCTCTACGGCGTCGATCTCACGCTGGCGCAGCAGCTCATGGTGTCGTTCATCTGTGTGCTCGGCGGCATCGGCACCGCGGGCGTGCCGGCTGGCTCGATCCCGGTGATCGCGATGATTCTCGGCCTCGTGGGCGTGCCGGCCGAGGGCATCGGCGTGGTGCTCGGCGTCGACCGCTTCCTCGACATGTGCCGCACCGCCGTCAACGTGACGGGCGACCTCGCCGCGGCCGTGGTGGTCGCGCGCGGCGAGCCTCATACCGGTTGAAAGAGCACACTCCAAGTGCTAGCTCCGGTCGCGGTTTTTCGTCCCGAGGAGGCCCCGTGAGCGCGCTCGACCTGTTCTCGATGCTGTTCGGCCTGATGCTGGCGACCTTCGTCGGCTTCTACGTGATCCAGAACGTGTCGCGCCTCTTGCACACGCCGCTGATGTCGCTCACCAACGCCATCTCGGCCATCGCGATCGTCGGGTCCGTGATCATCGCCGGGGAGCAGAAGTCGACGTTCAGCACCGTGCTCGGCGCGGTCGCGGTGTTCGCCTCCGTGACCAACATCGTCAGCGGCTTTCTGATCACCGACCGCATGCTGAAGATGTTCAAGGAGACCCGGCGGTCGTGAGCGAGCTCGTCACGCAGCTCAGCTACCTGATCGCTGCGACGCTCTTCATCTTCTCGCTGCGCTGGCTCAACCGCCCGAAGACGGCCCGCAAGGGGGTCTTCGCCGGGGTGGGCGGCATGGCAGCCGCGGTGTTCGGGACGCTGCTGCACCCCGAG
>Ga0247727_10007373_pt1 | contig 20969 bp, 18 predicted proteins | sample WisWelCaveWW1625_FD_202498 | JGI IMG/M metagenome (GOLD analysis project Ga0247727, IMG submission 202498) | Biofilm microbial communities from Wishing Well Cave, Virginia, United States - WW16-25 | ecosystem: Environmental > Aquatic > Deep subsurface > Groundwater > Cave microbial mat | place... | reverse complement strand
CACGGCGAGGAGCGTCCAGTAGCTCTTCGGCAGCGACGGATCGGACGAGCGATACAGGTTGTACCCGGTCACGGGACCCGCCGGGTTGGGATCCTGGACGTGGAGCACGGTGGACGGAGTGCCCCCGGCGCTCGGGGTCGAGGTCACGTCGACGAGCGTGACGTCGAGCGGCGGCGCGATGCAGGGGGGCGCGGTCTGCGCCGCTGCGACCGTCGCAGCGAGCGTCAGCGCGACGCCGGACAGAAGGTTCGGGAGGCGGCCCCGGGTCGGTGTCCTCGTCATCGCGTCCTCCGTGGCGGCGCTGGGCGATGGGAGCGCCGGACGCCCCGTACATCCCCGGACAGAGGCCGGGGTAACGCCGGCACGAGACCGGGGTGTCAGGGGCCGTCGAGAGCGGCGAGCGCGTCCACGGTCGAGCGCGTTAGCGGGTGCTCGGCTCCAAGCGACTTCTCGCGGATGGCGAGCGCGCGACCGAAGCGTGCGCGGGCCTCGTCGGGGCGGCCGCTGCGGGCGGCGACGACCGCCGCGTTGTGCAGCGCGAAGGCCAGACGCGGGTGCTCGGGGCCGAGCGTGCGCTCCCAGATCGCGAGTGCCTCGAGGTGCATGCGCTCGGCGTCCACGTCGCGTCCTTGCTTGGCGCGCAGCAGGGCGAAGTTGTTCAAGAGGCCGCCCCACTCCGCCGAGCCCTCGGTGCCGGCGCGCCGCGCGACGTCCATCGAACGCTCGTAGGCGTTCTCGGCCTCGACGAGCTTGCCCTGCCTCAGGAGCGAAAGCGCCAGGTTGTCCCACGTCCAGGCGATCAACGGATGGTCGGGCGGGAGCTTGGCTTCGCGGATCGCGAGCGAGCGCCGGTACAAACGCTCGGCGTCCGGAAAGCGCTTCATCGCGCTGTACACGACACCGAGATTGTTCAGGTGGTAGGCCAGATCGGGATGGTCCGGCCCCAGCGTCCGCTCCGCCGTCTCGAGTGCGCGCAGACGCACCTGCTCGGCCTCCTCGTAGCGCCCCTGACGGTAGTAGGCCTCGGCGAGGTTGGACAGCGTGGAAGCGACGGTCGGATGATCCGCACCGAGGAGCTTCTCGCGGATCTCGAGCGCACGCACGTAGTGCGCCTCGGCGTCCGCGTGGCGGCCTTCGGCCAGGTACAGCTCGCCGAGGTTGTGGATCGCCTGGGCGACCTCGATGCTCCCCTCGCCGAACGCCTTTTCGCGGATCGCGAGACACCGCGTCCAGAACGGGGTCGCCTCTGCGAGCCGACCCTGGTCCCAGTCGATCGCGCCGAGGATCGCGAGCGTGTCGGCCACGTCCGGGTGCTCGGGTCCCAGCAGGGCCTCCTGAATCGCGAGCGCCTCGCGGGCCAGGCCCGCGGCCTCCGCGTAGTCGCCCTTCTGGTAGCGGACCGAGGCGAGGTCGGCCAGCGCCTCGGCGGCCGCCTCGTCGCGCGCGCCGGACTCGCGGTGCTGCTCGACCGCCCGCCGAAGCAGCTTCTCCGCCTCCTCGTAGAGGCCGAGGCTCGAATAGACGTTCCCCATCACGCTCATCAGCTTCGTCCGCACCCTCGGCTGGTCCGCCAGCTCGCGCTCGATCCGCACGGCCGCGCCGTCGAGCAGCTCGCGCGCGGTCACCGTGTTGCCGCGCGACTCGCCGGGGTCCGAAACCTCGAACACCCCGGTCAGGAAGTCGGAGACGCGCCGCAGGGTTTCGGCCTCGCGCTCAGCCGCGGCCTCGGCGTCGAGCGCGCGGACGAGATGCGCCTGCGAGCGGCGGTAGAGCACGCTCATCCAGACACCGAAGCCGACTAGCGTGAGGAAGAGCGCGGCGGCGAACATCGAGGCGAGCTTGTTGCGCGAGACGAGCTTTCGCAGGAGATACGCCGGGCTCGGCGGCCGGGCGAGGACCGGCTCGTCGTGCAGGTGGCGCCGCACGTCGTCGGCCAGCTCGGCCGGAGAGCGGTAGCGCCGCGCCGGCTCCTTCTCGAGCGCCTTCATCGTGATCACGTCGAGATCCCCGGCAAGCTCCCGCCGCAGCATCCCGGGATCCGAGCGCCGCCGGCCCGCCGATCTGCGGGCCCGCTCGCCCATCTCGCTGATCCGCGTGCTCGGGCGCGAGGGCACGTCCTCGCGGATGCGGCGCAGGATCTCTCCCAGCGCCGCCGCGCGCAGCTCGTCCTGCGCGAACGGCAGCTCGCCCGTGAGCAGCTCGTAGAGCAGCACGCCGAGCGAGTACACGTCGGTGCGCGTGTCGACGTCGAGCGGCCCGAGATCGGCCTGCTCCGGGCTCATGTACTCGGGCGTGCCCACGAGCACGCCCAGCTCGGTGAACAGCGAGCGCTCGGTCAATCGCTGCTCGATCGCCTTGGCCACGCCGAAGTCGATGATCTTGGGAGCGGCCTCGCCGTCGCCGGCCGCCACGAGCACGTTCGACGGCTTGAGGTCGCGGTGGATGATCCCGCGCTGGTGCGCGTGCTGCACGCCCGCGCAGACCTTCACGAACAGATCGAGCCGCGCCCGCGTGTCGAGCCGCAGCCGGTCGCAATGGTCCGTGATGCGCTCGCCCTCGACGTACTCCATCGCGAACCACGGTTGGCCGTCCTCGGTGGCTCCGGCGTCGAGGACTTTGGCGATCGCCGGGTGGTCCATCCGCGCGAGCGCCTGGCGCTCGGCCTCGAAGCGCGCCATCACCTGCCGGCCGTCGAGCCCGCGCCGGATCACCTTCAGAGCGACCTTGCGCTCGACCGGCTCCGTCTGCTCGGCGAGGTGCACCGTGCCCATCCCGCCCGAGCCGAGGACGCGCACGATCGTGTAGTGCCCGATGCGGGTCCCCGGAGCGAGCCCCTCGGGCTCGGTGTCGGCCGAGGACGATCGGTCGCCTTCGGCGTCGTCTGACGCGTGGAGAGCGAGGTTCAGCAGGCAGGCCGGACAGGCTCCGCCTCCGGGGCCTGTCGGATCGAGCGGCGCTCCGCAACTTTGGCAACGATCGGCGTGCGCCATGCGGCACCCTCCCACCCGGTGGCCGGGCTCGCGAGGCTTCGCCCAGTGTACTGCGGTCGGTACGGCGATCCGTACATGCGCGGGGGCGGGTGCCAGGTAACGCGGACCGCCGGCCGGGCGGGGGAATCAGCGGGACGCTACGAACGTCCCCTCGAAGCGCATTCGCCCGAGAACTCGAGCGGCGTCGGGATCCCGGGCCCGGCCTGATCGGCGAGGACGATGTCGAGGCGGATCCAGCCGGTGGCAATGAGGCGCCCCGCCGCGTCGTAGCCCGAGTACGACATCGCCCCCGTCGGCACCGGGGCCCCCATGTCGTCGGCCTGGTGACAGGCCGAGCTGACGACGAGGATCGAGGCGGCGAGCGCGGCACACCATCGCGTCATGGCCTACCTAGCCTAACGCCGGCTCGGGCGCCCTGGCCCGCGCTGGCCGGGAGAGCTGCGGAGAAGGAGCAGCGGGGGGATCACAACCCCAGGATCAATCGCAGGCCGTTGTCGACGGCCGTCATCTCGGCCCGAGGGAGTGCCTTCACGGACTTCGTCAGCATCGCCCGGTCCAGAGTCAGCACCTGGGACACGTTGACGACGGAGGGCTTCGGCAATCCGCTGGTCCGGCGACAGAGCAGCACGTTGCCCGGCGCGGCAGCGAGGCTCGCGTTCGAGGTGATCGCGGCAACGACCACGGTCGCGATCCGACTGCGGTTGAACGAATCGGACTGAACAACCAGCACCGGGCGGCGGTATCCCGGCCCCGACCCGCGAGGAACCGGGAGCTGGGCCCACCAGATCTCGCCGCGCTGCATCACCACTCCTCGTCGGATGCGGTCGAGGCCAACTGCATGCGAAGCAGAACGGGATCGACTGTCGACGCGGCGGCGCCGTGGACCTCGTTCAGGCGCTCCGTGACCCCGCGGTCCCCGTGGGTCTTCAAGAACAGCCTGACCGCTTCGACGAAGAGCTGACTGCGAGACATCCCCGTCCGCCGGGCGGCCGCCTCGGCCGCCTCGAACACGTCGTCCGGAATGGAGATCGCGGTTTTCATGGGCATCTGGCACGCTCCGCCACGATGGGCGCCGCGCCGTCGGAGAGTATAACCACGGTTATACCCGCGGGCAAGCAAAGCCCAGCGTCCGGTTCCGTTTCTCAGCAGGAGAGCGACCGCGCCAGCCTCCCGCCCATCCGCCCAGGCGTCGTAGAACTCGAACACCACCTCCCGGTACCCCCCGCGGAACCTCCTGGACGGGCGAGAGTCGCGGTGGTGACGCGGCAATCGATGGACATCATTGTCCGGCGACTCGAGCCGATCATGAAACGAAGTCGGGGCCTGTCGGGCTCAGCGATGGCCCAGAGAGGACCTACCAGACGGCGGGCTTCCTGAAGGTACCGGTCGCGTCCGTGAGGGTCGACGGAAACTGGCTGCGCTCGAGTGTCCGGACTGACCTGTTGGTGCACACGGCGCCGAGTCGTCGTCGTGATGTAGGCGCGACGCGCTTCGTCGTGGGCGGGATCGGCGATAATCTTGCCAGCCAGTGCCTCGCTCAACCGCTGGGTGGCGTATCGGGCGTCGTCGACCGCAACGCTGAAGAACAGCGTCTCCGGATCGTCCCCGACGATGTAGACCGGCCAGATCGCCAGGTACTTCCCCGGCAAAAGCCCGTGGAAGTACACGAGGGGGGCTTGCGACTTCATTGCGCGGCGGAGGCCGACGTTCTCGCGATGCTGTGCGTTCGTGCCGCGGTAGGCGTAGCGGAGCAACTCGTCGGGACCGAAGGCGTCGTGATAGGGCCCATCGGGCGAAGGGCGCAGCGTGAGCGGCAGTTCGCACAGACGGGGCTTGAAGATCCCTTGCTGAGAGACGAGCGGTACCCTTTGGTCATTGAGATCGAAGCCGCGCAACAGGAGCGCCCAGGGCAGCACTTCGCCGTGAATGGCACACTGCGATTCGAGCCAGGCAAATGCCTCCAGCCGAATGCGCTGGTCGAGGGAACCCTCGGGCATGGCTGGATTTAACCACTGTTTCCGGCTGGAAACCCCGCGGAGCCCGCTCCCCGCCTTGCCCCCCTTCGCCACTCCGGAGAGAATCGGCCGACATGCACCTCCTCGGCCCCACCCTCTCCCTCGCCGCGACCGACCTCAGTCGGTACCTGTCGTGCCGGCACCTGATCGAGCTGGGGCGGGCGGCGGCGGAGGGGCGGGTGAAGCGGCCGGTGCGCCACGACCCGGCGCTCGACCTCTTGATCCAGCGCGGGCGGGAGCACGAGCAGGCCTACGTCGACTCGCTGCGTGCCCGGGGTCTCGTGGTCGACGACCTGCGGGAGGTCGAAGGCAACACTGCGGCCGAGCGCACCGTGGTCGCCATGCAAGCCGGCGCAGGCGCGATCGTGCAGGCCGCGCTCACGGACGGTCGCTGGGACGGGCGGGCCGACGTGCTCCTGCGCATCGAGCGGGAAAGCGACCTCGGCCCATGGTCCTACGAGGTCGTGGACACGAAGCTCGCGCGGGACACGCGCGGGGCGACCGTCCTGCAGCTCTGCGTGTACACCGATCTCGTCGGGCGGCTCCAGGGCGTGACGCCGGAGCGCATGCGCGTCGTGAAGCCCGGGGAGCCGATCGAGATCGAGTTCTTTCGTTTCGCCGACTACCAGGCGTACTACAGGCTGCTGCGGAAGCGGCTCGAAGCCAAGGTCGACACCGCGCCCGACGCCGCGACCTACCCCGAGCCGGTCCCGCACTGCGAGATCTGCTCGTGGTGGGCGGGCTGCAACGAGCGGCGCCACGACGACGACCACCTGAGTCTCGTCGCCGGGATGCAGGCGCTGCACGCCGCGGAGCTGCGGCGTCAGGGGATCCCCACGCTCGCGGACTTCGCCGAGCGCAAGAGACCGCTCGACGAGCGCCCCGAGCGCGGGAGCCTCGAGACGTTCGAGCGGCTGCACGGGCAGGCCCGGATCCAGCTCGAGGGTCGCCGGGCCGGCGAGCCGCGGTATCGCCTCCTGCCCTTCGAGCCGGATCGCGGCTTCGCCCTCTTGCCCGAGCCCTCGCGCGGGGACTTGTTCCTCGACCTCGAGGCCGATCCGTTCGTTCCGGGCGGTGGGCTCGAGTACCTGTTCGGCTATGCGCTGGCGAACCCGGCCGGTCCGCCGGTCTACCGAGCGTCGTGGGCCACGGACGCGGGCGCCGAGCGGCGTGCGTTCGAGGCGTTCGTCGACCTGGTCATGGAGCGCTGGCGGCAGGACCCGAACCTGCACGTGTACCACTACTCGCCTTACGAGCCGGGCGCGCTCAAGCGTCTGATGAGCCGCCATGCGACGCGCGAGGCCGAGGTCGACCGCCTGCTGCGCGGCAAGCGGCTCGTCGACCTGTACGCCGTGACGCGGCAGGGGCTCCAGGCGAGCGTCGAGGGCTACTCGCTGAAGAGCCTCGAGGTGTTCTTCGGGTTCTCGCGCGCGATGCCGCTACGGGATGCCGATGTTGCGCGCCGGCGCGTCGACTACGCGCTCGAGCTGGGTCGACCGGAGGAGATTCCGGACGCCGACCGGGATGCGGTCGAGGCGTACAACCGCGACGACTGTCTCGCGACGCTCGCGCTGCGCGACTGGCTCGAGGAGCGGCGAACCGAGCTGATGGGAACGGGCGTGGACGTGCCCCGCCCCGTTCACGGCACGGGCGACCCGAACGACAATGTCGAGGAGCGCGAGGCCGAGGTGCAGGAGGTCTACGAACGGCTCGTCTCCGGCCTGCCCCCGGATCGCACGGCGTGGGACGGGGGCCATCGAGCCGTCTGGCTCCTCGCGAACCTGCTCGAGTACTTCCGCCGCGAGGAGAAGTGCACCTGGTGGGAGATGCTCCGGCTGCACGACCTGGACCACGAGGATCTGCTCGGCGAGCGCAAGGCGGTCACGGGGCTCCGGTTCCTGCGGGAGGTGCCCGGCGGGACCAGGCCGTGCCCGATCCACCGTTACGCGTTTCCCGAGCAGGAGGTCGCGTTCGACGAGGGCGACAAGCTCTTCGAGATCGGCGTGCGGACTCGCGTCGGCTCGGTGGCCGCGATCGACTCGAGTGGGCGCACGCTCGATATCAAGCGTTCCGCCGCGTCGCGCGAGCGGCATCCGGCCGCCGTCCTGGTCGACCAGTTCATCTCGCACGACCCGCTCGCTCGGTCCCTCCTCGACCTCGCCCGCTCCGTCGCCGACCGCGGCGTCGACGGCGACGGGCCGTACCGCGCGGCGCGAGACCTGCTCCTTCGCCTTCCGCCGCGCCTGCGATCGGCGGCCACCGGTGGTGCGCTGCGCCTTCCCGGCGAGCCCGCGGTCGACGCCGCGAAGCGTCTCGTCCTCGAGCTCGATCACGGTGTGCTGCCGATCCAAGGGCCGCCCGGAAGCGGCAAGACGCACGCGGGCTCGCGGATGATCGCGCAGCTCGTCGCGAGCGGAAAGCGGGTCGGGGTTACCGCGGTAAGCCACAAGGTCGTGCGGAAGCTCCTCGAGGACACGATCGCGGCCGGCCGTGAGCTGCCCATTCCGGTCGAGGCGACGCACAAGCCGGGGCGTGGCGCGGAGGAGCCCTGTGCCGGGCTGACTCATGCAAGAGACGATGCCGACGCGATTCGCGCCCTCGGGCAGGGCCGCGTCGTCGGCGGCACGTGCTGGCTCTGGGCGTCGGAAGATGCGAGGGAGCAGCTCGACTACCTCTTCGTCGACGAGGCCGGTCAGCTCTCGCTTGCGATGATGCTCGCCGCCTCGCGCGCCGCGCGCAACATCGTCCTGCTCGGCGATCCGCAGCAGCTCGAGCAGCCGCAGCAGGGCGCGCACCCCGAGGGCGCCGAGATCTCGGCGCTCCAGCACGTGCTCGGGGAGCGCGCGACGATTCTCGAGGATCGCGGCCTGTTCCTCGACCGCACATGGCGGCTGCACCCGTCGATCAGTGCGTTCACCTCGGAGGTGTACTACGAGGGCCGGCTCCTGCCGCGGGACGGGCTCGAGCGCCAGGCGATCGAGGGCGCCACGCGCTTCCGCGGCAGCGGCCTGTTTCACGTGGCGGTCGCGCACCGCGGGAACCAGAACGCGAGCCCCGAGGAAGTGGAGGCGATTCGGTCGATCGTCGACGACCTGCTGCGGGACACTTCGTGGATCGATGTCGAGGGTGCCCGGCATCCGCTCGGCCCGAAGGAGATCCTCGTCGTCGCCCCGTACAACGCGCAGGTGGGACGGCTGATCGCGAGCTTACCCGACGACGTTCGCGTCGGCACCGTGGACAAGTTCCAGGGCCAGCAGGCGCCGGTCGTGATCTACTCCATGACCAGCTCGTCGGTCGACGATGCCCCACGCGGCATGAGCTTCCTCTACGATCCGCACCGCTTCAACGTGGCCACGAGCCGCGCGCGCTGCGTGTGCATCGTCGTCGGCTCCCCCGCCCTGCTCGAGCCGGACTGCCGCACGCCCGAGCAGATGCGCTGGGCCAACGCGCTCTGCCGCTTCGTCGAGCTTTCCCGGTGCGCGTGACGGCGGCGAGGTTGCCGAACCGGAACGGCGGCGCTCCACCCGCCGCGACCGATCCGCTCCCCGCCGCCCGATCTTCTCTTCTCCGGCAGGCCAACGATCCGGCCCTTGCTGGGCCCCCGGGAGCGTAGTACGTTGTATGACATGAGAGCGGTCGTGACCATCCGGCTCAACCCCGAGCTCGAGCGCATGCTCGATGGGATCTGCCGCGAAACGGGGCGGACTCGCAGCGACGTCATCCGCGAAGCGCTGCGCCGTCAGCTCTCGCTCTTGCGATTCGAGCAGCTCCGGAAGAAGGCCATGCCGTTCGCCGAAGCACGCGGCTACCTGACCGACGAGGACGTGGCGCGCGACGTCTCGTGAGGGTGTTCCTCGACACGAACGTCCTGGTCAGCGCGTTCACCACCCGGGGCTTGTGTGCCGACGTAGTGCGAGTCGTCCTCGCGGACCACGAGCTGGTCGTGGGCGAAGTTGTGCTGCAGCAGCTGCGCAAGGTCCTGCGAAGCAAGATCGGGTTTCCACCCAGGCTCGTCGCGAACATCGAGGCGCTGTTGCGGGAGCACGAAGTCGTCGCGAGACCTCACAGTCCTGCGGACTTCCCCGCGCGAGATACGAGCGACCGCTACGTCCTGGCCTCGGCCCTCGAGGGCAAGGCCGACGTCCTGGTCACCGGCGATCGAGACCTTCTTGACCTCGAGATCGATCCGCCCCTGATCGTCCTCGATCCTCGAGGCTTCTGGTCCCTGGTCAGCCGGCGCGCCCCGCACCCTCGGTAGTCAGAGTCGCGAGCGTCTAGAGGATCTGACCCCTCCTTCTCTCGCCTGCCATACAATCACGTCCACCCCGGGAGGTGACCGTTGGCGCTCGAGGCTGGGAACGAACTGCTGCACTATCGCCTGGTCGACAAGCTGGGCGAGGGCGGGATGGGTGTGGTGTGGCGTGCGCGGGACACGACGCTCGACCGCGACGTCGCGATCAAGATCCTGCCCGACCTGTTCGCGCACGACGCCGATCGCCTCGCTCGCTTCGACCGCGAGGCGAAGCTCCTGGCTTCGCTGAACCACCCCAACATCGCCACCCTGCACGGACTGCAGCAGTCGCCGGGAGGCGTTCGGTTCCTGGTGATGGAGCTGGTCGAGGGCGAGGACCTGGCCGAGCGGCTAGAACGCGGACCGCTGACGGTCGAGGAGGCGCTGGCCACCGCGGTGCAGATCGCCCAGGCGCTCGAGTCGGCCCACGAGCGCGGCGTGATCCATCGCGATCTCAAGCCGGCGAACATCAAGCTGCGCGGCGGCGGGGACCGATCAGCCGATCTGGCGCCCAGCGTCAAGCTCCTCGACTTCGGTCTGGCCAAGGCGCTCGATCCTGCGCCGGGCACGCGCGACCCCGCGCTCTCGCCGACCTTGACCTCGGCGGGCACGATCGCCGGCGTGATCCTGGGCACCGCGGCCTACATGAGCCCCGAGCAGGCCAAGGGCAAGACGGTCGACCGTCGCGCCGACATCTGGGCCTTCGGCGTGATCCTGTGGGAGATGCTCAGCGGCAAGCGGATGTTCACGGGCGACAGCCTCTCTGAGATCCTCGCCCACGTGTTGATGGACGAGCTAGACCTGTCGGCGCTGCCGCCGAACACGCCGCCGCGTGTGCGGCGGCTGATCGAGCGCTGCCTGCGCCGCGATGCGCTCTCGCGGCTGCGCGACATCGGCGACGCGCGCATTGTCCTCGGGGAGGCACTCGCCGGGCGTGAATGGACCGGCGCCGCCGAGTCCGTGGGGGCGTCTCCCGCACCGCGCCGCCGGCCGCTCGTCGCGGCCCTGCTCGTGTCCGCCGGACTCGTCGCGGGCGCCGCCGTCACGGCATGGTGGAACGGGTCGCCCGACGCCGCGCCGGTCCTGCGCCTCGCGATCCCCCTGCCGCCGGCGCTTCGCGTGACGACCGCGAGGCTGACCCCCGACGGCCGCACCGTCGTGTTCTACGGAGCGGACGTGTCCCCGGGCCTCGAAGCCCGTGACCGCGGCCGGCTGTACGTACGCCCGCTCGACCGCGACGAGCCGATCGTCGTGGCGGGCTCGGACAACGCGTCGTCGCGTTGGGCGCTCTCGCCCGACGGCCGCTCGCTCGCGTTCGTGACGCGCATCGCGGAACGCTCGAGCCGCCTTCAGCTGGTCAAAGCGCCACTCGACCAGTCCGCGCCAGCGGTCAAGATCACCGACTGGCCCGACGAGGCTGGCGGGATGCTGTGGCCCGCGGCGGAGACGATCATCGCCTTCCGCAGGCAGGATGGCGCGATCTTGCCGTTGCCCGCGACCGGCGGTACGCCGGGTGCCGTGATCCGGGTCGGCGGCGACAACCCTCCGCTCGAGCTCGAGGCCACGGCCCTACTGCCGGGCGGCCGCCAGGCGCTGGTCTACAGCGCTTCATTCGACTCGGGCGCCTATCGCCAAAACGTCGAAATGGTCGACCTGGCGACGGGCGAGTTGAAGCGGTTGATCGACGATGGATCCAACCCCGCCTACGCGGCCCCCGGATACATCGTCTTCAGCCGGCGCGACGCATTGCTGACGGCGCCGTTCGACCTGGCGCGGATGCAGGTCACCGGCGGCCCCCAGTCGATGGGTGCCGGACTGTGGGCCGCGGGGCTGTGGACCGGTGGCCGCCCCGACGTTTCGGCCGCAGGCCACTTGCTGTACCCGGCCGGTGAGGTGCAGCACGTCTCGAGGCGCCTCGCGATCGCGACTCTCGATGGGGCGATGACCGACTGGTCGGCCGACCGGCTGCCGCTGAACGAGGTGCGGGTCGCGCCCGATGGCCGCCAGGTGGCCGTGATGGTGGACAACGTCGGCGAGGGCGATGCGTTGCTGCAGGTCCGCGTCTCGAGCTTCGAACGGCCGCGCCTCGTGACCGTGGGGTCCAAGCCCGGCATGGACTGCAACCAGGGTGTCTGGTCGACACGTTCGAACCTGCTGGCTTGGACTTGCGGAGACAGGCAGGTCCGGGAGCTCCTCGTCGGCCCGGCCGATGGCGGCAGGGCGGCGAAGGTCGTGCTCCACATCGCGGCGCCGACGTACTTCCACTCGGTCGGCTTCACCGCCGACGACTCGCGCGTGCTGGTGCACCGGCACGACGTGTCCGGAGCGACCGATCTCGTGGCCGTGGCGATCGGTCCGGGCGCCGACCCCGCGAGCGCAGGTCAGGTCGTCGCGGTGGACGAGGAGGAGCTGGAAGCCCCCTGCATCTCGCACGACGGGCGGCTCTTGGCCTACTACACGAACGAGACCGGCCGGTCCGAGGTGTACGTCCGCGAGCTGCGCGCCGACGGCCAGGTCGGGGCGCGGATCCCGCTCGTGAGGGACGGCACCGCCCTCGTGTGGGCCAAGGCGCTACACAATGGTGCGTACGAGCTGTTCTTCCTGCGCGAGGGACGCATCTTTTCCGTCGATTTCGCGCCCGGCCCCTCGGCCGGAGTCTCCGAGCCCCGGCGTCATCTCTTCGATCCCTACGCGCTGGGAGTCGATGACTGGGACACGCTGCCCGACGGAAGGCTGGTCGTCGTCGCCGGGCCCGACACGGAGCACGGCGCCAAAGAGCTGCGCCTGGTGCTCGACTGGACGCGACTGCTCGGGGCAAAATGAGGCAACCCGTGCATCGTGTCCTCGCCTCCAGGATCTGACCCCTCCCTCTCCGGACGCCGGCAGCGTATGATTTCCGCCCCAACCGAGAAAGGAGCTCCCTTGACCAAGCTTCGCTTCGAGCCCCCCGGCCCGGGTTTCTGGGAGCTCGACCCCGTTCACTTTCCACGCCCGTCGACGCGGTACTGGATCGAGATCCATCCCGAAGCCTTCAAGCGCGGCACGGGCGAATTCGCCCGCCTCTACGGCATGTTGATCGACGCGCTCGAGATGGCGTACGTCAACGGCTTCGCGTACAAGCTCGTGAGGCCGGTTGCGGAAGCCGACCTCCCGCAGCGCTTCGAGCGCGTGGAGCAGGTCTTCCAGCGGAAGTACTGGCGCGAGCAGCTTCGCGACTGGAACGAGACGTTCAAGCCGGCCTCGATCAAGGCTCACCGCGAGCTGCAGTCGGTCGACCCCGACGGGCTCTCAGACGACGCCCTCGCCGCACATCTGACGCGTTGCCGCGATCACCACGCGGAGATGCTCTATCAGCACATGCGCTTCACGGCTGCGGCGATCGTCCCGACGGGCGACTTCCTCACGCACGTCTTGGACTGGACCGGCCTCCCGCCGGGCGAGCTGCTCGGCCTGATGCGCGGCACGTCGCCTGTGTCTGCGGGCGCATCCGCGCAGCTATCGCAGCTCATCGCCGCGATCCGGCAGGATCCTCGCGCGCAGAAGCTGCTCGCGTCTCAGGACGATGCCGGTCGCATGCTCGACGCGTTGCGCGCGCTCGATCGTGGGACGGGCGCAGCCTTGTCTGCGTATCTCGACCTCGTCGGATACCGTCTGCTCGACGGCTTCGACATCTCGAACCCCTGCGCGATCGAGCTGCCGGACGTGCTCTGCCGCGCGATTCGTGCCGCCGTTGCCGAGACGAGCTCCGGCGCCTCGGACGTCGAAGCGCGAACGGCCGCCGTGCGCGAAAAGGTGCACGAGAAGCATCGGGCTGCGTTCGACGGGCTGCTCGAGGAAGCTCGGGTGACCTACCCGATCCGCGACGAGCGCGGCGTGTTCAGCGACATCTGGGCCTCGGGGCTCATGCGTAGGGCCGCGCTCGCGGGCGGTCGCCGACTCGCCGGAAAGGGGCGGATCCACGACGCCGCTCATTTCGTCGACGCCGGCCTCGACGAGATGCGCTCGCTTGTGTCCGGCGCGGCCTTACCCTCCGCGGACGAGCTGGCCGAGCGGTTCGAATACCGCAAGTCGCACAGCGCCAAGGAAGCCCCCGCGGTGCTGGGCACGCCGCCGCCGCCGCCCGACCTGTCGAAGCTGCCGCTCGCCGCGGCGCGCATGATGCGCGCGATCGGTGTCGCGCTCGACGCGCTCTTCGGCAGCTCCGATGCCCCGCACGAAGCGCACATGCTGCGCGGACTCGCGGCGAGCCGGGGCGTGTACGAGGGACCGGCGCGCCGCGTGTCCCATGCCTCCGAGTTCGACCGGATCGTCCGCGGCGACGTGCTCGTCACCGAATCGACGACCGAAGCGTTCAACATCCTGCTGCCGCTGCTCGGCGCGATCGTGACGGATAGCGGCGGTCTGCTCTCGCACTCGGCGATCGTTGCGCGCGAGTACGGCATTCCGGGCGTGGTCGGGACGCGCGAGGCGACCGTGCGCCTCGCCGACGGGGCGCGGGTGCGCGTCGACGGGGATGCCGGCGAGGTCACGGTGCTCGCGTGAAGCGAGTCGTCCCGCTCGAGAAGGCGCTCGACGCCGCGACCTTCGGGTCGAAGGCGGTCGGGCTCGGGCAGGCGATCCGAGACGGTCTTCCGGTCCCGCCCGGAGTTGCGCTGTCGGGCGCGATCGTCGAAGCCGTTGCCGCCGGCGAGCAACCCGCGATCAAGGAGGTCGCCAAGTGGGTCCGACCGCTCGGCGGCCCGCTCGCGGTCCGCTCGTCCGCGATGGACGAGGACGGCGCCGCGGCGAGCTTCGCCGGGCAGCACCTGACGCTGCTCAACGTTCCCTCGGTGGACGAGCTGACGTCGGCGTTGAGCCAGGTCTGGTGGTCGGCGAACTCGGACTCGGCGATCACATACCGCAAGCGCGTCGGCCTGTTCACACGTCCGAGCGTCGGCGTCGTCGTCCAGGCGTTGCTCGATCCGGAGACCGCGGGGGTCATGTTCACGAAGAACCCCGTCACCGGAGCCGAAGAGCGGGTGATCGAGGCCAGCTGGGGCCTCGGCGAGGCGGTCGTCGCGGGCATCGTGATTCCCGACCACTACCGCATCGGCCGTTCGGGGATGGTGCTCGAGCGCAAGCCGGGACTCAAGCGTGTGGCGGTCCGTGGTGTTCCGGGCGGCGGCACGGTCGAGGAGAAGGTTCCGTCCGAGCGCGTCGAGCGACTCTGCCTCGGCGACGACCAGCTCCACGAGCTGAACCGGCTCGCCGGCCGGTGTGAGCAGGTCTACGGACTGGCTCGAGACGTCGAATGGGCTTTCGCCTCCGGGACGCTTTATCTGCTGCAGTGCCGAGCGATCACGCAGTCCGGGCGCTGACATGCGAGGCGCCCCCGTCAAAGCCATGCAGCGTGTGCCGCTCTTCGCCGACCTGACCAAGCGCGAGGTCCAGCAGATCGCGCGCCTGTTCAAGGAGCGGCGCTTCGCCGAAGGTGAGACGGTCGTCCAGGAGGGCTCGGGCGGGGCCGCCTTCTTCGTGATCGAATCCGGCGAGGCCACGGTTTTCATCCGCGGTAAGAAAAAGACGACCTTGAAGGCAGACGACTATTTCGGCGAGATCGCGCTGATCGACGAGGGCCCGCGCATGGCGACGATCACCGCCGCAAGCGAGCTCGTGTGCTACGGGCTGACCTACTGGGACTTCCGCCCGCTCGTCGAGGCCAACGGTGTCATCGGCTGGAAGCTGCTGCAACGGATGGCGCAGATGCTCCGCGACGCCCGGGAAGGCTAGCCGGCGAGCAGATCACGGTGCGCCGCTCAGCTCGTCGTCCGCCACAGGGCGGACACGGGAAGCGCGTGGACGTCGGACGAGAACGGAACCGTCTCGCGCCCCGTGTAGAGCAGCACACCGCGGTGAAACCGGCGACCCGCGGCGGACCTGAATGCTTCCATGCCCTTCAGCTCCGCTGGCCTGATCGACGCCGCTGCCTTCACCTCGATCGCGATGCAGCGACCGCGGCGGTCTTCGAGCACGAAGTCCACCTCGTGACCGGTGTGGGTTCGGAAATGGTGGATCGTGGGGCGCGATCAGCTCCAGCCGATCTGCTTCACGATCTCACCGGCGACGAACGCCTCGAGGAGTGGGCCGAGCCGTTCCGGGCGCGCGGCCAGCCCGTCCACGTCGGCATCGACGAGGTGGGATGCGAGCCCGGTGTCGACCGGGTAGACCTTGGGCGCCTTCACCAGTCGCGTGGTGCGGCTGTCCGACCACGGCGGAATCCGCCGGATCAGAAACAGTCCCTCGAGCAGCGACATGTACCGCTTCACGGTGCTCTGAGGGAGGGCGGTCGCGCGCGACACGTGCGGCGTAGTCGAGCGTGAGGTAGCGTCGACCCGAGCGCGCCGTGCGCAGGCCCTGCGCCAGCGTGCTCTTGCCCGCTTGGCGCGGACCCGCGAGGAACACGGCCGGCGTGTCGGCAAGGGCTGAGCAGCGCGTCGAGCAAGTGTCGCCGTATGGAGAGCGTCCCGGTCATCGGAACCGTCTCCTCGAAATCCATGTACGCCACACCAGCCTTGGGATAGAAACGTATCCTCTCGGTGTCACTCCAACGGCCCTCCCAGGCGTAGTACGCGTACAGGCCTGACTGGGCGAGGAAGATCTCCCCGCCACCGCCGATCCCGTCGTCCTTGCGCGAGTAACCGAATTGCAGCCCCCATCCCCCATGCACGTCGACCCTTCCGAGAACTCCCAGCCCGCTGGGTTCCAACTCGCTGTCGCCATTGCGCAGAACGTCCAGGTGGACGATGGACCCGCTGTAGCCGAGCGCCACCGCTCGCTTCTTCAAGGGCGGAAGCTGGGCCGGCTCGTCCCCGAGCGCGAGCGACACGTACCCGGCCACGAGGGCGGTCAGCTTCGTGGTCCTCATGAAAGCCCCCCTTGTGGAGAATCGGGGACAGCAACCGCATTTCGGAGAATGCGGTAGCTGTCCCCGTATTATCAGCCCCGGGGCCTGGATGACCGACGACGCCACACGCCTGCGCGAAGTGCTGGTCCGGGCGGTGGCGCGGGTGTGCCCGCCGCACCTGGCGAGCCAGCGGGACGACATCGTCCAGAATGCGCTCATGCGGGTGCTGCCGGGAATCGGGCGGCAGGGTGAGCAAGACGCGATCCGGACGTCGTCTTACCTGTGGCAGACGGCCTATACCGCCACGATGGACGAGATCCGGCGCCGCTCGCGGCGCAGAGAGGTCGCCCTGGAGGACACTGTGGCCGACCGCCCCGCGCCGGACTCGAATCCGGAGCTGGGGATCGAGATCCGGGACTGCCTCGCGCGCTTGGCACCGCCGCGACGGCGGGCGGTGGGGCTCTACCTCTTCGGCTTTCACGCCGAGGAATCGGCGCGGGTGCTCGGCCAGGAAGTGAAACACATGCAGAATCTCACCTACCGCGGCCTCGCCGACCTGAGGCGCTGCCTCGAAGCGAAGGGGATCCGACCTTGAGCGATCGGCTGCGCACGGCGTACCTCGAGGGGTTTCCCGACGCGGCCCCGGGGCCCGACTGCGCGGATTCTGAACGGATCTGGGCCGCGGTGAGCGGGGAGCTTCAGCCGGCCGAGGCGCAGGCGCTCGTCGACCATGCGCTGGGCTGCCCGTCGTGCACGAGGGCGTGGCGCGTGGCGCGCGAGGTGGCCGCAGATTCCGCGCCTCCCGTTGCAGCGCGGAGAGCCTGGGGCGTCGCGCACTGGGCCGCAGTCGCAGCGGCCGTGATCGCCGGGGTCCTGATCCCGGTCGGGGTTCACGAGTGGCGGGCGCCCACGCCCGCGGTCTACCGCGAGCCGGGGTCCGGGATCGTGGCGCTCGTGCCCGAGGGTGGCTCCCTGCCCCGTTTCGGGTTCCTGCTGCGCTGGGCTCCGCTCGGTGAGGACACGCGGTATTCCGTTCGCGTCGTGCGCTCGGACCTCGGCATCGTGGCGCAAGTCGACGCGCTCGATCGCGAGGAGTACCTCGTTCCGGCGGAGAGGCTGACGGAGTATCCGGCGGGTGCGCTCCTCTACTGGCGCGTCGAGGCGCACCTCCTGGACGGGAGCCACGTCGTCTCGGACACCTTCTCCGTGCGCCTCGAATGAGCGTCCTGCTCGCCGCTGCACTAGCGGCCAGCCTCTCGGACTGCGACGCGGCCGTGCGCGACGCGCCCGAGGACTACCAGTCCTACGACTGCTACAGAAGCCTGGCCCGCAGCCGGGGGGCCTGGGACGGAGCGGTCGAGCGGCTCGATGCGCTGCTCGCGCGTGATTCGGCGAACACCCTCGCCCGTGTCGTGCTCGCGCGGATCGAGAGCGACCGCGGGCGACCGCGGGCCGAGGAGCTGTTCCGTGCCGCGGCGGACGAGTTCGCGGCATCGGCGATGCCGGTGGGCGAGGTGTTCGCGCGGCTCGACCTGGCGTTCTGGCTGCGCCGTCTGGGGCGGCTCGACGAGTCCGCGGCCGAGGTCGAGCGGGCTCGTGCGTCTGCCAGTGCTTCCGGTCTGCCGCTGCTCCTCTCGAACGTGCGTGCCGAAGAGGCCTGGATCGCCGAGGCACGGGCCGATTACGGCCGGGCCTACGCGCTCTTCCGTGAGACGGAGGCTGAGGTGCTTCCGGCCGGCCCGTTACAGGTCCAGTACTCCGTGCTCGGCGGGATCGGCTCGACGCTCTGGGCCATGGGCCGGCACGCCGAGAGCATCGGGTACTACCGGCGCCTGGCCGAGGCGCATCGCGCACGCGGCGACCTCTTCGCCGAAGCGGGCGACCTGTACAACGTCGCGCTTCTTGCCGGCAAGCTCGCACAGGAGGGCGCGGTGTCGGGAGACGAGCGGGCTCGGCTGCGGCACGAGGCGCTCCGCGCGGCGGTCGAGAGCGGGAACCGGGGCGTCGAGTCGGCGATCCGTATGATGATCGGCGAGGATCCCGCGCTCCCGCTGGCCTCTCGCCTGCGTGAGACCGAGCGCGCGCTCGCACTGGCCGAGGAGGTCGGCGACGAGGGCAAGGCCCTCTTTTCGTTGCGCGAGCTGGCGCGCCTGCGCCTAACCCAGGACCCGGATCACCCCGAGGCGGCGTACCGGCTGGCCGACGAGGCGGTGCGCCGCGGGCGGGCGACGGGCGACCCGGCGGCACTGGCGCGCGGGCTTTTCCGCAGGTCACAGATCGCTTGGATCATGGCGCCACGAGCGCGGGCGCTCGACGAGGCGCGCGAGGCGCTCGACGCGATCGAGCGGATCCGGGACCTGCAGCGCGACGAGCTGGTGCGGGCGCGCGTGGGGTCCGAGTGGGCGGACTACTACTACCAGTTCTCGGGATGGCTGCTGCGCGAGCCCTCGGCCCGGAGCGCCTCGGACCTCGAGCTGGCCTTCTCGGTCATGGAGCGCCTGCGCGGCCGTGTGCTCCTCGAGGCCCTCGATGCCGCGCAAGCCACGCCGGCCCTTGCCGGGACGGGACCGGTCCAGGAGGTGCGGGCCGAGGTCCTGAAGGAGATCGGTCACGAGCAGCAGCGGTTACTCGATGCGGCACTCGGCGCGGAGGAGCGGAAAGAAGTGATCGAGCGGCTCGAGCGGCTCGAGGCGCAGGAGTCGGTGCTTCGCGACACGCTCCTGCGCTCGGACCCGGAGTTCGCGGCGCTGCACCGGCCGGTCCTGCCCACGCTCGCAGATCTCGGGCAGGCGCTCGGACGCGAAGAGGCGCTGCTCGCGTTCCAGATCACGGACTCCGCGTCTTCCTTGTCGTCGCCAGCCCTCCTGGGCCGGTCGTTCGTGTTCGTCGTCACGCGAGGCGGAACGAGCGTGCACTCCCTCCCCGACGAGGGCGTGCTCGCGCAGCGGATCTCGCTCTATCTGGGGTTCCTCGGCCGGCGCGACGGGTCCGATCGCGAGGGCGCGCTGAGCCTGCATCGGGATCTCTTCGAGGGCGCGCTCGGCGATCTGCCGCCCGAGGTGACGCGCCTCGTGATCGTCCCGGACAAGGTGCTGTTCCGGCTGCCGTTCGACGCGCTCCTCGATGCGCGCTACGAGGTGTCGATCGCGCCCTCGGCCGCGCTGTGGCTGCGCTGGCGTCGTGCGGGAAGCCGCGCCGCGCCGATCCCCGCGCTCGTCCTGGCCGATCCCGAAAACGCGGGTGCGAGCCTCGGTCCGTTGCCGCACGCGCGGCGCGAGGCGCGCGCGATCGTCCGCGCGCTCGGCTCAGGCAGCACGGCCGTGGTTGGCACCGAGGCGTCCGAGGCCTTTCTCGCCACGGCCGAGCTTGGCCGGTACGGCGTCCTGCACTTCGCCGCGCACGCGGTGATCGACGACGTGCACCCCGAACGCTCCGCCCTGCTCCTCGCGCCGGGCGACGGGACGCAGGACGGGTTGCTGCACGTGCGCGAGATCGTCGGCTACGACCTCGGCGGCGCGGTCGTCGTCCTTTCGGCGTGCCGCAGCACGGCGGGGGCGCTGTTGAGGGGCGAGGGCACGATGAGCCTGGCGCGCGGGTTCTTCCAGGCCGGCGCGCGTGCCGTCGTGGGGGGCCTCGCGCCACTGCGCGACGACGAGGCGGCGGCGTTCGTGTCGGCGTTCTACGAGCACCTGTCCCGCGGGCTCGCGGTCGGAAGCGCGTTGGCGCAGGCGCGGCGGGATCTCCTGCAGGCCGGCGCCCCCGCAGCGTCGTGGGCCGGCTGGGTCGTCATGGGCGACGCGAGCGCGGTCCCGGTGCCGGGCGGGGCGCGGGGCACCTGGTGGTGGGCCTGGCTCCTCGCCGCGCTCCTGCTCGGAGTTGGGGTCAGGTCTCGAATCTCGAGGTCGCGGCTGCCGCGACCTCGAGATTCGAGACCTGACCCCAAAGTTGTTTGAGCAAGAGCGCTTCCGGGCGGCGTCCATGGGCACGGAGGAGCTGCCATGAAACTCCGAGTCGTGCTGTCGATCGGGATTCTTCTTCTTTCAACGGCGACCGTCGCGACCGCGCAGACGCGGTCGATGCTGCGACTCGACCGGATCAAGTACGCCCCGGGCGGCTGTCTCCAGATCACGGTCGACGACGCGGACGAGAACGAGTCTCCGTCCGCACCCGAGAGCCTGTCCGTCAAGATCGGCTCGAGCTACCCGGCGACGAGCGCGAGCGGGGACGCGGAGACGCTGACGCTCCTCGAGACCGGGCCGTCGACGGGTCGGTTCATGCTCGCGCTGTGCCTGCCGGTCGTCGCCGGCGCGGGCATCCCGGGCGACGGGACGCTCCAGGTGCATCCCGGAGACGTGATCGCCGCGGCCTACAAGGACCCGGACAACGCCGCATACCTCACCGACCCTGACTTCGACGCCGCGGTGGACACGGCGCTGATCTCGGGGGGAACGCCGACCGGTCAATTCCACTACACGATCAACCCGACGTTTCTGCCCTCGCAGCTGCAGTTCACTCCCGGCCTGGCGCCGAGCGAGCCGCCGCGACCGCTCGCCATGGTCCTGGCACCGGGGAACGTGCCCCAGGTCTTCGGCGAAGACCAGGTGCTGCTGCGCTCGGATCGCGCGACCGAGCCCGCGGACTTCCTGGCCGAGCGCGCCGGGACGCTCGTCGATCAGGTGATGGTCGACGTCCCCGCCACGCCGACGCCCGGTCTCGGCCGCACCTACCACCTCGTGCGCCTCGACCCGGCGCAGCAAGATCTGGCCGACTTCGCCTACCTGATGGAGATG
>Ga0247727_10007372_pt1 | contig 20970 bp, 14 predicted proteins | sample WisWelCaveWW1625_FD_202498 | JGI IMG/M metagenome (GOLD analysis project Ga0247727, IMG submission 202498) | Biofilm microbial communities from Wishing Well Cave, Virginia, United States - WW16-25 | ecosystem: Environmental > Aquatic > Deep subsurface > Groundwater > Cave microbial mat | place... | reverse complement strand
ACGGAGGCGGACAAGATGAATTCGAAGGTGGCCTGAACTACGTCATTAGCGGTTTCAATGCGCGCCTCTCGGCCTTCTGGCGGCATGACTCTGGCAACGCTGGGCCTCGGAATGGCGCCGGCTTTGCTTCCTCCGTCCTCGCTTCTGGTACTGGGCTTACTCCGAGTAGTAAGCATTCAGATGCTTTCGTTGCGGCCTTGCAGTTGCAGTATTAAGAAGGTGGGTTTGAACTAGCACGTCTCCCCTTCGGGAAAAGCCGAAATCCGTTGTATGGGTTTCGGCTTTTCTTTTGCCCTTCTCGATCACAGCGAGACGTGCAAGACGTGCGAGAAAGGCGCGACGTGGATAGAGTGGATTCCCACCACCTCGCCTCGCCCGTCTCGCGCGTCCCGCCTGTCTCGCGCGGCTAGATTTTCCGCAGCCTGATAGACCAGCGAGAAGGTTGCCGGTATCCTCGCCCCTTCAGCTATGCTAGACTAGTCGCCGGTACACCGTGCACGAATTGCCCATGTCTCATCATCCGCGACTTGCTCTTGTGTTTCTAAGCAGTTACGGAAAAACTATCTTGGCCCAGCAGAGCTTCGATGGCCGGCATTGCTAGATTAAGAGGAAAATACCCAGTGGGATGCTCAAAAAGGCTGTCCAGCAAGGCCGCAGTGAGTGAAGAGGCGAGGCGTACGCTTCGGTACGTTGAGCCTCTGAGCGAAGCGAGAACGATGCTGGCGGCCTTTTTCAGCATCCTGCTAACTGGAATCACCCTGGCCTTGTCTGCCTGCTCGACAGGATCTGATCTGGACTTAACGATCCATGAATCCGAACGCGGTGCGGTGTATGTGGAACGGATTTCCGATCGATCCTTTCACACCGCCCATCCCATTACGTTATCGGTAGATACGATGGCCCGTGTCCTTCGCGGCGTGGTCGTCAAGGAGGACCGAGGGTTCGTCCTAAACCTGGCCGCCGGCAAGCCGGAGGCTGTTCGAGTGTTTAGGGACGAGGACGTTGAGTACCTGGCGCCGCTCCTGGGCGAGGGGCTCACCAGAGCTGCGTCGGACCAGCAGGTTGGGTTTCGCATCGTTCAAACTGGGGCGCCCGCGGAATCGACGAAGGGTTCGCTCTACGCCTACGGCCGGTCACTGTATCTGACCTTGCCATGGCTAAACGCCGTGTACCAGGTCAGAGCCGGCGGGCCCGCTCGATCACACACGATCCACTTTATCCCTGAGTCGGCAATAAGGCCGGACAGTTATCGCAACGCGCACTCAACTGACGCCACTCTGGTGATCGACTACGACATGCTTGCCTCAATACCTACCGCATCGGACATGCGACCGACTGATGCTCAACCACCGACGCCTGCGAAGGGGGAACCCACTCAGCGAGATACAGATTTGGACGCAGTACGGAAGGAATTGGAGGACATAAAAAAGAAACTGGCGGAGCAAGAAGCGGAGCGGACCCGTTCCACCTCCTCGTCCTCTCCGAAGCCGACACCTCGATCAATTCCTTAGCAGGATGCTGAAAAGTCTGCCACCATAAGAAGACGGTTGTTTGGTCTGTTTGGTCTGTTTGGTTATTTGGTTGAACAAAGCTAACCAGATGAACCAGATCAACCCGACGAGCCACGCTCGACGAGGACGGCCTTTTTGAGCATCCTGCGTGGCGTACACCTGTTACCCCAGACGTGCGCTCGATGCACGACGAGCGGGAAAGGCGGGACGGGCGAGAAGGGTGGGGGACCGACGAACCGTCATGAATAATGCGGGCTAAGCTGTCGCGTAAGGCATCCGAGTTTTGTAAATCTCTGCCCCCCTAATTGCGCGTACTCCCTACCCCGCTACCCCCGTGTCCCTTTACCCCTCACGCCTCACCGTTGCGAATACCACCGATAGCCTTGGTTCTCCGAGAAGCTGGCTTTAGGGGCCCCGCCGGGCTTTTCCAATAACAAGACTTTGAAGTCGAGGAGGCCGAACCAAGCAGGATCTGCCACGTCGTGATAGTGGCAGCCGTGAAGTTTCTGGAGCATGTCGCCCAGGGCCTGTTGCAATTCCCTGTCCGTGTAAGCGCGCATGATGAACGGCTTGTTCATGGCCTGGCAGAACCGCTGGATGGTATAGGCCGCGCCGGTGCAGAGTAGTTTGCTGTCCGGTTTGATGGCGAGGAATTGGGGCAGTGAGAGATAGCGCTCTTGAAAGCCTAGCCAGCGGGTAGCCTGGCGCAGGTGGTTGTACTGGACTTCGTATTCTGTGTGGCCTGGCAGCTTGACCGGTGCCGGCCAGCCTTCTTCGATCCCAAATTCAGTGAGAAACGCCCTGCCGCCCGGCTTTAACACTCGCCACAGTTCTGCCACGAATCGAAAGGGGCCGAGGTTGAAGATCACGTCCTCGGGCAGGTCCATGCCAAGCGGCAGCCGCACACGTCTGATCCAATCCAACGCTTCCTGATGCTGCGGCGTATTGCCTGTTCCATCGAGGAGTTCTTTTCTGGTCAACTTCACCGGCGTCATGTCGGCCATGTTTTCGTTGTCGATGACGAGGTCGACGGAGTTGGTTTTGAAGGGCAGCCATTCGCCGTTGGCGCGGGTGCCGATGCCGCCCCAGCCTCCGGCCTTGGCACGGGCGATTTGCAGCGTGAGGAAGGGCTGGGTGATGTCGAGGGAGATGTAGCGGATGGTCTGCTTTTCGAACGGCAAGAGTTCCTTGCCCAACTCACGGGCGAGGTATCCAAGTCCGCCGCCCACTTCAAGAATAACGTGGGGTTTGGGCGTGAACCAGCCCAGCTTCCGCAATTGCCGCATGAGCAGCCGGCCATAGGTCAAGCCGTTGAGCGTGTCGTTTGGCTCCCGGAAGAGATGCGAAACGGTGGTTTCGATCAGGTCGAAGTGGCCGTCGTCTTTGCCGCTGTCGGTCAGTTCGTGGTGATGAAAGTCTTCAAGGTGCTCTTCCCCCTCGAACCCCTCCTGTCCTGACCAGCCTTCTCGAACCTGTTGGAGGAGCAGATCCCACTTGGCCTTGTGTCGGTGGCCTCCCGGGGGCTCTGTGCCGTAGTAACAGAGGGAGTAGGTGGGCAGGGCCCAACGCTCCAAGTGCCACTGTCCCGGCTGTCCATCCGGTCCGCAGACCCGTGTCCCATATTTTTCCACCAGCGCACCCACTGCCGTGTGGCCGTTCATCGCCTGTAACATCTCCAGGCCGGTGCGATTCAGTCGCACGATGGGTAAGTCGTCATTAAGGGGGGCGAACCACCATTCGTCTTCGTTGTGTTGATAGGCGACGAGATCGGGGATGTGCCAGGCCAGGAGTCTGAGCGTCTCACCGGTGAGGCTGTGCGGTTCGTGAGCGGCGACAGCTGGTTTCATGATCGAAGACCTTCTTGATGCGCCGCAGCCTACACGGGGGGCTGGGATACTCGCAAGACCTGAAGTAACGTGAAACGTAGGTGAGACAAGCAAGGTGAGCAACAGGTGCAGTCCGAAGGCTGAAGTGTTCAGAACTTCGAACCCGGACCTTCGGCCTTCCCAGCTTCAGCCTCCAGACCGCCCACCTGTAGGGCAACAGGAAAACACCGCGCAGGATGCTCAAAAAGGCCGTTCAGCAAGGCCGCAGCGAGCGAAGAAGCGAGGCGTACGCTTCGGTACGTTGAGCCTCTGAACGATGCGAGAACGATGCTGGCGGGCTTTTTCAGCATCCTGCAGAGGTGTGAGTTGCAAGATCCTTAAGGTTATGCTAGATGGAGACCGCGTCATACATCCAATGGATGAGAGAGGAGAAAATCGATGGCGAAAAACAAGAAGAAGTCGGCGAAGAAGAAAGCCGCGAAGTCAAAGGCGAAAGCCAAAGCAAAGCCCGCGGTGAAGATGGCAGCCAAGAAACCGGCAACAAGGAAAGCTGTCAAGAAGACTGCCAGGAAGGTAGCCAAGAAACCAGCTACAAAGAGAGTTGCCAAGAAAACTGCTAAGAAGACTGCCAAGAAGCGCTCTGCCGCGGCACCCAAGGCGGTTCAAAAGAAACCGGCGGTAATGAAAGTTCCAGCCGTTTCGTCCAAACCAGCGGCCCCAGCCCCGGAGAAAAAATCCGTGAAGCCGTTTGTAGAGGAGGAGTCCCGGCAGTCCTTGTTATCGCAACCGATGGGGTCGCCGATGCTGAAAGACTCTGATCTTGACGAGGAGCTGAGCGAGGATGATGTGGATATCGCTGTTGAGGCCGATGAAGATGTGGAAGAAGAGCTCACACTGGACGGGGAAGATGAAGACGCTGATTTTCCTGAAAAACGAGAAGGCCTGTTAGACGATGCAGACGATTACCACACACACTGACACTCGCATGGGATACCTATTCTGGACGACTCAGTCGAGTCGTCCGGCTGGATGACTCTGTGAGTTTATCCCAGTATCATGGCGTCCGTTTCTCATGTGTATCATCCTCCTGCTTAACCCGCATCATTCACGAAGGCTTTTACTGCAATCGCCAATGTTCAGGCGAGAGGCACGGGGTCAGAGGCTAGGGATGGTCAGAAGGAATGTCTTCCCTCTCGCCTCGTACCCCTGCCTAGCTTCTATGCGGTTTCGTCACGAACCCTCGTGAATAATGCGGGTTAACCAGGACTATTCATGAATACCTGCTACGTCGTCCGATCCTCTTGCCCTGCGGGGCTTTTCTCATTGGCCTCCTCGACGGACTGCCAGTACGCCTCCGTCGGCCTTACGTGCGAGAAGCCCCGGCGGGCTTCGGTCTCGAACGCCTCGCGACGGCAGTCATAAATAATCCTGGTTAGTACTCTGCGACGAATTTCTAATGAGTCATTTTTTGTTCATGGCCGGGGCTTTGCGAGAACGTACCTCGGAGGAAAGTGCCGAGCTGCAACTCAGGCACGGCCTCTGGGGACTCTGCACTGGGCTGGTCCGGAAGAATCTGCAAACATATCTCGATGCGAAGTCCCGTGGGCTTGTGTATGTGCTGAAGGTTGGGCTCTGTGCCGAGTTTCAGATCGTGTTGCCTGTGTTGGACTTCTCCGCGTTGGATGCGTTCCTCAGTGACGAGCTGAGGACTGAGGCCAGATTTGGCTATGTGAGAATCGGCGGGGTGCGCCGGTTGGCATGCTCAGCCATTGCGAGTCAGTCGCTGTTGCGCAACGTATTGAAGATTGCCGATCAGGCCGAACTCACTCGACGATTGAAATTGGGCATGCATCGGTTGACGCAAGCGGAGTATGACGCGATCATGCAGGAGGTCATGGGAAAGGTGAGGTAGCAGGATGCTCAAAAAGGCCGGACTTTTCACCCGCCCGACCCTGGCGGGCCGAGACCCGCCTTCCCCAAGCAGGCCGCAGCGAACTATCATTTAATAAGGGGTGGCTGGGATGATCCCAACTGCGCGTGTCCAACGAGGGGAGTCTGCGACCGCGCGTTGCGCGAGCACGGGGATCGTCCCAGCCACCCCGCCCCCTTTTTCAGCATCCTGCACTAGATTCGTTGGCCTGTCATGAGCTGATAGGCCTCATCGATTGTATCGACTTCCTTCACCGTTACATTGAGCTGAAATCCCAGTTCGATCAGGTTCCACCGCGCGTCATGAATCTGCCCGCGCGGAACCAACACAGTGCGATAGCCTTCTCGTGCGGCGGCACGAATTTTATCCGGGATGCTGCTCACCGGGCCGATCTGTCCGTCCGATCCAATGGTTCCAGTCAGGGCAATACCCCGCTGAATATGCTCCCCCTTGAACATGGCGATGAATCCCACGGCCATAGCTGCGCCGGCGCTTGGTCCGTCGCTGCCTGTGGGTCGATAGGCCACCCCTTGCACAGAAACGGTCCCGCTATGCTGGACCGAGGGCGTGCGTTCGACAGCATAGGCAAAGGCCTGAGCCATGGCGCCTAAATGATCGTTTCCCAGTCGCACGCCAGCGAGGAGCCATTGTAGTTGAACAGGATTCGGTTCCGGTTTCTTGTCCCACCACATCAACAGGATTTCAAACACACCAAGATTGTTTTGGCGAATGGCCGCCATGACCGGGAGTTCAATGACCGTGTCCGCCGAGACCGGGATTCCACACAGGAGGGTAGCAATCAATGCGCAGGTGGCGGCAAGGTAGCGTGGCATCGTAGGGCTCCTAACCAGGAAACGCTGAACGATGAGCGATGAACTATGACCAAAGGAACGATGGTCACTTCAGCGTTCCGCGTTCATCGTTCAGAGTTCAGTTGATCACTCGCGAAAGTGTAGCAAATCCGGGTGGGTAGTACAGCGAATTGGCGGTCCTTGCCTTGCGTTGGGCCATGGCATTCCGTATAAGAGCCAGCATGATGAATCGGATGTTCGCATGGATCATGGTCGGAGGGTTAGCTATTTTGGGGCTGCCGCTCGGTGCCGCTGCCTTGACCTGTCAGTTTGAGACGCCTGCTTCAGGGCAGGGAGTGGCGTTGATGATTCATCTGAACGCCGACTGCACAGAGCAAGAGCGAGAGGCACGAGCGGTGGATGCGGTGCAGCTGTTGCAGGCGTTCAGGGAAGGGAAGGGGATTGATCTCTCAGGGGTGGTCATTCGTGGCGAACTGTCATTGGATACGTTGCCCGTGGGTCCATTGCCGTCCGAGCTTGAGGGGAAGAAGGAGCTGCAGGGACGCGAGGTACGCGTGATTCGCGGCTCCATGATGATCGTCAACTCGGTGGTGCGCGGAGCGATCAGGCATCAATCGACGCAAGGGCTGCTGGTGGTGAAGGGGCCTGTGACGTTCAGCGGGACCAGGTTTGAACAGCTGGTGGATCTCTCACGGTCTGTGTTTACTCAGTCGGTGACGTTGTCAGGCGCGCGGTTCTTGCGGGAGAGCTATTTTGTGCAGGGGCGATTTTTGCGCGACGTGTTTGCTGAGAAAACGGCGTTTGGCCCGCATACGAGATTTCACCGATCTGTCTTTCAGGGACCGGTCATATTCCAGCAGTCGCGGTTCAACGGGCTGGCGGAGTTTTTGGAGGTGGTCTTCGAGAAGGATGTCGATCTGTCGCGCACCTATTTCAAGCTGGGCACCGGGTTTTCCGGGAGCCGTTTTCAAGGCCTGGCAGATTTCTCTGAAGCCTCGTTCGACCGCGAGGCGTTTTTTACCTTTACCCAGTTCGACGGGAACGCGTATTTTCGCCGGGCCTCGTTCCGATCAACGGCGGATTTTTCCGATGCGTCGTTCAAGGGACAAGACGACTTTTCCAAAGCCGTTTTCGAAAAGGCTCCACAGTTTACCAGAGTTGCCAGATCGGCGACCGTACAGGTATCCCTGGGGCTCGAAAATCAGACAGTACAGTATGCGATCATCCTCTCCTTTCTGGTGTTCGGCGCCCTGCTGATGGTCTACCTCATTCGGCGGCGGTGACAAAGAGGCCTCCCCCCTCGCTCACCACTACTAATAGATGAAGGCTTGCTCCGCCTCCCCCAAGTCTGGTATAAGTCTGCTTGTGGATAACCACTTCGACGTCACGGAACAAACCGAACTGCCCTATCAGGTTCGCATCGAGAACTTTGAAGGGCCCCTCGATCTCCTACTTCATCTCATTAAGAAGAGCGAGATCAACATCTACGACATTCCCATCCACCTGATTGCCCAGCAATACCTCACCTATATTGAGGCGATGGAAGACCTGAATCTGACTGTCGCGGGAGAATTTCTCGTGATGGCGGCGACCTTGCTCCAGATCAAATCCAAGATGCTGCTTCCCGCCGATGAGACGGCCGCTGATGAGGAAGACGGGCCCGATCCCCGTGAGGAATTGGTGCGGCGGCTGCTCGAGTACAAGCGGTTCAAAGACGCTGCCCGTCAGTTAGACGAACACGAGCGGTTGTGGCGGGAGATTTACAGTCGTGTCCAGAGCCCGGCGGTTGAATTGGAATCGGATGAGACGCTGCTGGAGAATGTCGGCCTATTCGATTTAGTGGATGTGTTGCAGGGTATCCTCGATCGCAATCCCGGCAAGGCGCTCATGGAGATTTTGCCAGACAACTTGACGGTTCGGGATCGGATGAACTCAATTTTAGAAATGTTGGAGGGACAGGAGTCGGTGAGTTTTGTCGAGCTCTTTGAGCCGTCCTGCCATCGTCTTGTCATCATTGTCACATTTTTGGCGTTGCTGGAACTTATGCGACTTCGAACAGCTCGGGTATTCCAGGCAGAACATTTTGGGCCGATTCTAGTGTCGCGCAGCTTCTCACTCGTACCAGACCCGGCAGAATTGGATGATGCTGAATGGAGGGGAGCATGAGCATAACGGTGGAACAAGAAACAGACGACGTAGCTTTGACAGAGACAGCGTCGGATATTGAGGGCAACAGGGTGGCAGGCGATGCGACGAAGGACGCCGATGTCGAGGTGGCGAACAGCCAGGCGGAGACCATCGACGCGAGGGAACTCAAAGCCATTCTCGAAGCTGTCTTGTTCGTGTCGCCTGAACCGGTGCCGGTCGCTCGGCTGATGTCTATCTTGGGGAGGGTCGCAAAAGCAGAAGTGGTTCAGGCGTTGGGGATTCTCACGCACGATTTAGATCAGGACGGGCGAGGCATTCAGCTTGTGCAGGTCGCAGGCGGATATCGGCTGGTGACGAAGCAGGAGTATGGGCCCTGGCTGAAACGGATGGATAAAGCCAAGGCGGCGCAAAAGCTCTCTCGCTCCGCGCTCGAATCCCTCGCCATTGTTGCCTACAAACAGCCGCTCGTGCGGTCTGAGATCGAAGAGATTCGTGGCGTCGAAACATCCAGTGTCCTGCGTACTTTGTGTGAGCGTAAGCTGGTGCGAATCGTCGGGCGAAAAGACGTGCCTGGTCGACCGATCATGTATGGGACGACCAAGTTCTTCCTCGAGCATTTCGGGTTACGGGATTTGAGCCAGCTCCCGCCGTTGCGTGAATTCAAAGAACTCGGCGACTCCGAGCAGGCCCTCTTGCCGATCGAAGAAGAGTCACTGGAGGTAGTCCAGACCTCCGAGATGCTTTCCTCCGAAGATTTCCCCGCTGCGAATGATCTTGCGGAAGGCGAGGCCGCGATGGCCTTCGAGGTAGAGACCAACGGGGTGCTCATCCACGAACCGGTCGAACAGTCTTAACAGGACGCTGAAAAAGCCCGCCAGCTTCGTTCTCGCATCGTTCAGATCCTCAACGTACCCCAGAGGGTACGCCTCCGGTCCTTCACTCGCTGCGGCCTTGCTGGACGGCCTTTTTGAGCATCCTGCGTATGGAACAGACGCAGTGTTTTTTACTGACCCCCTTATGCGATTCTTTCGTCAGCGCCCACTACGGACAGGAAGTCGAAAAAATGAATGAAGAACCTAGGAAGCTCAATCAGTAAGCATCGAACGGAATTGACCAGCCAATATGTCTTCCCGACAAGAACGCCGAAGGCAACGACAAATGGCGCAGCATGAGAAAGCAGCAGCCAAGGCTCAACAGGAGTCAACTAGCGTGAATCTTCTGCAGTGGTTTTGGCGGAAAAGTTGGGACAAGAAGGTTCCTGTATTAGCCCTTTTGATCACTTTCTTCGCATTTCTTTCCCTTTGGTTTTGGAATCTCACTCCTGTTGTAGTGCGAATGCTAACCCCTAAGCCAGAGGTTCACATAGGTGCAGCCTTCTATGTTTATGAGCGTGGTTGGGCGGTGGAGGGAAAAACCATGTCAACTTTGTCGGAACTGCGAAACCTCCCCTCTAATTGCAGTCTATGGGCAGTTCCGCCAAGGCCTTTGCCCAAGAGTGTAAAGATAGCTGGACTACAGTCATGGGCTCAGACCAAGTTTCGATTCGAGAATATGTCAGATGAACGGATCACGAACCTTCGCATGAGTATTGCCTCTCCTCTCCAGACTAATGCTACCGTGGTATCTCATACACCAAACGTCGAAGCGAAAGGGAAGTTTGATACAACGCACAATGACACGCGATCCACGTATGTAATCACTATCGATGCGATACCTCCTAGAGACGCAGCCATACTTAGCTTGGAGACCCCCTTGAACGATAATTTGCGGCACTTCCTCTATGACGAACACGGAAAGGTTAGTGTCCCAATCGTCTCTTTCTCCGCCGATCAGCTTTCAAATATTACTCCCCAAGTAGACCGCATCAATGCCTCGACCATGTACAAAAAGGAAACTGAAATGCGAACTGCTGATAAGGGAATATCCGTGGCTGAAAAGATTGAGATTAGGATACTCGGCCCCTCGGAGCCAGAACCTAAGGATGAGTCTGACAAACTTTTACCAAAGGCGACGACTTGCCCTCCAGAGACAGGAGGCAACTGGTAGATTTGGGCTCAAGATGGGGTCAGGCCTGAGTAGTGACTTAGATGGTGATGATGTCATGTGCGTGCGCTTCTATAGGCGGGCTGTGAACAATGAGGCCTGCCGTACATTAGTGCCAGCTTGCATGATTCATGAACCGGTTTGCCGTAATCGCGGATTCGCCGTTACGTTCTTCATCGCTCGTCGTTCGTGAATTGTGAGCGATACCAGCAAGACGTGCGCGACAGGCGCGACTCGCGAAGATGAAACATCTAACCTGTCCAGCTTTTCTCGCAAGTCTCGCGCGAATCACGAGATACCCTTCACTAGGAACGCGCTCCGGGGCAATTTCGCGACGAACCGCTATGAGTAATGCGGGCTAACGTGTGGAGATGACGAGAGTGTAGTTTTCGACCCGGACGGATTCAATCTGGGGCGGAAGCTGGAATTTGTCTCGATTGGTCGGCGAATCGAACGATTGATGGACGACGCGGTCGAGGGGCAAGGATGGAATGGGTAATGAGCCAAAGTTCAGAGAAGCGTGGAGCGCAAAGAATAGTTCGAAATAGTCAGGGAGGGGTTGTCATAATCGGTCCTTCATGAGCGAGGTAGCGAGGGGCCCCGTTGACTCCTTTCAAGCCGCTTTGCTAAACTTCACAATCCAACTCTAAGCCATTGAAAGACCCCTTGTTTCCTCTAACTGGGCGGCTTTAGCCACACGATGCGCCACCACATGATCAAAGCCTGGCTGTTCGACGAGATGTTTGGGTTTGATCGAACGCATCTGACCATCGAAGGTACTCAGGGAGAATGGGGTGCAGGCGATTCAATTGCCGCAGAAGAAGAGCTTCCACCACCACCTACAAACGTAGTCGCGAAATCGGGGAATGGTCGGGCCACGATCACGTGGGATCCGGTTCCGGATGCCATGTACTACAATCTCTATTTCCAAACCACCAAGGGCGTGATGATCAAATTCTCCGATCTCACGCGTCCGATTGCCTCCGCCGACGATTTTAAAGCCGTCATTGGGGTGAAAAAAGATAAAGGCACCTGTTTGGAAGGCACCCAGAGTCCGTTCGTCCATGACGATCTGGCCAACGGGACTTGCTACCACTACGTCGTCACCGTGGTGACGCAGAAGGGGGAGAGTCTCGAGTCTCAAGAGGTCATGGCGATTCCCTCGCCCTATCTGTTGGCCATGAGCATCGGCAGGGAAGGTGTGGACGACGGGGAGTTCAGCTCGCCCACAGGGATCGCGCTCGACAAGGACGGCAATATCTACGTCGCCGATACCGATAACCATTCGATTCAGAAGCTCGACAAGTCCGGGAAGTTTCTCGCGCGATGGGGCGGCGAGCCCTCTTCGCAGGAAGGGAGCTTCTACTATCCGCGTGGATTGGCGGTTGGGCCGAATGACGTGCTCTATATTGCAGACAGCGGCAATAACCGCATGCAGAAATTCGATCTCGACGGCAATGTGATGCAGGCCTGGGGCAAGTTCGGGTTTGCGTGGCGCGGGGCCGATCTGGGCCGGTTCGATGTACCCTGGGGGCTGGCGACGGACGCGGAAGGGAATCTGTACGTTTCCGACACGAGCAACGCACGTATTCAGAAGTTCACTTCTGACGGGCAGGCCCTGCTCAAGTGGGGCCGTGACGGGAGCTTCGACGGCGCCTTCTTTTTCCCCCGTGGCGTAGCCGTTGATTTTGTCGGCAATATCTTCGTGGCCGATGAAAGCAATAATCGCATTCAGAAGTTCGATGCCCGCGGGAGCTTCCTTGCCAAGTGGGGTCGAGAGGGGGCGGGTCCTGGCCAATTCAAGTCCCCCTGGGGGATTGCCTGCGATGCGCTCGGCAACGTCTATGTCGTCGACACCGGAAACCATCGCATCCAAAAGTTTGACGGCAACGGGACCTTCCTTTGTGCCTGGGGAAACCGCGGACAAACAGAAGGGCAGCTGAATTTTCCCTACGGGATTGTGGTCGACAAAGAAGGCGCTGTGTACGTGGTCGACAGCGGCAATGGCCGCATTCTTAAGTATGTGCCGACGGACGAAGAACTCAATCGTGGAAAGGATGAGGCTTCAACCAGTCAGGTACCGAGTGAGACTCCGCCGCCCCGCAGCGTGGCGGTCAAAGCCGGCGATACGGAAGCTTTTCTGAGTTGGATGGAGGTTCCTGGCGCCGAGTCTTATAACCTGTATTTCAATACCGTTCCGAAGCTCACGACCCAGACGGCGACGAAAATTGAAGGCGTGACGAATCCCTATGCGCACACCGGTCTCTCGAACGATACCCCGTATCACTATGCCGTGACCGCGGTGTTTGAGGCCGGCGCCGAAAGCGAGCTGTCGAGTGAAGTGACGGCCACGCCGGTGCTTATCGACATCACGGCGCCGCAAAATCCTTATGCCGTGATCAATCATGGCGCGTTCATGACGAATACGCCGGAAGTCATCGCCACAATCTCAGCGAACGATGTCGATACCGGAGTGGCGGCGTACTTTATCTCGGAGGCGCCGATGACCCCCATGGCAGGGACGCCGGGATGGGTCGATGTGACGCCGGCCACCAAGTTCGGTGCGACAATTCCGTATATTTTATCGCCGGGAGACGGGCAGAAATCGGTCTACGTCTGGTTTAAGGATGTGGGAGGGAACGTCTCAGTCCCTGCGAGCACCACGATTTTGGTCAATACGTCGGGGTACCTGTGCGTGTCCGAATGGGGCCGTACAGGCCGCGGCGCATCATTGCTGCATGGCGGCGAGTTCATGGCCCCGGTGTACGGTCTGTGCGTCGATCAGCAAGGATCGTTGTTTGTGGTCGACAACGGAAACAACCGGGTTCAGAAATTCGACAATGCCGGCAACTTCATTATCCTTTGGGGGAACTTCGGTTCAGCCAATGCGAACTTCCATAACCCCACCGGAATTGCGTGCGATGGTAAGGGTGATGTCTGGGTGGTCGATACGAACAATCACCGCGTCCAGAAATTCGACGGGAAGCTCGGCGGCTATCTCATGAAGTTCGGATCGCGCGGAAACGGTGAAGGGCAGTTCAACTCACCCTGGGGCATTGCGGTCGATCGGGTGCGTGGGTATGTGTATGTGGTCGACAGCGCTAATTTCCGCGTCCAGAAATTCGATATGAACGGGGAGTTTATCATGTCCTGGGGCAGCTTCGGAAACGGAGACGGCCAGTTCTACTTCCCGCGTGGCGTGGCCGTGGACCAGACAGATGGGTTTGTGTACGTCGTCGACATGGGCAATCACCGGATTCAGAAGTTCGATACCAGCACGAACGTGCTCCCGCAGTTGCTGGCCAAGTGGGGCGGCAGTGCCGAACCGGGTCACGCCAGCAGCCCGCTCGCACAGGAGGCAGGTCAGTTGCGGTCTCCCTGGGGCATTACGGTCGATGGAACCGGCGATGTCTACGTCACGGACACCGGCAATCATCGCATCGAGAAGTTCGATAAAGAAGGTAATTTCATCACCCAGTGGGGTGGGTTTGGGAACGGCAAAGGGCAGTTCAACTTTCCCTACGGCATCGCGGTCGATGTCAGAGGAAGTGTGTTTGTCGTCGATAGCGGGAACACCAGAATCGAACAGTTCATGCCGGCCGACGAGGGGAGCGAACGGCTCCAGGAAGATGCCGAGAATGTGGCAGAGATCGAGAATGCGCAAGGCACGCCACGGGCATAACCGGCCACGAGGATATAGCAGGATGCGGAGAAACTATTTCGGGACGCTAGAACTTCGATGGTCTGCACGTGTGGCACAACAGGAAAACATTCCCGCTGGATGCTCAAAAAGGCGACCTTCTCACCCGCCCGACCCCGGCGCGCCGAGACGCGCCGTTCCGCGGGCAAGGCCGCAGCGAGCGAAGGGCCGAGGAGGTACAAACCGCACTTCGTGTGGGCCGATCGCCCGTTTAATAGGTCTTGGCAATCGGAGAAACCCCTTCAGCCATTCCGACTTTAGAGAGTCTTCTTTGGTACGTTGAAGGTCTGAACGATGCGAGAACGTTGCATGGGAAAAGGCGCGTCCTTGGGCAAAGAGGCTGGCTTGACAGACTCGGGGCGGGCGGGTGAAGTATCCGCTGGGGTTGGGTAGGTGAGAAGAGCGACTTTTTCAGCATCCTGCTGGTGAGGGGAAGACATGCTCGATAAAGAACCACGCTTGGGACTGACCTACGACGACGTCGTGTTGGTTCCGGCCAAGTCTCAGATCTTGCCGAGTGAAGTCGATATGCGTACGAGGCTTACTCGCCACATCGAGATCAACATTCCCATTATCAGCTCGGCTATGGATACCGTCACCGAGTCCCGTTTGGCCATCGCCATAGCCCGCGAAGGCGGCCTCGGGATCATTCATCGCGTGTTGTCGCCGGTGGATCAAGCGACCGAAGTGGATCGGGTTAAGAAATCCGAGAGTGGAATGATTCTCGACCCAATCACGATTTCGCCCGATCAAACGATTCGCGATGCCCACGCGTTGATGGAGAAATACCGAATCTCCGGGATTCCCGTTACGAAAGACAAGAAATTGGTCGGTATTCTCACGAATCGCGATCTGCGGTTCGAAACCCGGATGGATTTGAAGGTCTCGCAAATCATGAAGCGAGACAAGCTGATCACAGCGCCCGAAGGGACGAGCTTGGAAAAGGCTCGCGAGGTGTTGCACGAACACCGGATCGAAAAGCTTCCGGTCGTCAACAAACATTTCGAGCTCAAAGGGCTTATTACCATCAAGGACATCGAAAAACGCATCATGTATCCCAACGCATGCAAGGATGGACATGGCCGGCTCTGTGTTGGTGCGGCTGTCGGTGTGGGACCGGAGACGGAAGATCGCGTGGCGCGGCTCAAGAAGGTCGGGGTAGACGTTATCGTGGTCGATACCGCCCACGGGCATTCGCAAGCGGTGCTGGATACGGTCAAGATGATCAAGAAACGTCATCCGGACCTTGAACTGATAGCCGGGAATATTGCCACTGCCGAGGCGGCGAAGGAACTCCTTCGGGCTGGCGCCGATGCCGTGAAGGTGGGTGTGGGACCTGGCTCAATTTGTACGACCCGTATCGTGTCCGGCGCCGGGATGCCGCAGCTGACGGCGATTGCCGATTGCGCAAAAGTCCTTGCGGGCAACGGGGTCCCGATCATTGCAGACGGCGGAATCAAGCATTCAGGCGATATCACGAAGGCCTTGGCAGCAGGCGCCTCCTCGGTGATGCTCGGCGGACTCTTGGCAGGCACGGAAGAATCGCCTGGGGAAACCGAACTGTACCAAGCCAGGACGTATAAGGTGTACCGCGGGATGGGCTCAATCGGCGCGATGGAGCGCGGCGGCGGAGATCGGTATGGGCAAGGCGGGCGTCCGGCGCAGAAGCTGGTCCCGGAGGGCATCGAAGGGCGCGTGCCTTACAAGGGGAAACTCTCGGCCGTCATCTATCAATTGATCGGCGGAGTGAAGTCCGGCATGGGCTATTGCGGGTGCAAGACGATCTCGGACTTACAGCAGAAGGCCACGTTTATTCGGCAAACGGTCGCAGGTCTCCGCGAAAGTCACGTGCACGATGTGATTATCACAAAGGAAGCGCCGAATTATCGGATGGATTGGGAGTAGGTGCCGTGAGGCGTCAGGCGTGAGACGTTAGGCGACTAGCTGCATAATCTGATCGGATCCGTGACCCAACACTCCTTACCCCTCACCCCTTACGCCTGACGAATTCTGATGGAACTCTGGCACAATAGAATTCTGGTTCTCGACTTCGGGTCGCAATACACCCAACTGATTGCACGCCGCATTCGCGAAGCCCAAGTCTACTCGCAAATTCTGCCCTGCACCGTCCCCTTGGCGACCATTCTCGCCTATCGTCCGCAAGGTATCGTGCTGTCGGGGGGCCCTTCCAGCGTGTATGAAAAGAAGGCGCCTAGCGTTCCCAAGGAACTCCTCGATCAAGGTATTCCCATTCTCGGTATTTGTTACGGGATGCAACTCGTGACGCATCTCTCGGGCGGTGAGGTGGCCAAATCCAAGCATAGGGAGTACGGTCGGGCCGATCTCACGATCGACGACCACGGCAATCTCTTCAAGGGCATTGGCACAGACGGTTTGACCGTCGTCTGGATGTCGCATGGAGACCGTATCGAACGGATGCCGCCGGGTTTCCGATCCATCGCGCATACAACCAATTCGCCGATCGCGGCCATGAAGCGCGACGATCACAAGCGCCGGATCTATTGCCTCCAGTTTCATCCGGAAGTAGTTCATACGCCGGAAGGGACGACGCTGCTCCGTAATTTCGTCTACGATATCTGCGATTGTAAGCCGACCTGGACGATGCAGTCGTATGTGGAGACGGCAGTGCGGGACATCCGAGAGAAAGTCGGCACGGGGCGAGTGATCTGTGCCTTAAGTGGCGGAGTAGATTCTTCAGTGGCCGCCGCGTTGACTCATCGGGCCATTGGCGACCAGTTGACCTGTATCTTCATTGACAACGGGCTGCTTCGGAATGGAGAGAAAGAACAAGTCAAACAGACGTTTGCTCAACAGCTTCATCTGAACGTGCGGCTCCTTGATGCGTCCGATTCGTTCCTTGCCAAGCTCAAAGGGGTGATTGATCCGGAGCGTAAAAGGAAAATTATCGGAAAGCAGTTCATCGAACAATTCGAGGCCGAGGCCAAAAAGAAATCGGGGGGCGCAGAATTTCTGGTCCAGGGCACGCTCTATCCCGACGTGATTGAGAGCGTGAGCTTCAAGGGCCCGTCGGCCACGATCAAGACGCATCACAATGTGGGTGGTCTGCCGGCTCGCATGAAGCTCAAGTTGATTGAACCCTTGCGGGAATTGTTCAAAGATGAAGTGAGGGTGTTGGGTAAAGAATTAGGTTTGCCGGAAGAGGTTGTTTGGCGACAGCCCTTCCCCGGGCCTGGCCTTGCCATCCGGGTGCTGGGAACGGTCACCAAGGAGCGACTGGCCATCCTGCGAGGGGCCGAGTCCATTCTCGATCAGGAGATTCGCGCCGCCGGTTTGTATCGAGAGATTTGGCAATCGCTCGCCGTGTTGTTGCCGATCAGGACCGTGGGCGTCATGGGCGATCAACGGACCTATGAACATGTCATTGCGCTTCGTGCGGTTACGAGCTTGGATGGCATGACGGCTGATTGGGCAAAGATTCCGAATGACGTGTTGGGCAAGATGTCGAACAGGATCATCAACGAAGTGAAGGGCGTCAATCGGGTGGTGTACGATATCAGCTCGAAGCCGCCGGCCACGATTGAATGGGAATAAGGGACGTAAGGGGTGAGGGGTTAGGCGTGAGTCGAGAGTGGAATGCGGACCTTCCGGTCGCCTCACACCTCACACCTGACGCCTAACGAGTTATGGAAGTTAGATTGCAGAAAGTCATTGCCGGAACCGGATTAGCTTCGCGGCGAAAGGCTGAGGAGTGGATCGCGGCTGGGCGCGTCACCGTCAACGGCAAAGTCGTGACGGAACTCGGCACCAAGGTCGATCCGGATCGCGTTCACATCAAGGTGGACGGCAAGCACCTGAGCTCTGCCCAGCCGTACGTCTATCTGCTGCTGAATAAGCCGAAGAACGTGATGTCGACGTTGGACGATCCGGGAGGCAGGCCGACGGTGAAGGACTATCTCCGCGGGATATCGGTGCGGGTGTTTCCCGTCGGTCGATTAGACTTCGACAGCGAAGGGTTAATGCTCCTGACCAATCATGGCGACTTGGCCCAGACGCTTCTCCATCCTCGCTACCATGTGCCGAAGACCTATCTCATCAAGGTCAAGCAGGTGGTGATGGATGAACATATCCGGCAATTAGAACAGGGTGTGCAGCTGGAAGACGGCATGACCAGTCCGGCTATCGTCAAGAAGGTCAAAAAAGTCAAGCAGAATTCCTGGCTGGAAATTACGATCCGCGAAGGGCGTCAGCATCAAGTGAAGCGTATGTTGGAGGCGGTCGGTCATCCGGTTTTGAAGCTGACGCGGATCAAGATGGGTCCGCTGTCGTTGGGCGATCTAGAGTCCGGCGAGTTCAGGTACCTGACCGACCGTGAAGCCAATGCGTTGCGCGAGCTTGCGGAACAGAAGCTGGCCTCAGCAGAGGTCACAGAGAAGCAGGCTCCACGGCCAAAGAGGCTGGTCAGTCGGGCCGGATGGGCTCGTTCCAAGAAAGTGAAGGTGGCATGAAGGTCAGAACTCATCGGTGCGGGGATCTCACAAAATCCGCTGTCGGGCAGACCGTTGTGTTAAACGGCTGGGTCCAGCGGCGGCGCGATCACGGCATAGTCATGTTCATTGATCTGCGGGATCGAACCGGGATCACACAGGTGGTATTTAACGCTGAGCGTAATGCGGTGGTGCATCAAGCCTCCCATGCCTTACGAAGCGAGTGTGTCGTGTCGGTGACGGGCCAAGTGGTGGCCCGTCCTGAAGAGTCCAAGAATCCCAACCTGCCCACGGGCGAGATCGAAGTCTTCGTGGATGCCGTTGAAATTCTGAATGAGTCGAAGACGCCGCCCTTCGTGATTGAAGACGATGCAGAAGTGACGGAGTCGATCCGGCTGAAGTACCGCTACCTAGATCTTCGTCGTCCAAAGATGCAGCGGCTCTTGAGCCTCCGGCATGACGTCATGCAGGCCGTCCGTGGATTTCTGAATGCGGAACGCTTTCTTGAAGTGGAAACGCCGATTTTGACCAAGAGCACGCCGGAAGGCGCGCGGGACTATTTGGTGCCCAGCCGAGTGAACCCCGGTCAATTCTACGCGCTTCCTCAGTCGCCGCAGCTATTCAAGCAGGTACTCATGGTGAGCGGAGTCGATCGCTACTATCAGATCGCGCGCTGCTTCCGCGACGAGGATCTGCGCAACGACCGGCAGCCGGAATTTACGCAGATCGACGCGGAACTGTCCTTTGCCGATCGCGAGCAAGTCATGAGTTTAATGGAGCAGATGATCGTCACAGTATTTCGTGAGGCGGGCGGTGTCCAATTGCAGACTCCATTTCCGCGCATGACCTATGCCGAGGCTGTGGGCCGCTACGGGTCGGACAAGCCGGACCTGCGCTTCGACATGCCGTTGCATGACGTCACCGCCTTTGCGGCGGCCGGCGAGTTCAAGGTGTTCAAGGAGGCGGCGACCAAGGGTGGGATCGTGAAGGCGCTGATCGTGAATGGTGGAGCGACCACACCGCGAAGCCGGATCGATGCACTCGGTGAGATGGCCAAGAGTTTTGGCGCGAAGGGGCTCGCTTGGCTCAAGATCACAGCGGAAGGGCAGCTCGAGTCCGTGATCGCCAAGTTCCTGGATGCCAAGGCCTTCGGGACGGCTCTCCCCGACGCTAAGCCGGGAGATTTAGTCCTCTTCGGTGCCGACAAGGCCGCCGTTGTCCACGATGTGCTGGGCCGCCTCAGGCTGTTACTGGGTGAAGAGTTGAAGCTCATCGATACAACTGCCTGGAAGCCGCTGTGGGTCATTGAGTTTCCCTTGTTGGACTATTCGCCTGAAGAGAAGCGGTACATCTTCATGCACAATCCTTTTGCTGCGCCCATGGACGAGGATGTGGTGTTCCTGGACTCCGAGCCGCTCAAAGTACGGGCGAAGGCCTATGATATGGTGTTGAACGGAAGCGAAATCGGTGGTGGGAGTATCCGGAACCATCGGAGCGACATCCAACTGCGCATTCTCGACTTGCTCGGCATCAACAAGGATCAAGCGCAGGCGAAGTTCGGTTTCTTGCTCGACGCGCTCGACTATGGCGCCCCGCCCCATGGTGGTATTGCCTTCGGGCTCGATCGGCTCATCATGTTATTGGGGGAGGCTGACTCGATCCGCGACGTGATCGCGTTCCCCAAAACGCAACGGGCACAATGTCCGCTGACCGATGCGCCGTCTGCCGCCAGTGCCGATCAGTTAAAGGAATTGCGCATCAAGCTCGATCTTGTGGAGTAGGGAGGAGTCATCCGCCCCATGGCAAGCAATACGTTTGGCCGCATATTCACCGTCACGTCATTCGGTGAGAGCCACGGGCCTGCAATTGGTTGTGTCGTGGATGGCTGTCCGCCCGGTCTGGTTCTCTCGGTCGGTGATATTCAACAAGATCTTGATCGGCGGAAGCCAGGCACGTCGCGTCATGTCACGCAACGGCAGGAATCCGACACAGTCGAAATCCTCTCCGGTGTCTTTGAAGGCAAGACCACCGGCAGCCCGATTGCATTGCTCATTCGAAACGAAGACGCTCGCAGTAGGGATTACGGTAATTTGATCGATACCTTCCGACCCGGTCACGCGGACTACACCTATTGGCAGAAATATGGCATTCGCGACCATCGCGGCGGCGGGCGCGCGTCTGCGCGAGAAACAGCCGTCAGAGTGGCAGCGGCCGCTATCGCGAAGAAATGGCTCCATGAGAAGTACGGTGTCGTGATTCGTGGCTACCTGAGTCAGCTTGGCCCGCTTGAAGCGCCGTTTAAGAGTTGGGCGGAGGTCAGCAAGAATCCATTCTTCTCCGCAAGCTCCGAGGCCGTGCCGAAGCTTGAATCGTTCATGGATGAGTTGCGGAAAGCAGGTGATTCGGTCGGGGCGAGGATCACCACGGTGGCTGAGTCCGTGCCGGTGGGATGGGGCGGGCCGGTCTATGCGAAGCTCGATGCCGATTTAGCTGGGGCCATGATGAGCATTAATGCAGTGAAGGCGGTCGAAATT
>Ga0247727_10007371_pt1 | contig 20972 bp, 16 predicted proteins | sample WisWelCaveWW1625_FD_202498 | JGI IMG/M metagenome (GOLD analysis project Ga0247727, IMG submission 202498) | Biofilm microbial communities from Wishing Well Cave, Virginia, United States - WW16-25 | ecosystem: Environmental > Aquatic > Deep subsurface > Groundwater > Cave microbial mat | place... | reverse complement strand
GAATTGATCCGCTGGGCGTGCTGCTCCAATTGCAAGCTCGCAGCGTTCCGACCAACTTCAACTATCGCGTCGTCCACGAAGACTCGGACGCCACCGGGACGCTGCCGGTCTACGACCTCAGCAATGGTCGCCTCACCTACGCCACCACGAACGGCTTCACGGTGGGTTGGCGCATGATCGGCAATCCGTTCCCATTTCCGATCAGCTACAATTCCATCATTATCAGGTTCCAGGGCCAGGCGATGACGCTCACGCAGGCGCTCGCCAACAGCCCCATTTTGCTAAGCTCGACCTTCTTCCGGTTCGACAGCTCGCTGGCTTCCTCCGGCGGCTATGCGTTGGATATGGCGCCGAGCGGAACGCTGAACCCGTTCGAGGGGGTGTGGATCAACTTCCAGCAACCGGTGCAAGTGGAGATTGCACCGCTGCGGACCACGAGCAGCCGCGTGCTGGCGTCCACCCCTCCGCCCGATAACGAAAACTGGCGTATGCGGCTGAGCGCCCGGGCGGGGACTGCCAGCGATGTCCACAATTATCTGGGTCTCAGCGGCGCAGCGCAGGATACCTATGATGGTCGCGATGTGCCGGAAGCTCCGGACCATCCGGGTAGCCATTTGCGCCTCAGCCTGCTGGGCAGCGCCGCCGTCAGCAGCGGCAATGAGAGTCGCTCCCTTATGCGTCTGATGCAGGATTTGCGTCGGGGGCCGCTCAGCGTCACCCAAAAATACGAATTCGAAGTCACCACCGATCTGACAAACACCGACGTGCAGCTCAGTTGGGACGATGCGGCCAGGGTGCCGGCACGTTATCGGCTGACGCTGGTTGACCTCGAGTCGGGGCGCCGGCTCTATATGCGCACGACCAGCGGGTTTGGCTACAATTCCGGAGCCGGCGGAACGCGCCTGTTCCGAATCGAAGTCGAACCTGAAGCCGGGACGCGGATGCAAATTTCCACTTTGTTGGCCGCGCAAACCGCCGATGGTCGAAGCGTGCGGCTTAGCTATTCGTTGACCCAGACGGCGACCGTGCAGACCCAGGTAGTCAACAGCGCCGGCAAAGTCGTACGGCGGTTTCCGAACCAGGCCGGTAGCCGCGGCTTGAATTCGCTGGTCTGGGATGCTCGCGACGATGCCGGTCGGCGCTTGCCGCGAGGGCTTTATCTAATTCAACTCATTGCGCAAACCGATGAGCAGCAGGAGGGCCGGGCGGTTGCCTCGGTCACGCTAAGATAGGGAGAAGATGAACCACGTGATCCACCGTAGGCTCCTCCTGAATACCTCGCGCCGTTTCCCGGGGCGCGCGCGGGTATGTTTGCTCTTGTTGTTTTTCGCCGTCGGCGTGGTGCTTCTGTGCCCGTTTACCCGCCGGGCGCTGTCGCAGAGTACCGTTCGGACCGTGGCGAACGAATTCATCACCGCGGCGATTGAAACCGCCTTTACCGCCGGCACCGGCACCACCGCCAACACCGGCAACGGCGACTTCGGCATGTCCACCACGGAGGGCGATCCACTCAACGCCAATGACAACACCCAGCAATTACTTTTGAATCAAGCGTCCGGACTGATGCAGACGACCAGCTTTGCCACCCTGCGCATCTTCGACGACTTTCAGGGGCGGGCACTGACCACTCAGTTTCGCGACATGCAAATTCGCGGTGGTGGCACTACGATGGACGGGATGGCGGCAGGCGGCGGCACCGGCGGCGGCGGTGGTACGACCATTACCAGCACCGAAGTGTTTTCTCCCGTGAGCCAGCCTGGACTTTCGGGACAGAGCGCGGTAGTTGCCATCTTCCAAACACGACCGACCACGACCGGAGGTGGCGGCGGTGGTACCGGGACGGTCACCGGCGTTGGATGGCTGGTGCGCAGAACCGTCACCATGGTTCGGAACATGTTTCAGATCAAATATGAGATCACCAACCGGGATGCCGCCACCCGGCGCGCGGCCTTCCGCCAGTTGTTCGACACTCATCCGGGCGGTGCCAGTGGCATCACCACCACCGACAACGGCGATCCGTTCTTCGTGCCGGGCCTCGGTTCGATTACCACCGAACGCGAGTTCGATGCTAACACGGGAATCCCGGAAAGCTGCTTCATCACCAACGATATCGCGAATCCACGCGTGTTGGCCCAGGCGATTTTCAGGACCAGTGAAGCGACCATTCCGGACAAGGTGCAAGTGGTCAGCCGGGTGTTGCACGGCGCCACACTGTTTGACTATCAGATCACGAGCGGCGCGGATATTACGGCGGACAGTGGCTACACTGCCACCTGGAACACCGTGCCATACTTGCCGGGCGAAACCAGGACCTTCATTACTTACTATGGTTTGGGCTTCGCCTCGGGGGAATACACCAATCCGTTCGTACTGGCGACTCGCTCGCCGACCGTGCTTCGCCAATTGCCGGGTCCGGACCCGGTCACCCCGGCGGCGAACCAGCTCTTTCATTTTCAACCAGGTTCGTTCACCATATCGGGCAGCGTTTACAACTACTCAACCCTCCCGTTGTCCGGGATCTCCCTGAGTCTCAACTTGCCCACCGGTTTGCAGCTTGCCGCCGGCGAGACTGCCACCAAAACCCTGGCTTCGGCGCAACCGCAGCAAGACGCTTCCGTTAACTGGCAGGTGCGCGCCACCGCTGCGAACGCCGGCTCACTGACCTATTCGGTCAATGCCAGCGTGCCGTTGCTGGGGTCCCGCGCCGTCAATCGCAGTATCGCTATTCCCGCGCTGCCGCAAGATATTCCGCTCGGCACCGATGTGCAAATGGTGTCGTTCCCGTTCACTTTTCCCAACCCGTCTCCCGATCAGGTGCTTACCAGCCAGTTGACTGGGCTGCTGATCCCCTCCGCGGATCTGCGGCTGGCCACCTTTGACACGCGCGCCAACGATTACGCCCGCTTTCCCACCGACTTGACCGCGTTGGCTCCTGGCATTGGCTATTGGATCAAGTCCAACGTAGCGACCCAGCTTCGACTCGGCAATGCCAACACCAATCAGCCCAGGGTGGTTCCCACCACCGGTCCGTTTGCCATTCCGTTGCGCCGAGGCTGGAATATGATCGGGAATCCGTTCCTGCTGCCGGTTTCGCTGGCGCAACTCGAAGTGACCCAGCGCAGCTTGCGGGTCTCATGGGAAGATGCGGGTCGCCGGGGACTCATCCGCGCGGTCCTGTTCAACTTCCAGCGCGGCCGTGGCAATGTGACGGCAGATTACCTGGCGCTTTCGTCGCTCAGCGAACAGTTCACGCCGCGATTGGGATATTGGCTCTATGCCGATGACGACTTGCAATTAGTCGTCCCGACACCGCAGGTGTTGACCCAACTGCAGTCGCGGCCATTGCGGGCGAATACAGTTAATTCCAGTTCCGAGCAAGAGTGGCGGTTGCGGCTGGTGGCCAGTACCCTTGCCGGATCGGACTTTGCCACCCTCGGCATCACCCCGCTGGGCAATGACTCGTACGACAATCATGATATCGGGAAGCCGCCCGCCTTTGGTGAGCCGGTGCAGGTAAGCGTGCCGCATTCGAACTGGGGTCGATTCTCTGGTCGTTATGCCCGCGATCTGCGCCAGGCATTTGTCGGTCGTAAATCCTGGGAGGTAGAGGTGGAAGTCAATCAGGCGGAGGCGGGCCCCGTTACGGTGACCTGGCCGGAAGCAGATCAACTCTCTCGCCGCTTGCGATTGCTGATGACCGACCTGACCACCAATCGGACGACCTCGCTTCGCCTGGAGCGTAGCTATACTTTCGATGCGCCGGCCAGTCAGTCCCTGCGACGTTTTCGCTTGACGGTCGAAACCGGCGGAGCGACCGGTTCGCTGCGCTTGCAAGTGCATGGCGCGCTGGTGAGCAGCAATGGAATTTCGTTGCCCTTCACCGCCACGGAGCCTGGTACGGTATCATTCACCGTCTTGTCTCCGGCCGGGAAACTGATCAACACAGTTCACAACGAGACGTCCATGTCGGCCGGGTTGAACACGGTGCATTGGAGCGGGAAGAATCAACGCGGGCTGGCATTGCCGAATGGAGTTTATCTCTTGCGCCTGACTGCTCGCGGCGAGTCCGGGGCACGAGCCGAAGCGGTCAGGCCTATTTCGATCAAGTAGTCGCAGGCTGGCAGTTCGTTCTCGACCGCTGAGCGAGGCGGTGAGTGCGGATTATCGCGTCTGGGAAACGAGGATTCATGCGAAAACAGGGAATTGCAAGGAACTTAACCGCGCTCTTTGGAACCATTTGGCTGGCAATGGGTCCGGCCGATGCAATTCGTATTCGGCTCTGGCCGGCCGGAGTGGCGCCCTTTAGCGTCACTCGAGATTCGACCGACTTGTGGCCCGGATACCGCTCCGTTATTCTGCTGCCGGCGAAGAACGAGGCGCAGGGGGGGGCCAATCTGGCGAAAGCGGCGGATGAGGAGTTTCGCGCTCACTTAAAAGCCAGTCGCAAGTTTTCGCTGGAGGATGTTCATCCACGCAGTCCGATCTTCATCCGCGCTAAGAGCGAAAATCTGATGCGCGAAGAAGATGTCCTGCGCTGGCAGCAGCAACACCTCATTGAAGATGCGTTTGCGCTCGGGAGCACGATCGGCGTGCAGGCGGTAGGTGAACTGAAAGTCGCAGGCTATGAGGTGCAAGACCTGGGGGGAAACAACCGCGCTTTGAAGGTGACCGTGATTGGAATCTTGCACGACGTGAAGACCCGGCAAAAAGAGCGCGAGGTTGTCGCGTCGGCGGTTATGGCTATTCCACGGCAAAAACCCGACGCGACCGCGCTGGAGCGGAGCGCACTGCGGTCCGCCATTGGCAAAGTGGTGGATGCATTCGTAGGACGACCGATCACGGATAACACTCCGAAGCCCAAAGTCACCAAACCCAATCAATCACCCAAACCAACACCACCCAAACCATCGCCGGTCGCAAACCCCCCGGGGAGTGGCGCGGCGCCCGCGCCGAAGCCGCCGGCCTTTCCCCCTGACCCGGACATGTAGCCGTGGATTCTCGCAGGCGTCACCGAAGCCAAATGAAACCTTCGCCTGTAGTGTGGGCAGTGCTGTTGACGGCGTTGGTATTGAACGCCGCCAGCGGCCAGTCGCCCCAACGTGTGCCGTTCTCCATTCGCACTGACCCCTCCGTATTGCCGGCAAATGGAGTCGCCACGGCGACGGTTACGGTTACCGTTCCGCCTGGCTACGGCGTGGCCGACGGCACTGTGGTCAACTTTTCGACGACCGCCGGTACCGTTACCCAGACCACGACACGGCTTTTCAGCGGCCAGGCACGAATACAACTGCGCGCAGGCACCCAGCCCGCGTTTGCGCGCGTCACGGCCATCATCGGCGGCGTAAATTACCAGACGGTCGAAGTCGAGTTCACCAACGAGCCGGTGCAGGTTCGATTTGCGCCCAAACTACTCATCGCCCGGGGCGATCACCTCACGTTCAATCCGAAACGCCTGCTGATCGTTGCCAAGGGCCGCAGTGAGTTTCGTTTTGGCAATCTGACCATCAAGACCGCTCGCGCGGTCGCCAAGGTCGAATACAACCTGGCGAATGAGACCCTCATCGCCGAGGGCGTGCCCGGCGAACAGGCAGTGACCATCGCTTCTGAAACCAATACCGTACGCGGCGATCACTTGAAATACCTGCTCTATCAGCACGAAGGCGCCATGGATGGCGTTGTTCCTCGCAACCCAGGCCCTCCCACCCGCATGTTCCTCAAGGGTGTGAGTCTATCGGAGACCGTGGATGATCCGGGTACGCTCAACTTTCGCAACTTTGAGTACGACTTTTTTGCCGGCGCGTGGATCATGGCGAAACGCATGTTCATCCGACGCAATGACCGGGTCTTGATGGAGCAGGCGACGTTTTACATCAATGGAAAGAAACAGGTTACGCTGCCGTATCACACGGCGCCGCTACCGGGTTTCCAGAACATCGGCGGACGCTACGGCACCACCGACGCCATTGGCCTCAACAGCGCGGGCGGCGTGACGCTGGATTTGCCGCTCTATTACCGGGCGCAGCCCACCGGCAGCGGTGCGGTGCATTTTCGGCACGTCGGCGGCGGGGGGTTTTACAACGAACAGCCCGGATTCAGCATGGCCATGCAGGACGACTACTTCGCCGGCGACCGCGGCCAGGGAACCTTCATGCTGGACCGCATCGGACGCCGTGATTGGGGCTCGACCATCACGCACAACCAACAGTTCGCCCGCGGCTTTCAAGGTAACTTCGTAGTGGATTCTCCCTTCCACCGCGACGCGTTCGCCCAGCAGACCTTTTATCGAGATCTGCCGGGGGTGCAATTGACCACGCAATCCTTCCAGAGTTTGGTCGGCGGCGCCGACAATTTTGGGCTGAACACGTTCGCGCAGACCACGCCCCGCGTGATCGGACGTACCGGCATGACCTACTTTTTCGCCGGGTCATTCTTTGGCGATTACTTCGCCGACGGCGACACCAAGTTCAACCGCCGTGAGACGGTCAGCACCGTGTTGTTTCCCCGCGCGCTGCGGCTGACTCCGAGTACCTCCATGCAGACCTCCTTTCGCGGTGAAGCGGGTCATGCTACCGGACTCAGCGGTGGCGTGGGCAACGGCGCCACGGTGAGCCTCGACCAACGGTTCAGTTCCCAGCTCTCGACGACGCTAAGTCTAAACCACGATCACAGCTATGGGTCGCCGCGACAGCGGTCACTCAGTTTTTCGCTCAACGGTTTTTCCGGCGATCGCGTAGGCGTGTACGCTTTTGGTTCGCGCAACCTTACCGATCGGACCACCTTTGCCGGATTGTTCACCCACTATAACCTGGGGCGACGCTGGCGATTCAGCACTGAGTCGGCGCACTTTGAAGTGGTGGGGGATCGCGAACTCGACCACGAGATTTCCGCCGGCTACCTGCTCGGCCAGCACGAAGTCAAGCTTACTTACTCGAAATCGCGTCACCGAATCTTCTTCCAGGTAGGCACGGCGCGATTCTAACCCCGGTCGCGTCGGGATCAGCCGCCCGGCAAGCCGAACTTCCCGCGCTCGTCGACCACCTCGAACTCGTCGCCGATGATCTCCTCTTCCTCGTCGGGTAGCGACCGGTTGTCCAGGTGGCGTACTTCAATCTCGTTGGCCGCGATCGGCGCGGGGGTGGTCGACGCCTCCGCTGTGCTGGCTTTCGGCCGTTGCGCCTGCCACGCCAGGTAGCTGTTGTCCAGGCAGTAGTTGCAAATGGCGCCATTCGCGGCGCGCCGCAGAAACACAACGGTGTGTTCCGGTCGTCCGCAGAAGGAACACGCAGACCATTGCTTCGGCCGCAGTCGATGGAAAATAAGCGACGACACCAGGGTAAACACTCCCGCCAACAACACGATATTAGGCCCGAGGAATTGTGCGGGCAGAGCCTGGGCCAGCGTGCCGTACCAGAGCGCCGCAGTGGCGATCAGCGTCGCTGCCAAACTCAAGGCCAGCCAGCAGGCGAGAGGAGTAATCCGATCGACCAACGCCGTCGCGCTTTGGACCGAGGTCGGATCGAAGCTCCCATCGGCTTCGAAATCGCCACGCGCCAGATGTTCGGCCACTTTCGTGAATGCGACGGCGAGGCTGCCTTCGAGTTCACCCTGCCGAATCATGTTGACATAAAACGGCGAGAACACCTCCGGAAAACGTCCGAGCGCGATCGAAAGCATGCGGCCCAGGCGCAGGTCGCGCTCGAGGGATTTGAAGACCTGCTTGGCCGTGGTGTTGGCGAACTGGTCGCCCAGGACTTCAAGGATGCGCAGGAGGTCGATACCGGCGTCGAGCATGCCGCCGAATTGTCGTGTAAGCAGGATCAGCTCGTTGCGATTGATCTGGCCGTCGGCCACTACTTCACCCGCTCAAGGTACTGGCGCGAGCGCGTGTCGACCCGAATCACTTCACCCTGGCCCACGAACAACGGCACCTGCACCACCGCGCCGGTTTCCAGTTTGGCAGGCTTGCTCCCACCGCTGGCCGTATCGCCGCGCAAGCCGGGATCCGTTTCGGTGATCTTCAGCTCGACGGAGGGGGGGAGGTCCACGGCCAGCAACTCGCCTTGATACAAGGCAATGTTGACCGGCGTGTTTTCCTTCAGCAGGTCCTTGGCCTCGCCGATCTGAGTGTCGGTCAAGAAGACTTGATCGTAGGTCTCAGTGTTCATGAAAACGAATTCGCCATTGGTGCGGTACAGGAATTCAGCCTGCTGACGGTCAATATGCGCGAACTCCATGCGCTCGCCAGCGCGGAAGGTCTTGTCGATGGTCGCCCCGGTGCGCAAATTGCGCAACCGGCTGCGCACGAATGCGCCGCCTTTGCCGGGCTTCACGTGCTGGAATTCCACGATCTGAAACAGATTGCCCTCGTACGTAATGGTCAATCCGTTTTTGAAATCCGAAGTATCGATAGCCATTTTGGGCCTCTAACTTGATGGGAGATAACGAATAAGATAACCGCCTGAGGCCACGGGTGGAACCGGTCGAGGCTGCGAACGCTCGGCGTCTGTGTTATTCTGCAAATGCAATGAGTGACGAATTGCGCGTCGCGGTTATCGGCTGCGGGCATTGGGGCCCCAATCTCGTTCGCAATTTCGCCTCGTTGCGAACCGTCAAAGTGAGCGCGGTGTGCGATGCCCGGGCGGAGGCGGTTGAGCGCGTCGCACAGCAGCAAGCCCCGGGCGCGCGGGTCTTCACCGATTATCACGAGCTGCTGGCCGCCAACTTGGCCGAGGCCGTCGTCATCGCCACCCCGCCGATGACCCACACGCAACTCGTAGGCGATGCGCTCTGCGCTGGTCTGCACGTCTTGGTCGAAAAACCGCTCGCGATGTCTGTGACCGATTGTCAACAACTCGCCGCGCTCGCAGAGGCGCGGCAACGCACATTGATGGTCGGTCACGTCTTCCGGTACAACGACGCCGTGATTCGCATCAAGGAAATCCTCGATGCCGGCGACTTGGGGGACTTGCTGTACGTCCATTCCAAGCGAGTAAACCTCGGTCGCATTCAGACCGACCTCAATGCGCTCTGGTCGTTTGCGCCGCATGACCTTTCGATCCTGCGGTACTGGCTGGGCGCAGATCCGGTGCGGGTGAGCGCGCGCGGTTTCTCGTGTCTGCATTCGGAGGTGGAAGATGTCGCCTTCGTCATTCTCGATTATCCCGGCCACATCCGCGCGCACTTGCACCTGAGTTGGCTCGATCCGAAGAAGGTTCGCGAGATGACGCTGGTCGGCAGCCGGCAGATGCTGGTCTACGATGATGTGAGCGCGGACGCCAAACTGCAGATTCACGACAAGGGCGTGGAAGCCGCGCCCGATGCGCACTCATTCGGCGAACTCATGACCCATGTGCGGGCCGGGGATCTGTTGATTCCGCACCTCACCGTGACCGAACCGCTGCGCAAAGAGTGCACGCATTTCGTCGAGTGCTGCCGCACCGGCGCGACGCCGCTGACCGATGCGCGCGACGGCCTCGCGGTGGTGCGCGTGCTCGAAGCCGCGGCGCAGTCTATGCAACGCGACGGTGCGATAGTGGAGTTGGCGTGAGCGAGCCGCGCGTTTATCCCAACGTTCAAATCGGCGAGGGCGCGGAGTTGGGCGACTTCGCCATCGTCGGCCATCCGCCGCGCGGCGCGACGTCGGGCGAGTTGCCGACGGTCATCGGCGCGCGCGCGATCCTCCGTTCCCACACCGTCGTCTACGCCGGCAACCGCATCGGCGGCGACTTTCAGACCGGCCACAGTGTGCTGGTGCGCGAGGAGAATGAAATCGGCGACGAGGTCAGCATCGGCTCCGGCACCGTCATCGAGCATCACGTGACCATCGGCAACCGAGTGCGCATCCACTCGCAAGCGTTCATCCCGGAGCTCACTGTGCTGGAAGATGATTGCTGGATTGGCCCGCGCGTGGTCATGACCAACGCGATATACCCGCGCGGCGTGGGCGTGAAAGACAACTTGCGCGGCCCGCGCGTATGCCGCGGCGCCAAGGTCGGCGCGAACGCGACGCTGCTCCCCGGCGTCGTCATCGGTGAAAACGCGCTGGTGGGCGCTGGCGCCGTCGTCACGCGCGACGTGCCTCCGGGCGCTGTGGTAGTGGGCAATCCGGCGCGTGTCGTTGCTCAGGCGAACGACCTCGCGTATGAAGATGGGCTGCGCCCGTATCCCGGAGGCGACGCATGACGGTGATTCCGCTGGTCGACCTCCACGCCCAGCACGGCGCGCTCGCCGAGGAATTGCGCGCGACCTTCGAGCGCGTCATCGCCGACGGGCAGTTCATCCTCGGCAACGACGTGCGCGAGTTCGAGCGCGAATGGGCTGTGTTCACCGGCGGGCTGCACGTTATCGGCACGGCGAACGGCACGGCGGCGCTGCACCTCGCGCTGCTGGCCTGTGGCGTCGGCGCGGGCGACGAGGTCATCACCGTGTCGCACACCTTCATCGCGACGACCGAGGCGATCTCGTATGTCGGCGCAAAACCGGTGTTCGTCGATGTGAATCCGCACACGTACGTGATGGAGGCGACGCAACTTGCTCGCGCGCTGACCTCGCGCACGAAAGCGATTCTGCCGGTGCACCTCTACGGTCATCCCGCCCCGATGGAGGAGATTCTTGCGTTCGCGCGCGCGCACGGACTGGCCGTCATCGAGGACGCCGCGCAAGCGCACGGCGCGCTCTATCGCGGAAAGCACGCCGGCACGCTGGCCGACGTCGGCACGTTCAGCTTTTTCCCCGCGAAGAACCTCGGCGCGCTGGGCGACGCGGGCGCCGCGGTCACCGGCGACGCCGCGAAAGCCGAGCGCCTCCGTTTGCTCGTCAACCACGGGCGCGCGCAGAAATACGAGCACGAGTTTGAGGGCTACAACTATCGCCTGGACACGCTGCACGCGGCCCTGCTGCTGGTGAAGCTGCGACGCCTCGGCGAGTGGGTTGCGCGCCGCCGTGCAGTCGCACGCAAGTACAATGAGCTGCTCGCTGGCCTGCCGCTCACGTTGCCGACTGAGGCCGACGGCTGCGAGCACGCGTACCACCTGTACGTCGTAAGGCATCCGCATCGCGACGAGTTGGCGTGCGTGCTGAAGGGCCAAGGCATCGCCACCGGCGTGCACTATCCGATTCCGCTGCACTTGCAACCGGCCTACAAACACCTCGGTCATGCTGCGGGCAGCTTCCCCGTGACCGAACAAATTGCGCGCACAGTGCTGTCCCTGCCGATGTATCCGGAATTGTCCGACGAACAGATTGAGCGCGTGGCTTCTGCAGTGCGCGGCGCAGTGGAGCGATTGGTTTGATCGACTATTGCTGCCCGCTGTCCGACGAGGTGTTGCGACGCGACTGCGACCGGCTCGTCGGCGCAAATGGACTGAGCTATCCGATTGTCGACGACGTGCCGGTGTTCGTAGACAATCACGCCGACGATTCGCAAGCTCAGGTGGCCGGCTCGTTCGGCTTCAAGTGGAATCGCGGCGATCTCGGCCACCGTCCCGAGCAGTTCGAAACCTTCACAAAACCGGCGGTCATGGAAGCGCTCGCGCTGCGCGACGATGACGACATTCACGCCTGGATCGACGACAAGCTCGTCCTCGACGCCGGCGTCGGCAGCGGCATGAGCGCGCGCGTGTACGGCGAGCATGCAGCGGAATTGCATGGCGTGGACATTTCCGAAGCCGTGTTTGCGGCGCGGCGTCAACTCGGTCATTGGCTGCACTTCCATCCCGCGCAGGCCGACCTGATGCACCTGCCCTTCGCCGACGAATCGTTCGACGTCATCGTCAGCAACGGCGTGTTGCATCACACGCCCGACACGCAGCTGGCGTTACAGGCAGTGTTGCGGAAGCTCAAGCGCGGTGGGCACATTCTGTTCTACATTTACAAGAAGAAGACGCCGCTGCGCGAGTTCGCCGACGACTACATTCGCGAGCGCATCTCTTCGCAGCCTCCTGAGGAAGCTCTGTCGCTGCTCGCGCCGCTGACGAAGTTGGCGAAGGCGATGTCGGACTTGAAGGTTGCGGTCACAGTGCCTGAAGACATTGAGCTGCTCGAAATCCCCGCCGGCACGCACGACCTGCAGCGGCTGCTGTACTACCATTGCTTCAAGTTTTATTGGAACGATGCGCTTACGTTCGAGGAGAACAACCTCGTGAACTTCGACTGGTACCATCCGAAGTACGCGCACCGGCACACGGAGGCGGAGTTGCGGGGCTGGCTCACCGAGTTCGGCTGCGAAGTCGTCCGGCTCGACGTGATGCCGTTCGGCATGGCGTGCATCGCGCGCAAGGGGAATGCATGAACGACCTGACCGGCAAACGCATTCTGGTCACCGGCGGCGCGGGGTTGGTAGGCTCGCATATAGTCGACGAACTCGTGCGCGAAGGCGCGGGCGAGATCATCGTCTTCGACAGCCTCATCCGCGGCAAGCGCGAGCACCTCGCCGGTGCGCAAGCGCGCGGCAAGCTGCGGCTGGTGGAGGGCGACATCACCGACCGCGCCGCTTTGAAAGAGGCGCTGGCCGGCGTCGATTACGTCTTCCACCAGGCCGGGATGTGGCTGCGGCAATGCGAGGCCGACCCGCGGCGCGCGGTGGAGGTCAACATCGTCGGCTCGTTCAACGTGCTGGAGGCGTGCGTCGAAGCCGGCGTGAAGAAAGTCGTCGCCGCCTCGTCGTCGTCGGTGTACGGCGAGGGTCTCTACCTGCCGACCGATGAAGATCATCCGTTCAACAATGACCTCTTTTACGGGGCGACGAAGGTCGCGCTCGAGCAGTTACTACGTTCCTTTCACAGGAAATATGGATTGGATTACGTCGCATTTCGTTACCTCAACGTCTACGGTCCGCGTCAGCCGTTTCAGGCCGCGTACATGGACGTCATCATGCACTTCCTCAATCGCATCGAGGCCGGCGAATCGCCCATCATTCACGGCGACGGTTCGCAGAGCATTGACCTAGTTTTCGTCGAAGACGTCGCGCGCGCCAACGTGATGGCGATGAAGAGCGACCTGACCAACGTGGCCCTCAACGTCGCCGGCGGCAAGGAGACGACGCTGAAGGAGTTGGCGGAATTGCTGATTCGCTTGAGTGGTAAAGATTTGCAGCTGGTCTTCGAACCGCGCGACAGCAAACTCGTCTCGCGCCGCTGGGGCTGCCCGAAGAAGGCGAAGAAGTTGCTGGGGTTTGAAGTGACCACGCCGATCGAGGCGGGCATGCGCAAAGTCATCGTGTGGCGGAAGGGTGAGATTCAATGAGTCTGCGCGACGAACTCACCGCGCTGCACGCGAAACTTCACGACGAAAAGCGCGCGCAGTTCGACCGCTCGCTGCCATTCGACGAACTGTTATTCGACCGCTGGGAACGCGCGCGCACCCTCGGCTTCGGCGAGGGCACCAGCATCTATCACAACAGCTACGTGCTGTTCGACGTGACGGTCGGCTGCCACACTTGGATCGGCCCGTTCACCATGCTCGACGGCCGCGGCTGTCTGCGCATCGGCGACTGGTGCAGCCTCTCGACCGGCGTGCAGATCTACACGCACGACACAGTGAAGTGGGCGGTCACCGGCGGCAAAGCGGAATACGAATGCGCGCCCGTGATCATCGGCAATTGCTGCTACCTCGGCAGCCAAACCGTGATTACGAAAGGAGTCGAGATTGGCGACCACTGCGTCGTCGGCGCGTGTAGCCTCGTCAATCGCTCGCTGCCGCCGTGCTCGGTTGCGTTCGGCGTTCCCGCGCGCGTGCGCGGACGCGTCATCGTCGAGGGCAACGACGCGCGCATCGAGTGGCTGCCGGGCGAGGGGCCGGCGACGAACGCAGAGGCCGCTCGGCTCGAGGCCGAGTTGAGCGGCGCGTCCGCGGCGGTTTAACATGTGCGGCATCGCCGGCGCATGCGGGCCGGGCGCAGAGAGGTTGCGCGTGTCGTTGCAGCGCGCGTGCGAGTTCATTCGTCATCGCGGACCGGACGACGACGGTTTCTTCTTCGCGCCCGGCGTCGCCCTGGGCATGCGGCGGCTGAGCATCATCGACGTCGCCGGCGGCAAGCAACCGGTGACCAACGAAGACGAGTCGCTGCAACTCATCTACAACGGCGAGCTGTACAACCATCGCGAGCTGCGCGCGCAGCTCGAGCGCGCGGGGCATCACTTCCGCACGCAAAGCGACAGCGAGGTCATCGTCCACTGGATGGATGAACGCGGCACCGACGGGCTGCGCGCGCTGAACGGCATCTTCGCGTTTGCACTGTGGGACGCGAACCGCCGGCAACTACTACTCGCCCGCGATCGCGTCGGTGCGAAGCCGCTCTATTATGCGCAGGTCGGCGAGCGGTTGTACTTCGCCTCGGAAATAAAGGCGCTGCTCGCTTTCGAGGTGCCCCGCGTCATCAACCCGCAGGCCCTGGCCGAGCACTTCACGTTTCAAAACACGTTCGGCGAGACGACCTTTCTGCGCGACGTGCAATTGCTCGCGCCGGGTCACTCCTTATCCTGTCAAGTGGAGGATGACCGGCTGCGCGTGACGCGCGGCGCATATCATTCATGGGACGTTACAGTGTCCGCGCCACGCAATCGCGTCGAGGCCGCGCGCGAGTTGCGCGAGCGCTTCGAGGCCGCAGTTACGCGCCAGTTGATGAGCGAAGTGCCGCTGGGCACGTACCTGAGTGGCGGCATGGACACCGGCTCGATTTCGGCGATCGCGAGCCGTCACGTTCGTCCGCTGCACACTTTCACCTGTGGGTTCGAGGTGGGCGGCGTGTCGGAAGAAGAACAACTGTTCGACGAAAGCGCGGCCTCGCGCGACCTGGCGCACCATCTCGGCACGCAACACCACGAACTCACCTTGCGTCCCGGCATGATGGAACCGGTGCTGCCGCGCGTGGTGTGGCACCTCGACGAGCCGCGCGTCGGCATCAGCTATCAAGTGCTGCACACAACTGAGCTCATCCGCAAGCACGTCACTGTCGTGCTCTCCGGAGTCGGCGGCGACGAGTTGTGGGCTGGCTACCCGTGGCGGTATCGGCGCATTCTCGATTGCACCAACCACGCCGACTTCGAGCGAGAGTACTATCGCGCCTGGATTCGCTTTATGGATGATGACGAGAAGCGCGGCTTCTTCTCGGATCGCATCAACCGCGACTTGGCCGACTACTCGACGTTCGACTCGTTCCGCGCCGCGCTCGCGCCGTGCCCGCAGGCTGACCCGTTGAACAAGGCGCTCTGGTTCGACATGGTCACCTTCATGCACGGCCTGCTGGTCGTCGAAGACAAGCTGAGCATGGCGAACTCGGTGGAAGCGCGCGTGCCGTTCCTCGACAACGAGCTCATCGACTTCGCGCTCACCTGCCCCGCCGAGTGGAAACTGCAAGGCGAGGAGTTCAAGATTCTGCTCAAGCAGGCGATGCGCGGCTTGCTGCCCGAGGCAACGTTGCATCGCCGCAAGCAGGGTTTCACGCCGCCCGATGCCACCTGGTATCGCGGCGAGACGCGCCAGACCATCGAGCGCCTCATTCTCTCCGAGCGCGCGCTCGGGCGCGACGTGTTTCGGCCCGAGGCCGTGCGCCGCGTGTTCGACGAGCACATGAGCGGGGCGCGCAATCATCGCTTTATGCTCTGGTCCTTGATGTGCTTCGAGTGGTGGTGCCGTTTGTTCCTGGACGGTGAGTCGCTGCCGGCGTAGGCGTGGTATGCTCTTGGCCCGATGAACATTCCGGTAACCAAGCCCGTGCTGGGTGACGAGGAGATCGCGGCGGTCGCTGCAGTGTTGCGCTCCGGCTGGGTGGTGCAAGGGCCGCAGGTCGCGGAGTTCGAGCGCAAAGTGGCCGAGTACGTCGGGGCGAAACACGCGATTGCGACCACTTCCTGCACTACCGCGCTGCACGTGGCGTTGCTGCTGGCCGGGATCGGCGAGGGCGGCGAGGTCATTGTCCCGTCCTTCACCTGGATTGCGACGCCCAACGTCGTGCGCATGGTCGGAGCTACTCCGGTGTTTGCCGACATCGACCCGGCGACGTACAACCTCGATCCGATCTCAGTCGAAGCGAACGTTACTGAGCGTACACGCGCCATCATGCCGGTTCATCAGGTCGGGCTGCCTGCGGACCTCAATGCGCTCCGAGCGATTGCGAAGAAGCACAGTCTCGTCCTGATCGAAGACGCCGCATGCGCGCTGGGTGCGAAGTTCGGCGGGCGCCACATCGGCGGGCAGGATGGACTTGCGTGCTTCAGTTTCCACCCGCGTAAACTCATCACGACCGGCGAAGGCGGGATGATCACTACCAACGATGACCCGCTGGCAGCGCGCTCGCGTGTGCTCATCAATCACGGCGCGTCGATTTCTGACCTGCTCAAGCACCAGTCCGGCGGACTTGCGCACGAAGAGTTCGTCGAAGTCGGCTACAATTACCGCATGACGGATCTGCAGGGCGCGCTCGGTTCAACGCAAATGGACCACTTACCAGAATTGCTGAGGCGTAGGCGTGCGCTGGCTCGGCGTTACACCGAGGCTTTTGTTGGAAACGCCTGGCTCGTTCCACCGTGCGAGCCCATGGAGTGCGTGCACACGTATCAATCGTATTTGCTGAGACTCCGCGACGACGCGCCGGTGCAGCGCAATGAACTCCTGCTGGGATTGAAGGCCGCTGGAGTGTCTGCGCGTCGCGGGATTACGTCGTGTCACCGCGAGCCGGTGTATCGCGACACCGGCCAGTGGCATTTGCCGGAGACGGAACGCGCCACGGATCACACCCTCGTTCTCCCGTTGTTTCCATCGATGACGGACGCTGAACGGGAACACGTCACTAACACCGTAACGCGCCTCGTTGGAGGTCGCCGTTGACGCAGCCGCTCATCTCGGTGGTCGTTCCGGTTTTCAACGAGGAGGACAACGTCCAACCGTTTCACGACGCATTGCGCGCGGCGATGGAAGGCCAGCCCTACGACTGGGAGATCGTCTTCGTCAACGACGGCAGTCGAGATCGCACACTCGACGTGATTCGCGAATTGCACGCGCAGGATGCGCGCGTGCACGCGTTGAGCTTCTCGCGCAACTTCGGCAGCCATGCCGCGCTGGCCGCGGGCTTGAAGGCCGCGCGCGGCGACGCGGTGGCGGTTATATCCGTCGACCTGCAAGACCCGCCCGCGCTCATCCCGCAGTTCGCGCGCGCGTGGCAGGAGGGACATGACATCGTGTGGGGTGTGCGCGCGACGCGCGACGATCCGCCGATGAAGAAACTGCTGGCGCGCTCGTTTTACGCGCTGCTGCGGCGGTTCGTATATCCGGACTGGCCGGTCGACGGCATGGATTGCGGCCTGTTCTCGCGTCGCGTGGTGGAGTTGTACACGGCGCTGCCCGAGCGCAACTCATTTCTCTTCGCCACCGTCTTTGGATTCGGATTTCGTCAAGCCCGCATTCCCTACCAGCGCGGCGCGCGCGCGCGCGGCCAATCGAAGTGGCCGTTCTGGAAGCGGATGAAGGCCGCGCTCGATCTACTCATTAGCTTCTCGTATGTCCCCGTGCGCGCCATGACCGCGCTCGGATTGCTGGTGTCGTCCGTGAGCTTCTTGTACGGTGCCCTCATCATTTACCGGCGCGTCGTGCTCGGCCTGGGCGGCGAGGGCTGGCCCTCGACCATGGTGGCGGTGTTGTTCCTCGGCGGTGTGCAGCTCGTGATGCTCGGCGTGCTGGGCGAATACCTGTGGCGGATCGCCGAGCAGGTCAACGCGCGGCCACGGTACATTGTCATGGAGATGATCGGACCACGCGCCGGTGACAGTCCCGGGGATTGATTTCAAGCTTAACCCGGTTGGCGCTCCCAAACCTCCATATCCGGCAGACGCTTGCGCAGAGTGTAGTTAGCCCGGATAAACCGGAACATCGGATCTCTAGCGGTCCCGATAGCGGGAAACAGGTTCTTCAGATAGACATCGTCGGGACGCTCTCGGAGAATGAGCCGTGGCTTGGCATGGTTGAGTCGCGCCAACACCTCGGCGAACTGCGCGTCCGATTGCAGCGAGGGAGCAAGGATATTGTTGGGTACGGGATTTCGCCGCTGCAGTAGGAAGTAGTAGAGCGGCCCCCACGGGTAGACGAAGATGGGATCGTCGGGCTTGGTTAACCGGTTAACCAAAGGGACCAATTCTTGAAACTGCATAGCGAGCCGGGCACTTCCGGTGTACACCGATCCTCCGTTGAATTGAATTGCATGGCGAAACCCCGACGGCGCCTTGAGCAAGTGATAACCACCGGCGACCAGCATCGCGACGGGCAACGCAGCCGCAATGATTCGGCTGGGAACGGACGGCTGGCCGTTGGGCCCGGTGGCGACTTCATAGAGGCCGCGCATCCAAATCACCACGACTACCATGAACAATGGCGCCACGTGCATAAAGTGGGCGTGGTTCCAAGCCGGTGCCATCATGCCGTAATCAACCACGGCAAAGAGCAGCGGGATACTCTCCACGGGTAGACTGTGGCGTGACGCTAAACGTCCGACTACCTTGAGCCCGCGGCTGAGAAAGGCGGTCCACGGGATCACCACCACGCTGACCGTTAATGCCAGAAAGACAACGCCCTCGAACCGGTCCGCCAGGGTTCGCGCATAGATGGTCAGGACGAGATAGAAAGGGATGCTACCGAAATGCTCCAATCCAAGCCAGATATAGCGCTGGGCCACATACGTGATACAGGCGTAGACCATGTCGTCCCACGCCCCCGCGCGCCACATGGCCAGCAAGGTCGCCCCGACCACAGCCATCCATCCGATCAGCAGCACACCAATGTGCTGCATGCGTGAGCGCCACGGCAGGTTGCACAACGCAGTGGCAAGCAGCGCCATTATTGTTACGCCCACGGCAGTGGTGTGCACGCAGGTGGTTTGCGCCCCCAACAGAAGGCCGGCAAGCAACGAGAATCCCCGATGATTCCTGTCCAGCGCCAGAGTCAGCGTTTGCGCGACCGCCAGCGCAAAGAAAGCAGTCCAGCGGTGGTGGTCGGAGGAGGGATACCCTGGAAAGACGGTTACGACTACGCAGACGCCGGCCAGTATCGCGAGTCGCCGATTTACGTATCTCGAGGACAGGGCGCAGGTGAGTGTGGCGGAGGCGGCGGCCAGGACGACGCCGACCAAGCCCACGGTCACCAGGGAAGGACCCAACAACAAGTAAGCAAGCGCGTGGAGGTAGATGGGACCCGGGCCAATCACGTTGAAGAAGTCTCGGTACATGACCTCGCCATCCAACACCCGCTTGGCCTCATACACATAGATGCCCTCATCGCCGGCGGCTCCGTTGAGCACCAGGCAACGAGAGAACGGAACCAGGTAGAGCGCAGCCATTACGAAGAACAGCAGCAGGTTGCTGACGGAAAGCGAGGGGGGGGGAGATGCCGTGAAACGATCACCATGATTGCCCATACGACTCCATAGCTTGCATCCGCGTGAGAGCAAGTGTAATCGGGGCGGATCGCATGACTTCGTCCATTTGCGTGAGCCAATCTGTCGTCAATGAACTACGTTCCTGAAACGGAAATCCACCTCGGGTTGAGTGATGAAGACCGGGCCGCTGGCTTGGTCTCCGTGATAATCCCATTGTTGGACGAGGCGGAAAATTTGCCTATTCTGCATACGCAGCTGCTGGCTGTGATGGATGACTGCGGACGACCGTTTGAAGTCATCTACGTTGATGACGGCAGCCGTGACGGCAGTTGGGAGATCCTTCAGCTGCTGGCACGGGCAGACATGAGGGTCAAGGCAGTTCAATTTCGACGGAACTACGGTCAAACCGCGGCGATGGCCGCCGGCATCAGGGCCGCCCGCGGCGAGATCATCGTTACGCTCGATGCCGATTTGCAGAACGACCCGCGCGACATTCCCGAGCTGTTGGGAAAGTTGGAGGAGGGGTACGATGTCGTGAGCGGTTGGCGAAGTGAGCGCAAGGACAAGCTGTTGACGCGGAGACTTCCCTCCTGGCTCGCCAATAGCCTGATCTCACGGTTTACCGGAGTGCATCTTCATGATTATGGTTGTACGCTCAAGGTCTACCGGGCTGAAGTCATCCACGATGTTCAACTCTACGGCGAGATGCATCGCTTCATCCCGGCCTATGCTGCTCTGGCCGGCGCAAGAGTCACCGAGGTGGTGGTACGCCACCATGAGCGCCACGCCGGAACGACGAAGTACGGCTTGTCGCGCATACTACGGGTCTTCCTCGATCTGTTGTTTGTAAAGTTCTTCGGCGGCTATGGGACGAAGCCCATGCACTTCTTCGGAGGGATGGGATTCGCCTCCATTGCCCTGGGCATCGCGGTGGGGGCGCTTACTTTGTATCAGCGACTGTACCTGCGCCTGGACAACGGTGAGCCGATTTACGTTCATCGCAACCCGTTAATTCTGCTCGCCGCCATGTTGTTTCTGGTTGGCGTCAACTGCTTGATGCTGGGGTTTCTGGCGGAGATCCTGATCCGAATCTACCATGAGGCGCGCAGCAAGCGTCCTTACACGATTCGGACGACGATCAATGTCAATGAAGATGGCACCGACCGTCCAGCCACGCGAGATTAAGCTGCATGTGTGGTATTTGTGGCCTCCTCGACATGCGTCAAGCGCCAGATCTGGCCGTCCTCCGACGCATGAACGGTTCGCTCGCCCATCGCGGACCGGACGATGAGGGTTACTATTATTCTTCTGCCACCTCGCCTCCCTATGTCGCGTTGGGGCACCGCAGGCTAAGCATCATCGATCTGGGCGGGGGCCATCAGCCGATGCCCAACGAGGATGGATCCGTGCAGGCCGTGTTCAACGGTGAACTGTACAACTTCCAGGAGTTGAGTTCAACGTTGCAAGCGAAGGGACATCAATTCCGCACTCGCTCGGATACGGAAGCGTTGGTGCATGCCTACGAGGAGTGGGGAGAAGACTGCCTGAGCCGATGCAACGGGATGTTCGCATTTGCTATTTGGGACGAACGGAAGCGACGACTGTTCGCTGC